>OIET01000089.1_pt1 | contig 116092 bp, 94 predicted proteins | sample 1581871 | NCBI WGS metagenome assembly OIET01 (sample SAMN03279760, study PRJEB24777) | human gut metagenome | isolation source: fecal sample PR121 from 1 month old male Malay infant, vaginally delivered... | place: Singapore | collected 2005-09-16
CCAAACCCCTCCCTTCCCCTTCAAAGATTTTTATATTTATCGAATCCCTGCTGCCGTTTTTCCTTGTAAAGGGAGGATGGGGCGGGAGGATTCCAGGCTGAAAACGCCCGCTGTCCATTGTTTGGAGAGCGGGCGTTTTCTATTGGGGTGGAAAATAGGGATTAGCGGTTTGGTATAATTGAATGCATTCGGGAAGGGGAAGATGGGAGGCAGGGGAAAGATTTTTTTGAAAAACGGTCTGTTATTCTCTGTTCTTCAAGTAGGCGACCGAAACGGCGCTTGCCACGGACATGGCGGCGATAGTGAGGAAGGCGAGGCCGAACGTGTAGTATTCCCCGCAGTAGCCGATGAAGAAGGGGATGCCCCCGGCGGAGATGAGCCCGGCGAGGGGCATGGTCAGCGAGAGCAGGATGGGCTGCTCGTCGGCCGAGAAGCATTGGGCGAAGACCTTGAACAGCGGCGGGAAGACGAAGGCCATTGAAGCCGCCTGCAGGAACACGCCGCAGAGCGCGGGGATGCGGGACACCGAGGCGTCCACGGACATGAGGCACAGGGCCACGGCGTGGAGCAGGAAACAGGCGCTGACGGTACGCTTGGCATTGAAGCGGTCGGCGGCCCATCCGGCGGCAATGACGATGACCGGCATGGCGAGGCGGGATATGGAGAGGCCGAGGTTGGCTTCTTCCGGCCCGAACCCTGCCGCGCTGACGAGGAAGATTTGCAGGATACTGTAGATGGAGAATTCGCCGATCATGGAAACGGCCATCAGCAGCGCCACGATCCAGCTTGCGGGGTTTTTGAGGAGCACCCCGCATCCTTTGAAGGACGGGGCATCGGTGCGTGTGTTGCCGCCGCGTCCCCAGAGCAGGAATGCCCCGGCGGTACAGATCATGAGGACGCCCATGATGGCGAAGACGCCCCGCCAGTCCGTAAACATGAGACCGGCCTGCGCGAGCAGGGGGATCAGGATAAAGCCCGTGTTTGGGGCCAGTTCATGAATGGCGACGGCTTTGCCCCAGTCTTTGGGAAAGACAAGCGAGGAGAGGGTTGCCATGCCCGCCGGAAAATAGAAACCGACACCGAGCCCGAAAGCTATGAAAACAAGCCGCGCCTGACCGAGCGTGTGCACCAGCGGCATCAACAGAAGGATACCCCCGGCGATGGCCAATGGGATGGTCGCGATCTGCCTTGGTTTGAAGCGCGAGAGGAGAAAACCGGAAGCGGCCAGTGCCGAACTGAACCCGGCGCTTTGCATCAGGAGGAGGCTCGTCGCCTGCGCGTGCCCGATTCCCAGATCTTCCTCAATGGAGACAAGCAAAGGCGTCAGCGTGGAGCGCGACATGTAGTTCAAGAGAAACAGCAGCGCAACAAATCCCGTCCACGGCAGGGCTGTCCGGAACGGCATGGGAATATCTTTCGGGGGCATGAAACACTCCTGACGGTAATCTCATGTACCATAGCCGCATCTTCCCTGAAAGGCCAGACAGCGGATGGAGGCCCCGGCGAAGAGGCTCCCTGAACCCCTCTTGATCTCCCATAAAAGAAAAACCTCCCCTCATATGAAGGAAGGCTCTCTTTCACGGTACAACCGGGAACAGGGATTCGATAAAGTCGAAAATCTTTGAAGAGGAGAGGGAGGGGTTTGGGGAGGGGGAGGGGAAACTTTCTAGAGAAAGTTTCCCCTCCCCCTCCCCAATCTTTACTCAATCCCAATTATGACATCATTGCATCACGCGCCTGTCGATGACGCGGACGGCCTTGCCTTCGGAGCGCGGGATGGAGTGCGGCTCCACAAGGCGAACCTTGGTGGTGACGCCGAGGAATTCCTTGATGCCTTTCTGGATGCGCTGTTCGCGCTGCTGGAGATCCTTGATTGCGTCGGAGAACATCGCGCCGTCGAGCTCGACCTGCACTTCGACGTAGTCGAGGTTGTTCTCGCGGGTGAGGATGAGCTGATAGTGCGGGGAAACGCCCTGCACTTCGAGGAGCAGGCTTTCGATCTGCGAGGGGAAGACGTTCACGCCGCGGATGATCAGCATGTCGTCGCTGCGGCCCGTGATGCGGTTCATGCGCACATGGGTACGGCCACAGGAGCAGGGAGTGTAGTTCAGCGAGGTGATGTCGCGGGTACGGTAACGGACCAGCGGGATGCCCTGCTTGGTCAGCGTGGTGATGACCAGCTCGCCGGTGCTGCCTTCGGGCAGGATTTCGCCGGAGACGGGGTCGATGATCTCGGGAAGGAAATGGTCTTCCCAGATGTGCATACCATGTTGCTCTTTGGCGCAGGACTGGGAAACGCCGGGGCCCATGATTTCGGACAGGCCGTAAATGTTCGTCGCGGTGATGCCGAGCTTGTCCTCGATTTCCCGGCGCATTTCCTCGGTCCACGGTTCGGCGCCGAAAACGCCGAGGCGGAGGGGCAGGTCCTTGATGTTGATCCCGATTTCGAGGCCCGCGTCATGGAGATGCAGGGCGTAGGACGGCGTACAGCAGAGCACGGTCGCGCCGAAGTCGCGCATGAGCTGGACCTGACGCTTGGTCGAGCCGCCGGACATGGGGATGACGGTCGCGCCGAGGCGTTCCGCGCCGTAGTGTGCGCCGAGGCCGCCGGTGAACAGGCCGTAGCCGTAGGAAACCTGCACGATGTCATTGGCGGTGGCTCCGGCCGCGGCCAGAGAGCGGGCGGCGCATTCGGCCCACGTTTCAATATCGCGCTTGGTGTATCCTACCACGGTGGCCTTGCCGGTGGTTCCGCTGGAGGCATGGATGCGCTGGATCATTTCCATAGGGACGGCGAACAGCCCGTAAGGGTAGTTGTTCCGCATGTCCTGCTTCAGGGTAAAGGGAAGGAATTTCAGATCGTCCAGCGACTGCACGTCGGAGGGCTTGATGCCCTTTTCGTCGAAGCTGCGGCGATAGAAGGGAACGTTGGCGTAAACGCGACGGCACAGGTCCTGAAGGCGACTCAGCTGGATTTCCCGAATCTTTTCCCGTGGCATCGTCTCTTTATCTATGTTGAAAATCATACAGTCCTCCAAACGGAATGCGTAAAGTCGAGACACACGAGGATTGCCCCATTTGCCCGGAGCGGTCAAGAGCCGAAAAAGGGGATTTTACCCTGTCCATCAGTGGTTTCCGGGCCCCGAAGGGGGCAGGGCTTTCGTTGCGATCAACCCGAAAATGGAGTATGTCTCGGCGATGGAACAACATAACTCTACTTCTACGGCGTCTCAGGCAACCCCCGCTAACACCCCTGCCCCCAAGGCACAGGCGGCCCGCAAATTTTCCACGGCGTCGGCTTCCGAAAAGACGGCCGCTCTTGTGAAGTGGCTTGAAGAAAGCAAGGCGCGCGATGTCGTGGCCCTCGATGTGGCGGGCAAGAGCCCGTGCATGGATGTGGTCATCGTGGTCACGGCGTCTTCGCTCCGCCATGCCAAGAGCCTCGCCGACGGCCTGATGGAGCAGTGCACCAAGAACAACTACGAATTCCTGCGCATGGAAGGCTATCAGACCGGGCAGTGGATTCTGGCTGACCTCAACGACATCGTCGTGCATATTTTCCAGCAGGACGTGCGCGAGCTTTTCCGCATCGAATCCCTTTGGAAGGAATCTCCCGCATTGTATGGCGAAATGCCCGCGGTGTCCCCCCGTCACGCAGAACCCGCCGGGGACGAAGACTAAGCCCCCGGCTCCAAGGAAGTGCATCATGTCCCTTACCCCGACGCTGCTCCTCATTCTTGATGGCTACGGGCTGGCTCCCGCCGGTCCGGGCAATGCCGCCAGCCTTGCGCGGACGCCCAACATCGATCGGCTCATCTCCCTGCCGGGCGCGACGCGCATCGACGCCTCCGGGCGCGCGGTGGGGCTGCCCGCCGGATATATGGGCAATTCGGAAGTGGGGCACCTCAATATCGGGGCCGGACGCATCGTGTATCAGGATATGACCCGCATCGACGTGGCGATGGAGACGGGCGAACTTGCCTCCAACGCCGCGTTGCTCGAGCTGCTGGCGAACGTGAAGCGGACGGGCGGGCGGCTGCACTTCGCGGGATTGCTGTCCGATGGCGGCGTGCACAGCCACATCAACCACCTCGGCGCGCTTATGGATATCGCCGCTGCCCACGGCGTGGACGTGCGCGTCCATGCGTTCATGGACGGGCGCGACACCAGCCCCACCAGCGGCGCGGGTTTCCTCGCGCAGCTTGGGGACATGATGGCGCGGACACGGGCGGCGCATTCCGGCGTGTCGGTGGAACAGGCTGCTCTCGTGGGGCGTTTTTACGCTATGGACCGCGACAAGCGCTGGGAGCGGGTAAAGGTGGCGTGGGACATGATGGTCCACGGCGAAGGCCAGCGCGCCTCCGATCCTGTGGCGGCCGTTGAGGCCCTGTATGCTGCCGGGGAGACCGACGAATTCCTCAAGCCGCAGGTGTTCGGCGACCCCGCCGACGTGTGCGTCAGGAACGGAGACGGCATCTTCTTCATCAATTTCCGCGCCGACCGTGGGCGCGAGCTGGTGAGCGCCTTCCATTTCCCTGATTTTGACGGGTTCGATCGCGGCGGTGTCCCGGCGCTGGCTGGCCTTGTGACCATGACTTCCTACGACAGCTCACTGCATGTGCCGGTGGCGTTTCCCAAGGAAAACCTGGTGCAGACGCTGGGTGAAGTCGTGGCTGACGCGGGCGCGCATCAGCTCCGCATCGCCGAAACCGAAAAGTACGCCCATGTGACCTACTTTTTCAGCGGCGGGCGTGAGGAGCCCTTCCCCCTTGAGGATCGCATCCTCGTCAATTCGCCGAAGGATGTGGCGACCTATGATCTCAAGCCGCAGATGAGCGTGCTTGAGGTGACGGATCGTTTCCTCGAAGCGTGGGCCGCAGGGCCGGAAAAGGACGGCGTGCCGTATACGCTGGCGGTCTGCAATCTGGCGAACCCCGACATGGTGGGGCATACCGGCGTCATTGAGGCGGCGGTGAAGGCGCTTGAGTATGTGGACGGCTGCGTGGCCCGGCTGGTGGAAGTTGTGCTCAGTTCCGGCGGCCGCGTGCTGATGACGGCGGACCACGGAAATGTCGAGGTGATGCTGGACGAAACCGGGCATCCCCAGACGGCCCACACCTGCAATCAGGTTCCGCTGGTTGTGGTGGAGCGGGGCGCGGACGGGGAGCGGGCCGTTCCGTTGCGTTCCGGCGGCAAGCTTGGGGATATTGCGCCCACGCTGCTGGATTTGTGGGGCCTTGCCAAGCCGGGCGTCATGAGCGGCGAAAGCCTTGTCGAAGGAGTGCGGGGATGAGTCTTTCCAGTCGTCCCGTGCAGCCCGTGCCGCCGGAGAGCATGGAGCTTGTCTTTTTTTATCGTTGCCCCGGCTGCGGGCGCCGCAATCCTCTGATTGCGCCGACGCAGCCTTCCATGACCCGTTGCGAGTCCTGTGGGGAGCCTTTCCCCGTCATGCCGGTGGACGAACGCACCGTGCATTACGTCAAGATCATGCTCGCCAACGGCCGCGCCGCTCTGGATCCTGATTTCGCATAGTTTTTGGGGAATAATCGGGGGAGGGGAGAGGAAACCTTTCTAGAGAAAGGTTTCCTCTCCCCTCCCTCGGACCCCCTCCTCTCACCTTCCCAAGATTTTCGACTGGTGGGGAGGCCGCGCAACGGCTTTCCCCTTTTTATTTGAACAATTATTGAATGCTATAAAGCTACCGCAGTCATGTGTCTGGGATATTGTTTTGACGGTTGGCGAGCCTTAGTGCGGCCCTATGCTTCATAGAGGTACAGGCTTCCGCCCGCACACAAAAGTTTTAGGGGGACAAGGGGGAAGGGAGCCCTTTTTCAAAAGGCCCCTTCCCCTCCCAAATTCCTCCTTCCTTACCCTCAAACAAAAGGAATTGATTATGACAACGTCACACTATCAGGCGGCCCGGGAAAACCTGTTCGGGCATGTGCCCTTTTTGCAGCGCAGGATGCCCGGCATGTTGATCCGGGATCTGGGCGGCGCGCTTCTTGTTGATTCGGGGCTGGGCTCGGATACCTTCAACAAGGTGCTCTGGGAATGCGGCGGAGACGGGCGGCCTTGCCGGGTTGAGCGGGGAGCGGAGGACGGCCTGTTGCAGGCCTCCAAGGACTGGTTCGCGGGCAAACGCCCCCGGGATCTGCTGGAGCTGCCGGGAATGGCCCTTCCCCCGGCGACGGAGCGCCCGTTTACGGTGTGGGCCAGCGCCGAGGACGAAGGCGCGCTGAACCGCCAGCGTACGGCGTTCGGGCGGAACGGCTACGGGATAGGCGAGCTTGAAACGGGCATGGCTTTGCCTCTAAACCGCTGGACGCCGGAAGGACGTCCGCCGGAAGGCTTGCGGATCGTACAGGTCGGGACGTCCGCCGAACTGTCCGCCTACGCGGATGTCCTCGCCGCCAACTGGAACCCGCCGGATGAGGATGTGAAAAGGTTGTACAAAGCCGCCGAACAGGTGTTGTTTCAAGCTGTTGCGCCTATGCGTCTGTTTGTGGGCTTTGCCGGGGAGGTCCCTGTGGTCAGCGGGGAACTCTTCTTGAGTGAAAAAGGTAATACGGCGGGATTGCATATGATCAGCACTCGTGAAGCCTTTCGCAGAAGAGGCTTCGGCGGAGCCATGACGGCGGCGCTTTTGCGGGCCGGGCAGGCTGCGGGAGCCTCTTTGGCGGTGCTGCAGGCTTCGAGCGAGGGGGAACCTGTATACAGGCGGCAAGGTTTTGAGCCGTGCGGTTTGTTTGTGGAATATGTTTTGAGCGAAGAAATCCTTTTTTAATAATATGTTATATTATTTTTAGATGCCTAGGACGTTCATTGAGCATTCAAGCAGGTAAAGAGAGGAAACATTCGTTTGTTTTTTCACGAAAGTGGGGGTGTTGGCGCCCGCTAAGGGGCGTCGGATCAGGCATTCCCCCCTTGACGGAGACTTTTTTTCACGATACCAGCTTGAGAAGCTAGGCACCTGTCTGAGAGCATATGGCATCATACTGCAATCAGACTGGTTTTGTTGTCAGGGGAAATGTTTCTTTTTCTATTTGCAAAGGACTGCCACCATGGAAAACGGTCGAAAACTGCTGCGTGGGATTGCGCTGGCGGCGATTGCCGTGATCGGTTTGGGTGGGATTGCGTTGTTTGCTTCACCGTCGCTGGCCGCCCAAACCCGCCCCGACGTGATCCGCATCGATGCCATAGGCCAGCTCAAGAAGCTGGAAATGCCTCCCGCCGTGTTTTTGCATGACGAACACACCAAGGCTCTCGCTGCCACGGGCCAAGACTGTTCTGTCTGTCATACGCCCACCGCGAACGGGCACACCGTCAAATTCCAGCGCAAGGAAGACGGCACCGACGCCAAGAAGCTGGAAAACATCTATCATAATGGTTGCATCGGTTGCCATGAGAACATGGCTTCCAACAACCAGAAGACGGGTCCGCTCGACGGCGAATGCCGCGCCTGTCACGACACGAAGCTTCCGTTCAAGGCTGAACAGAAGCCCGTCAAGATGGGCAGCAAATCGCTCCACTATCTGCACGTCAGCTCCAAAGCTATCGTCAACCCGGCCAACTCCGAAGAAAACTGCGGCGTTTGCCACCATGTGTATGACGAAAAGCTGAACAAGCTCGTATGGAAGAAGGGACAGGAAGACGCCTGCGCCGCCTGCCACGGCGAAAAGGCCGTTGGTTCCACGCCTTCTCTCCAGACCGCCGTGCACACCAAGTGCGTGTGGTGCCATGAAAACGTGGCCCAGTCCTCTCGTGCGTATCTGACCGCTCAGGTGGAAGCCAAGAAGGCCGCCGAGCCCAAGAGCACGAAGAAGCTTTCCGCCAAGGAAGTGCAGGCCGAGGCCGCCGCCGAAGCCGCCTCCATTGAGGCCGCGATTGTGACCGGCCCCACCACCTGCGCCGGTTGCCATACCGAAGAGGCCCAGTCCAAGTTCAAGCAGGTGAACCCGGTTCCCCGCCTGATGCGCGGTCAGCCCGACGCCACCGTGCTGTTGCCCGTCAACAACGCCAAGCGCCCCGTGGGCGCTCCCGAAGCCGGCATGAAGCCCGTGGTGTTCAACCACAAGGCGCATGAGGCTTCCGTGGACAGCTGCCGCACCTGCCACCATGTCCGCATCGAGTCCTGTACCGTCTGTCACACCGTCGACGGCAACAAGGACGGCAACTTCGTGAAGCTGGCCGACGCCATGCACGCGAAGACCTCGGACAGCAGCTGCGTGGGCTGCCATCAGCAGACCGTGATGCAGAAGAAGGAATGTGCCGGTTGCCACGGGGCGGTTCCGGTCATGCCCGCCGATTCCTGTGCCACCTGCCACAAGGACGTGAAGGGCATTACCTCCGCCCAGATCGCCGACGGTTCCGCCTTCGATCTCACGAAGGAACAGCTTGCCGACATCGCAGCCAAGGATCTGGCCGCCCAGCCCGCTCCGGCGAAGCCTTTCCCGGCCGTCGAAGTGCCTGAGACCGTGACCATCGGTGCTCTGTCCAACGATTTTGAACCGAGCGTGTTCCCGCACCGCAAGATCTACGAAGCCCTTGTGAAGGGTGCCGCCGACAGCGGGCTTGCCTCCGCGTTCCATACGTCGCCGACGGCCATGTGCGCCGCGTGCCACCACAACAGCCCCATCGCGGATCTGAAGACCCCGCCGAAGTGCGCCAGCTGCCACGGGATTGAGGCTGACAAGATGGCTACGAGCGTCAACAAGCCTTCGCTCAAGGCTGCGTATCATCAACAGTGCATGGCCTGCCACGATCGGATGAAGATCGAGAAGCCTGCCGCCACCGATTGCGCGGGTTGCCATACCCCGCGCGTGAAATAGGCGGAGGAGAAGATATGAACCGTAGATCATTTCTGACTCTGATGGGTGGGCTGGGTATCGGTTCGGCTCTGGGCGGCGCGAAATCCGCGTCCGCTGCGGGCGGAACCTTCCACGGCTACCCCGACAGCAAGGGTGTGCTTCACGACACCACGCTGTGCATCGGTTGCCGCAGGTGCGAACAGGCCTGCAACAAGGTCAACGATCTCCCCAAACCGGAGAAGCCCTTCACCGATCTCAACGTGCTTAACGAAAAGCGCCGCACGTCCGCCAAAGAGTGGACCGTGGTGAACAAGTACCGTCCCGCGAGCCTCGACAAGGACGTGTTCCGCAAGAGCCAGTGCATGCACTGCGAGGAACCCGCCTGCGCCAGTGCGTGCTTCGTGAAGGCGTTTACCAAGAACCCCGACGGTTCCGTGACCTACGATCCCACCCTCTGCGTGGGCTGCCGTTACTGCATGGTCGCGTGCCCGTTCAATATCCCCGGCTACACCTACGACCGCGCCCTCAATCCGCTGGTCCAGAAGTGCACGCTGTGCCACCCCCGCCTGCAGGAAGGCAAGCTTCCCGGCTGCGTGGAAGCCTGCCCCACCGGAGCGCTGGTGTTCGGCAAGCGCAAGGATCTGGTCAAGATCGCGTGGGATCGCATCACCGCTCATCCCGAACGCTACCAGAACCATGTGTACGGCGAGCACGAAATGGGCGGTACCGCGTGGATGACCATTTCCGGCGCTGAGTTCAAGGAAGTGGGCCTCAACGAGGATCTCGGCACCAAGGCCGCCGGCGAATATACGGCTGGAGCGCTCGGAGCCGTGCCCATGGTTGTGGGCATCTGGCCTGTCCTGCTTGGCGGCGCGTACGCGATCACCAAGCGTAAGGAACAGATCGCCAAGGAAGAGCAGAACGATGCCGTAAACGCCGCCGTCGCCCGTACCGAGGAAGAAGCCGCGAAGAAGCTGCAGGCCAGCCTCGATAAGGCCGCGAAGGAAGCCGCCAAGGAAAAGGATCGCGCCGTCGCTGATGAAGTGAAGAAGGCCGTGGCCGAAGCCGAAGAGGCTCTCCGGGCGCAGCTTGAGGCCGAAAAGGCCGAAGCCGTGGCGAAGGCTGCGGAAGAGGCTGCCGCGAAGGCCGCCGAAGAAGCCGCTGCCAAGGCTGCCGCCAAGCCTTCCAAGCCTGAAAAGGGCAAGAAGGGCAAGCACGACACCAACGGCGGGGAGGCGTAAGCAATGAAACTCTGGAAGAACCTCTCGAATCGTCTTGATGCCGTGGCTGACGTCATGGCCGCCAAGCCTTGTATGCAGGGTTGCGTTGGCAAGACGCTGCTGTCCATCCCCCGCACGCCCGGCAACCTGATCACGGCTGTGATCCTTGCCATCGGGCTGCTGATCACCATCGGGCGCTTCGGCTTCGGCCTCGGCGCGGTGACCAACCTGGACGACAACAACCCCTGGGGCATCTGGATCGCCTTTGACCTGCTGTGCGGCGTCGCACTGGCGGCGGGCGGCTATGTGACCTCTTCGGCCTGCTATCTCTTCGGCATGAAGCGGTATCATTCGGCCGTGCGCCCCGCCATCCTGACCGCCTTCCTCGGCTACGCCTTCGTGGTCGTCGCCCTGTTGTACGACGTGGGCCAGCCGTGGCGTCTGCCGTATCCTCTGCTTGTATCGCAGGGCACCACGTCCCTGCTGTTCGAAGTGGGCCTGTGCGTGGGCATCTACCTGACCGTGCTGTTCATCGAATGGTCCCCCGTGGGCCTCGAATGGCTCCTCGGCATGAAGGACGCCCCCTGTTGGCTCGTCCGCCTGCGTCCCCGAATGCATACCATCCGCAAGGCCGTGCTGTGCTTCACCATCCCGCTGACCATCCTCGGCGTGGTGCTGTCCACGATGCACCAGTCCTCGCTGGGCGCGCTGTTCCTCATCGCCCCGAGCAAGATGCACCCCCTGTGGTACTCGCCGTTCATGCCGGTGTTCTTCTTCATCTCCTCGATGGTGGCCGGTCTTTCGATGGTCATCTTCGAAGGCACGCTGTCCCACAAGGCACTGCACAACAAGATGGATGAAACCCACCTGCGTGAAGCCGACGGCGTTGTGTTCGGCTTCGGCCGCGCGGCTTCCTTCGTGCTGATCGGCTACTTCATCATCAAGGTGCTGGACACCACCATGGACAACGACTGGCACTATCTCGCTTCCGGTTACGGTGCGTGGTTCGCCGTCGAAATGGTCGGCTTCGTGCTCCTGCCCGCCTTCCTGTACGCCCTCGGCGTGCGCGAAAAGAACATCACGCTCATTCGTGTGGCGTCGGTGTTCGGCGTGCTCGGCATCGTCGTCAACCGCTTCAACGTGTGCCTCGTGGCCTTCAACTGGCAGCTGGACAGCGCGGATCGCTACTTCCCGAGCATCTCGGAAGTGTTCCTGTCCATCTTTATCGTAACCCTGATCGTGACGGCGTACCGCTTCGTGTGCTCGAAGATGCCGGTCCTGTACGAACACCCTGATTTCAAGGACGCCCACTAGGGCGCCGGGAGCGAAACATGGAAGATTTCCCCACGCTCTACTCGTTTATGATTTTCACCAAGGGCTGGACGTATGTCCTCATGGGCGTCGCGCTCGTGGGGTTCCTCGGATACTGGCGCTTCCTTTTTGGTCGCGACGAGCGAACCGGCAGACCCGAGTAATCCGCAAGGAGCTGTTGTATGTACGAATTCCTCACTGGTCCCATGTTGTGGGCTGCCTTTCTCATCTTCGTGATTGGCCTTGCCCGCCGTGTGGTCCTGTATATCCGGGGGTTGGATTGGCGGCTTGAACGTGTCGCCTACGGCCCCGGCCGTAAAATCGGTATGAAGGGCGCGATTTCTTCCGTCCTTCAGTGGCTGGTTCCTTTTGGGACGCACAGCTGGCGCAGGCAGCCGTATTTCACCATCGCCTTCTTCCTGTTCCATATCGGCGTGGTGATTGTGCCTCTGTTCCTTGCCGGTCACATGGTCATCATGCAGGAACGCTTCGGCTTCAGCCTGCCTTCGCTGCCCATGTGGTTCTCCGACGCCTTTACGGTGCTCGCCATCGTCGGTGCGTTTATGATGATCCTGCGCCGCGTCGCGTTGCCGGAAGTCCGCTTCCTGACGACGCTGGGCGACTGGGGTATCCTGTTGCTGGTGCTGTTCGTGCTCGTCGCCGGATTCCTCGCCCGTATGCAGGCCCCCGGTTATGAAAGCTGGCTCCTGTGGCATATCTTCGCGGCCGAGCTGGTGCTCATTCTGGCGCCGTTCACCAAGCTTTCCCACATCGTGCTGTACTTCATGTCGCGCGGTCAGCTTGGCATGGACTACGCCATCAAGCGTGGCGGCGCGTCGCGCGGCCCCGCTTTCCCCTGGTAATCCCCCGGGATTGCCAGCATATTGGAGGACAACATGCCTGAAGGCAAGTTTTGCAACAGACGGCCCATCAACACCGAGGAAGATCTGAAAGCGCTCCTCGGCGACAAGGGTGGGCAGCAGTATTATAAAGAAATGGAAATGTTGGAAGTGGACACGGTCGCTCTGTGGGAGACCCTGCAGAAGACCTGCAAGTCCCGCACCCGCACGTGGCTCGAGATTTGCGCCCACTGCGGCCTGTGCGCGAACAGCTGCTTCCTGTATACGGCGAACAACCGCGATCCCAAGCAGGTTCCGTCCTACAAGATCCAGTCCACGCTCGGCGAAATGCTTCGCCGCAAGGGGCAGGTCGACACGAAGTTCATGATCGATACGATGGAAGTGGCATGGGCGAAATGTACCTGCTGCAACCGTTGCGGCACGTACTGCCCGCACGGCATCGACATGGGCGTCATGTTCAGCTATCTGCGCGGCGTGCTGTATTCTCAGGGCTTCGTGCCGTGGGAACTCAAGATCGGTGCGGGTATGCACCGCGTATACGGCGCCCAGATGGACGTGACCACCGAAGACTGGGTGGACACCTGCGAATGGATGGCCGAGGAAAACGCGGAAGAGTGGCCGGGCCTTGAGATCCCGATCGACAAGGAAGACTGCGATGTCATGTACATCCTGAACGCCCGCGAACCCAAGCACTATCCTGAAGACGTGGCGCAGGCCGCCATCCTCTTCCATGTGGCCGGGGAAAAGTGGACCGTTCCTTCCGTGGGTTGGGAAAACACGTCCCTGTCCCTGTTTGCCGGTGACTGGGAAGCGTGCGCCAACAACGTGAAGCGTATCTACGGCGCGGTCGATCGTCTGCGCCCCAAGATGGTCGTAGGCACGGAATGCGGGCACGCGCACCGCGCCACGGTCGTGGAAGGCCCCTATTGGGCCGGACGCGAAGACGGCAAGCCGCCGGTCCCGTTCCTGCACTATGTGGAATGGCTGGCCGATGCGCTGCGCAAGGGCAAGATCAAGATCGATCCCGCCAAGCGCCTCAAGATGCCCGTGACCCTGCAGGACTCGTGTAACTACATCCGTAACCACGGCCTCGCCGAGCACACCCGCTACATCATGAGCCAGATCGCGGAAGACTTCCGCGAAATGAAGTGCAACCGCGAAGACAACTTCTGTTGCGGTGGCGGCGGCGGCTTCAACGGCATCGGCAAGTTCCGCCCGCAGCGTGACAAGGGCCTGTACATGAAGTTGCAGCAGATCCGCGAAACCGGTGCCAAGATGGTCATTTCGCCCTGCCACAACTGCTGGGACGCCATCCGCGACATGATGGAAGTGTACCATGTGCACGACATCAAGTGGAGCTTCCTCAAGCCCATCATCATCGACATGATGATCGTCCCCGATCACCTGAAGCCGCAGGATGATGAATAAGGAATAGAACGCGGGGAGGAGGGAACACCTTTTCAGGATTTCTTTCCTTCCCACGTCTCCCGTATTCACAATGGCTCGTGGTCCCAACCAGGCTTGCCTGGGTAACCGGGCCAATATTACGAGTATAAAAACCGCCCTGAATCGTTGATTCGGGGCGGTTTTTTATGCCGGGAGGAGGGGAGGGCCGATATGTACAGGCCGGGTTCTCTTACATCGGAGAAATCTTTTCCTCTTGGGTAAGACTGGATTGAGGTTAACCCGCTCAGGTCATTTTCGTATCAGCCGATAGAATCGCAAGAGGTTTGTAGAAGAGTCGTCACCCTGTAAGGCTCTCCTCCGTTTTTTCTCCGGTTACTTACGCATCCATCTTCTTCAACGATCTCCTGTAAATCTTTTCAATACGCTCAGGAGTTGCCGGGACAGGGGCGACGGAGAGAAGCAGCCCGAGGGACGGCGTGGTCCGGGTCAGTTCGCACAGGCGGGGGATGTCGTTCTCGGTGAACCCCTCGTCCTCCAGCTTCTGCGGTACGCCCATGTCGGCGAGCCACGTTTCAACGCCTCTGGCGGCCTTGTGAGCCTCGTCCGGGGTTCCTTTGAGGTCAGGCGTCAGCGGTCGTAAAATCGTGCCTAGGGTGGCGGAACAGGCGGGATAGCACTCTTCGATGATGGCGGGCAGGATCATGGAAAGGCCGAGGCCGTGCGCGAGTTCTGGCTTGATGCCGCTGAGGGGATGTTCCAGTGCGTGTGTGAAGTGGAGCAATCCGTTGTCGAATGCGGTCCCTGCGATCATGGAAGCGTAAGACAGGCAGTAACGGGCCTTGAGGTCTTCGGGGTTGGCGAGCGCCTTGGGCAGGTATTCCGCCACAAGGCGGATAGTCTCTCCAGCCAGCAGGATGGACAGCGGGTTGGCTGTAACGGCAGTGGCCGCTTCGATGACGTGGTTTACAGAGTCGATGGACACATAGCGGGTTTGCTTAGGCGAGAGTTTGATCATCAAGCCCGGATCGTCGATGGAGAACAAGGGATAGAGGCAGTCATAGGCGATGGCTGGCTTGTGGTTGTGCTTCGTAATGCTGGCCACGGCGAAGCGGTTGACTTCGCTGCCCGTGCCGTGGGTCAGGTTGACGACAACAATGGGGACAGCCTTTGTCGGCGTGAACGCGAAGGTATACAGCTCTTCCGCCGTCTTGCCTGGATTGGCAAGGATAATGGCCGCGCTTTTGCCCGCATCGATGGGGCTGCCGCCGCCGATGCAGAGTACGGCCTTGGCATCGGCGGATCTGCCGAGGGCCGCCGCCTCGTCTATGGAGTCGGTTGTGGGGTTGGGAGTCACCTTGTCGTACAGGGAGATGCGTATGCCGTGCTTGGCGCAGGCTGCGGTGACGTAATCCCATGCGCCGGTAAGCTTGTAGGAATGCCCGCCGGTCACGCAAAGGATGGAGTCGATGCCTCTGGCCTTCAAATCGGCGGCGATGTCACCAATCTTGGCGATGGCTCCGACTCCAAGGTAGGTCGTTGTCTTTGTGCGGATTTCCTTAACATCACGTTCATCGAATCGAGTATCCCACATGGCGGTCTCCTTTATGGAAAACAGATTAGATTGAGTAATCAAACAAATTGTTCTTTTATTCACAATTAAACCCGAATACAATGCCTGTCAAGAGAGATACTGTATTTTCAGCTCGAAAATCATGAAAAAGGCAACAACCAAGAGTTCGCTCATGAGGAAAGTGTCATTACTCAACATGTTGGAGAGTGTATTGAGGCTGGAAAGAGGCGCTGAAAGACTCCTTTTCTGGTTAAAGGATTCCCTTCCGTTCTCGATCCAGCCGATCGAGCCAGCGTCTTAGACCCGTTACGCGCAAGAGCACTTGATGATCATCTTTATTCCTCAATAAACGGAACACTCGGCAAGGTGTATGATACGGCCAGTATAGGGGGATAATTGGAGGATGCTCTTATAATTTCACTATATTAAAACGATATGTGAATCCAAATGACAAAACAGGGTACCACGTCTACTTACGAACTTTGCTTTTAATGTTGTCTTCCTCTGCTTGTATTCTCCCAACGTAACGCTTGGGGATGGGGACATCCGGAAGTTGGAAAGAGACATGGGTTTTCCTCACAGATAAGGCCCAAGCGAGGCATACCATCCTAAAGACGATTCGGATTGTTGAGTACTTTCCCAACCAAGGCCAATATAAGGCGCAAGCCTTTCCCATGTCGCCTTTCCACTCGTCTGATTGATCAGCTCTTCATAAATGGGATTGATCGCATCTACCGACGTGGAAAGCGCGGTATCCAGCTTGAAATAATAAGCGCCAGCGGATATCCGGAAAGCATTTTCAAAGGGGAAGATATCCAATAGTAAACCGACGCTGTGGTTGGAGTCTTCAGTCTTATACTGAATGCCTTTGAGTTTTATTTTTGTATCGAATGGTTGAGTAAAAGCACTTAACCTATAGGCTATGAAACTGTTTTGTGGATAGCTGATGTCAACTCCAACCCCAAGTGTGCTCACAGAAGGTTGGATGGAAAGCGGAGATGCCGAAGCGACACATGGAAATAAAAGGACACAGCATAAGAGAAGAGAACGAATGGACATGATACACCTCACGAAAACGCCTTTCTCGCCATATAGGCATATCAAGAAATGAGTTGGCAACTATGAATTGTTTGAGCCGAGTGAGTATTTTGCGATGCCAGTGTAGATACGCGGGTATATGCTGATATTGTGTAGAGTCCATAAGAATAAGTGCGTATGATTTACGAGTGATGAAAGGCTGTTGTGCCTTAACGGGGGTGCACAGGGGATAATTCCGTTAGGAATGAACGGAAAAGGGTAAATATGGTAGAGGGAATCTATTGCCAAGTATGGGGTGCAGGACTTTCAGAACCATGCCATCGCACAGAAAAAGGTCATTTTCCATCTGGGTGGGTGGTGAGCCCTCTCCAAAGACAAGGTTTTAGATTGTAAAATCAATAAAAGCAGTACATAGGTGCTGAGAGGGTTGTCATTGCCCAATGTGAAACGGCTTCCAAGAGGGGAAAGGTGTGGTGAGGCATCTTTGGATCAGGGGAAACGGCAAGATTTGAAACAAGAGGTACGCGCCTATGGCGTTCTCCCTCTTTTCCCTCATGCTGAAACCGGGGCAGACTGGTACGGCGGTATGGGGAAGGGGTGAATTGTTTCCCCTCGGAGTGTTCTATGCCGCAGCGTGTAAGGGGATTGGGGAAACGGATTTATGCCTTGTGGGGAGGACGAAGGGGGAATCTGCGCTCGCCTCCTATCGCTGCGCTGAAGCAGTTTTCCCTGTTGCCGGCATGGTCCGGCGGATACCCTACACGAAAGGAGGGCTTTCTATGGTGAGGAGTCTTGCGCGTCGGCTTCCGGCCTAATATGGTGGGCGTCTGACTGGCTATGGGCCTTATGGGCGGAACATGAAACCGCTCTTGAGCGGAGAGGGAGACAGTGGGCGGCTGTGTTGGCCTGGGTCATCGTGTTGATTGGTTCGTGGACGTGGAACCGGTGGGAGGCGAAGAGGGGCCCGCTGCCCCATGATATTTCGAGGACTACCCGAGCAGGCGTATGTGTTTTGGGAGCCAACGCCCTTTTTCCGGACAACGTTACCCATATTCAGAACGCCAGGCGTAATACGCTTGGTGCCTCGCCGTCAGCCAAAGGCGGGCGGTTCTCCCTTCAACGCCGTTTCAACTGTTCCGGTGGGCCGCTAGGCGATGCCCGGTGATGCTCGAAAAGGTGGTACTACTATGAACGTAATCGCATATATCCGTAATGACTTTCAGGAAAAATTTGGTATTCCCCGGCAAAGCGGCGTCGTGGAGACGGCTCTGTCTGAGATTATTTTTGAACCGGACTACCGGAGTGCGGAGGCGTTGCGGGGATTGGAAGGTTTTTCCCATATCTGGCTGATCTGGGCGTTTTCCGCATCCGCAGGCAAAGGCTGGTCGCCCACGGTCCGGCCTCCGCGTTTGGGCGGCAATGCGCGGGTGGGCGTTTTTGCCTCGCGCTCGCCGTTCCGTCCAAATCCGCTGGGGCTGTCGGCGGTGAAGCTGGAAAATATTGTGCTTCAGTCCCCGGAAGGCCCGTTGTTACGGGTTTCTGGGGCCGATCTGCTGCACGGAACGCCGATTTTGGATATAAAACCCTACCTTCCCTACGCCGACTGTATCCCTCAGGCGACAGGCGGTTTTGCGGGAACGAAGCCGGAACCCCGGCTTGAGGTGAGTGCCGCGCGGGAAGTCCTGCAAGGACTTCCCGCAGGCAAATGGAAGACGCTGCGTGAGGTTCTGGCCCTTGATCCGCGCCCGTCCTATCAGGATGATCCCGAACGGATTTACGGATTTGCCTTTGCCGGACGCAATGTCAGGTTCCGGGTGAACGGTTCGACGCTTGAAGTCCTTTCCATTGATGCGGCAGGAGAAAAATTTCGTGATGGGGAAATCCCGACGGGAAGTTGCACAACCGTAACTAAAAGCCCCCGTCCATGAAGACCGGGAACAATGGAACCGGTGGAAAGTGAAGAGGTCATGGCGGTCGGGGGCGGCTGTACGGCGGGCGGTCTTGCCATGAGGAGAAGGGCTGTACATTGTACCAGGCGTGGACCGGCGCTTCCAGGCGGAGATTACGATTTCAGTGGGCACTTCACCCTCCATATGGAAAAAGCAGGACAGGAGTGGAGCTGAACGGCCATGACGAAAAAGCCCTTCCGGCTGTTCACCGAAAGGGCTTGATTTCTTATGGAGCCTTTGTCCAGAATTGAACTGGAGACCTCATCCTTACCAAGGATGCGCTCTACCAACTGAGCTACAAAGGCATCTCTATGTGTCGCGCTTATCGCTGTCGACGAAGAAGCTTTTAGCTTTATACAGCGTCGTCGTCAAGTTTTTTTTCAACATTTTTTTCGGCGGGGCAGAGCCCGCGTTCGCTGCTGCGGACAAAATCCACAAACTCCATCACTTGAGGCAGATTCGCGTAGTCGTTCGCAAGCAGATCCAAGGCTTGGGAGCGGGGCATCTCACTGCGCCAAATGAGGCGGAAGGCCTGTTTGAAAGCGGAGATCGTCTCGCGGGAAGCCCCGGCGCGGCGCAGTCCCACAAGATTGGGGCCATGCACAAGCGCACGGCTGCCCGCTGCCAGCATCCACGGGGGAAGATCCTGCGCAACGCCCGTCATGCCGCCCACGAAAGCGTGGGTACCGACATGGCCGAACTGGTGCACTGCGGAAAGGCCGCCGATGATCGCAAAGTCGTCCACGCGTACATGCCCGCCGAGAGTGGCTCCGTTGGACATGACGATGTCATTGCCGAGCTGGCAGTCATGGGCGATGTGCGTGTAGGCCATGCACAGGTTGCGGCTGCCGATACGGGTAATGCCGCCTCCGCCTTCCGTGCCCCGGTGGAGCGTGGCGAATTCACGGATACGGTTATCGTCGCCGAGCTCCAGCCACGTCACTTCGCCCTGGAACTTGAGATCCTGCGGTTCGCCGCCGACCAGCGCGTGGGAATGGATATGGTTGCCCACGCCCATCCTCGTGTAATCTTTGATGACGGCGTGGGCGTCGATGCGGCAGCGATCCCCGATGACGACATGCTCTTCGATGATCGCATAGGGGCCTATTTCCACATCCTTGCCGATCTGCGCATTGGCGTGCACGATAGCAGTGGGGTGGACTTGTTGAGAAGCCATACTGCAACCCATATTACATGTCTCCACGATCGGTCACGGCAGCGGTGATTTCCGCTTCGGCGGCGAGCACGCCGTCAACGTAAGCCCGACCTTCCATCTTCCACAGTTTCAGCTTGTGGCGGATGAGGCGGCATTCCAGATCCAGACGGTCGCCGGGGAAGACCGGACGCCGGAAGCGGACCTTTTCGAGCCCGGAGAAGAGGAAGAGCTTCCCGGCGGTCTCGCTCGGATCGAAACCATGCAGCACCAGCAGGCCGCCAGCCTGCGCCAGAGCTTCAATGATCAGCACGCCGGGCATCACCGGGACGCCGGGGAAATGCCCCTGAAAGAACGGTTCATTGAAGCTGACGCACTTATGCGCCTTGATGTATTCCCCGTCCACGATCTCGTTGACCCTGTCCACGAGCAGGAATGGATAACGGTGGGGGAGAAACTCCAGAATCTTGCGGATGTCAAACGAGGTAGGCTGGTCCATGCTGTGTATTCCTTGAGTCTGAATTGCAAAGAGCTAGGCGTCCGGCTTGCCGCCCTTGAGTTCTTCCAGTTCCTTTTCAAGCTTGGACAGGCGCTTGAAGAGTTCAGGGAAGCGGGGCATAAGGGCCAGCGTGCGCATGTAGGTACGCTGATCCACGGTGGGCGTGCCGCCCACGACGACGTCGCTGGGGATATCTTTGGCGACCCCCGACTGGGGGCCAATGGTGACGTTGTCGCCGATGTGCAGGTGCCCGGCGATACCGACCTGTCCGGCGAACGTGCAGTTGTCCCCGACCGTGGTGGAACCGGAAATGCCCACTTGTGAGACGACGAAGCCGTTACGGCCTATCTGCACATTATGCCCGATCTGAGCGAGATTGTCGATTTTTGTGCCGTCACCTATGCGGGTGGTATCGAGCACGGCCCGGTCAATGGCGGCGTTGGCCCCCACCTCGACGGCGTTGCCGATGGTGACCTTGCCGACTTGCGGGATTTTCTGGATGCCCGCAGGGGTCCGGGCGAAGCCGAAGCCGTCCGCGCCGAGCACGGAACCCGGATGCAGGATGCAGCCTTCGCCGACGTGCGTTCCGGCCATGAGCACGGCATTGGGATAGACGGTGGTGCCCTTGCCTATGCGGACGTTCTCGCCCACGTAGACGCCGGGGAAGAGCTTGACGCCGCTTCCCACCGTGGCATGGGGACCGATGTAAACGAAGGGGTAAACGGTCACCCCGTCGCCGAGTTCGGCATCGGGATGAATGAAGGCCAACGGGCTGATTCCGGAAAAGCTGCCCTGCGGTGCGGCGAACAGCTCCAGAACGCGGCCGAAGTCCTGGTAGGGATTTTCGCTGATCAGGGCGCGTCTGACATCCCCGGCGTGTTCGGGACGGACTATGACGGCGCCAGCCCGCGTTGCCGCGAGCTGGTCAGCGTATTTGGGGTTTGCCAGAAAGCTCACTTCATCGGGCCCGGCCCCCTCCAAGGTGTTGACGCCGATGACTTCGGCATCGTCGCCTTGCAGGATCAAGCCAAGCTGGGCCGCGATTTCGGAGAGTTTACGGGCAACCATTTACTTCTTACCGGTATTGGGTTCCGGGAACTTGCTGCCGCCGGCCTTCCACAAACGGTTGACTTCAGCAAGGACGGGCTTGGTGATGTCGAGGCTGGGCGTGGCATACATCACGCTGCCGGCAGCGGCGTCGAGGATAAGATCAAGCTTCTGCTGCTTGGCGATCGTGGTGGCGGCGTCGTAGATCTGCTGAGCCATGCTCTGGCGGATCTGGTTTTCGGTGTTTTCCACCTTGCGGGCGAAGTTGCGGGACTTTTCTTCAAAGGCGCGGCGCAGGCGGAGGAATTCCATCTGCTTGTCTTCACGTTCCTTGGCGGACATTTTAGCGACCTGAGCCTGAAGGGCTTCACCCTTGGACTGCAGATCCTTGGCCTGCTTTTCAAGCTGCGTCTTCTCGGCGCCGAACTGCGACTGCAGCTTCTGCTGGGCGGCCTTGGCTGCGTCGCTGTCCATAGCAACGGCCTGAGAGTTGAACACGCCGATTTTCATGTCGGCGAAAGCGGAACCCGCCATCAGCAAACAAGCCACAAGAGCGAGGGACAATACTCTGAACATATTCTTCTCCTTGGATGTACATACACTAGCGGGAACCCGGCCCGCAGATCGAAATGGATAGCCTTCAACGCGTGAGTCGTCAAGACATGTTCCGTTATGGGCATGAAAGCGGATAGAGAGCCCGGATTTCTGAAAAGATTTTTATATCCAGTTATTCCGTAAGATAAAGAAAGTTAGGATCCTTCAGGGATATTCCCGGTGCGGAGAAGGCTGAGTTTTTTTCTTTCGGCGGATTTGTTTTACCGCAAAATATACTTTGCGAGGAGAGCGCTGTGAGCAGATAACTGTCCTCTGGACAGCTCCCCTTGCAGGTTTGTTACTCAAGGAGAACGGAGCAGCGTTTTCTCTTTTCCCGAAGCGCACGTGAAAGAGGCAGAGGGGAACAGGGCTGGGAAGGAAATGTTGCCAGACGGGGAAGAACGCGTAGCGGAACGGGATCAGCGCTTGTTCCCGTCGAGGCTGCCCAAATGGGCAAGGATGCCGGAAGCGATCCCTTCCGCCAACGCCTGCCGATACGTGGGGATCGCAAGGTTGGCGGCTTCCTGTGCGTTTGAGCAATAACCGACTTCAACCAAGATACCCGGAATATTCGCGCCGAGCAAGACCTTGAAGGGGCCGGACTTGACCCCTCCGTCCCGGACGGTGAAGGTCTTTTCCTTCATGACGGAGAGGGTACATTTTTGGACCGTGTCGGCGAGACGGCGGGATTCCTGACTGCGAACCGACGACGAGGCGGCAGGGGATCCCGTATCTCCCTTATGGCCTCCGTTGGCGTTTTCCAGCCCGGCAAGCTTGCCCGCATCCGCGCTGCTTGAGGCTGTATCCGGGAAATACGTTTCCAGGCCGCAGGCGTTTTCATTGGGGCTGGCGTTGACGTGGATGGACAGCAGCACATCGGCGCGGGCCTGATTCGCCATATAGGAACGGGTGGACAACGAAACCCATGTATTGTCCGTTCGGGTGTAGTGCACCTGGATGCCTTTGCCCGCGAGGATGCTGCCCACACGTTTGGCGATGTCCAGCGTCACTTCACGTTCGATGACGCCGTTGTGCACGGTTCCGGGATCTTTGCCGCCGTGGCCGGGATCGATCATGATGGATCGGGTGGCGAACCGGAAAAGCGGATCGCTCGATTGCAGCCCTTGGCCGAACGAGATGCCGCGAGGCATGGCGGCGTCCGTGGCCGAGGTCGTGATGACGATACGGAACGGCGAGGATTCCGTTTTGACCATGAAGCGTTTGACCTGCCTGAAATCGAGCAAAAGCCGGGTTTTATCGGGAGCGGACAAGTCAAGGCGCATACGGCGGAGGGAACTGCCCTGCACTTTGATGCCGGGGCGGATCGTCGAAGCCGGATTGACGCCCATGAGATCCACAACCATCCTGTTGGGGATGTCGTTTTTTTTGCTGCCGCTTTGCGTGTCGATGGACCAGATGATGGGGCGATCGAACTCCAGCGTGATGACGGCCAGATTCTTCTGGTTTTCCCATTTCATGTCGGTCAGAAGCGCCGCCGTCTTTTTGCCCGGCGTGCTGCTCTTGGCCGCTTCCAGCGCCGCCTTGAGGCGCTGGGCGTAGAGCTTGGCTTCCGGTGCGACATCACCCCGGGGATATTGATTTTGGATGGTGTTGAGCGCTTCCTGAGCTCCGGAAAAATCGTTGAACCGTTCCGCCTTGATACGCGCAATGCCAAACAGCGCGTCGTCGGCCAGCACATGGCCGGCGTAGCTTTTGAGGAACACCCCATACCGATCGACAGCGGACTGAGCGTCCTGCCGCAGCATGGAACGCTTGGCGAGCTCCTCCATCGCCAACGCCGAACGGAAGAGCGCCGCAGGGCGGTTCCGCCAGCGGGGATATTTTTCGTGGAGGTCGAAAAACGACTGGGCGAGTTTTTCCCACGGCTCACGCCAGCCGCCGCGTTTGGAGTCGCTCTTGAGGAACTCCATATCCTGCTTGGCCTTCTCGTACTGCTGTTCAAAGGAGGGAGCCGCGTGCGCGTCGGAAACCGCGGTCAGGAACAGGGCGAGGGCAAAGGCGACCAAAAGGGGTCTGAACAGACGCCCGATGGCGGGGGATGATCTGTGCGGAGTCTGAGAACCGGTAAGAATCATGAAGGGGAAGCTGTCCTGATGGGCGGTCGTGCCGCGTCAAAGAAGCCCGCCCGCACAGAAGCGGGCAAAGCGGAAGGGGTGCGGGAAAGGTATTCTTTCCCGCACCCTTGTTTTTTAGAAGAACTGACCCATGGAGAACTCGAACCGTCCGCCGGGGCGGTCACCCTTGACGTTCTTGTCCAGCGGGAAGCCGTAGGCGAAGCGCAGGTCGCCCATGGGCGAACGCCAGCGCAGTTCGAGGCCGACCGACTTCTTCAGGTCGCTGAAGGGATCGGAAGTCTGCTTGGAGTCGATGTTGTAGCCGATGTCGAAGAACGGCACGAGGGCGATGCCCATTTCCGGATGGAACGTCCAGATGTATTCGAAGTTCAGGAAGCCCATGCGGTCGCCGCCGATTTCGTCGTGGTACTTGGGATCGCGCGGGGCAAGGTCTTCCGAGTCATAACCACGGATGGAGTCGATGCCGCCGATGAAGAAGCGGTCGAATACGGGGACCGGCTTGTTGGAGTTTTCGAACACGCCGCCGACGCGGCCACGCCAATGGAAGATGTGGTTCGGGTTGCGGAACAGGGTGTGGAACGACTGCAATTCACCGATAGGCTTGAAGAAGTTGTCGTTACCGCCGATACCGCCGCCGCCGTATTCCATAGAGACGCGGCCCACCACACCGGACGTGGGACGTTCGCGCGAGTCGGTGGAGTCGTAGGTGATGCTGGTGCTTACGACGCTCGAGAGGTTCTTGCCCTCGTATTCCTTGTAGGCGCGGGAGGCCGTGTCGGGAATGTCGAACAGGGTGTAGCGGTCGAGACGGTAGCCAACGGACACCGAGGTGTACTCGCCAATGGGATGGAAGAGGCGGATGGTATTACCGATGGTCTTCTTCTTGAAGTCATCCCATTCTTCCCAGATGGCGTAGCTGTTGTTGCTGAAACCGAAATCGGTATCGTAGATGCGCGGGTTGACGAAAGACAGGTCCAGATACGAGGACTTGCCGGATACGAAACCCTGCAGGCCGAGCGAGTAGCCGCGGCCGAACAGGTTGCGCTCCTGGATGCTGCCGCTCACGCCGAACTGGTAGAAGGTCGAGTAGCCCACGCCGCCCATGATGGCGCCGGTGCGGTCTTCCTTCAGGTTGACGCGGAGATCGACCTCATCGTCCTTGTCCGTGGGAACGATGGTGGTGTCGGCCTGGGTAAAGTAGCGGAGGCGGTTCAGGCGCTCGTTGGAGCGGCGCAGCTTGGAGCCGTCGAACTGGTCCCCGTCGGCAAGGCGCAATTCACGGAAGATGACGTTGTCGCGGGTACGGGTGTTGCCCTGCGTGACCACGCGGCGGATATGCACCTTCTGCTTCTTGTGCGGCACATAGAAGACGTTGATGATGCCTTCCTCATCGTTCTTCGGGGTGTCCACATCGACTTCGGCAAAGGCGTAGCCGTAATTGCCGTAGAAGTCGGTGAGGGCCTTGATGTCGTCCTGCAGGACGGTGAGGGAGAAATACCCGTTGGAATCTTTGTAGTCGTCAAGCTTGATCACTTCTTTCAGGCGCTCGTCGCTGTCGATGAGATCGCCTTTGAAGCCGATTTCGCCGAGTTTGTAGCGTTTGCCTTCATTGACGGTGAACGTGACGGTGATTCCGTCTTCGGAGTAGTCCACCTGCGGCGCGGCGACCTGAATGTCCACGTAGCCGTGGTTCATGGCGTAGGCCGTGATTGCCGCGGAGTCGCGCTCAAGGTATTCTTCGCGGAGCACGCCCGTTCCGGTAACCCATGACAGGATGCCGTGCTCTTGGAGCGCGAGTTCCTTCTTGAGATCGCCGGCGTCGATGCCCTGGAGCCCTTCGATCTTGATTTCCTTGATGTAGAGCTTCTTGCCTTCCTTCACGTCGAAGACCAGCACGGCGGAGGCGCTGTTGGCCTTCTGCTCGATGCGGTAGTTCACTTCGGCGAGGTAGAAGCCTTCCTTGCGGTACAGCTCGGTGACCTTCTGGATGTCTTCGGCAAGCAGGCGGTCGTTGAGGACGGAGCCCGTCTTGGAGCTCATGGCCGCCAGAATGTCTTCTTTTTTGACTTCGTCGGAACCGTTGACGATCACGTCGTCGATGCGGGGCTTTTCCTTGACCGTGAACACGAGCACGCGGCCCTGTCCGCCCTGTTCGATGTCGGCGTTCACGTCGCTGAAGTAGCCGAGATCCCAGATTCGCTTGATTTCTTCATTGAGCGTGGAGGGATCAACCACATCACCCTTGCGGGTGGACAGGCGCATCAGCACCACGTCGGGGTCGAGCACCTTGACGCCGCGGATCTGGATGTCCGTGATGGCGTCGCCCTTGACCGCGCCGCCGCCCATCTTGTCGACAAGTTCGTCGACGGCGGGAAGCAGTTCGATCATGTTTTGCTTCTGGACGAAATAGGGCTGCGCCCCCTGCTGTCCAGCGGCATCCACCATGCGGGCGTCGATGCTGAACGCGTCGCCGGTCTTGCTGAAGCTGCCGTACACGGCGTAGTTCGCCCCGGCCTGCCTGGCGATGGAGCGCGCGGTCGCCAGATTGAGCTGGCTGATCTGCTGGTTCTTGAGCAGGCGCAACGTATCCTTTGCCGGAATGACCTTGAATCCCTTTTGGGCCAGCCGCTGCTCAAACAGCTTGGGCAGCTCGTCGTTCAGGTAGTTGAGATCCGCCCCTCCATTGATCTGGAAGGGGAGCACAGCCACACGGACAGCATCCGAGGCCGCCTGTTTGGGCGCCGCCTGAGCCGTACCGTGGAACAACAGGTTACACAGCGCCAGCGCCAGCAGCGCGAGTACGCATCTCTTCATACAGTTCTCCAGATCGTAATTCGAGGCAGCGCCCGAGGGTTCCCGCCATTTCACGGTTATGGGTGACAATGACGAGGGTCATGCCGAGTGTGCGGTTCAGTTCCAGAAGCAATTCGGCGACGGAATCGCCGGTCCGCTGGTCCAAGTTGCCGGTCGGCTCGTCGGCCAGCAGCACGCGGGGCTCCAGCAGGATGGCCCGCGCAATGGCGGCGCGCTGACGCTCGCCGCCGGAAAGGGTGGTTACCCTGTGATCCTTCCTGTCGGAAAGCCCGACGCGTTCGAGGGCCTGCCGCGCCAGCCCCAGCGCCTTCGACCGGTTCATCCCGGCGATGAGCGCCTGCATGGCCACATTTTCCTCGGTGGAAAACTCGGGCAGCAGGTGGTGGAACTGGAAGACGAACCCAAGCTTTTTGTTGCGGAAATGGGCTTTTTCCACGGGCGTCATGTCCGGCAGGCTTTTGCCCTCGAACAATACCTTGCCCGCGGTCGGCGTGTCCAGCGCGCCGAGCAGGTGGAGGAGGGTGGATTTGCCCGATCCCGACGCTCCGACGATGGCGAGGGATTCGCCAGCGCGGACGGTCAGGTCCATATTTTTCAGAATGGTGATGCGCTCCGCAGGTCCCTCGCAGGACTTCTCGACGCCGGAAAGCTCGTAGAGCACCGGGGTCGCGGTCGCGTACGCTGTCTGTTCCATCATTCGAACCGCAGGGCTTCGGCGGGTTCAAGGCTCGAAGCCTGCCGCGCCGGGTAGATCGTGGCAAGGAAACACAAGGTCATGGCGGACACGCCGACCACGACGATATCAACCCAATTGAGCAGGATGGGCAGGTGATCCAGCGTATAAACCCCCGGTGGAAGTTTGATGAATTGGTATCGTTGGAGGAGGAGCGCCAGCCCTATGCCGAGCACATAACCGAGCAAGGTGCCCACCACGCCGATGATCGTGCCCTGAAGCATGAAGATCCGGCGGATCATCCCCTTGGTCGCGCCCATGGACATCAGGATGGCGATGTCGTGCGTCTTTTCCATGACCAGCATGACCAGCGTGGTGACGATGGAGAAGGAGCCGATGAGGACGACCATCGCCAGCAGGATGAACATGCCGATTTTTTCGAGCTTCAACGCAGCGAAGAGATTGGCGTTCATATCCATCCATGTCCGGACGGAAGCCAGCGGGCCGAGCTCCTTTTGGAGGGCGGCGGCCACGGTATCGGCCTTGTATACGTCCTTGACGGTGACCTCGATGCCGGAAATCTGATCGGAAGGCAGGCCCAGCAGATCGCGCGCCGCCGCAAGGGAGATGAACCCGAGCGACGAATCGTATTCGAACATGCCGGTCTGGAAAATGCCCGCAACCTTGTAGGGACGGATGCGGGGCTGGAAACCGGCGGTGGTCTTTTGTCCGGAAGGCGAAAGGAGGTTGACGCGGCTGCCCACGACCAGGCCGAGGCGCTGCGCCAGTTCCTTGCCGATGAGCACGCCGGGCGGCGCGCCCTCCACGGAAGCGTTCAGGTCCGCGACGCTGCCGCTGCTCAGGTTGTCCAGCATGGTCAGGACGTCCGGCGCGGTCTTGGGGTCGATACCCCGCAGGACGACGCCTTTGACGCCTCTCGGGGAGGACAACATGCCTTCCGCGTAGAGGAAGGGGGTGGAGCCGACGACGCCGGGAGTGGCGTTGATGCGCCGGAGCACAGCCGCCATACCGGAGAGTTCGGGGGCTTCGCCGCCGCGCATTTTTTCGAAGTCCGCATCCGAAGGCGGCGCGGTGAGCGCCGCCAGCGGACCGGAAACGATGATGTGCGCGTTCGCGCCGAGGATTTTATCCCGGATGTCCGTCGTGAACCCGTTGTAGACGCCGAGAACCACGACCAGCGCGGCGACGCCTATGGCCACGCCAAGCACGGACATGGCTGAAATGATATAAATAAAGGCCTGCTTGCGCCGAGCAAAGAGGTAGCGCAAAGCTACGAAGAGTTCAAAACGCATAGAGTTTAGGATTCCTGCTTCAACAGCGGGAAGAAGATCACTTCACGAATGGACGGGGAGTCGGTCAGGAGCATGACCAGCCGGTCGATGCCGATGCCTTCGCCCGCGGCCGGGGGCATACCGTATTCCAGCGCGCGCAGGTAATCTTCGTCCATCGCGCAGGCTTCGTCGTCGCCGGCCGCCTTCTCGCGGACCTGCTGTTCAAAACGCATACGCTGGTCGATGGGATCGTTGAGTTCCGAGAACGCGTTGCCGTATTCGCGGCCCATGATGAAGAGCTCGAAACGGTCCGTAATGTCCGGGTTATCCTTGTTGCGGCGCGCCAGCGGAGAGATCTCCGTGGGGTAGTGGTAGATGAACGTGGGGGCGACGAGCTTGGGCTCGACGTCGAGGTCAAAGAGCTTGGCCTGCAGCTTGCCGAGCTTGTCCGTCTTGAGGATCTTTTCCCCGCGTTCGCGGACGTAGGCGAGTACCTTGTCGAAGTCGTTGTAGAATTCGGGGGAGTGCCCGCCGATCTTTTCCAGCGATTCATGGAAGGTGAGGCGCTGCCACTTGCCGGGGGTCAGGTCGAGTTCCGTCCCCTGATAGGTGATGATCGGGCTGCCGCAGACTTCCGTGGCGATGGTGGAGAACAGTTCCTCGGTCAGGTCCATCAGATCATAAAACGTCGCATAGGCCCAGTAGAATTCGCACATGGTGAATTCGGGGTTGTGACGGATGGAGATGCCTTCATTGCGGAAGTTGCGGTTCAGCTCGAAAACTTTTTCAAAGCCGCCCACGAGGAGGCGCTTGAGGTACAGTTCGGGCGCGATGCGCATGTACAGTTCCATGTCCAGCGCATTATGGTGGGTGATGAACGGACGCGCCGCCGCGCCGCCCGCCACGGGGTGGAGCATGGGGGTTTCCACTTCCACAAAGCCGCGTTCCTCAAGGAAGGCGCGGAAGGTACGGATGATTTTGCTGCGCTTGCGGAAAATGTCGCGGACCTTCGGATTGGTGATGAGGTCCACATACCGCTGGCGGTAACGGATTTCGACGTTGGTGAGGCCCTTGTGCTTTTCAGGCAGGGACCGGAACGACTTGGTGAGCAGGGTGACCTGATCACAGGCGAGGGTCAGCTCGTCGGTCTTGGTGCGGAAAAGCTTCCCGTGCACGCCCACGATGTCGCCGATGTCGAACTTTTTGAAATGTTTGTAGGCTTCCTCACCCATGAGGTCTTTGGACGCATAGCACTGGATACGGCCGCTGCGATCCATAAGATGGAAAAACGCGACCTTGCCGAAGGAGCGGTGGGAGATGATGCGTCCGGCACAGGTGAACGACTCGTTCAGTTCTTCGAGTTCGGTGGCGGAACAGGCTTCGTATTCGGCCCGGATGGCTCCGGCGTCATGCGTCTTCACGAATCCATTGAGATGAAGAGGGACCCCGGCATCCATGAGTTCGCAGGATTTGACCACGCAGTTTTTGACGACTTCGTTGAGCTCGTCTTTATCGGCGAGGCTTTGAAGCATGGGCATGAAATAGGATGCGTGGGCTGATTTGGTAGCAAGCTTGACGGGCTTGTGGTGCGTAGTTTCCGGGCTGCTCAAGGGAATCTCTCCATCAATTAAAATAGCGATTGGCGACCGGTGACAATTTTCCGCGTTTCCGGACGGCAAGAAACGCGGTCGTATCCGGCGGCGAGAACGGGGCTTTGGCGGACAGGCTTCCTGTTGCGGCGCGTGACCGATGCTACAAGAAAGCCGTGCAATGTTCCAACGGGTTAGAGACAGCGGGACCGTTTCTCCGTTCTCGCGTTGCCCTCCCGCCCGCGGCGGCGGGACCCCCCCTCCGGCCGTGGCGCCCTGTGGACCTGATCGCACAGTTTGTATCCGCAAAGCCGTAGTCCAATTGTGCTGTACAGTCAAGGACGTGCCGTGGGTCAAAAAGTTTTTTCAGAAAAAACGGAGAAAACGCTTGACGGAAGGAGGGCATTTCGATAGACCTCTTTTCGCACCAACGAGTGCCTCATTCCCCGGTGGCTCAATCGGCAGAGCGGGTGACTGTTAATCACTAGGTTGGCGGTTCAAGTCCGTCCCGGGGAGCCAGAAAGTACAAGGCCTTACAGCGAAAGCTGTAGGGCCTTTTCTGGTTCCGGAGCGTTGTTGCCCCCATTTGGTCCCCACTTCATCTGTGATGGAGAATACCTCATCGTGGGAATTTATGCGGATTTACCTCATAACTTAAAGAAAGAACTCTCCCGAGTTTAAAGGCTCTCGTCCTCCTCTTGTCTCATTTCATCCAGCTCCTCTTCCGTGAATCCGAGAGCCGCCAATGTGCCGATACTCCCCACAATAATTCCACCGACGAAATACAGAAGCTTTTCCATAAGAACTCCTTGAGACAGGGCAGGTGCAATACCTACCTTGTCTGCTTAATCCATTAAGATATACTGATTTTTTAGCAACAAGGACATTTGCATACATGGATTAGGTACATATCGAGGGCTTGTCCTATCTGGTTTCCCGTGGAAGCTCCGAACATGAGACCGGAGACAAGCCCTCTGTATTTTCCTGTGGTTGGTATCAGAGAGCCGCCACAGGCACAGTACCCGACAAAACCTCCGATGATTCCACCTATGGCGGTTCCAAGCCGTTCACCCAATCTGGTGGAATCAGGCTCGCCCACATATCCGCATCTTGGACACTTCCAGACGCGTCTTCCTATAAACATGACCTGCTCTTCCTTGTAAGAACGTCATGCAACAGCTCAAACAACATGGCAGGAAGTTCCTCCAGTCGGCAGATGACTCGGCTGGTGTCGGGTAGGAAGTTGCCGATGCTTCTATCCAGCATCCCCAGTCCGTACACTTCCAGACCTGTTTTACTTGCTATTTCAACAGGTTTTTGAGTTGTATTCATGTCATGAGGCTGTCCATCCGTCAGAACCAACAGCATTTTTCTCTGTTCTTTGGCAAACAGAAGTTGTTTCATGATCCACCAGAGCGCGGGGGCCAGAGGCGTCCCTCCTCGGGGAGTGAGGTTGATGCGGGCATGAACGGGTTGTCCGGATTTTAAGGAGCGGATAGACCGAATACGCATCCCCTCTGTGGTTTCCGTTGAAGGCTGTTATGGTGATATTCAGCCCTCTGATGCCGGAACAGGGCGATGCGATGGCGTGGCAGGATGCCGTCGCCAGTTCCATGCGTTTGCCGTACATGCTGGCGGATGCGTCCAGCAGGATGTGGAGGCTTGTATTGATGGCAACGGCTTCCGTCTTTTGGATGAAGACCTTTGGGTTTCCTGTCTTGATTCTGAACAGCTTTGCCGTGTTGAGCCGCCCTCTTGTTGAAGGATAGGGAGCGGACGGGAAGAGCGACTGCATGAGTCCCTGAAGCCTGACGGACAAGCCTTTTGTAATCCGTTCTATGTTCCTCAGCGTATCCGGGGGAATGACGTCAGGTGTGATGTTCCGTAGTTTGGCGACAGTACAATATTCTGTCTCCGTATCCCTTGTCTGTGCGGAGAGTCTTTCCTTCAAAATCGTCCCCATCGTTTTGGGGAACATATCCTCAATATTGTTTCGTAGTTCCGTTTCTCCTCCTGAAATGATGCCTTGTGCAGCCTCTGGATCATCCTGATTTTCTGTTGGAGATGTACTTCGTTGTGGTTGTTCCGGTATCCATTTTTTGATGATGGATTCGAGTAGCCGACTTCGTAGGCCATGTACCTGTCGAGCAGCGCAAGGTTTTGGCGAACGGCTCCCTGATAGAGCCCCGTGTCGTCACCGCCTCCGTTGGTGTTCGCGGTACATGTGATTCGGAACATTTCATGCGGGGAAATGACCTCTCCTCCATTCTCCGGCAAGCATAAGGGCGCACCATCCAGAACACCGTTGAGGCCAACGGCAACTTCAGGGGAGAGCAAGTCCGCCTCGTTGATCAAAAGAATTCCCCCGTACAGCATGGCAAGCGGCAATGGACCGTATTCATAGACCATGCTCCCTTTTTGCAGGGGAATATGGCCGCACAGATCGGCAAACTCCAATCGTCCATGCCCGGTGACTTCAAATGTGGGATAGTTCAGCCGTGCGGCAAGCTGCTTGATGAGCGTCGTCTTCCCGCATCCAGTGGGACCGTACAGATACAGAGGATCAAGGTCGTGCATGAACCAGACGACCACATCCCGTGCCGATTCATGAAAAATGTACCTTGGATTAACGGACGGGGTGTACGAACACGTTTCCTTGTAGCCTTTGAAGCCTTCCCTGTTGGCGTCCCCGTGAAGACCTGTCCGGCATCAAGCTGCGCCGGAACGAGGGAGGCCAATTCCTTGAACAGATTCTGATTCATGGTTTTCTCCTTTGAAAATAAAAAATCCCGGCCTCTCCGAAGAGAAACCGGGATGTGATAAATCTTTTTTCTTATCTTACATGCGACTGTGTGCAGTACTGTATACGATGCTGCGCTCTCATTTCCCAACAGCGATTACGGTAACATACATAATGTCGCCTTCAACACGGTATACAAGACGATAACCAGCCGCCTTCAGCTTGATTTTATAGCAATCAGACATACCTGAGAGAGCAGCGGAAGGAATCCGTGGCTGTTCCAATCGTTCTGCGAGTTTCTTTTTAAATTGCTCCTGTAATGTCGTCCCAAGTTTTTTCCACTCTTTAAGGGCCTGCTCATGGAACCGAAGTTTATAGCTCATTCAGTGATACCTCGACAAATGGGCCATCACTGCGCTCAAGGACAAGTTTTCTGTCTTCGGCATCTTCCAACCGGCTCAAAAGCTGTTCGTAATGCCGGGCGGGGATAAGGTAGGCTTCCGGCTTGTTATGATTCAACACGGCAACAGGGTTTCCCTGCGCAGAAGCAAGAATACCCGCAAAATTTCGCTTCAGTTCCGTTACGCTCACTGTCATGTCTGCGTGGATAGTTTCTATTTTAGACCTCTTTTTAGCATCTATTTATACTTTAAATTAGGTGCTTTTTATTGAACTGTCAAGCTGGAGCTCTGCCTTTCATATCCGAATCGCATACAACCGCTCAAAGGGTTCACCCTGTTTTTCGCACTTCGCCATGAGCGTCTGGGCTTTCTGCCCTCCAAGCAGAGTATTAAGCTCTTCAGCCAGACGTTTTCGATCCAAAGTGACTCTCCCGTTCTGAGGAATCACCCGGAACGTGTGGTTTCCTGTGTTGATCCATTCTCCTTTGACCGTATGGGAAAGCTGGTAGGCGACTTTCAAACGGGATTCCAATTCTCCGATCTCTGCTTCAATGGATTTTTTCTGTGTTTTCAGATCCATAAACTGTGCGAGGGTATCCTCCCACTCAGGGTGTGAAGAACCTTTGAAGTGTGGACAATCCTTCCTCCAAAGACACGATGGACACAGGGAGGAAAGTCCCTGTACCGTTTGAATCGTGTTCAGGTTCAGCAGATTGTCTCTCAGCGCAATCATGGTTTCACAGAACTCGGAAGCCATATCCAGACACCGGGAGATATCCGTATCTTTAGGAAAAAACGGGCCAAAGGCTTTGGCATCGCACATGGAGAGACAGAGAACCCACCCTTGAATGTCACAAGCTGAAGCATCAAGAAGGGATACTCCAAGGCATTCATTACAAATTTCAGGGAACGTCCTGTAGAGGAGGACTTCCCCCGTATTCTGTACGAGGTTAAAGACGGGCAAATCCCAATAGGTTTTGAGCGATGCCGTCTGATCGCCGATCTGCATGGCATGGCTCCCAGAAAGCGTTGCCGGCAACCTTACGGTGGATTTGACTTCCAAAATTCGTACTGTCGGCTGGGGTTGGTCAGCCACCAGCGTGAAATCCAGATGGGCCTTGATAGGAACATCTCCGTATCTGATCTCAATTTCCAGTTGAGACAGGGGGAAGAGACCATATCCCATGAGAGCCTGACGGACACCCTTCTCGAACCAGTGCCCCGTTGGAGAAGCAACTAGTGTTTGAGAGCTTCGGCAGTATTTCTATGTTCAGTTGTGCAGAGCTTGGCAGCCAGTGCCGCCCGTGGGCAGTCCAGCATCTTGGCGATATCCGAGAACCCAACATACCGGGATCGATCCCCAAGCCGATTCGCCGTTCGCTGTTCCGCATCCCGTTCCAGTCCACAGCAGAGGATTTCTAGCAACCCTTCCGCTCCCGTATTTCTGATTGTTCCGTCCATCCATTTCTCCCGTGCTGATAGCAGAAACAGAAAGAGCCACCCCATCAAGGACGGCCCTTTCTGCTATGCTGCATACTTCCACCAGATTTTTCGTTGCGGGTTCCAGTGAAACCCCGCCGCCGAAAGCTGTTCCTTTTTTGCCGCCGTGTTTCCTGTGGCGAGGATGCACTCCCGACCGTCCTGTGCCGATACGATTTCGTATGAAACTCCATCCAAGCGAGGCAATTGGGAAAGTCCCTCTGACGTCCGATTTGAGACGGATGAAATCTTTTTTTGCTTCCCCTGAATCATCCTGAGTCGTTTTGCCTCTCTGTGAGGCGTTTACGGCGTTTTTCTGTTTCTGAGGTCTATTCAGCTTGTCTGGGTTGAACTCTCCGTCCGTATCCTCCTCCGTAACAATACCGAGCATGGCTGAAAGCGCGTAACGGCGCATGTAGGTCATGCTGATGCCCACTCCTTGGGGGATCAGCCTTGGGCAGAGGAACCACCGCAAGGCTCGACTGCCATTGTCCTGACTCCGCGTGGGTGAGCTTCGTGACCAAGCCAAGATATCCCGGTTCGGCAGGAACCGGATACTGACAGAGCCAGATGCCATTCGAGAGCAACGCCTCACGGCATGAGTCCATGACGCTGTTCAAGGTGGCGTACTTGCTCTTGGTGAACGGATTGTTGGCATCCCTAGTTGCGGGTTAAACTGGCGTTGGGCGTTGATGAGAGCCTTGGCGAGTTCTCCCACTATCTGTGACCTGTATTCGGACATGACGTTCTCCTTCAAAAATAAAGAGACTTCATCCAAAACTGGACGGAGTCTCAAAAAGATGGTCTTTCAAAGAAGTAATATCTATTTATAATTTAATGAATAACAGAAAAAGAGTCGTAAAAGATCCTTTGAACCAATTAAATCAGCCCCTAGGAGCTATATAGCTAACTCAGCCACAGTATGGGGATGCACTTCGTGTCTGCGCGTGGGGCTGTTGGCCGCTGTTCACGAAGACAATGTCGTGCGTGCTTGTCATTCCGTTTGAAAATCTTTTTCCGCGGTTGTTCGCGGTCAGTCAGGGAAGGTCATTATTCGGGGATGGAAACGCAATGCTCCTTCTCCCGAAGTCCCCAGAAGAAGCCCTTTTTGTCATGTTTGACGATTTTCGAGACGTTCAACAGGTTATCGGAAAAGAATTCCTGAGGTAAAGGAAAGAGGAGGATTACTCCTTTGGACGTTTCGTGTGGTAAGAGCCGTCGGAATGGCTTTGGCGTTTTCTGGACGGATGTTGTCCGCATCTGGAGATAGGCATTGGCGGGGAGCGGCACAGTTAAGGGTATGGCTGAAAGTGAACGGAATGCCCCGAGCATGGTGTTCTTGCGGCACAGTCTGCGTGGCGTACACACGCAAGAACCAGGTTGAACAAGGTCGAGGGGAAACTCCGGATGCCATTTCCTGAGCCCGAGTATCTTGCAGACTCAGTCTTCTTTCATGTTTTCAAGAATGCGGCGCAAGCTGCTGTAGCTTATGCCAAGAGCCGCAGCCGTCTTGCGTCTGTCGCCGAGATTCAAGGCAAGTTCTTCCATGACTTTCCTGCGGCGGAAATCCGTTGTCTGTCGGCCAAGATTGTGATCGTCGCCAGCATCCGGCGTCGTGGCTGCAGGGAGGGGGGGCGGAGTAAGGGGCAACACGTCTCTGTGCCGGAACACTTCTTCAAAGCAGGCCAGACTTGTCGCCTGATCGCCCAGCAGCACCAGATAGCTTTCCAAAACGGCCATCAGTTCGCGCACATTGCCCGGCCAGTTGTAGGCCTTGAGTCTTTTTTGTATTTCCGGTCCCAGTGCCTTTTTGTCCTTGCCGTAGCGGCGCAGCAGGGGGGCGGCGAACAGGGCGATGTCCTCAAGGCGGTTCCGGAGCGGGGGAACCTCAAGACAAACGCCCGTTAGACGAAAATACAGGTCCATACGAAATGTTCCCTTGCGAACCAGATGTAGAAGCTGCTTGTTGGAAGCGCACAGCACGCGAACATTGATGGGGATAAAGCGATCTCCGCCGACATGCATCACTTCTCGCGCATCCAGAACGCGCAACAGACGCAGCTGAACCGCGTGGCTGATGTCTCCGATTTCGTCCAGAAACAGCGTTCCGCCGTTGGCCAGTTCAAACAGACCCTGTTTGCCGCCGCGTTTGGCACCGGTAAACGCTCCTTCTTCATAACCGAAGAGTTCGCTCTCCAGTAAGGGGTCAGGCAGGGCGGCACAGTTGACCACGACAAACGGCTGTTGGGAACGGCTGCTCGCGGCATGGAGCGAATGCGCCACGAGCTCCTTCCCCGTACCTGTTTCTCCGTAGATGAAAACAGGAATATCCGTGTGTGCATAGCGCTGGATATTTTTCTTGAGGCGGACGATGGCCGGAGCATTGCCGACGATATCGCGGCATGTATAATTGGCAACCAGACCGCGAGCCTGAAGATCTGCACTGATTTTTCTGCTGATTCGTTGCAGGGAACGGACGTCATGAATGAAGCAGAGGGCGCCGGTTGCCGTGGAACTCAGTTGCAGAGGAAAGGCATTTATAAGGAGCTGCCTCTCATTGATGGTGACCAGCTTGTCGATGTGGGGAGTCTGTTCCCGAAGGACCTCTTCCAGGTAGAGAGGGCGGAAGAAGGGGGCAAGCCGATTTGGCGTTGCGACGCGCAGTATGTTCAGAGCCTGATCATTATGGAACACGACTTCGTATTCCGTGTTGATGCAGATCATCCCCTCCTTGCTGTAGTGCATAATCGCCTGGATATTGCTGCGATAGGCCCTTTCCATTCGGATATTTTCTGCCAGAATGATGGCCCTGTTCAGTGCGTTTCGTATGTTCGCCCTTTGAGGAAGATCCAGAAAGACCGAGCCTCCGAGGCGACTGACGATTCTGCCGGTTCCGCCGCCGCCCACGAAAACCTGCACACCCTGTGCAAAAAGCTCCTGAATCTTTCGTGCAAGATCATCCTTCAGCGTGTACCGCACGGGAATAATGCTCATATCCAGTAGCTGTTCCATGAATTCTATGTCGCGTGTCTCATTGACGTGGGCCGTCAACGCGACGGTCGTCGAAATTTTGCGGGCTTCGGCAAGACTTTTGATCAAATCAATGTCCGAGCGTTCGATAAAAACGATGCAGGGTCCAAATCTGGCGAAAAGTTCTTCCCTGAATCCGCCGTGACAGAGCAGGGCCTCGTACCCCTGTTCCAGAAGGCTGGCAGCGTCTTGCAGTGCCGTTTCGTAGCTTGTGACCTCGATATGAATATCCCATCCAAGACGAAGAATTTCGTTGTGTACAACGTCCGCTACCAGTTGGGAATGAACAAGAGCTGCCAGCTTGTAATCCTGGATCATGATTTTTCCCTATGTTCAAAAATAGACAGATATTATGCATTTTTGATTAATATAATCATGCAGAACGGGCTTGTCAATCAGGTATTCTATTAATTTTTTTGATAAAAATAGTTTGGAACGCTTTATGCTTTAAGGCGTAACATGTTTCGTCTGTCGAAGGAAAAACGGTCGCAAGTGGGAGCTTTCTTCGGCAGTCGGTATGTCGCCGAATCTCCCGTGCGGAACGGCCGGAAATGCATGACGATCGGAGATCGGCGGCAACTATCGGGAAAAAATTTTGTTTGCCTCCGAATGTGTCTGTTCTGGAGAGTATTTTGTTCAAGGATGTGACAATGATTGAGCATATCAGACAACGTATTGCACACGCGCCGCGCATCCCGTTGGGCGTATGGCCGACACCGTTCATGGCCATGGACCATCTTCGAGAGACGATTGGAAGTTCCTGTCCCCGTCTATGGGTTAAACGGGAAGATCTGACTCCCCTCGGCGCGGGAGGAAACAAGGTGCGTAAGCTGGAATTCGTACTTGCCAGAGCAATGGCCGAAGGCGCCGACGTATTGCTCAATACCGGCGAAGTGCAATCCAATCAGGTCGTCCAGACCGCTGCGGCCGCCGCGCATCTTGGCATCCCCTGCGAACTGTTCCTGGGGTGCATGGACCCGCCGTTGTCCGAGGATGAGAAGGATACGGGCAACATTCTGTTGTGCCGCATTCTGGGTGCCCGTATTCATCTTTTGCCTCCAGGAGAGGACAGGGCCGCCGCCATGCGGACCCGAGCTGAAGAGTTGAAAAAGGAAGGCAGGCATCCATACATCATTCCGCGAGGTTCATCCACTCAGGAAGGTTCCCTTGGCTCCCTGAGTTGTTTCTTTGAGTTGCTGGAACAGGCGGCGGAGCATGATTTTGTCCCTGACGCCATTGTCGTTACCGTCGGCAGTTCCGGGACCACGGCGGGCTTCCTCGTGGGGGCCCAGGCGATGCGTCGGACCATGAACAGGAAGATAGGCATCTGGGCATTTGACGTATTCGGAAGCGAATACCCTGTATCGGCGCATGACCGCATCATGAGCCATGCCGAAGAGAGCTGGCGTTCCTTGGAGCTCCCCGGAAATTGCGGCGAAGATTCTCTTCATCTTTCCGGCGAGTTCGTGGGGCCGGGGTATTGCCGGCCCTATCAGGGAATGCTCGACGCCGTGCGTCTGGTAGCAGGGGCGGAAGGATTCGTTGCGGACCCCAACTATACCGGAAAATGTCTTGCCGGATTGCTGCATCTGCTCAGGAGCGGCGTCTTCCGCCCCGATCAGAATATCGTGTACCTGCACTCTGGCGGACTTCCCGCGCTGTTTGCCATGCATCGTTATTTCAACTGAACGGATTTTTTAACGCACATGCTCACCTTTAACATCTTACTTCCGAGGCTGTCTTATGAGTATCCCCAAAAGTAATGAAAAAGTCGGAGCCATGAACCGCGGCACTCCCTGTGAATCGGGGCTTTGCAATTTTTGTCGGACAGATTGCCAGGGACGATGCGAGACATGGCTCAGTTCCCTTGAAGGGCGCAGGACGCTGACGCCCCGTGAATACGGCAATGCCACGATTGGTTCGAGCACGACAAGGGAAGTCGGCATTTCCTATGACGCGCTGCGCATGCGAGGTCGGGTTTTTGGCGGAGCAGGACTGGACAAGGAAAAGGCCCGTCTTGGCGATGCCGCCTATTGTGACGCGGTACTGTCTACCCGCATAGGTTCTCATGTAAAGGCGCCGAGCCGTTATCCCTTTGTCATAGGAGCCCTGAGCAGAAATCCAGTGGTGGACAAGTATTGGGACAGTTTCGCCATCGGCGCCGCGTTGTGCGGTATTCCTCTTGTCATTGGCGAGAACGTCGGCGGCGGTGACAACAAGACCGAATTCAATCCGGACGGCAGCATACGCGCTCTTCCGGATCTGGATCGACGCATTGCCGTATATCAGCGGTACTATGACGGACAGGGCATGCTGATTGTGCAGGTCAACGTCAACGATGCCTACAATGGCGTCTCGGAGTATCTGGCGAGAAAGTACGGCGACAAGATCTGCATAGAAATCAAATGGGGACAGGGCGCGAAGCCCATCGGAGGCGAAGGCATAATTCGGGATATCGAATATGCCCGCTTCATGAAATCCAGAAGCTACTGTCTGCGTCCGGACCCGGATGATCCTGATGTTCAGGAAGCGTTCCGCACGGGACACGTTGAATATTTCAAACGTTACACGGGGCTTACCTATCCTTCTCTGGATACTTGCGAGGAAGTTCTTTCCGAGTTGGCGTCCAAGGTTCGGGAGCTTCGGGATCAGGGGGCATCAAGTCTGGCTCTGAAAACCGGTTCCTTCGGCATGGCCGATTTGGCGCTGGCCATTCGCGCTGCATCCGAGCTTGATTTCGAGATGCTTACCATCGACGGTTCGGGCGGAGGCACCGGGATGAGTCCCAACGATGTTCTTGATACTTGGGGGGTGCCGTCGCTTCTGCTGCATGCCAAGGCATACGACTATGCGGCTCTGAGAGCCTCGGCAGGCAAGTCCGTGGTGGATCTGGCCATTGGCGGAGGGCTTGCCAGACCCAGTCAGGTCTTCAAGGCTCTGGCGCTTGGCGCACCGTACGTCAAGGCCGTGTGCATGTCCCGTGCATTCATGATACCCGCATTTCTCGGTTGCAACATCGAAGGCGCGCTTCATCCAGAACGCCGTGCAGCCGTGAATGGGGCATGGGACAAGCTGCCCAAGAGTGTTCTGGACATCGGAGATACCCCGGAAACCATTTTCGCGGGCTATCATGCATTGAAGGAACGTCTGGGAGCCGAGGAAATACGTCATGTCCCCTATGGAGCTATTGCAATGTGGACAATGTGCGACCGTCTGGGCGCGGGACTGCAGCACCTTATGGGAGGGGCAAGAAAGTTTGGCGTCGACTATATAGATCGAACCGATATTGCCGCTATCAATCGTGAAACTGCAAATGAGACAGGAATACCGTTCATAACGGATCAGGATGACGATATGGCGCGGCAAATTGTTGCGGGATAAGGTTCGGGGGGAACCGGGGGCCGTCCCGGTCCCCTGAAACGGCCTGAGCGTGAGAGCGTACCGTGAAAGAGTAGACAGCGTCCTGAGAACTGACGCAAACGCAATCCGGTGCAGAATCACGTTATTCGATTGAGAGTAGGAAAAAATACAGTTTCCATCTTAAGTTGGAATGGGGAAACGTACATGCTGGATATCGCCTTTATCAACGCCCGTATTGTCGACGGCACGGGTACCCCCTGGCAGCGCGGGTGCGTCGGCGTACATGATGGCCGCATCGTTCAGGTCGGATCGAATGGCGATCTGCCCGAGGCTGCGAACATAATTGACGTCGACGATCATGTCCTTTGTCCGGGATTCATTGATAGCCACAGCCATTCCGATCTCAGTGTCCTGGAGAATCCAGAGTCGTCCGCAAAAATCATGCAGGGGGTCACCACGGAAAACGTGGGGCTAGACAGTCTGTCAGTGGCTCCCATCAGCGATAGGAACAAGGAGCAATGGCAGATTTCACTTTCAGGACTGGACGGAATTCTGAACAGGGCCTGGGACTGGAACAGTTTTTCATCCTATCTGGACCGGGTGGACGCCGCGATGCCGAGCGTCAACATCAGTTCCTACGTGGGATTGGGTACTGTCCGTCTTGATGTCATGGGCATGGAAAATCGTCCTCCAACTGCGGCAGAGCTGCGGCGCATGAAGGAGTCCATCGCGGAGTGCATGCAGCAGGGCGCGCGAGGCATATCGGCTGGGCTCATTTATACGCCAAACAAGTACCAGTCCACGGAGGAACTGATCGCGCTGGCCAAAACGGCCGCTTCCTACGACGGTCTGTTTGACGTGCACATGCGTAATGAGGCCGACCACATGACGGAAGCTTTGGATGAGATCATCCACATTGCCAGAGAGTCCGGCATTCGCGTCATGATTACTCATTTCAAGGCGCGCGGTCGCCGGAACTGGGGAACCGGCCGAAAGCATCTGGACACGATCGACAGAGCCAGACAGGAAGGGGTAGATATCAGCATCGCTCAATATCCGTATACCGCCAACAGTACGCTCATGCATGTCGTCGTTCCGCCGTGGTATCATAGCCGTGGCATGGATGGGATGCTGAAGGCTCTGGTCGAAGAACGCGAGCAGGTCAAGAAGGATATGCTGACGACGGATGGCTGGGAAAACTTTTCCGAGGTCATGGGCTGGGAAAACATTTATGTTTCATCGGTCAACAAGCCTCAGAATTCCTGGTGCGAGGGCTTGAGCGCCGTTCAGATAGGCGAACGGCTTCATTGCTCGCCGGAAGACGCCATCCTGGACTTGCTGATTGATGAAAGACTGGCTGTCGGTCTGCTGGGCTTCGGCATGTCTGAAGAAGACGTTATCGAAGGCATCAAACATCCCTCAATGTGCGTGATAACGGATGGCTTGTTGAGCGGTAAGAAGCCCCATCCCCGGACCTATGCGGCGTTTCCCCGTTTTCTGGCCCGATACGTCAGAGAGAAGCATATTCTCACACTGGAGGAGGCCGTCCGCAAGATGACCTTCAATACGGCGCGGCGTCTGAGAATGAAACACAAAGGATTGATCCTGCAGGGGATGGACGCGGATATCGTCGTTTTTGATGAGCAGCGAATTCTGGATGTGAACTCGTTTGAAGAGCCTCGCATTCATCCGCAAGGTATTGATCTGGTGTGCGTCAATGGAGAAATTGTCGTGCGTGATGGCGTGCATACGGGTGCAAGACCTGGAAGAACCATACGCGATCATTGATGGTGCTTCTGCAGTTGCCATGAAATGCCTGTTGAAGATATTTCATGGGCATGCCAGATGAGATTTATGTATGTAACGGATGGATAGTTTCCTGTGTGATGAAAGCTCGTCAAGCAGTGGTTTCATATTCATTGGTAGGAGATTCAGCGAGAAGGAACAACGACGTTTTCTTATTCCTGTCAGTTGATTGAGGCTTCCAACTATGCGTTTGTCTTCTGGTCTGCTTGTGATGGGCTGCCGATAGGGCTTCAGCTGATTGGCAGACTACACTCCGATGTACAACTTTTTCAGGCGGCATATTTTTTTGAAGCTTGCGGTGTCGTTCCGACTGCTCGTCTTCCTGTCGGCTGGAGTTGAAATAGCATTTATTTGGAATAAGAGTTCCTTAATTTGGGATGCGCTTTTTGCTCATGGTGGCGGGAGTGTCCTGATAACCTGCTTGGGGAAAATTGATAAACCTGCGGGCACAGTAATTCATGAAGTGTGTTGCTGTGCCTTTTTATAGTGATTTATCGTCAATCAGAGGTAACTTATGCCTACTTCATCTGTCTCAGCCTACGGGAAAGACCGTAATAAACTGATAGTGGTGGCTGTCGGAGGCAACGCATTGCTCACGGAGCGTCAACGTGGTACATTTGAAGAGCAAATGGAAAACGTGGAATATTGCTCTACAGAACTATGTAAAATTATTCAGGATGGTTACCAGCTTGTACTGACACATGGCAATGGACCGCAGATAGGTCTGATCATGTTGCGCGATTCGCTTTCCCGTGTTGTGCGTCCCGCTATGCCTCTCTATGTGTATAGTGCGGAATCACAGGGGCAGATCGGTTTTCTGTTGATGCGTAGCCTGTGCAACCATGTTGCGCTCGTCGGCATACAGCCACGCATCACGACCATACTTACGCAAGTCATTGTCCGCAGGGATGACCCGGCTTTTTCTCGTCCCACCAAACCGGTAGGGCCGTTTTATACACTGGAGGAGATGCAGGATCTGCAAAAGATTTCTCCATTCCCGTATGTGGAAGATTCCGGGAGAGGATACCGGAAGATCGTCTGTTCTCCAGAGCCTGTTGGTATTGTTGAATCGAGCTTCATCAAGGGGCTGACGTCGCTGGGCCTGTCCATCATTGCCGGTGGGGGAGGGGGTATTCCTCTTGTCCAAAATGACGACGGCACGTTATCCGGGTGTGAAGCAGTGATTGACAAAGACTTGACCTCGGCTTTGCTTGCCAAGGAAATAGGGGCTTCCACCCTTGTCATCCTGACCGGCGTGGAAAGAGTGGCCATCAATTATAACAGGCCTGAACAGCAGTGGCTGGATACAGTGTCGCTGGCACAGATGAAGCAGTATTACCAAGAGGGGCACTTTGCCGAGGGCAGTATGGGGCCCAAGGTTTTGGCCGCCATGCGTTTTGTGGAGAACAGCGGCAGTCGGGCGATCATCACCTGTCTGGAAAAGGTTGTCGAAGCACTGCGGGGCCATACCGGCACCATCATCGTTGCATGATATATCTACAAGCAGGATATATTGCGTTGCCTTGCTTCCATTTGAAACGTGGAGTCTGTATCAGTCGCTGCTTTTGGGGGTTAAGATATTTTCCAGTATGGAAAGGGAAGTACGTCTATTTTATTCTCTTTTCATCTCTGAAACAGGCTCGTTCCACGAGGGCGTCATCATGCCTCAGTCATTCGCATTAACCGGACCTGTTGCCGAAGAATTGCTCTCAGAACGTGATTTTATCGTATTGGCTTCCTTTTCTAGAAGTTTTTATCTTGCTCCTCGGCGGGAAACAATGCCGGGATTAATTTGCTGTTGCACCGCGGAACTTGAGCCGGGACCGCTTTCTCTTTGTTGGCCACAGTGGTCAACAGTACGTATTCCGGCCCCGGGAACTGTTGTCAGCTATTCAGATAACGTGCTGTATTGGGACAAGTCCCGGTTATGTCTGTCGGCAAGGCGGCACTGGACGCCTCCGATATGTCCTTCCTTTTCTCTCACGTACCGAAATCGGCGTGGCATATGTCTGGCTACGGAAGTGGTGCGGTCGTTTTCCTGCGATCTGCGTGGGTTGAACCGTCTTTTGCCGGAGCTTCTTGCCAGCGGTAAGCTGCCTTTCCATATGGCAGAGGATGCCGTTGGTATGGATGCCTCGGAAAGAGGGCTTCTCTCCATTGGAGGGCCCTTGTTGCACAAGGCGCAGGAGTGGATTCGAGGGGCTGATTTTTCCCCGTCGCTTTTTGTATCCGGACTAATGGGGCTGGGGCCAGGCTTGACCCCTTCCGGGGATGACATTCTTGGAGGGATACTGATCGCGTTGCATTGTCTGGGGCGACTGGATCAGGCCGGGATACTGTGGGATGCCATTGGCAGGGAAGCGCATCGGACGAATCGGATAAGTCAAGCCCATCTTTATGCGGCCGCTCATGGCATGGGGGCGGAAGTCCTGCATGGATGGATTCATGCTCTGCAGGGAGAAGCCGACAGGCAAACGTTATATAGTCTTTGCGAAAGGCTGGGGCGCGTTGGTCATACATCAGGCTGGGACGCTGCGTTAGGGGCGTGTCTGGCCTCTCTGAACGCCAGACCTTAAGAACGATGGTCTTGGAAAGATGGATTCAGTTTGAGACGATACTGAATTGGAAATAAATACCTCTTTCTGTCATTTCCTATTCATCCCGCATTGTTTCCGGCAAAGAGGAATAAAAAAGCACTACAGGATTTTGTCGTGGAATCCCTATATGGGCTGCAGGGATATTTTGAGTATTCTGCACGGCATGGGCTTTCTCGAGTATCCGTCATTTAAGAAGACAGCAGGTCCGTATGGGGCATGATATAAAGTCTGGAGGGCAAGGAAAGCTGCCCGGAATTTCTGATGAACAAAAAACGGCTCCATAAAATGGAGCCGTTTTTCGTCATATTCGGGATGTCGCCCTGACGCAGCAGGCGTAGCAGGTGCCGAAGAGCTGTATCCAGTTCGTCTTTTTAGACTTCCGCAAAGAGCTGATCGAGTTGCTTCATCATGCGCCGTTTGAGCACGTCGCGGAAGTCTCTGGCCCGGATGATCGCCTCGGGCGATTCGGTGGAGCTGATGACGATATCTATGTTGGCGAGGCGCTCGATCATCTGATCGAAGGGAACTGCTTCGCCGCGAAACAGGGTCGCTAGCTTCTTGGCCCGTTCATAGGTCCGGTTAGTGACCTGAACCGTGCGGATTCCGGCCTGAATACGGTGCGTGGCCGCCAGTTCCGAAGTGCTGTGGCCCCTGGCTCTGGCCCATGCGTCAATCTCGAGCCCTACAATGTTTCCCTTGCCGACTGCCAGAATTTCCACACGGTTACAGGTGGACAGGCTCAGCACCTCATTGAGTTGCGTTTCTTCGCTGGTCTGTTTCAGAGGACAGCCCGGCTGGGGATGGAGGGGAATGGCCCAGCTTTCACGGGAACAGTGGGCGGTCAGGGCAAATCTTTCCCGGACCGCAACGCCAGTAGTGCGGTAATTGAGACCGATAAGGTAAATGCCGCACCGGGGCTTTTTTCAAGCTCCAGCGCGAAGAAGGACAGGAAAAAACGAAGCTCAGGCAAAAGCGAGGGAGATGCGAATTCCCCCATCGGCCCGGTGTCCGGCCACCGGATCACGGCCCTACATGATACGGGCATCTCATGCGGAGCACCCATCTCGGCGTCTACTATAATGTGGTTCGCGGATGTCTGCCCGCGCAACAACGAGAGTATGGCGAACAGCTATGCGATTAAATGTATTCGTCGCGCAAGCCCGAGTGTCGCTTGAATACAGTCATTTGCCGACGAACGGTGTGGACGGCTTGGCGTTGTTTATCAAGCCTCAAACTTCCTTTTGCGTATGGTCAGTTCCGGTACATCCTCTTGGTATGAGAGAGGGACCCGTAGCGGTAAGTGCTTATGAAAACTCCGTGTGGAAAGGCATAATATATGGGGCTGACTGCTGTTTCTGCCATATTGTGGCATGCTGTTCAGGATTTTCTCTGTATAATGGAATATCGAGGTCTGGAGAGAGGTTGAAAGGCAACGGAATTTTGATCCGCCATGACTATTTGGGAAGAGCACGTCAGACACAGCAATACCATATGTGATCGTGGAGAATATGTTGGCGGGGCTGGAGGGACAAGGCCAGCATCCAAGAATCCCAAGGCAACCAGATGAGGAAAAAGCAATCACTTTTTCATTTCAGGTAACTTTCTTGCACACCGCAGGCAAAATATGGATGCCGAAAAATACGCATGCAGGGTTCTGTTGGCAACGTGCTCTTGTGGATGCATAAATCCCCCCGGCATGGTCGGGGGGATTGGAGTGTTGACTTGTCGCGTATCGTCGACGGGCGACGGGCATTCAAGAACAGAATGTGGAAACTAGCTTTTTACCGTGTCGTACAAGGCGGCTACAGCCTTTGTGAAGCAGGCAAGGGGGGCGTGAGTACGGCCGGCTCCGATCTGACCTATGCTTGCTTCCTTATGGGGAATGCCGGTGTTGATAGCTGGCAATATTCCGGTATCGACCACTTTACGGCAGTCAATGCCGGTGGCGGTGCCGGCAAAGTCGAGTGCCGGCAGACTGAAAGCAGGGTTGGTGGTCAGACATATGCGTCGCATGACGCGTGAGTTTCTGATGGCGTCGGCGACGGTTCCGCCCACGAATTGGATAGTGGCGGGTGCGGAAGCCATGGCAAAGCCGCCAACGCCGGCGGTTTCGGTGATGGCGCTGTCGCCAAGGTCACGGCCAGCGTCTTCGGGGCCAAAGCCGGGGAAGTAGAGGCCGTCGACATAGGGCGACGGGGCCGTAAACCACTGGTCGGGCAGGCCAGAGATGCGAATGCCGAATTCCACGCCATTCCGGGCCATGGTGGTGACAAGGCTTGATTTAGGCACACCGGCAGCGGCGTCAAGCATGGCCTTGCAGGCAGGCATGGTGAGGTTGAGGAAAAAGTGATCCGTCGCGCTGATGAAAGCCAGAGCGGCGGCTACATTTTCAGATTTGGCGGCAGGGCTGCCAGTAGGGGCGTTGGCCATTCCGCGTACGGCCGCTGGAGCCAGCTGGCGGAAGAAAAGTGTGGTAGCCGCCAGATTACGGTTATGAATTTCATCACCCATGTGCAGGGCCATAGCCATGATGTTTTTGAGTTCAAGGGGTTCGGGGAGGTTGGCAACACCCGAGGCGATGACGGGAGCCAGAATATCGGCCATGAAGCGCAGACGGTTGAGGGTTTCGTCGTTATAGGAGCCGAAGCGCAGCACCTTGCCTGTACCCTCGTTAAAATTGCAGTAGGTACGGTTGCCGTGGGTCGCGTTTTCCACGATCCACACGGGCATGGATGGGCTGGTGACGCCAGCCATGGGACCAACGGAGTTGTAATGATGGCAGGGGGCAAGACGGACCTTGCCTTCTTCAACCATGATGCGGGCTTCCTCAGGAGTCTCTGCCCAGCCTTCATAGATGATGGCACCGATCACGCCCCCTTGCTGTGTGCCGCACATGCGTTCCCAGGCAATCGGAGGACCAGCATGCAGGAGCATCCGGCCTTCAAAACCGGGGATGGTCTGTCCGGCTGTTCCGACCCCTATGAGTACCGGATTCGCCTCCATAAAGCGCGACAGGGCGACTTCATTGGCAGTGTCGATTTCAGGATTGTTCAAAAGCTCTGCTAGTTTCCATCCCAGTTCTGCATCTCCCTCCGCTGGAGGCTGCCATGCGCAGTTCTCCACAGGAACCTGAGTGAAGGCAAGAGGATCGGCAAAGCTGTCCACACCGAGGTTTATGACGTTCAATGGACGGGTTACTATAGATGAGGGTTGCGTATTGCAAGTCATGACGGACTCTCTTGTTGGTCAGAATGGGGCGGGGTTATGCCATAAGTACACAAGCGGCAAGGGCTGCGGCCTGAGCATTGCTCTGACACAGAACGACTCCCTGCGCTTCGAGCTTTGCACACTGTTCGTCGAGGTGTTGCGGATCCTGATCCGTACCGCAGACCGAGGCGATGCAGATAGGGGGATTGGCTGTCGCAGCCTTGCCCTTTGCGATGGCGGCCGCCAGCTCACCTGCCGGATCTTCGTGAGAGCCATAGCCGAGGACGACGTCAAGCAACAGCACGCCGCAGGTAGGATCGGCCATTTCCTGTATGAGACGCCCGTTGCGCGGGGTAGGATCAATCATGGGATGGGGTTTGCCGCGCGTAAATACGTCGTCACCGAGGTCCACAATGGTATTGCCGGTGCTTTTGAAGGGATTTTCCAAAGACTTGGATGATCCTGCAGGCGCGTTGGAATAGATATCGCCAAGGCAGTTGCCGAGCAGCCACTGAGCTTCATAACAGAAGGTTCCACCAGTATAGAGGGCGCGCAGGCGGGTTTGCTGCGGGGTGAGAGAGGCTTGAGCGCGGAGAGCCTTGGCCCGGGCGCGCAAGATCGTTTCTGCCGGGGCGTTCGTACCGGGAATGACGCTGGTAAAGGTCGGAGCCTTGCTTTCGGCAAGAGCCACGCTACGGTGGGCGGCTTCTTCCAGAGTCGTCGCGATACAGAACCGAGAACATGCAGAGGCGTCGAGGGTAGCGATAAGAGCGGCCGTATCGGCCCCAAAAAAGTTGACGACTACGGGTTTGCCTGTGTCTGCTGCCGCCTTGAGAATGGTCGTGCCCACTTCGCGGGATGGGGGCTTGGAGATGAGCGTGATGATTTTGGTAGAATCGTCTCTGGCGAGGGCGTCGATGCCCGCAAGCATGGTCAGTCCGCCCACTTCGGCCGACAGATCATGGCCGCCAGTGCCTATGGCCTGACTGATGCCTTGCCCCAGACCGTGTATGAGACAGGTAACCTGCTGGATTCCTGTTCCAGATGCCCCCACAATGCCGATACTGCCACGCCTGACCGCATTGGCAAAGGCAAGAGGAGCCCCATTGATGATGGACGTACCGCAATCTGGTCCCATAACCAGCAGACCCCGAGCTGTGGCGGCACGCTTGAGGGCCACTTCCTGCCACACGGGGACGTTGTCGGAAAAGATCATCACATTGAGTCCGGCCCCGATGGCTTTGAGAGCCTCTGCAGCGGCAAAGGCACCGGGTACGGATATGAGCGCGAGAGAGGAGCCGGCGTTTTCGGCCACGGCACAGCGCAACGAAGTAGGCGGCGGAAGGATGCTGACTTCTCCCGTACCGCTTTCTTTCGGACGCAGGGCTTCGGCAGCTTCGGTAAAGGCATTGTCCAACACGCCTTCATCTCCCTTGATGACGACAACCAGATCACTGGATTTGACCATGGGCGGTTCTGCCAGCAGACCGCTTTGGACCAGAAGATCCATGTTGGAGGGAGTGCCCATGAGCACAGAGGCTTCGGCAACGCCTTCAAGTTTCATGAGGTTGGCCGAAATACGCATGAGAGTGACTGAATCTAGGTACACATTTTGAAAAATGCGGCGTTCTGTTTTCATAGGATTCCTTTTCAGTTGACTGAGGAGTCGATCAACAGTATCGCGAGAGGCCTGTCCATAGGAGCAATCCGCAGGTTAGAGCGGATCTAGATCTCAGCTGCACAAAGGGTCAGAATCTAATGCATCGGGATATTGCAGGAAGCGTGACCTGTTCCCTAAGAGCCATGCTGCTTTGTTACAAAAATGAATTTCATTTGAAACATGCCTGTTTAATCTGGGGATTGACCGGCATCCGAAAGATTGTCGGGACGATTCCTTTCATGTTGTCTAGGTTACGACATTTCTTTGATACGCTTTTAGTCCATTCTGAATCGGCCTTATACCTTGTTCAGTACAGGGTATTAATAGTATTGTTTTTCCTGAGCGTCTTTTTTTAACCATTCCGCCATTAATTTTTGGCAAATGTCTTCATAGGCAAAGACGACGGCCTGCTTGTCGCTGCCGTGCTTCTCGAATGCCTCATACATCCTTTTAGCCCCGGGAAAGCCCATCTTGACGTTTTCTTCCTGAGTAATTCCGTAATATATCCTAGAGATTCCTGCCCAATAGGTGGCTGCCAAACACTGAGGGCAAGGTTCGCACGTGGTAAAGAGCTCGCAGTCCGATAGATCAAGCTGTCCGAGTTTTTGGGTCGCATTCCGAATCGCAACGATTTCTGCGTGGGCAGTTGGATCGAGCGTTTCAAAAACCATGTTGTATCCACAGGATACAACTTCATTATTCCGTACGATTACAGCCCCAAAAGGCCCTCCGGCTCCTGAGTTCATGGCTTTTCTTCCTTCTTCAAGAGCCAGCTCCATGAATTTCTTTTTTTGCGCCAACTCTTCAGGATCGAGCTGGATTGTGTTTTTGACCCTGCGCTGAAAATCTGCGTTCATTCTGCGTTTCTCCATTTGTCTTTAATCGGAGTAGAGTATCTGATTAAAAGATATGAATTCGGTTTGCCCCTTACGTATACTGACAACACCAATCGGCTTGTTTTTATATGAATTTAAGAGTTGAATAAGGCTGTATATCAAAAATGCATCCTCAATTTCGGCTTGAAAGCGCGGTTGCCGCTCCCCAAAAGGTAAAAACAGGATTGGCAGCCGCGGTATTTTGCAATCACATGGAACTTTTCCGTATATGTCTGACTAGAAGCTGCTGGCTATTTCCTTGATGGTGCTCGCTACGACAGTCCGAACAAGCAAAACCGGCTTCTTGACGATATCGGCAATAGGCTTGCGCAGTTCTTCCTTGAAGCCCAGGCACTCCACGGCGACCAGATCGACGTTCTGATCTGCCAGCCGTTGTGCGCACTTCGTCGTCATTTCAAGATTGGGCGGCGTCCAGTCCACCACCAGCTGCTCTTTCGTCAGGCCCACCGCTTCCAGGTAGGGCAGCCATGATGCGAATACATGGGGTACCTGGGGTTCTCCGGGGGTAATGACGCCGAGTCTCATGGATGGCTGAAGCAGACTTTGCACAATACTGCGCAAGAGAATGTTCGGCTGAACCGTGAGCACCGACGAAGGGAGCTTGCGGAAGTCGCCGGCGCACGCAAAGAAAGCGACATCCGCCTTGTCCCTTGTGTCGGCAAGCAGCTTTTCCACAGGCGGGGTCAGCTTATCAATGCTGATTGTGGTTACCGTGTTGTCATTAAGCCCGGACATCAACACTCTGCCACCCTTGTCAGCCGTATAGGGCTGCATGGCCTCAGCTGTTTTTTCAGTTATGACGGAAGAGAAGCTCAGCTCTACCTTATCGCCCCAGATCGCCTGCATATCGGTGAATCCCGTCGGGTCAAGCGGTGCAGCAGCCAGAACGGCCATACGTTGTGTCATAGCAGATCTCTCCTGATAGAATTTGTTTTTGCCATAATAGACAGGGCAAAAATGGGATCCTTGGAAGTGGAGCTTGCGCGCAAGCACTCATCTATTTTCAATTATTCCTGAAGAATATACGACTTTTCCATCTACCAGCGTCATTTCAACGCATCCCTTGACTTCCCAGCCGTCATAGGGCGTGTTCCGGGAAATTGAAGCAAAATTTTCAGCTTTGATAACCCATTCTCTGTCAGAAAAAATGCACACGTCGGCCGGCTCTCCAACGTTCAGCGTTCCTCCGGACAGGCCGAGCAGTCGGGCCGGCTTGATGGTCAGCTTTTCCAGAAGCCAGGAATAGGAGAATTTTCTTTTGTGCACGAATTCGTTGAGCAGTACGGGGAACATCACTTCAACGCCGATGACCCCGTTCGGAGCCTTGACCAGTTCCGTAGCCTTGTCTTCGGGAGTATGCGGGGCGTGATCCGATACAATGATATCCACCGTACCGTCTTCAAGGCCCTCGATCAGAGCCTCAATGTCGTCCTGCGTCTGCAGACAGGGAGCCATCTTTGCGTTCGTGCCATAGATATCTCTGGCAGCCTTTGTCAGCAGCAGGTGATGTGGACAGACCTCGGATGAGACAGACAATCCGTCAGCTTTGGCCTGGCGTATCAGTTCAACGCTGCGCCTGGTGCTTATGTGCTGGAAATGAATTCTTCGTCCGCCGACATCTCTGATGAGCTCCAGATCCCGGGCTACAATCGAGCTTTCGGCAGAATGCAGAAACGCAGTCGGCTCAAACCACTTCATGTGCTCGTCTTCTTCATGGAGCATGATGATCATGTTGTGTTCTTTGGTCTTCATTAAGATCTTATAAAGAACCGTCAGATCCATCAGACAATTTCCGTCATCGGAAAAAATTTCAACTCCAGAAGCGACAAGCTCGTCGATATCGCTGAGTTCTTTGCTTATGATGTTTTGACTTTGAATGCTCGGGGTCAGGCTGGCAACTTGCGTGGCCTTGACTTTGGCTTCCTTTCTCATCCGTTCCATGATCATCTGATGTGCCGAGACCGTGTGCGGAACGGGAATAACATTTGCCATGGCCACGACATGCGTTACGCCGCCTTTGGCCGCCGCATAGGTATCCGTCGCTATGCTTGCCTTATACGAAAGTCCGGGGTCCCTGAGATGGACGTGAGCGTCAATAAGGCCCGGAGCAGCGATCATGCCTGTGCAATCGAGGATGCATTCGGCTTGAGCGGGATCACAGGTTCCGATTTCGGCAATCTTGCCGTCACGAATCAGAATATCGGTCTGAAGGTCCCTGCCGCAGCTTGGATCAATGACACGTCCGTTTTTCAGTAGCATATTCATCGTAGTCCCCATATCTGTTCAGCTCTGTTTTGGAAATCCGTTTCCTAGAATGCGGGTCATGCGTTTGTCGACTTTTATGCATTCATTTATGGTTCAATAAGCGTCATATGTTCTCTCTATGTATGTCTGATCAAAAAGCTATGCATTAAGGCCAGATGCATATTCCAGCGCACGCCTAAAAACCATAGATGAGAGCGACAAGGGGGAATCCTACGCCTAACAGAATGACCATGCTGGCAAGCATTGCACTGATGCCGGCCTTAAAGGATCGTGGTACGCCAATCCAGTCCACGTTTGAAAACATGATTGCTGCATTTGATGATGCCGCAGGCGTTGCAATGGCACAGGATATAGCCATGAGAATAAGTACTGTGACGCCAAGAGGATTTAGTCCAAGGGTTTGGCAAACCTGCCAGACAATAGGTACGGCCACTACAACGAGCGTCATGTTGAAGGCAACCTGCGTGGCCAATAAAAGGAGTAGCGTAAAGGCAATAATAAAAACTACTGCTTCCACCCCTATGAAATAGTTATTCATCATGAGGCCAAACCATTTGGTTATGCCTGCCGCATCACTGCTGAGCGCGGCAGAAACGGGCATGGCTGCTGCATTCAGCCAGAATACATTCCAATGAATGCCTTTTTGAGCACAGCCGCCGAAGTCCAATATGGGCCCGCCTTCAAGCCGTGAAAAATTGAGAGCAATAAGTATTACAATAAGGGCGGAAAGGAAGTTGCCCTTGCTCAGAATTCCAAGAATACCACTTGAAGAGGACGGTAATATATTGATTAGAAGCAATATGCTTATAAAAACAAGCAATGCACCTGCAGCAATTTTTTCTTTTATATTGAGAGTGAGATCATTGCGAAGTTGCTGGAGATAGTCGTTAGAAAGAGACATTAATTTTTTAACATCGGGCTTAAAAATATATTTCATCACTATAAAGTAGCCCATCAAAAAAAGAAAACACAAGGGGATGGCCAAAAGCATGAATTTTACATAGTTAAGACTATAGATACCGCCAGAGGCACTTTGGAGAGCGCCGATAGCCATGATATTGGCATTGCCCCAAGGTTTACAGCCGTATGACAACAGCGCCGCGAATGACACTCCTGCGCACAGATAGGCCGGGTAGTTCTCGCCTTCCCTATAATCAACTTCTTTGAAGATGCCATACAGAAGGTTCCAGATCAGAAAGTTGACCGCGTTACCGTCTACCAGAAAACCAACGACAAAAGTCGCTAACAATACCATGAAAGTGAAAAACCATGGTCGGCCCTGCACGCTTGGCCGGCTCAGAAACCATGCAGCAATTTTTTTGTTGATGCCGCTTCGTTCAAAATAAGCGGTAAATACCAGAATAAGCAGCATGAAGATAACAAGCTGATTGCTGAAGGCGTTGGAAAACGCGAGCTGTGGCGTGTCGAAATAGCCGCAGACGCCAAGAGCAAAAATGCTCATCATACTTGGCCAGATAAACCCAATAAATGTCCATCCGTAGAGCATGCCGATAAAAATGCCCACTATACTCATGCCCAACGATGATATAGATTCGGTGGGAATATATCCCATGCCAAAAGTGAGAAACAAGTACACAGCAGAATGTATCCAATATGACATTGGCGTTTTGTTCAGAGACGCTGTTTCACTCATAGCAACATCCTTATGGGTATTTTTATCTGCATGGATTATTGAAAATATTTTTTAATAACCTGCCTGCAACAACGGGTTGGACCCACATCTTCAAAATGCAACATAGTCCGTTAATATCCTGTAAAATCCATAAATTTCCTCCTCTCCGTGCTCTTTGATTCAAACGTGTCTTTGCCCTCCATTCGACAATATTTACTTATTCATTGATATAATATATTATATCAATGGTCTTGGACCAGCGACAATACTAAACATGAACATGTGCAATGAAAGAACGCCGTTTCGGCGTATAGATTATTCTGCTTCCATGATGCATGGATTGTGCCATACCTCTCAAGCGTCAGATAGTATAATGATTTTATATTGTTATCGTTTAGAGATCGACATGGGTCGTTGCACTTACGTTCAAAAATGCATGTTTTATGTTCAAAAATGAGCTCTCTGCATTATGTTTAGGCCTGCATAGCGGTAAAGCACGATTGCGAGGTGGCTCGCCAGCGTTTTTTCCCAGATGCCATCGGCTGTTCCGTGGCATGCTTGAAGGAAGTTCGACGTCGCCACAAAAAATGGATATTTCATATAATAATCTGGTTTTATACGGAGTATTAGCTGTTGTCTCGTGAGGGCCATAATTTCAGTTAGGGATTCCCACCACGCTCTGCGACAGATCATGAGGGAGCTTGGATGGATGTGAGCGCAAAATTGAGCATTTGATGGTTAAAATTACGATTTACCCCTGAGGAACCGACCGGTTCTCTTATTCTGTGATCATTCTGTCCCAAATCGATCGCCGCACTCGCTCATGCTAAATCTCCCCTAACCACGCGCCGCGCAAAGGGATTTCCGGTGGATGTGGAAATACCCCGTGTCCCAAATCGATCGCTACCTCAGTGAAGGGCTTGCAGCCCGTCGCGGTTTTTCCGGTCTCGTACGGGAAACGTTCTCAAGTGCGGCAGGGGAGAGGGATACAGGGGCGTGCCTTCTGGAAGGCTCTTTGGGGAGCGCTCTTTCTAGAGCAGCGGAAAGCGTTTGGGAGGAGCATATTCCCCAGAACAGCCGCCTGCGGTATTGCGGGCGGCTGTTCTGCAAGAATCTATTGCGTCTGATCAGCGATTGGGCGGAGTACTGGTCTTGCCGGGCCAGAGGATTTTGTCCTCTTCGATGGTGAGCTTGCCGGTAACGGAATCAACGAATCCCACGGGAACGAAGCGGACTGTTTTGCCGTCTTCCTTGTAGCCTTGGCAATTCATGATTTCCACGGCCATGATCTCGCGGTCGTTTGTACCCGGGGCCAGATTCTGGCGTCCGGAAAGGCCATCGAATGACAAGGCGCGCAGGCTTGCCATAAGGGTGTCGCCATTCATTTCCAGCTTTTGATCTTGGACGTTTTTCATGGCGAGGCCCAGGGCCATCATGTGATCATAGGAAAGCACGCCGTAGAAGAACGCCTTGGAATTCATGTCCACCTTCTTGCCGATTTTTTTTGAAAACCGGGCGGCGAATTCGTCGAGCGCCTTGCTGGGCACGAGCTTGGTCATGGGCGCAAGATAGCCGAAGGCACCGTTGATGGCATCGGGCTTTTCGTCGGCTGAGGTCATCTCGGCGGCGAAGAGGCTGTAGCCGGGCTGGTTCATGTCGAGGTTGGTCAGCGTGCGGAAGGCAATGACCGTATCAGGCGTGGGCATGGTGATAAAAATACTTTTGATCCCCAACTCCTTGACCGCAGCCATCCTCTTTTGGACTTCCTCGACAGGCGTATTCCGCGAATAGCCGTAGGAGGCCTTCACCTCAATGCCGAGCTTGGCGGCTTCGTTCAAGATAACCGCCGCAGCGCCGGAACCCCATGCGTCAGTGGTGTGGAACAGGGCGATTTCCTTGATGTCATAAAGCTTGGCCACTTCAAGGAGGTAGCCTTCATATTTGGTGCTCGGAGTCACGTTGCGGTAGTAGTAGGGGAATTCGGTGGGGGAGCTCAGGCTTGCGGCGTTGGCGCCGACGGACACCACAGGAGTCTTGAATTTTTCGGCCTCCTTGGCGATGAGGACGGCGGGGCCGCTACAATCCACGCCGGTAAGGGCGATGATATTTTGCTTCAGGAGTGACCGGGCTTTTTCGGCTGCGCCTTCCGGCCAGCAATGGTAATCGATGACAAGTTCGGGCGGCATGTCGAGCGTGTTTCCGCCGAGCATACCGGAGGCGTTGATGTCCTCGATCGCCATCTTGGCGGCGTGGAGCTCGTACTCCCCCCAGTCCGCATGGCGCCCGTCGTGATAGTCGTAAGTGTACATCCCTCCGATTTTGTACTCCTTGGCCTCGCTTTGCATGGGGGTGAAACCGCAAAGCAGCGAGGCCATCAGCGTGATACCGAGAAACTTTTGGGATCTGTTCATCATTTCCTCCTTGCCGGGGTATGACGCCCGGTTTTTGCCTTGCGCAAAGCAAGAAGGATTCCAAAGATCCCCTTTATGATGGCAGTATGTTACCGGCTCTTCTTGACCGGAGCGAATGCGGAAATCCTGGATAAGAAGACGGCGGAACCGCCGAAATCCTGTTTTTCAGGACATCAGCGCGTGAGGCCGTGGCGTTTGAGCAAGGCGTAGAGCCGTGAGCGGGAAAGCCCGGTCACCTCGCACGCCTCCGAAATGTTTCCCCCTGTCTGATCGAGTATCCGGGCCAGATAACGGCCTTCTTCCTTTTGCCATACCTGTTCGCGGAACTCGGCATAGGAGGGGAGGCCGCTTTCGGAAACGGAGGAGCCCTTTTCTTCCTTTGGAACGGAAAGCGCGGCTAAGCGCTGCGTTGCGGCATGGATGCGGATGCCTGTGGGCAGGTGTTGGGGAAAAATGACGGAAGCCCGCCCCGCGGTGAGGACCGAACGCTCCATGGCTCCGCACAGTTCCCGCACGTTGCCCGGCCAGCCGTACAACTGCAACGCCGTAGCCGTCCCCGTGGCAAGCTGCTTTGCGGGGAGGGCGTAGAGTTCGGAGAAGTGGGCGCAAAAATGGTGCGCCAGAGGCAGGATGTCCTCCTGGCGTTCACGCAGGGGCGGCAACGGAATGTGGACGGTCTGAAGACGGTAGAAAAGGTCCCGCCTGAAGGATTCTTCCTCCACCATGTGTTCGAGATTTCTGTTGGTCGCTGCGATCAGGCGGAAATCGCAGGGGGTTTCCTGTGTGGAGCCCACGGGGCGGACGCGCTTTTCCTGAAGTACGCGCAGAAAGACCTTTTGCAGCGAAAGGGGAAGTTCCCCCACTTCATCAAGGAACAGCGTCCCGCCGTCTGCTTCGGGGATCAGGCCGTTTTCACGTGTAATCGCACCGGTGAAGGCGCCGCGTACATGCCCGAACAACAGGCTTTCGGCAAGGTTCTCGGGAAGGGCCGCACAGTCCACGACGATGAAGGGACCGTTTTGGCGGCCGCTGTTTTCGTGGATGGTTCGCGCGAAAACCTCCTTGCCTGTCCCGGTTTCCCCGCTGAGCAAAACGCAGACATCGCTGTCGGCACACTGGATCACGGATTCCAGGCAACGGCCGATGGCCGCGCCCGATCCGACAAGCCTGTTTCGCTTCAAAGGCGTTGTCCGCTGCCCGGAAGAGGAGAGCTGGGCACCACAGCGGTTCTGATGATAAAGGAGCGCCTGCTCCAGAGCCGCGAAAACGGTGTCGAGCGAGTCGTCCTTGCGGATGAAGTCCCATGCCCCTGCCATAAGTGCCTGTTCCAGCCAGTCACGGTTGTCGTGTCCCGTGATCACGATGACTTCAGGGTGCCCTTCGCTGCCTAGGAGCAGGGGAAGGAGGGACAAGCCGTTGCCGTCCGGCAGGCTGATGTCCAAAAAAACAATGTCGAACATGCCGGCACTGGCTTCTTTCGCTTCGCACGCCGAGGCGGAGAGCATCACCTCATGGCCTTGGCGGCTACAGGCACGCTTGAGCACGTAGGAGAACGTTTCATCATCGTCTATGACTAAAATGCGCGCCATATCCATCTTCCTGTCTTGGGTTGCAGAGCGCGGTCCACGGCCTCTTTCAGCCGTTGCGGATCAAATGGCTTCACGAACCGCTGTATGTCCTCGTCAGCTCCCATATGGCATGATTGCGCGTCATGCATGGCCGAACAGCTGCTGCAAAGAATGATCGGCATCCGGGGAAAACGTTTCCGCACAAGGCGGGCAAAGGCGATGCCCTGTATACCCGGCAGTTTTTGATCCGTAATGACGAGAGCCGGATGCATCCCCTTCTCGAACAGGGACAGCGCCGTTTCCGCATCAGCGGCGGTGACGACGGAAAGCCGCATTTGGTTCAGCAGCTTTTCAAGAAGATAGAGTATGCCCGGATCATCGTCCACAACGAGGATTTCCCCGGCTGTGCCGCCGGGCGGCGCGGTGCGGGGTTGGCCCGTGGGGAAACCGTTTTCAACCGGCTGCGGGATGGAATCGACGGGCGATACCGTTTCGGAGAGGGGGGTGCCGGTTGCTTTGCCAGCATCATCCCGTTCGGGAGAGGGAAAATCATGCGGCAAGAATACGGAAAAGAGGGCCCCGCCGCAGGGACGGTTGGCCACGCGCACCGCTCCCCGGTTACGCTGGACGAGGCTGTGGACTTGCGCGAGCCCAAGGCCGCTGCCCCCGTTTTCCTGTTTTGTAGTAAAGAAGGGATCAAAAATGAATTCCATGAGCCCCGACGGGATGCCTTTCCCGGTATCGGAAATGTCTATGCGGACATAGCTGCCCTCGGCAAGCTCGTCTCCGGAACGGTGCCGCTCCACGGCGTAGAGCCCGGCGGAAACGGTGAGCTCGCCTCCATCCGGCATTGCCTGGATGGCGTTGAGGCACAGGTTGAGGAGGACTTGGTGCACCTCAACGGATACGGCCCGGATACGCGCTTCGGGACAGGCGTTGCGCACGTTGAGGGAAATGTGGGGAGGGAGTTGCGGCTGAAGCGTTTCCGCGCATTCCCGTATCAATTTCGACACAAGCGGCGTTTCGGAACGGGCATCCAGCGTTTTGGTGCTGTCGGTCATGCGGATCTGCTTCATGAGATCTTTGCCGCGGACAGTGGCATCAAGGATATGCAAAACGTCCTCGTAGGCCGGGTTTTCCCGTGGAATTTCAGGCAGGGCAAGCTGGGCGCAAGCGGCGATTCCTCCGAGGATATTGTTCACGTCATGGGTGATCCCTCCCGCCATGCGGCCGATGGCCTCCATACGCCGCTCGAGCTGGCTGCGGCGTTCAAGGGCGTTCGCTTGGGCCAGCACAGCTTTTTCCTGTCTGAGCAGGGATTCCGAACGCTGTTTCACGCGGAGCAGATACATGAGCAACAGGATGATGCCGAAAAGGACCAGCATGACGGTCATCGCAGGCAGCAAAGCGGCCCGGTGCTGCTCATAAAACGAAAGGGGGCGGTTGATGATGACCGAATCCGGCGGAAGGTCGCTTTCGCTGATGCCGTACAGTGTCAGCACGGCATGATCATAAATGAGATACGGGGACGGTTCATGCAGCAGCGGGATGGCATCCGGTGGCGTGCCGCCGAGAACGGACAGGACCATGTGCGCGGCATGTACGGCGTGGAATTCGTTGAATTCGCATTGGCCTGCCAGCACCCCTTTGCCGAGCTGGCCACTCCACGGGGAATACATGGGCAGGTCGGTCCAGCTGCGGAGCTGTTGCAGGCTTTCCTTCATGGAATAGCTTTGGCCGTCGGCTGTGCGGTAGTAGCCGAAGTTCAGGAGCACCGTATCCCGGGGCAGTTCTTCAAGAGCTTTTTGCATGGCCTGTGCGGGCAGTGCCGCAAGAGTCCGGACGGCAATGCCCGGCTTCATTGCCGCCAGTTCCGGGGCCGCTTGGCGCAATGCCGTACGGGCGGACGTCGTGTCGCCGCAAATGATGGCCAGATGGCGGGCTTCCGGGTGGACGAGGGGGATGGATTCAAGGATGCGGTGGATGGAGAAATTTTCCAGAATGCCGGTATAGTGCGCCCGGCGTTCGGCAAGCTCTGCGGGAGGATCCGCGATGCCGCAAAAGACGACGGGGACGCCAGGGAAAAGGCGGTTCCCGTGGGCGAGCATGAAGTCCAGCGCGTCGTTATCCGTTACAATGATGGCTTTGAGGGATACCCCGGCGTATTTTCGGGCAAACAGGCTTACGAGTTCGTTATCCAGACTTCCGGGAGGATGGCGTTCATAGTCGAGATATTCGCAATGCAGGCGTATACGGAAGCCCGTTTCCGTATTTTCAAGCTCTTCAGAGATCCGCTTTATGATGTTGTATTCCCAGAAGTGGCCGGAATGAAAAGAATTGATGATCAAAACTTCGGCGGGGGGCAAAGGTGCCGTCCGCTCCGCCACATCAGCAAAGGCCATCGCCTGTGCCGCGAAAATGGCGCAGAACAGGCAGATACCTTTGGCGAGGGCGGCAAGCGGCTTCACGGTGAATCTCCAAAGAAGAGCGTATGTCCTATGATTCTAAGGGAGTCCGCTCTGTAACTCAAGGGAGGGCGTCAAGCGCGGAGGAGAAAAACATGCCCGCCCCTTCTGCCAATGATTCGAAACGGCCTTCCGCCTCTGCCGCTTTGGACCTTACGCCGTATACGGATAAGGATCAGGAAATCGCGCGGGACGCCGAAACGCCTGTGAAGGCCTTTTATACCGTTAGGGGGTTTTGAGCATCGATTTGAAGTTCCAAATGAAAATCGCAAATACAATGGCGGAGCCCAGGACGTCGGCGATGCATTCCGCATAAAGCAGGCCGTCCGTCCCGTAGCCGAGCCTGGGGAGGATGAAGCAGAGCGGGAGCAGGATGACGAGCTTGCGCATCATGGCCCCGAGGAGGGAGAGCTTGGTGCGCCCCAGCGCCATGAATGTGCGTTGGCAGGCGTAGAGGACGCCGATGAACATCATGCCCCCGAAGTATATGCGTATGGCGGGGATGGTGATTTCGATGAGCCGCTGGGAATCGGTGAACGGCATGATGAAGGTCTTGGGAAAGAGCAGGATGAGCCAGCTTGCGATGGTGGTAAAACCGAAGGAAAAGGCCAGGATGAGGAAAAAGGTCTTCTTCACGCGTTCGGGTTTGCCCGCGCCGTAGTTATAGCTCATGATGGGCACGGCGCCTTGGCACAGGCCGTCCGCTGGCAGGCGCAGCAGTTGCTCGATGCTGAACATGACGGTCATGGTGCCGACGTAGTAGTCGTTGCCGTATTGCTGCATCCCGGCGTTCATGACCAAGGGGACGATGCAGTCCGTCACTTGGACGAAGAACGGGGAAAGGCCGAGCAGGATGACGGGCACAAGTTCCTTGAGGTCCAGCCGCAGGTATTGCCTGCGGAAATGCAAAATCGTGCGTTTGCCAAAGAAGAAGGCGAAGATCCAGACGGCACTGACGGCCTGGCTGCAAATCGTGGCGAGCGCCGCGCCTTTGCAGCCCATATCGAGGCCGTAGATGAATATCGGATCGAGGATAATGTTGAGGGCCGCCCCGATGAGGACGGTCATCATGCTCGTCTTGGCAAAGCCCTGGCAGGAAATATAGTAGTTCAGGCCCAGCGAGAGCTGCACAGCCGGGGTGCCGAGCAGGTAGAGCGAAAAATAGTCGACCGCATACCCGATGGTCTGTTCGCTTGCCCCGAACATGAGCAGCATCGGGCGCATGGCCCAGAAGCACAACACCGTGAGCACGACCGACATGGCGAGGAGGAACACGCAGGCACTGCCGAGGATGCGCTCGGCTTTTGCATTGTCGCCGCGCCCCATGGCGATGGATGCGAGCGGCGCGCCGCCCATGCCCGCGAGGAAGGAGAAGGACGAGATGATCAGGATGATGGGGAAGGCGACGCCGAGCCCGGCCAGCGCCAGTGGGCCAATCTCCGGTATCCTGCCGACGAAAATGCGGTCGACAATGTTGTAGAGGAGGTTGACGATCTGTGCAAAAATGCTCGGGATGGCGAAACGTAAAAGAAGCCTGCCGAGGGGTTTCGTTGCCAGTTCGCTGGAGGGGTCCGCGTGAGCCATGAGGCATATCCTTTTTTGAAACGTTGCCGGCGGCGGGAAGCCGGGCTGTGTGAGTGGGCCGGATAGAGGCAAAAACCGGAGACCCCGGCGTTATTGACGGACGCCGGAAGCTGTTCGGCCGCTTGCCGATTCATGGAGACGTTAGGCTTATCCCGTCAGCCGGGAAAAGAAATTGCCGATGAAGATATCGACGGGTTTGATGTTCAATTCCAGATTGGCCCGCTGCAGGGCCCCCTCCCAGCCGTACCAGAAGAAGGCCGCCGTAGAGGCGCAGTCCAGTTCCGGGGATATTTCTCCAGTCTCTTGGGCACGTTTGAGGCCGTGCGCGAAAACATCCTGCCACTCCGCGAAGACGGCGGAAAGCTGCTCGCGGAAGTTTTCCGGCAACGTGTTGACCTCCTGCGCCAGCTTTCCGGCCAGACAACCGGAACGGCAATCGGTCCGCGCCATCTCGTCCCGCACTTCGCCGACGAAGGCCCGGAGGCTGCCCAGAGGGGACAGGGACGTGTCAGAGAGGCAACGCTCCAGCTTTTGCGTGATGGAGAGCCTGTAGCGGTCTATGAGTTCCGCGCCGAACCCTTCCTTTGTCTTGAAATAGTAGTAGAAAGAACACCTCGAAATACCCGTGCGCTGCAATATCTCGTCGACCCCCACTGCGGAATAGCCTTTTTCCGTCAGCACTTCCGTCCCGACGTGGACCAGCATTTCCCGGGTCAGCAGTTTGTCGCCGCGTTGCTTGGGCGGGCGGCCACGGCCTTTGGCGTCTTGCGCGTGATTTTGCATGGATGATTTTTAGACTGATCTGTCTATAAAGGCAATAACGGAAGGGATTTTTCTCTAAAAAGTGTATATCCATATGTATTGTAAAGAAATTATCTCTCTATGTGCCCCGTGCGGAACGATCCGGAAGAGCCGCCTTATTGCCGGAAAGGAATACCTATGCCGCAGCCAACGCGGTACATTCTTTAGGTGAGGGACAGTGGGGCGGCGAATGCCGTACCCGGAAAAAAGCCCCTTCCGATATGCTCGGAAGGGGCTTTTTTCCGTTTTTTTGAGTGATCCCACCGCACTCCCACCACTCAGGGGAAAGGCGCGGGGGAGGTGCGCAAGCGCCGCCGTCCTCAGCGCATCCTCATCACGTCCCTGTGCGGCGGTTCGCCAAACAGCCGCTTATACTCCCGGTTGAACTGCGTAGGGCTCTCGTAGCCGACGGCCAAACTCGCGCTGGAGGCATCCTTGCTTTCCGTGAGCATGAGGCGCTTGGCCTCGTACAGGCGCAGCCGCTTGTGGAACTGCAACGGGCTGAGCGTCGTCACTTCCTTAAAATGGCGGTGGAACGTGGAGGTGGCCATGTTTACCTTCTGAGCCAGCTTGTCGACCTGCAACGGTTCCCTGTAATTGTCCCGCAGCCACGTGATGGCTTGGGCGATCTGATTGCTCTGGGTGCCGAGGGTGTTCAGTCGGCGCAGGAATTCCCCTTGGGGGCCGATGAGCAGGCGGTAATGGATTTCGCGGATAATGAGCGGCCCGAGTATGGGGATCTGCTCCGGTTTCTCGAGAAGCTCGACGAGGCGCAGAAACGCATGTAGGATATCGGGATCAACGTCCGCGACGGAGAGCCCCTTGTAGGAGCAGGCCCCGGTCGCGCAGGGCGGCGGGACTTCCGCCGCGAGCCGGGTGATCAGGTACTTGTCCAGATCAAGGCACAGCGCCAGAAAGGGCCGCTCAGGGCTGGCATCCGTGACGTAAAAGGAGCTCGGCATGTCCACCCCGGCCACGAGGCACTGGTTTTCGCCGTAGCAGTACTCCTCGGAGCCCAGCATGGTCCGCTTGGAGCCTTGAATGATCACGCTGACGGAAGGCTTGGAGAAGCAGGTTTCAATCCTGTTGGCTTCATGCCGCCGCGTGATGACCAGCCCTTCGATGTCCATCGGATACTTCCCGTGCTCGGGAGCCCGCTGGAGCAATTTCTCTTTCAAAAGGCTGGCGGTTCTTGCCGTCTCTCCACTCCCCGTTTCCATCATATGGCATAATCCTCTGTTTTTGCATGGAATAAAGAAAAATCCTTTTCAGGGTTCGGTTTTTTGATACCACACTCCGACCTCTTTGGGTAGCACCGCGAGAGAATCAGGCAAGAATAAGAGAGGATCGTATCTTCTGTTCTCCATTAGGGAGCGTATGGTGCACCCATAGGGAAATCACGCCATGCCCGCAGCGTTTTCCCTTCCGGCCTCGGGTATCCGGGCCGCTTTCAACGCATTGACATGATGGGAGGTCGCATATGCCTGCACACAAAAAAAGGAACATTTCTTGTGGGCTTTTCGCCGCATTGTTTTGTTTGCTGTTGTCCGGCGCGGCAATCGCGGCTTCTTCCCCTACGCAGCAGGTTCCAAACGGAGGCAAGAACATGAGCAGAGCCGCCTTGGCCGAAAAGAAACAGTTGGAACGTTTCGGAAACGCCCGGTCTCCTTTAGAGGCGACCGATCCGGATTTCGCCGAGATGCGGGATCGCCTCATCTGGGGCGAAGTCGCGTGGCACGGGTCGCTCGACGCCAAAATGCAGGAGCTGATCACGCTGGTCGTCCTGACGGCTAGCCAGACTTTGGACGGCTTCGCCCCGCATGTGGGCGCGGCCTTGCAGGTCGGGGCGAAGCCCGAGGAAATCAAGGAAGCTATGTACCAGTGCGCTCCGTATATCGGTTTTCCCAAGACCGAAAAAGCGCTCCGGCTGGTCAATGAGGTCTTCAGGGAAAAACGCATCCCGCTGCCCGTGGCCTCGCAGAAGACGGTAACGGAAGACGACCGCTTCATGCAGGGCGTCAAAGTGCAGAAGTCCATTTTCGGAGCGGCGATAGACGCCATGCACAAGAGCACGCCGCAGAACCAGCGGCATCTCCTCCGCGACATGCTCTCGGCATTCTGCTTTGGGGACGTGTATACGCGGAAGGGGTTGGACCTGCGGACCCGCGAAATCCTGACCTTTTGCATCATCAGCTCTTTGGGCGGGTGCGAGAGCCAGGTCAAGAGCCATGTGCAGGGCAACGTGAATGTGGGGAACACGAAAGAAAACCTGATCGACGCGCTGACGTGTTGCCTGCCGTATATCGGATTCCCCCGGACCCTGAACGCGCTCGGGTGCGTCAACGCGGTCATCCCGGAAAACTAGCGGGGGCTCGCCCGCTTTCCCATCCGGGAGGCGCGGTTTCCCTTCCGTATTGAGAGTGTCCCGGTGTGCATGAGGGCTTCGCTGTGAGCCGTTCACCGGGTGCCGGAGTTCCCGCCGTACTCGGCGGGGCAGTTTGCAAACAAGGAGAAAGTATGTCTGTTCCCGTTTATCTGGCAAAACTTGCTGTAAAAAAACCTTCCGATCACCGGCTCGCCAAGATCAAGCGGCTCTGCGACGCCGTGGGGCTTGCGGACAAGGTGAAGCCGCTCGGCACGGTCGGCGAGGATGAGGTCGTTGCCATCAAGCTGCACTTCGGCGAAGCGGGCAACGATACCTACCTGCACCCGACGTTCGTGCGGCAGGTCGTGGATTGCGTGAAGGCGACGGGGGCCCGCCCGTTCCTGACGGATACCTGCACGCTCTACAAGTCCACCCGCCATAACGCCGTGGATCATCTGGAAACGGCGTATCGCCACGGTTTTACGCCCTATGTCGTGGACGCTCCGGTGATCATGGCCGACGGCGTGACCAGCAAGTGCTACGAGGAAGTGGCCGTCAACCTGAAACATTTCGCTTCGGTCAAGATTGCGCAGGCGTTCCTTTCCGCCAATGCGATGGTCGTTCTGTCCCACTTCAAGGGGCACGCGATGGGCGGTTTCGGCGGCGCGATCAAGAACCTCGCCATGGGCTGCGCCCCGCAGGCCGGGAAAATCGATCAGCACGGCAGAAACGTCGTGATCTACCCTAAATGCATCGGCTGCGGGCAATGCGTACCGCTGTGCCCGAGGAACGCGCTTTCATTGGAAAAAGCCGAGAAGGGCCGCCATGCCGTCATCGACAAGGAACGCTGCATCGGTTGTTACGAATGCGTAACGGCCTGTAAGCAGGGGGCCATCGGCGTCGACACGCCCAACGAGTATTCCGACTTCGCCGAGCGCATGGCGGAATACGCCTATGGCGCGGTGAAGGGCAAGGAAGGCCGCATTTGCTACCTGAACTTCCTGCTCAACGTGACGCCGCAGTGCGACTGCGCCGGATGGTCCGAGCCGGCGATTGTCCCGGATCTGGGTATCCTCGCTTCGGAGGACCCCGTAGCGCTGGACACGGCCTGTTTCGATCTGGTGAAGGAAGCGCACAGCCTCATTCCGCTGGGCGAGCACGGCGCGCACTCCTGCGGCTACGACAAGTTCTCGGCGCTGCATCCGAATACGCGGGGCTGGCATCAGGTTGAGTATGCCGAATCCATCGGCATGGGTTCGCGGGATTATGAACTGATCACGGTGTAAGGCGCCGTTCGCGGGCGGCCATGATGCGGATGCGCCCGGGCGCATGGCTGCCCGCACCGGTGGGGCGGGGCTCCCCTCGGCCTTCACCCCGGCGGCGTGGTGTTTCGGAATTTTCCAAAAGACGGGTAAGGATATGGATCACGGCATTCTGTTTGATCACGCCCGGACGGCCCGGATCGGGCTGCCGGAAGCGGTTTTTTGCGAAGGGAAGCCTTTCGAGGCGCTCGTGGAGCTGCTCTCCCGTTTTGGCAGGGGCTCGGGGCATCCGGTCCTGTTCACACGGCTTGCCGCGGACGTGTTCGCTCGGGTTCCCGCCGAGATCCGCGCAGGGTATGACTATCATCCCCTGTCGCGTACCGCGTTCGGGGACGCGCTCCCGCCGAAGGGCAAGGGCAGGGTCGCCGTCATTTCCGCGGGCACGGCGGACGGCTTCGTAGCCTGGGAGGCGGCGCGGACGCTGGCGTATCTGGGCATTGGGCACAAACTGTTTGAAGACTGCGGCGTTGCCGGGTTGTGGCGGCTCGCGGAGCGGCTGGAGGAGATCAATACCTTCGATGCCGTGATCGTGGTTGCCGGGCTCGACGCCGCGCTGGTCAGCGTGATGGGCGGGCTTACGCCCAAGCCGATCTTCGGCGTGCCGACGTCCGTTGGGTACGGTGCGGCGCAGGGCGGACGGGCCGCGTTGGCGAGTATGCTTTCAAGCTGCGCTCCCGGCGTGGGGATCATGAATATCGACAACGGGTACGGCGCGGCCTGCGCCGCCGCAAGGGTGGTAAACGGATTATGAGCGAAGCGCACGCACACGGGGATCATGCCCACCGCCATGAACACCATCATGAGCACGGCCATACGCATGAAACGGCCCACGGGGATGGGCGGGGCAAAGCCCGGGGAGGCCGCATCCTGACCATCCGGTCACATTCCGGCTTGTCCGGGGATATGTTCCTTGCCGGGCTGCTGCGCATGACGGAACTCGGCGAGGCGGAAACGGACAGGCTGCTTGCCGCCGTGCTGCCCGAGCTCGCCGGGACCGTGCGCCTGACGCGGCGGCAGGTGAACCGTATCGGCGGCTGGTTCGCGGACGTGTCGCTTCCCCACCAGCACGAACACCGCACCCTTGAGGATATTCTTGGGATCATCGCCGGGAGCGGCATGGACGATGAGCCGAAGCGCTTGGCCTCGGATACGTTCACGTTGCTGGCGAAGGCTGAAGCCGCCGTGCACGGCATGAAGCCGGAGGCCGTCCGTTTTCATGAGGTCGGCGCGCTGGACAGCATCCTGGACATTTGTATGGCCTGCGTCCTGTTCACGCGGCTCTCGCCCGCGCGGTTTGTGGTCAGCCCCCTGCCCATTGCGGACGGTGAGGTCGTTTGCGCCCACGGCGTCATACCCGTTCCGGCTCCTGCGGTACTGGAACTGCTCGAAGGCATTCCCGTCCGTCCGTTCTCCGGCGAAGGCGAAACCGTGACGCCCACAGCCATCGCCCTGCTTCGCAGCCTTGGGGCGACGTTCGGGCCGTGGCCCGCCATGCTGGTGGAAAGACGGGCTCTGGTCTACGGGGCGCGTGTTTTCGCCAATGCGCCCAACGGGACGATCTTCGCCTGTGGTACGGAGCTTGAAGGCTGATGCCGCCGTATCGGTGAACGGGGTTTCCGGCATTTTTTTGTAAGTGTATGAGGGTATTGCCGTGATGGATTCAAGTATGACCGCCGCGTCTCCGGAGGAAACCGCGCTCCTGCCGCGTCTTGAAAGCGTCCTCGGCGTCCTCGCGGCAGGGAACCGTTTTGCTTTGGCTTACTCGGGTGGGCTGGACAGCCGTTTTCTCGCTCATGCGGCCCAGCGGTTCGGCTTCGAGCCCGTACTGCTGCACATCGTCGGACCGCACATTCCCCCGGAAGAGACGGACTACGCGCGTCATTGGGCGGCCTCCCGGGAGCTCGCCTATGAGGAACTTCCCGCCGATCCATTGGATTTAGCTTTGGTGGCCTCCGGGGATCGCCGCCGTTGTTATGCGTGCAAGCGTAACCTGTTTTCCTTGCTGAAAGCTCGAACCGACCTTCCCCTGTGCGACGGTACGAACGCTTCCGATGCGGGGCAGTACCGCCCCGGCATACGGGCCGTCGAGGAACTCGGCATCCTGTCCCCGCTGGCTTCCGCCGGCCTGACCAAGGCGGACATCCATCGGTGCGCCGCACTGACGGGAATGGAAGATCCGGAGCAGAAAGCCCGGCCTTGCCTGCTGACGCGGCTCCCGTACGGCATGAAGCCGGAGCGTTCCCTGCTCGCGGGGCTTGCCGCCGGTGAGCGGGCCGTTCATGGTGTGTTCGCCTCGGCCGGACTGCCCGGGCCGGATTTCCGTCTGCGTCTCGTCGATGCGGAACGGCTGGAATTGCACGTCCTGCCGGAGCCCGCCCTTGCTCCCGGCCTTTGTGCCGAGCTGGCCCGCCGCATTGCCGAAGCCGTTCCCCAGCTTCCGCCTCCCCGTGTGGTCAGGGTGGAAACGCTTTCCGGCTTTTTCGACAGGGCCTGAGCCGTTTTCCTCCTCCCGCGCCTCTGGGCTCTCCTTGCTTTTCTGTCGCCCTGTCTCTGGGAAGCGTTGCCGGACATTGTCCGTATCTCGTGCCGTATCCTTCAATGGTACACCTTCATGTACTTTCCTCAGATGTGCGCCCGCGTGTCCGAAGAGACAGCCATAGGCTCTTGCAGAGGGGAGGGAAGAGAGGATCAGGCAAAAAATGGGTAGAATCGTATCTACTCACAGAGGTTCGGAGGCAGTATATCTGATTCATGGAATTGTTGATCCGTATGGATGGAATACACAGCTGAAAGTTCGAAACGGACAAGAGAGGATTGTTATGAGCAAGGCACTGGAAATCGATTCGTCCAGAAGAAGTCTGCTGAAATATACGGTCGCCGGGCTGCTTGCCGGGTTCGGAGGCCGTTTGTTGCCGCATGTTTCGTCGGCCTATGCCGCCACGGAGGGCGGAGCCAAGGCGTTGGTCGTCTACTATTCCCGTTCCGGCAACACGCGCGCCGTCGCCGAGGCCATTCATGCGGCGGTCGGCGGGGATATTGTGGAACTTCAGCCGGTGACGCCGTATCCCGAGGCGTACCGTGCGACCACGGATCAGGCGAAGCAGGAACTGGCGTCGGGCTACAAGCCGCCTTTGAAGCACAGGATCGGGCACATCGAGGCGTACGACGTCGTTTTCGTGGGATCGCCCAACTGGTGGGGCACTGTAGCCGGGCCGGTGAGGACGTTCCTGTCCGAGTACGATTTGGCGGGCAAGCGGATTGCCCCGTTCATCACGCATGAGGGCAGCGCGCTGGGCCGCAGCGTTGCGGACATCAAGGCGTTTTGCCCGAAGGCGGTTGTTCTGGACGGGCTTGCCGTCAGGGGAAGCCGGGCCGCTTCCGCGCAAGGCGAGGTGGCCGCGTGGCTTCGCAAGATCGGCATGGGAAAATAACCTTTTCGTCGAGAGGAATGTCATGAGCAAAAATATACTGATACTGTCGGGGAGCCCCAGAAGGGGCGGCAATTCCGATATATTGTGTGATCGCTTCATGGAAGGCGCGCGGGAATCCGGCCATCGGGCCGAAAAGGTTTTCCTCCGCGACAGAAACATCGGCTATTGCATCGGCTGTGAAGCCTGCCACCAGAACAACGGCGTCTGCGTGCAGAAGGACGATATGGCCGAGATTCTGGGAAAGATGATCGCCGCTGACGTGATCGTCATGGCGACGCCGGTGTATTTCTATACGATGGATGCGCAGATGAAGACGCTTATTGATCGGTGCGTCGCCCGGTATACGGAAATCAGCAACAAGGCGTTTTACTTCATCGCCACCGCCGCCGACGGCGAAAAGCGGTCGCTGGAGAGGACCATCGAAGGGTTCCGCGGGTTCCTGTACTGTCTGGAAGGCGCGCAGGAAAAGGGCATCGTTTACGGATCGGGCGCATGGAAAAAAGGCGACATCAAGGAAAGCCCGGCTCTGAATGAGGCATACGAAATGGGGCGGCACGCATAAGTTCCGGTATGCCGATTCTGTGCGGCGTCCCGGTTGCGGCTGGACGGCGGCCGAATGGAGCGTCTCCCCCTATCCTTCCTCCATATAAGGACACCCGCTCGGATTGACTGAGCGGGTGTTCTTATATGGAGGTTGGTTCCCCCGGCGGCCGCCCGGAGGAATGGGCGAGTGTGCCGCCGGGGGAACCCCAAATCGCACCGGGCGGGGGAAGGGGGATCATCCTTTGCCCGGTGCGTTGGGGACGGGGAAATTACAGGGAACCGTAGACGAGCCGGTTGCCCACCAGGGTCGCCAGAATCGGGATGTCCCTGATGCGTTCGGGCGCGATTTCAAGCGGGTTCTCTCCGAGGATGATCATATCGGCGAGCTTGCCGGGCTCGAGGCTGCCTTTCATGCGTTCTTCATGGAACTGGTAGGCGCCCCATATGGTGACGCTTTTCAGGGCATCCAGCACAGAGACGGTCTGATCCTCGCCGAGCACCTTGCCGCTGCCGGTGAGCCGGTTGACCGCCGACCAGACGGAGAGCAGCGGATCCATAGGCGTGACGGAGGTGTCGTTGTGGGAAGTGAAGGGGATGCCGCGTTTCAGGGCGCTCCGCAGCGGATCGATCCGGGATGCGCGGGCTTTCCCGAGGAAGATGTCCCGATGGCGGTCGCCCCAGTAATAGGTGTGTACGGTGAAGAAGGACGGAACCACGCCGAGCCGTTCGATGCGGTCGAGCTGATCCTCGCGGACGGTCTGGCAATGGATGATGATGTGCCGCGCGTTGGCCCGGGGGTACGCCTTTTGCGCTTCCTCAAAGGCGTTGAGGATGTCTTCGATGCCCGCGTCGCCGTTGCCGTGGATGGCGACCTGCCAGCCCTCTTCGTGGTAGCGGGTAACGATGTTGACGAGTTCACGGGGATTGTAGATGGGGTATCCGCGCCATGACCCGTCGGAGATGGCGTCCGGCAGCGAATGGTAGGGATTGCTCAGATAGCCGGTGTACCCTTGGAGGCTCCCGTCCTGAAACAGTTTCACAGCGCCCATGCTGAGCAGGCCGTCCTTGGTCAGGGGCGTGCCGCATTGCACGGTGGGGGCCAGCGAGAAGTCGAACCAGCCGTGCTTGGGCAGAAGCTGGACGCGGTTTTTGAGCATCCCCCGTTTGTGGGCGGTCATGTAGTTTTTCCACATGGCCGTGGTGACGCCGCCGTCGTGGGCGGTCGTCACACCCTTGGCGACATAGTCGTCGGTAGCCCGTTCCACCGCGCCGAGCCATTTTTCCTGGGTCATCTGCGGGGAGGCCGCCAGGACCATCTCCATTGCGGCGGGTTCCTCCACCAATCCGGTGAGGCGGCCGTTGCCGTCATGCCGGAACACGCCGCCCGACGGATTCAGGGTTTCATCCGTGATCCCGGCTGCCTCAAACGCCTTGCTGTTGCACAGGGCCAGATGCCCGGAGATGTGGCGCAGGAACAGCGGGTGATCCGGGGCCATCGCGTCCAGTTCGGCAAGCGTGAAATGCCGCTCTTCGGCAACGGCGGTATCGTCATACCCCGCGCAGAGCAGCCATTCCCCGGCGGGCATACCCGAAAGGGCTTCGCGTACCTTGCGGCGGATGTCGCCGTGCGTCCTCACGTCCCCGATGGGATGGGAATTCACGTCGAGATAGTATTTGTTGTACATGCCCGCGCGCATGAAATGGCTGTGGCAGTCGTAGAAGCCCGGCATCATGAACCGCCCGCCCAGATCGACGATGCGGGTTTCCGGGCCCTGGAACGGGGCCACTTCGGCTTCCGAGCCCACGGCAAGGATGGTTTCGCCGGATACGGCAAGGCAGGAAACGATGGAGCAGCGGGAATCCATCGTCAGGATGGTACCGTTCCGGTAGATGTGAGTCGCTTGTTGCATGGCTGGCCTCATAAGGGTTGCGGGATCAGGCGGCGCTGGCGGCGCGGTACTTCTTCCATTCCTTCCAGAGCAGGTTGAACAGGATGAAGAGGCTGATGGCGAGGAACGACGCGCAGACAGGACGGGTGAAGAATACGGAGAAATCCTGATTGGAGATGCTGAGCGCCCTGCGGAAGTTGGTTTCGATGATCCCGGAGAGGATCATGGCGAGGAGCAGGGGGGCGAGCGGGAAGCGCGCCTTGGTCATGATGTAGCCGAGCAACCCGAAACCGGCCATGACGGCGAGGTCGAAGTTGGAGTTGTTCAGGGCGTAGCCGCCCACCACGCACAGGGTGGTGACGAGGGGCATGAGGATGCCGCCGGGAATGAGCACGACCTTGGCGAACAGGCGCACCGCGTAGTAGCCCAGAAGCAGCATGAAGACGTTGGAGACGAACAGGGCGATGAAAATGCTGTAGACGAGCGTGCCCTGTTCCTGGAACAGCAGCGGACCGGGAGTCATGCCCTGGATCATAAGCGCGCCGAGCATGATCGCCGTGACCACGTCGCCGGGCACGCCGAGGGTCAGCAGGGGGATGAGCGCGCCGCCGGTGACGGCGTTGTTGGCGGATTCCGTGGCCGCGATGCCTTCAAGCGTGCCTTTGCCGAAAAGCTCTGGGTGCTTGGAGTGGCGCTTGGTTTCGCTGTAGGCCGCGAACGAGGCCGTGCCCGAGCCCGTGGCCGGGACGATGCCGATGAACGTGCCGAAGAGGGAACCGCGGATCAGGGCGGCACGGTTGGCCCAGAGATCGGGTAACGAGATGCCCTTGCGAGAGATTTCGGCGGTGGAGAGCTTGCGGCCCATGAAGACGTCTTCAATGGTAACCAATACCTGCGACAGGGCATAGAGCCCGACGAGCGCCGGGACGAGGGAGACGCCGTTGATGAGGTCTGGCGAGTCGAAGGTCATGCGCAGGTTGCCGGAAAGCGGGTCCATGCCGATCATGGAGATGAGCATGCCGAGCAGCGCCGCGATGCAGCCCTTGAGCAGCGCGCCTTCGGACAGCGTCGCCACAATGGTCAGGCCGAAGATGCCGAGGGAGAAATATTCCGGGGCGCTGAAGTCGAGGGCGAAGTGTGCGAGCTGGGGGGCGACCGTGGCCAGCACGATACAGGAAAAGATGCCGCCGATGAAGGAGGCGATGGTGGTCATTTCCAACGCTTTGAGCGACTCCCCGCGTGCGGTGAACTTCGGCCCTTCAAGCATGGTCGCGGCGGCGGCCGCCGTGCCCGGAGTGCCGACGAGGATGGCGGTGATGCTGCCCGCGTAGATTGCGCCGCAGTACATGCCGAGCAGGGCGGAAAAGGCGATGACGGCGGGGAAGCCGAAGGTCAAGGGAATGAGCAGGGCCACGCCCATGACGGCGGTGAGGCCGGGCAGCGCGCCGAAGACGATGCCGAGCGCCACGCCGATAAAGTTGGCGACGAGGGCTTCCATGCTACAGGCCGAGCTGAAGGCTGATATGAACATATCGAACATGGGATACCGCCTTTTTAGGGAAGAGGAACTTTGAAGAAGATGGCGAACACGGCGTACAGGAAGGCTGATATCCCCGCGGAAATGAGAAAAATGTAGAAAGGATTGCGGTATCCGGTCAGCACCTGCGCCCCGGAGAGGAAGATCAGCGTGGAGATGAGGAAACCCGTGCCTTCGGGCCACTCGGCGTCATAGGCGTACTCTCCGAGGAAAATGAAGCCGACCACATAGGCCAGGATCCACGCGGCCATCAGCCCCACTTTGACGGCGAGCTTCCTTTCGGGCCAGCAGGCCGTGTCTTTGTCTTTGCCTGTGATCGTCCTTCCCACAAGGATGAGCGAGAGCAGGGCCAGCGCGATCGTGACACCCGTGGGGAACGAACCCGCCGAGAAGAAATCGAGCGCCGCGGGTTCCGGGATCAAATGTATCTCGTATCCCATGACGCAGCAGAAGGCGAGCAGCGTCAAGCCGATGAAGAAATCCGTCTTGTTTTTCATGAAGCGACCCCTCGTCGTGAAAAGGAAGGGCGGGGCGCACCCGCGCTCCGCCCCAATATCCGGTTAGTCAAGCGACTTGCGCCCGGCCAGCACTTCGTCGGCGAGGTCCGAGGACGACTGGATAAGCTGTCCGAATTCCTTGGCGGGGAGATACCCGGCATCAAGGCCGATTTTGTTGAATTTTTCGATGACTTCGGGGTCCTTCATGGCCTTTTCGATGAGGGGTTCGAGCGCGGCGATGCGATCGTCCTTGACCTTGCTGGACACCACGAGGCCGTGCCACGCGCCGAGATCGATCCACTTCTCGTCCGCGGGGGTCATCTTGTCGGCGTACAGTTCGCGGAAGGTTGGCGTATTGGGCAGATCGGCGCGGCGTTCCTTGCGGGAGATGGCGATGACGTTGAAGTCGCCGGAGTTGGCATAAGGCAGAATGTTGGCCGGGACCTGGAAGCCGGCGGTGATGTGCTTGCCGAGCAGGGCGGTGCTCACTTCATGGCCGCTGGTATAGGCGGTATGGCGGATCTTGAGATCGCCGTGGAAGCGGTCGGTCAGCTTCGTCATGTACAGGCGTTGCGTGGAGATGGAGCCGGTAGTCCCGTAGACGGTCCCATCGGGGTTCTTTTCCGCGGCCTGGAGGAATTTTTCCCACGTGTCGATGCCGGAGCTCTTGTTGGTGCTCAGCACGCATTCCATGCTGGCGATGTGGGCGACGGGCTTGATGTTCTTGAGGGTATACCCCACGTTGGTCAGCTTGGGGGTGGTGGCGAGGGCGCTGAAGCCGGGGAAGGCGAGGGTATAGCCGTCGGGACGGGCGCGGAGCATTTCATTGATGCCGATGGCCTGTGCGCCGCCGGGCTTGTTCACGACGTTGATGGTGATGTTGTAGTTCTGCTGGAAGTAGTCGGCGAGGATGCGCGCCGCGATGTCGACGCCGCCTCCGGGGCCGAAGGGCACGATGATGTTGATGGGCTTGTCGTAGGGGTATTCCGCCCGGGCATCCGTGTTGCCGCCGATAAACAGGGAACAGGCGATGAGCAACGAGGCGATGATGCTTTTCTTCATGGCAACTCCATCCTTCTGATTGTGTGGGGGACATGGGCAGGGGACTGCCCCTTCCAGCGCGCCGACGGCATTGTGCCGAAAGGCTCTTGAGAGACATTATATCAAGAAATATGCCAGCCCATTTGAAGGGAAATCGCCGTTTATTGGTATATTGAAAGGGAAAAAAGCGGCATTGGCTGTAACAAAAATGTTACGCCATACCATATTTGTTAACTTTTTGTATCAATATTGTTACTCGAAATGTTCCGCATTTGTTTCCGCGAGCCCTTGAAGCTTGCGCCACAACGTCATCCGGCTGATGCCGAGAAGGTGGGCGGCCTTGCCCATATCCCCTCCGCACCGGGCGACGGCTTGCCGGATGAACCGGGCCTCTTCCCGCGCCATGTGGCTCCTGAGGGTAAGAGGCGGCAAATCCTCGGGCTCTTGGGGGAGGCTCGGCGTTATGGGGGACTCCTCCAGAGGCGGATCTTCCCATAGGGACAAAAGCAATTGTTCCCAGTCCGTCACTTCCGCCATGTGGTTGGCTACGATCGCCATGCGTTCCATGAGGCTGAGCAGTTCGCGGATGTTGCCGGGCCACGGATGGCGCAGCAGGGGCCGCTCAAGCTGGGAGACGAGCAGGCTTTCCGCCGGAGGCTCGTCGAGATGTTCCCTCAGATGGGAAACGGCGAGATCCACAATGTCCTCAAGCCTCTCCCTGAGTGGCGGGAGGCGCAAAGAGAGCACGTTGAGGCGGTAAAAGAGGTCCGCCCGGAACCGTTCCTCTGCCACAAGCTGGCGGAGATCCTGATGCGTGGCGCACAGGACGCGTACGTCGAGGGGGATCACCTGCGTCCCGCCCACGCGTACCAATTCCCGTTCCTGAAGCACGCGCAGCAGCCGCCCCTGAAGGGTAAGCGGCAAGTCCCCGATTTCGTCGAGGAACAGGGTTCCGGTGTGGGCCAGCTCGAACATGCCCGCCTTGCCCTGCCGCCTCGCGCCGGTAAACGCGCCTTCCTCATAGCCGAAAAGTTCGCTTTCCAGCAGCCCTTCGGGGATGGCGGCACAGTTCACGGCCACGAACGGCTTGTCTTTGCGCAGGCTGGCGGCGTGGATGCTTTGGGCGAACAGCTCCTTGCCCGTGCCGGATTCCCCGCAGATGAGCAGGTTGGCGTCCGTGGAGGCGTAGAGTACGCCAAGCTCTTTGAGATGCCGCACGTGCGGGGAGCGGGTACGGATGTCCCCAAACGAGTAGCGCGTGGTAAAACCTTTTGATTTTAGTTTGTTGCGGAGCTTTGCCTCCGCTTTGTAGATGCGCCGGGCGTCGGATATGGAGCAGACCGTCCCCACGTTCTGCCCTTGGAAAAGGATGGGCACGCGGTTGATGACGAGGGTGGTGCCCCGGATGTCGTGGACGCGCCCATGTTCCGCCTTGTCGCCCGCCAGCGTGCCGGGAGAGAAGACGCCGGGCATAACGGTCCGGATGTGCTCTCCGAGGGCTTCTTTTTTCGCGCAGTTGAGGAGGGATTCCGCCGAGGGGGTGATGAGGTTCACTTTGCCCTGTGCGTCGTACACCACGATGCCTTCGTCGATGGCGTCGAGGATGGCTCCGAAGCGCGCGGTGCGCTGGCGTTCGGACCGGCGGGCGCGGGCGACGTTGACCGCCTCAAGGAGCGTCCGCTTGGCGGATATTTCGCCGTCGATGATCTCAAGCGTGGGGAACCCCGCTGCGGTGGCCCATTGGCATACGAGCGTCCCGCGTGCGACGAAGAGCTCCACGTCGGCGGGGTCCAGCTGGATGAGCCGGAGGTGCATCTCGTTTTTGGAGCCGTAAAGGTGTTCCTTGATTCTCATGCCAAGGGCTTTTTCCACGCTGGAGAGACCGGGCAGCGGGGTGGAGTACCGAAAGAACGCGACGTTGCGGACATGCCCCGCATAGGGCTGGAGCGCCTGCAGGAGATCCCATGCGGAGAAGTCGATGGGCACGACGGGTATGGAGGAATTCTGTTTGACGACGTCCACGGTGACGCCGCGGCTGAGGACGACGTCGCAGGTATCCGGGGAGAGGCGTTTCGCCGCTTCGATGGCCTCGTCGAAGGCCAGATCCATGAATTTGATGCGGCAGCGCAGATCTTTGGCGACCTGTCTGAAAATCCGGGCATCGAGGCCCTTGTAGGGCGCGATGAGGGTCATTTGAAATTCGTACTGCGGGAGCATCTCTTTTCCCCGTGCGTCCTGCCTCGTTCCCCGGCGCCGGGATGTGAGGGGTAGGAACGCTTTTTGCTTATGGACGGGTGGCATCCGGGCCTGAGCCCGGTTTACAACATTCAACACAAAGGAACCTGTTATGCGATTCAAGACACTGTTTGCAGTATGCGCGCTTTTCGGCAGCCTGTTTCAGTCGTCGCCCTCCCTGTCCGAAACCCTCCGTACGGCATGGCTTGGCGAGCACGAGGCGTTTTTGACATGGTACGCAAAGGAAAAAGGCTGGGACAAGGAAGCCGGATTGGACATCATCATGCTCCGGTTCGATTCCGGCAAGAGCCTCATCGAAAACGTCAGGGCCTACGATTGGGCCATCGCCGGTTGCGGGGCGGTTCCCGCCATGCAGGCCACCATGAGCGATCAGGTGGAAGTGATTGCCATCGCCAACGACGAATCTTCGGCCAACATGATCCTGACCCGCCCCGACAGCCCGATCCTTGCAGAAAAGGGATTCAATCCCGATTTCCCGAATGTCTTCGGGACGCCCGAATCCGTCAAGGGCAAGCTCATCCTGTGCCCCAAAAAAACGTCGGCCCGCTATCTGCTCGACAAATGGCTCGCTGCGCTCGGGCTTGAGGAGAAGGACGTCAAGATCGAGGAACTGGAACCGACACCCGCCCTCGGCGCGTTCAAGAACGGGTACGGCGATATCCTCGCCGTCTGGTCGCCGTTCACCCGCGAGGCCGAAACGCTCGGGTTCAAAGTCGCGGCGCATTCGCAGGATTGCGGTGCAACGCAGCCCGTGCTCCTTGTCGCGGATCGCGCGTTCACGGAAAAGAATCCGGACGCCGTGCGTGCGTTTTTGAAAGTCTACCTGCGGGTTGTGGATGAGATCAAGGCGCAGGGCCCGGAAACATTGGCTCCAGCCTATGTCCGCTTCGCGGAGGCGTGGATGGGCAAAAAGTTTTCCGAGGCCGACGCCATTGCCGAACTGCGGGAACATCCCGTCTTTTCGCTGGAGGAGCAGCTTGCCCTGTTCGGGGAAGATGGGGAAAGCCCGCTGAAGGCATGGCTGGCCGAGATTGCGGCCTTTTCCGAGAAGATGAATCCCGACACGGCGCATCGGCACGCCACGCCCGAAGCCGTCTCGGACCGCTTCCTCAAGGCGCTCAAGTAATCCTCCGAAGACATGGGAAGAAGGCTTTTGCGGCGTTTCCGCAGAGGGCTTTCGGATGCGGCGATTCCGTTTCACCCGGCTTTCCGGCGTTTTTACCCGGAACCGGGTGAAACGGCAACAGAAACGCAATGGGGACTGCCTCTTTCCCGTTACACCAGCGTGAAAACGCCTCCCACCCGGGTTCAGGGGCGGGAGGCGTTTTCATGTGTGGGGCTCAATGGAAAAACTTTTCCCGTATAGGGAGGATGCCCCCGTTTCCCCGTTCGGAAAGGGAAAGATGGAAGTTGCCGTCAAGGTTGAACGAGTAGCCGGCCCGTTTCCCCATCCGGAGAGGGAAAGAGCCCGGAGGGGCATTCCGGGCTCGGCGGGTCCGGATGGAAGGGGTTACTTCCAGAGGGGCTTACCGCAGGCCTTCAGGTAGGCGTTGATGGTTTCCTTGCCGCCTACGAAGTCGGCCATTTCAGGCCAGACCTTTTCCATCGCGGCCTTTTTCCACACGTCTTCGTCTTCCAGCTGCGAGACTTGGAGGCCGTTGTCGATGAGGTATTTCTTGGCCGCGTCAGCTTGCTCGATCTGGTACTTGAGCACTTTTTCCTGCGCGTATTTGCCCGCATCTATCAGCAGTTTCTGCATTTCGGGGGTCATCTTCTTGAAGACGCGCTCGCTGATGACCAGAGGCTGGAGCTGATAGGTGTAATGGACTTCGGTGAGGTATTTCTGGTTGGCTTCATTGAACTTATTGGCCTTGAAGCCGATGTAGCCGTAGCACTGCCCGTCCACGACGCCCTGCTGGAGGGCGGTGAAGGTTTCGGCCCAGGAGATGGGGGTCGGGCTGCCGCCGAAGGCTTTATAAGCGGCGATCAGCACGGCGCTCTGGGGCACGCGGAACTTCAGGCCCTGCATGTCGGCCATCTTGGTGATGGGGCGCTTGGCATTGGAGATGTAGCGGAAGTCCGTATAGGTCCACGTAAGGATACGGAATCCTGATTTTGTGGCATAGCTGTTCAACAATTCCGCAGGAGCGCTGTTGGTGCCCGTTACCACTTCGTCGATGTTGGAGAACAGGTAGGGCAGGGTCAGCAGGCCGAGTTTTTTCTCGAAAGGCACGAGGTTGGCTATGCCGGCCATCGCCATGGGCAGCGTGCCTTTCTGCACGTTGCGGAGGCATTCGCTTTCGTCGCCGAGAGAGCCGCTGTAGAAGCACTGGATCTCGACGTCACCTTTCGTCTTTTCTTCGATGTATTCCTTAAAGGCATTGCCGACCACGCCCATTTCGGAATCTTCAGGATCACCAGCGGCGATTTTCAATGTCTGGCTCGGGGCAGCGGAGGCATAGCCGGTCGACAAGAGCAGGATCATAAGCAGCAGGGACAGGATCTTTGGGCATTTCATCGAGTTTCTCTTCCTTGATGTAAGGGGTTAGAGGCTTGCGACTCACCGTTGGATCATTTTCTTGATGTATCACCTCCCAAGAGAATCGCCGCAAATAATGGGCGACGGGTTGTTTGTGAACGAAAAAAATGTTGGTTTTTTGACATATTCCATGTAATTTCAATAAGAAATAATATATATGAGTCAAAATTGATATTTTTATATAAATATAAATAAAAAAAATGAGCATAATTATATATAAAATATACATAATTATGGAAACTACATATATTTTTATAGTATTTTAAGATAATTATGAATATTAATATATAAGCATTCGGTATAATAAAATATTTTTGTTGCCATAGATATATCAGATTCGTATAAGGTTGTCTACAAGCGACATGATAAAAAAATGGCAAGGACGTCATACGTCCCTAAATAGTGCTCATACATACGGGGCAATCCGTATGTAGGGCATGAGTGTGTGCGGCCCCCGAAGAGGATGTTGAGCCGCTGAAAAAGAGAAAGGCCGCGGTGTGATCCGGTAAAATCGAGCTGGATATATGGGGACGGAGGGAGGAAAAGGGGAAGGCTGGGCAGCACCGCGCGGGGGCTGGCGTTTTCAGGGAAAAAATGTTCGTATGCTGACGGTTGCGCGTACGCCCGGAGAGGCGCTCCGCAGCCCTACGAACAACGCTTTCCGGCGTCCCGCGAAGGCCGCCGCACACGCATCAGGAGGGCAGGATGCCGTCTTACGAAGAAGTCCGTTACCATTTCAACCATCATGATCCGTTTGCCCGGCATATGGGCATCGAGCTCCTCGAAGTCGGGCCTGAGCATGGCGTGGCGATCATGCCGCTGGACGAGCGCCACCGCAACGGCATGGGCCACGCGCACGGCGGGGCTATTTTCGCGCTGGTGGACATGACGTTCGCCACGGTTTCCAATGCCGCCGGGCTCTATTGCGTCAACGCCCAGACGAACATTTCCTACCTCGAGCCGGGGCGCATCGGCCCTCTGCGCGGCGAAGCCCGCAAGATCCGCTCAGGCCGGAATCTGGGGACCTATGACGTCCGCATCACCGATTCGGACGGGACGCTGGTCGCCATCGCCACCGTCACCGGATTTATGACCAAATACCCCATTCAGCCGAAAGACGCGTAGCGCTACAGAGGGTACGCCGACAACGGAGCAGCCCGTTCCCGAGCATGTGGGACGGGTTTTGTCGTGTCTGGCCTCCAGAAATGAAAAAGGCGGGGTTCCCCGCCTTTTCCGGTTTGGCCGCCGCTACGGGTTATTTGTGCCCTTCCATGCGGGGCTGGGCCTGATCCTGCCCGAGCTGGGAGTAGGCTTCGAGAAAATCCGCCGCGTTGACCGCTCCCGTGGCGAAGGACTTCATGGCTTCGTCGTGCAGCAGTTCCAGCACTTCGCGCTTGATGTCCACGTATTCGGGCATGGCCATCATGTCGAAGGTGCGCGGGCGGGGCAGGTTGACGTCCATGACCTTCTTGACCTGGCAAGGCTGATTCGTCAGCACGACCAGACGGTCGGCGAGGAAAATGCCTTCCTCCAGCTCGGAGGTGACGAACAGGTTGGTACCCCGGTGCTCCTCAAAAAGGCGCACGTAGTATTCCTGCATGAGGGCGCGGGTCATGGCGTCCAGACCGCGGAAGGGCTCGTCCATCATCATGACCTTCGGCTGGTTGATCATGGCGCGGACCAGTTCGGCGCGGCGCTGCATACCGCCCGAGAGCTGCGAGGGGTACTTGCTGCGGAAATCCTCGAGGCCGACCATTTCCAGCAGCTTCATGGTCGTGTTTTCAAGATCCTTGCCGCTCAGCTCGCCGCGCACGCGGGGGCCGTAGCTGACGTTTTCGAACACGGTCATCCACGGGAACAGCGCGGTCTCCTGAAACACGACCAGACGGTCGGGTCCGGGGCCGGAGACTTTTTCCCCGTCAATGAGGATGCTGCCCGCGTCGGGCGTCTCATAGCCCGCCAGCATGTTGATAAGCGCCGACTTGCCGCAGCCCGACGGCCCGATGAGGACGGTGAGCTTGCTTTTTTCCAGCGTGAAGGAGCAATCCTTGATGACTTCCTTGTGCAGGGGGCCGATGCCGTAGCCCTTGCAGAGGTTGGCGACCTGCATTTCGCCGTATCCCATACCGATGTCGCTCATGGTCGCCTCTCCTTAGAAGGTACGCAGCCACGGGGTCATGCGAGTGCCCGCGAAGCGGATAATGGCCGAACAAACATATCCGGCGATGCCGATGCTCATCATGCCGATGATGATGACCGGGAATTCGCCCGCAACGTAGGCGCTCCACGTCAGGTAGCCGAGGCCGGTGCGGCTGGCGATCATTTCGGCGGCGACCACGACGGCCCACGTCACGCCCATGCCGACGGTCATGCCGACGACGATGCTCGGAAGGCTGCCGGGAAGCAGGATGTGCCAGAACATGTCGGAACGCGAGGAACCGAGGGAGCGGGCGGCCCGCAGGTAGCGGGCGTCGATGCTGCGCACGCCGTCCACGATGTTGATCACGACGATGAAGAACGCCCCGAGGAAGGTCACGAAGACCATGCTCATTTCAGGGGTGGGCCAGAAGATGACCGCGACCGGAACCCACGCCAGCGGCGGAACCGGGCGCATGATTTCGAACACCGGATAGATGAGGCTGTGCGCCGTCTTGCTGGCCCCGAGGAGCAGGCCCAGCGGGATGCCGATGGCCTGCGCGAGGACGAAGCCGCCCACGATGCGCATCATGCTGTCGCGCCACGAGATCCAGTAGAAGGCGTCGGTAAGCTGCTTGCCCATGGAGCCGATGACGGACGAGGGCGCGGGGACGTTACCGATGATAGGCACGTGCAGGCGGGTGCAGATTTCCCAAACGACGGTGAACACGATGATGGATATGATGCCGCGCCGCGCGGTTGCGCTGCACAGGCTCTTTTTGATCGACGACATGGTGTCTCCTTCGGTTACATTTCCCGTTCGCCGGCCTTGAAGGCCTTGAGGGCTTCCTCATGGACGGCGGAGATGCATTCTTCCTTCAGCCGCGTGTAGGTCGGCGAGGACAGCACGCGGAAGTCGCGGGGGCGGGGGATGTCCACGTCGAGGATCTTTTTGATGGTCGCGGGTCGGGTGGTCATGATGTAGACCTTGCTCCCGAGGAAGATGGCCTCTTCAAGGTCGTGCGTGATGAAGAAGACGGTGGTCTTGCTCCTATCGTACACCTGAAGCAGGAACTGGTGCACCACGGTCTTGGTCAGGGCGTCCATGGCCCGGAACGGTTCGTCGAGCAGGAGCACGCGGGGGTTGTTCATCATGGCCCGGGCGATTTCCACGCGGCGGCGCATACCCGAGGAAATCTCGCTCGGGTAGTTGTTTTCGATGCCCATGAGGCCCATCTGGCCGAGCATCTCCATGGCCTTTCCCTCCGCCTCCTCCTTACCCATGACCTTTTGGACGATGGGCCCGAAGGTGACGTTCTCAAGCACGGTGAACCACGGGAACAGCGCGCCGTTCTGGAAGACCACGATGCGGTCGGAGCCGGGCTGCGCCTGCTTGTCGGCGGAGCAGAGCACTTCGCCGTCGAGGAGGATTTCCCCGCTGCTGATGCTGTGGAAGCCCGCGATGGCGTTGAGGAGGGTTGTTTTGCCGCATCCCGAAGGGCCGACGACCACGCAGAACTCGCCGGGGGCGATGTCCATGGTGCAGCGGTCCACGGCAAGGACCTTGGCGCCGTCGGGATCGTATATCTTGCTGACGTTGTTGATCTGGATGTGCCCGCGCATGGGCGTTTCGTTGCCGCTCATCGTGCTTCCTCCCTGACCTTCCACTGCATGAGGCGGTTGCCTATCATACGGATGAGCAAGCTGCTCAACGAGCCGATAACGCCGAGCGTGATCATGGCGATGATGATCACGGGGTATTGCACCAGCATGAACGAGTTCCAGATGAGGTAGCCGAGGCCGTATTCGCCCGCGAGCATTTCGCCCGCGACCAGCGAGAACCACGCATACCCCATGCTGATCTGAAGGCCGGTGAAGATGAACGGCATGGCGCCGGGCAGGATGACCTTGAAGAATACGTCGCGGGGCCGTGCACCGAGTGAGCGGGCCGCGCGGAAATAGGATTCGTCGATGGACTCCACGCCGAGCAGGGTGTTGAGCACCGTGGCGAAGTAGGAACCGAGGAACGTCAGGAACACGATGGACGCCTCACGTCCTGGCCACATCAGGATCGCCAGCGGGACCCATGCCAGCATGGGAATGGGGCGCAGGGTTTCGAGCAGCGGGAAGGAGTAGTCCTTGAACGTCTTGTTCCAGCCCATGAACAGGCCGGTGGGCACGCCGAGGAGCGTGGCGAGCATGAAGGCCTGGAATACGCGCCAGACGCTGATGCCGATGTGGGCGTAATAGTCGCTGGTATAGATGGAGATCCCGTAGATGGGGTCTTTGGAGACCCATTCCTGGAAGCTGGCCACGGGGCCGGGGAGCTTTTCAAAATAGGGCAGCTGGAAATATTCCGTCGTCAGGTACCAGAAGAGTACGAAGGCCACCAGACCGAGCGCGTTCAGGTACGGGGTCGGACTCTTCAGCCAGAGTTTCGTATTCGCCAGCGTCACTTCCCAGGCGCTTGGGCCTTTGGTCGTCTGGCGTTGCATGATGGCTTGGCTCATGGGGTTCCCCTCGGGGTTGGGGTGGGTTCAGCTTTGGGAAAAGCCCGTTTGAGGCGCAGGGGCTGAGACGCGGCCCTCAGGGGAGGGCCCGCCGCAAACGGTTTTCGTTGCGGTTCCGCTCCGGCGGGGAACGGAACCGCTGGGACCGGTTAGTTCTTGAAGGGGCAGTCGGCCGCCTTGGCACCCTTGATCACGCCGAGGGCGGCGTCGGGGCTGGCGGGAGCGTATCCGGCTTCCTTGAAGACTTCGCGGGCGAGCGTGTCGTCGACGGTGCCGTCGGGGAGCTTTTCCATGCTGATGATCTTGGACTTGAAGAGGAAGGGCGCGACTTCAACGATGTTGGCGTTTTCACGGTCGCCGAAATAGAAGTTCTTCCATTCGCGGACGGGGTCGGAACTGTCGGAGGGGACGAGGCCGTAGATGGAGTACCACAGCACGTTCTTCGGGATGCCGGTGGCGTACTTGGAAACCATATTGATGACGTTTTCCCAGTTGGCGGGATCGAGCATGTAGCGCTGTGCTTCGAGTTCGGCGCGCAGGTAGCCCTTGGCCACGTCGGGGTGGTTCTTCACAAAGTCGGCGCGCATGTTCAGGATGCCGAGGTCGGGGTTGTCGCAGGCGCTGCCGTCGGCCACGATGCGGGCGGTGCCTTCGCCTACGTCAGTGGCGATACGGGACAGGGTGGGCTCCCACAGGGAGGCGGCGTCGATCTTGCCGATGCGGAAGTTGGTGGCGATGACTTCGATGGACTGGTTCAGGTATTCGCCCGGCTTCACGTTATACTTTTCAAAGAAACGGCGGAGGTACTGGTCGGACGCGCTGCCCTTGGGGGCGGCGATGATCTTGCCGTCGAGCCAGCGGGCGACTTCTTCGTTGCTCTTGAATTCGGGGGCGTCCTTGCGGACCACGACGAGCGAGCAGCGGGTGCCCTTGGACATGCCGAGGGTGGCGACCATCTTGATTTCCGCCTGCTTCGGCTTGGAGCAGAGGATGGTGGCGGGCATGACGCTCATATAGCCGACCTGCGCCTTGTTCGCCAGCATGTTGTTGGCGACGACGGTGCCTTGCAGGGCGGGCTGAAATTCGATTTCCGTACCGGCGGGGGTATACTTCTTCCAGAGCCCCAGTTCGGCGTTGACGATGGCCTGATAGGAGATGGTGTCATAGGGCTGGAAGCCGACGACGAACTTTTCCGCAGCGGCGGGGGAGGCGAGCAGACCGAGGGAGAGCGCGAGCGTTCCGAGAAGAGACTTGATCTTCATGGCTGTTTCCTGTCGTAAAGCGTCACAGTGTGGATGCGGGGCATCCGGGACGTACCGCGTTCTTCCGCCAGGCGGCCAGCCTGAGGCGAAGGGACGAACGCCGAGAGACGGAGGCTTTGCGGAAAAGCCCGTCGGGCGGAACGGTACATCCGGACCGGAATCGACATGGGAAAACAAGGCGCGTGGAGGGAACGGCCCCCAAGAGGAGACGAAAGGCCGTTCCCGGTCCGCTAGGCGGACGCGGGGGGAGGCAGGGGAAAGGCGACGAGGCCGCGCCAAGAGGGGAGGAGGGCCGAGACGGTTTCACTGAGCCGGACAGGACGTTCCGGCTGAAGCATGGGGGAAAGTCCGCTCAGGGCAAAGGGCGGCTGAGAACCGCGGGTCTTCTTCTGAAACGATTTCTCGGCAGGCGCTGGGAGCTCGTCCGGCTGGCCTTTGAGTACAGCGGGCAGCCGGTTGTCCAGCAACTCGGCGGCGGGAGCCATTTCCGCATGGTGGGTGGGGCGTACGTTCAGTTCCCTTTCCGCTACCGCGAGCAACATCCCGCCCGCCGCGAACAGGAGCAACGCGGCGACCTGCACGAACACCGTGCGGAAAAGCGAGAGTCTTTCGGAAGCGTATCGCATACATCATTCCCTTGTTCAGAAGACGCCTGAACGGTTGGGCTGTATGGGGACTATGGACGCCTGTGCCTCAAAGGACTTTGTTCCTGTGAGAACAAGAGAGCACGTTTTTCGAGTAGGTGTCAATGGGCTTTGGCAGGCATATGCATAGGTTAGGAGCTTTAACGTACTCATTCTGAGAGGTATAAAAGCAATCGCGGCGCTTCACCATAAGGGGTATAAGGCATACGGATTATCAATCAAATCATATAAATAAAATGAGGTAACTTTTTGTATACATTCGACAAAAATTATTTACGAATTGGAAATTTTTTTGATCTGCCGTGCCGGCTGTATGGGGATTGGAATTATCATTTTATATTATACTGATATTTATAGTAAAACATTTTGTGAATAAAAAAGCGTGTGATCCCGCGAGCAGGTCCTGCCAGTCCTAATCCGTTTGGGTACGCGGAAATACAGCTTTCCGCACACCGCGAGGCGGCAAACATGGGTTGGGGGCCGCAAATGAAGGCGATTTGAAAAAAGAGAGCGGAGCACCGGAACGGGAAAGCCTTTCGTGTAGCCGAGGGAACGGGATTGGAACCCGCATATACGGGAGGCTAGTTGCATCACATATCCGCCAGCGCATGGCGGCGTACGGAACGCTGCCTGATTCATTATGGAACCTGCTGCATGTGAATGTGCTCTCATAGGGGAAGGCTCTTGGGCGGTTTCCCAAGAACCGCATGGAGAAACAGCCCTCCCTTGAGGCGGGAAGGCTGTCCGTTCATAGCGGAACACCCCGTCCGCGCTAAGCTTGTTCCTGCGTATCCGTTTGCTGCGGGTACAGCCACGTCTGGAGCATGGAACAGATCTGAGCGATGTCCACAGGCTTGCCCAAATGCCCATTCATACCGGAACACAGGGAGCGCTCGACGTCTTCCGCAAAGACGCTGGCGGACAGTGCGAAAATGGGGATGCTGGCGGCGTCTTCACGGGGCAGCGCACGGATGGTCCGGGCCGCGTCAAGGCCATCCATGATCGGCATTTGTATATCCATGAGGATCGCGGCGTATTCCCCCGGAGCGGAACGCTCAAACAGGTCCACGGCCACCTTGCCGTTCTCGGCGTGGACGACCCTCAGGTTTATGTAGCCAAGCAGATTTTCAAGGACTTCAGCATTCAATCCGTCATCTTCGGCAAGGAGGAGCGTCTCTCCACGGAAGAGGCAGCGCTCCTCCGCGTTTTCTCCGGCTGTATCGTGTTTTTCTGCCGTTTCGGTGCGCTCCAGAGGGATATCCACGGTGAAGCGCGTTCCCTTGCCCAGTTCGCTGTCCACAGCGATGGAGCCTCCCATCAAAGCAGTCAGGTTGCCGATAATGGCAAGCCCCAGCCCGCTCCCCGACCTTTTCCGCCGGGGGGCGGCATCTTGCTCGAAGGGGAGGAACATCCGTTTCTGGAAGGCATTGCTCATGCCGATCCCGTTGTCTGAGACGATGAAGCGCACAGCCTCCTGCCGCCCCGTACGCCGTAACGATTCGACGCGGAGGGTCACTTTCCCGTTTTCATCCACGAATTTAAGGGCGTTGGATAAAAGGTTCATCAGTATCTGCTTGAGCCGCATGGGATCGCCGACATACATCCGTCCGATGCGGGGATCGACGGACGTTTCGAAAACAATGCCCTTGGCTGTGGCGCTGCTGGAGGTGAACAGCGTCACATCGTCAATGATCCCAGCAAGATCAAATGGTTCTGAGGCCAATTGCATCTTGCCGCTTTCGATTTTGGAAACATCAAGGATGTCATTGACCAAGGAAAGCTGGAACTGGGAGGCGAGGGCTATTTTGTCTATGCATTCGTTGAGGCGTTCAGGATCGCGGGCGTTCTTTTTGGCGATTGCGGTCAGGCCTATGATGGCGCTCATGGGCGTGCGGATATCATGGGACATGCGTGACAAGAAAACGCTTTTGGCCCGATTGGCTTCTTCGGCCTGCTCTTTTTTGCGGTTGATTTGGAACGTGGCTCCGCCGATGCCGAGCACGCCGATAAACCCGATCAAGCCGAATGTCAGCCCAACCATACTGTTGCGTTGCTCAACCGAGGCAAGGATGGGAAAGGCGGAAATGGATACGCTGATGCCGCCGAGCACGTCCCCGATTTTGTTTCTCTGATGGCATTGCAGGCAGCTTTCCTCCGCCCGCAGCGGTGCCATATAACGGTAATACGCACCCCTCCGTCCCGGAACAAGCTGAAACCGCTCGGTCTTTCCCGCATCGAAGTCGAGCAGGGCACTCGTTTCCCATTGGTCGGGGCGGTTTTGCGGGCGTTTGGGGGACAAGCCGCAAATATGGAAGTTCATCGTCTTGGACTGGAAGCGTTCCGCGATTTGCCGGGTCATATAGGCTGGATTGAACCTGACAAGCCGCCGCCCGTCCGCGGTGAGGAGCGTGCGCTGATCTTCGGGAAGCCACGGGTTGGGCTGGCAATTGGGCTGTTCGGTGGCCCAGACGCCGCCCCGGTCGGCATTCCAGCCGCGTGTATTCACGATGCTGGAAAAGAGGGTCCTGGTCTGGATCTGCGCCAGCTCTGTGGCATTTTCACTTTCACGCTGCACGGTCCATTGAAAAAGCGCGAAGAGCAGAAGGCACCAGAGCAAGCTCAACAGGAGAGGAAGTCGCAGCACATGCCAGCGTAGAGCAATCATCTGTTTTTCCTAGCTGTGAAAGGCGGATGCCTTCTATTGTTTGAAAAATCTTTTTTATTGTATGTCCACCTTCCCATCAGATCAAGGCGGAATAAAGAATAGAGTGTTCTGTTTTATTTAACATTTTATTGTAAATAACATTGAATACGATAAATGGCATGGATGGCATATCGGACGGAACGGATATGATCGTTACGTATTGCCAAGGGCAAGAAGCAGCACTTTGCAAGCGGTATTTTTGCCGCATCGTCTGAAATCCCCTATTTTTTGCGAAAAGAAAATCTTGATCCGCTTCCCGGCACGCTTCTCATTGCCGTCTATGCCGCTGGGCACTACTCTGCGTGTAACCCTCCGAATGGCATATCGTTTATTTCTACGAGGAGGGGCTGGACAACACCTTTTTTATCATTCCCTGCAAGGAGTCCCTTATGCCCGCAGCATCTTCCCGTTCGCCTCATCTGACGAAGGCGACGAAAGCGTTTGTCGACGCCATCACCGCTGAAAACAATCCGCCTCTGTATACCCTTCCGCCCCAGGCCGCCCGAAGGATTCTGGCGGACGCGCAGGCCAAACCGATCAAGAAACTCGCGATGGACATGCATGACGAAGATTTGCCCGTAGGGCCCACGGGTAAGGTCCCAACCCGGTTCATCCGGCCCGAAGGGGCTGGCGGAAAGCTGCCGATCGTTTTTTACTTCCACGGCGGCGGCTGGATCCTGGGGGACAAGGATACGCATGATCGTCTGGTGCGCGAGCTTGCCAAAGGAGCCAAGGCCGCCGTGGTCTATCCGAACTACACGCCCTCGCCCGAGGCCCAATATCCCGTACCGCTCGAACAGGCTTATGCCGCCATGCTCTATATTATTGAACATGCCGACGCCTACGGTTTGGATCCGAGCCGGATCGCCGTGGCGGGGGACAGTGTGGGCGGCAACATGGCCACGGTGATGACGCTGCTCGCCAAAGAGCGGAAAGGGCCGGAGATTGCGTTCCAGCTTCTGCTGTACCCGGTGACGGATGCCAACTTCGATACGGAATCGTACCGTACCTTCGCCGAGGGCCCTTGGCTGACCCGCGAAGCCATGAAATGGTTCTGGGATGCCTATGCCCCGGACGCGCGCCGCCGCGGCGAGATCACCGCCTCCCCGTTGAGGGCCACGCCGGAACAGCTCGCCGGGCTTCCCCCGGCCATGATCATCACGGCGGAAAACGACGTGCTGCGCGATGAGGGCGAGGCATACGCCCGCAAGCTGATCGAAGCCGGCGTGCATGTGGCCTGCGTGCGTTACAACAACACGCATCATGATTTTATGATGCTGAACGCCCTTGCGGAAACGACGCCGACACGCGCCGCCGTGGCGCAGGCCGCCGCCGCGCTCAAGAAAATGCTGCACTGATTCGAGTGACGGCTGTGCCCCCGGCCGGAGCCCATCGGCCGCCGGAATGAGGCGCCCGTAACGGAAATGTTGCGGGCGCCTTTCCCTGTGCGCCTTCCGTCTCTGGACAGGCCCTCCGTTCATAGCTATTTTAGGGGCGGTTACTGCTTCTTCTTTTCCGGGCGCTCTCGGACGGAAGAAAGGTCTGATGAGGAGCCGTTTTTATGGTTGAACAAGACGAACTTTTGGAAATGCTTCCCTGTTCCCACTGCAAGAACGAAAAACCCCACTTGGTTTCGTGTAGGCCAGAAGGGCGGACAGCGGATTTGTGGCGTGTGGAATGCCCCTGCGAGAAGGCCCCGACCCAGTGGTCCGTGTCCAAGACCGCGGCTGTCCGCCTCTGGAACAGGTATATGACCAATATGAAGGAATAGCTTGCCGCTTCCGGATTCCGGCGTCCTCGGGAAGGGACGTCCCCACCCTTCGCGGGAGGCCTTCCGCGAGCTCGTGTCTGCTACACAAAAATCCCTCGTGACGTAAATGCCACGAGGGATTTTTTGGGGCTCTCTCCGCGCGGTTGCCCTCTTCTACGAAATGCTTTGGAGAGGGAGGGGAGAAGGAACCGGCTCCTTTGGGATGAGGGTTCCTTCTCCGGATCTCTCTATTCTTGTACGATTTCCTTCACTTCATCGCCATAGGGGTCGCGCACGATCTTGGTTTCCTTCAACAGGACGGACCAGCGGCGCAGCGTACCGATGATGACGAAGCCCATCATGACCATGACCAGCACGCTCAGCGAGGCAAGCAGGTACTTCTGGGTGGGGATGTACTGGTACATGATCAGCCAGATGCCCGCCCAGAAGGTGATGAAGGTCATGAAGATGCCGGGAGCGGCGGTGATCCACGCGTACTTGGTCTTGTTCATGCGCAGCAGCATGGTCGTGCCGATGAGCAGCGTCACCGAGGCGAGGAGCTGGTTGCTGATGCCGAACAGGGGCCAGATGCTGGAAATGTCGCCGGTGTAGACGAGATAGCCCCACGCGCCCGTGAACAGGAAGCTGGTCACGACGATGCCGGGCCACCAGTTCTTGTCGCCGAACTTGGGGATGACCTTGCCGATCATTTCCTGCAGGAAGAAACGGCCAACGCGGGTGCCGGCGTCCACGGCGGTCAGGATGAATACCGCTTCAAACATGATGGCGAAGTGGTACCAGTAGCTCATGAGGTGGGCCATCCACGGGATCTGGCCGAAGATGTGGGCCATGCCCACGGCGAGGGACACGGAGCCGCCGGGGCGGTGCATCAGGCTTTCGGCCACTTCCTTTTCCAGCGTGGGCAGGTCGACGACGGACATGCCGAGCGCCGCGAACTTGTCGGCCGGGGCGTTGATGGCGAAGTAGTCGGCGGGCACGAGCACGCAGGCGGCGATCAGGGCCATGATGGCCACGAAGCCTTCAACGAGCATGGCGCCGTAACCGACGAACAGCACGTCGCGTTCCTTGCCGATCATCTTGGGCGTGGTGCCCGTGCCGATGGTGGCGTGGAAGCCGGAGAGCGCACCGCAGGCGATGGTGATGAAGATGAACGGAATCACCGGGCCGCCGACGATGGGGCCGCCGCCCTTGGTGAATTCGGTGAACGCGGGCATGTTGAAGTCGGGCATGACGAACACGATGCCGAGGGCCAGCGCGCCGATGGTGCCGATCTTCAGGAAGGTGGACAGGTAGTCGCGCGGCAGGAGCAGCATCCACACGGGCAGGACCGAGGCGGCGAAGCCGTACACCGGGATCAGGATGGACATGGGCTTCTTGTCGATGTCGAGCCAGCCGAATGTTTCAGGATGGGCGGCGACATAAGGCCCGGTCAGGATGCACAGGGCAAGCAGGACCACGCCGATGATGGAGGCGCCGAGCACATCGCCCTTGCGCCAGATCTGCATGTACAGGCCCATGATGATGGCGATCGGGATGGTCGCGGCCACGGTGTAGGTGGACCACAGGCTGTTGTGCATGGCGTTGACCACGGCGATGGACAGGCCCGCCAGCGTCAGCAGGAGGATGGCAAGCACGGCCCACGCCGCTACGGAGCCGGTCGTCTTGTCGATTTCCTGTGAGGCGATGTAGGCGAGGCTCTGCCCACGGTGCCGCACCGAGGCGAACAGCACGACCATATCGTGCACGCCGCCCGCGAGCACGCAGCCGATGAGAATCCAGAGCAGGCCGGGCATGTAGCCGAACTGGGCGGCCAGCACGGGTCCGAGCAGGGGGCCGGCTGCGGCGATGGCGGCGAAATGGTGCCCGAAGAGCACGTACTTGTTGGTATCCACATAGTCGTGGCCGTCGGAGTACTTGACGGCCGGCGTCACACGGGCGTCATTCAGGTTCAGCACCTTGTTTGCAATGAACAGGCCGTAAAAACGATACCCTATCGCAAAGATACACAAGGCTGCGAAAACCACCGTAAGAGCGTTCATACGAAACCTCTGTTGGTGAAGGTGGCACATACGGCGATCGGGCGTCCGCCGCGATCGTATCCTCTAACCCCTCTCCCGTGTGCCGTCCGGCATCGCTCAGGAGCGGTCCTCATATATGAATTCAAGGGAAACGGTTCCCCTGTTGCATCCGTCGGGATGCGTCCCGCGGGCCCCTCGCCCGCGGCATATGGATCGGTGTTTTCTTTTGTTGTGGGAAAAGCTCCGCGAGCGCTGTCCGCACCCGGAGACCTGTTTGCAGGATCAAACAGTCAGAGGGCGCATAGGCGCGGCGTCGGGCAAACCGGGGGCGTGGAGCCGCCTCTCCGTCGTCGTTTCGCCGGATCCTGCTGCCTCTTTTGGGGCGCAGGCGGGGAGAAACTCCCTTTCAGAGGAGCTCGCCCGTCAGCACGGGACGGCGGGAAGATCGGCCGGTCTGGGAGGCGTCGCGTCGCGGTCAGGCGAGCAGGGGAGGGGGCAGGGCGAAGGAGACGGGGCCGTCCCATCCCGCATAGGGGAGGAAGGCCTTTTCGTAGGCGGGGAGAATCCGTTCGGCAAAGGCGGGCGTGGGCAAGGCCGACGCGAACGGCTGGAAACCGTGATGGCGCGCCAGAAGGTTGTGCTGTGTGGGCTGGTTCAGGCGCTGCGGGCTCTTGACCTCCTGCATTTCCTCGTGCCGGAACAAGAGGCGCGTTTCGGACAGCTCAACGGACTCCCACGGCAGCAATGACGTGGGACGCAACAAGCCTTCGTTGGGGAGGTTGTCGACGATGGGCACGGGGCGATCATTGGACGTAAGCAATCCGCCAAAGAACAGGATAACACTCATCAGACCCATGAGCAGCATGTGCCATGTGGGTGAGAGGCTGTTTCTTTGGCTGGCGTACATATTCCGTATCCCGTGTTCTTGTGTCTGCCGACTTTGTACTGTTTGGAACAATCGGTAATCTCGTCAGGAATGATTGTCAATGAGATGTTGAAGCGCCTTTCTCACGGGAAAGGGATGTTTTCTCATCGGATCGCACAAATTGTGGTTTGCTTACAGGCGGATTCTCAAAGAAACGGTTTCTGATATTTCGAAAACGTTATAAAAAAGTTTTTTAGCGTTTTGAATACGAAAAAAGAGCGGAAACAATGCTTCAGGTAGACAGCGTATTGCAAAAGCGGAAAAATGTTCTCGTAATATACGAAAAAGACACGAATACGGCATCAAAATGCCTGTTTCTTTTTTCCGTGCGGTGAAAACCAAGTGCGGATTCTCCGGAGGATGTCCCTTTATTGGACTTACAGCGTTTGTGCTGCGTTGGCTATTGGATGTCGACATTCATACATATTACGCATTGTATGGATTGCAAAATGCATCTACATTGCTGGATGGGTTCCATGCCGTTCTTTTGCATGAAAAAAAGACCGACAGCCTCCTTTCAGTTCCCCTGCGCTGCCTCTGTTTGCGGCGCTCCGTTTCTCTTTGTAAAAATAAAGAGATGTTGGGCTGTTAGGAGGGGTTGATACGAACATTTCTTGTGTCTCCATGTAGCAACGATGCCATCCTCAACGATTTTCCGGGCAACGCTTCCTCCGGAGGGATGACATGCAAGGGGAGGGTGGTGTCCGTGTTGCGGGGAAAGGCGGCATCCGGAAGTTTCTTGTATGGCGCCCATGACATATCGTAACAAAACAACTTTTCCGTCTAGACTAATGATTTTTGAACACGTAGAATAACGGCGTAAGGAACCCGTATCAGCGCGGAGCCCCGTCGGATGAGCGTGCCGATTTCTCAGGGGAGGGAAGCTGGCCGCTGCATCGAGAAGATAACAACAAGGTATAGAGCATGGAACAGATGTGTACAGCCGTATTCGCATTTCTGGAGAGCGCCAAGCCGTTTTTCCAGTACGGCAAACCCCTTCAGGAACTGTTGCCTTTTTTTGTCCGGGCGCTCGGCGGCATCCTGCCCTTGGATGCGCTGGCGATCGTCCGCATGGAAGGGAAAAAAGGCGTGTGCGAGACGGCGTGCTGGAGCGGGACGCCGCATCTGCCCGAAGCGCTGATGCTCCGTGCCTTTAACGGAAAAGAGTTCCCCAAGGCGTTTGATACCCCGTTTTCGGAGGAGGCGCTCGCCGCGTTGTTCCCGGAGGAAACGGCCGGAAAGCTCAACTGGCTGGTGTTGCCCATTGCTTGCGACGCCGATGCGCTCGGCTTGCTGTTTGTCGGCAGGGAGTCCGGAGAAACGGAGTGGCCGGATCGGGAGCGGGATTTTTTACGGCTTGTGTGCGCCATGCTCGGGTTTTTCTTCGCGGGAAAAGCACATTGCGAACAGCAATCGTTTCATATCGGCGTGCTCAACGCGGCGATGGATCAGGTGAAAGTCGGTTTGTACGTCACCGATCCCCACACGGACGCCATCCTGTATATGAATAAATTCATGAAGGATGTTTTCAAGCTGGAACATCCCGAGGGGAAGATCTGCTGGCAGGTGCTGCAATCCGGGATGAACGGGCGCTGCCCGTTCTGCCCTGTGGACAGGCTCATGGCCGACGCGAATCAGAATCAGGTCTTTCGGTGGGAGGAGCGGAACACGCTGACGTGGCGGATCTATGACAACAGCGACAGCCTGATGCGTTGGACGGACGGTTCCCTCGTACACTTGCAGCAGTCTGTGGATATTACGGATTCCCTCCGCCTGCACAAGGAGGCGAACTACGACGAACTGACCGGGCTTTTGAACCGCAGGGCGGGGAAGGCCGCGCTTGCCGACGCGCTGGTACGCCTCGACAGGGAAGAATCTTCCTTGATCGTGGGGATGTTCGATTTGGACAGGCTCAAGGAAGTCAACGATGTATACGGCCATGGGGAAGGCGACCGTGCATTGCGCACCATCGCGCAGGAGATGCAGCGGAGCTTGCACGCGCCGGACATGTGCTTCCGGCTCAGCGGGGACGAGTTCGTCGTCCTGTTCCACAATACCAACCGCCACGCCGTGGACGGGCTGGTGGCGGGCGTGCTGGAACGGCTGAAGGCACGGCGGGAACAGCTTGGCCTCCCCTATTCGCTGGAGTTCAGTTTCGGCTGTTTCAAGGTGATGCCGGGGTGCGGGATGACGGTGACCGAGGTGCTCTCAAAAGCCGACGAAAGCATGTATGAGCAAAAGAAACGCGCCCATATCCGCAAAGCGGAACGGCGGCTTCAAGAGAAACAAGGGGTTGGGGATATCCCCCCGGAAGCTCTCGAGTACGATTCGCTGCGCCTGTACAATGCGCTGGTGAAAAGCACCGATTCTTATATCTTTGTTTCCAACATGAAGACCGGAATATTCCGTTACTCGCCGTCGATGGTGGAGGAGTTCGGCCTCCCGCAGTCCATCGTGGAAAATGCCGCCGCCGTCTGGGGAAGCAAGGTACACCCGGACGACAAGGCCGCTTTCATGGAGGCCAATCAGATCATCGCTGATGGGCGGTCCGACTTCCATTGCGTTGAGTACCGGGCAAAAAACCGTAAGGGCGAGTGGATCTGGGTCCGCTGCCGGGGCTATCTGGAGCGCGATGGGGACGGCGAGCCGAGCCTGTTCGCCGGGTTCATCACCAATCTGGGCCAGAAAAACAAAATCGATCACGTGACCGGGCTGTTCAACAAGCTGAAATTCGAAGAGGACATCGAGTCCATGCTGGAGAAGCGGCCCGAGCATCCCCTGCATCTGCTCGTCCTCGGTCTGGATGGCTTCAAGCATATCAACGAATTGTATGGCAAAAGCTTCGGGGATGAGATCCTGCGCGTGATCGGCCAGCGGATTCAGGGGATGCTCCCGCTTTCGGCTTCGGTATACCGCTTGGACGGTGACGAATTCGGCATCACGGTGAGTGGGGAACGGTTTGAAATGATGGAGCTGTACCGCTCCCTTTCGGAAAGCTTCCGTTCCCAGCAGGAATACGACGGCAAGAAGTATTTTTGCACCATCTCGGCGGGCAGCGCGAGCTATCCCGAGGACGCCTCAGGCTATACGGAATTGTCGGAGTATGCCAGCCATTCGCTGAAGTACGCCAAAAAGCTCGGCAGAAACCGGATCGTCTTTTTCAGCCGCGCCATCCTCGAACAGGAAATGCGTTCGCTGGAGTTGGTGGAATTGCTGCGCGAGAGCATCGAGCGGCAGTTCGAAGGGTTTGAGCTTGTCTATCAGCCGCAGATAGCCGTGGATACGCGGCATGTGGTGGGCGCGGAAGCGCTGGCCCGCTGGACGTGCACGAAGTACGGCCCCGTGTCCCCCGGCGAGTTTATCCCCCTGTTGGAGCAGAGCGGGCTCATCATCCCCTTCGGCAGGTGGGTATTCCGGGAGGCCGCAGCACAGTGCAAGGCATGGACGAAAAGCCGCCCTGATTTTAAAATCAGTATCAATCTTTCATACTTGCAAGTCGTTTCAAACAGCATGGTTCCGTTTATCAACAACACGTTGGAGCGGCTGGATCTGTCCCCCGCGAATCTGACGGTTGAATTTACGGAAAGCTGCATGATCCGTGAAAATGCCCGTATCAGGGCTGTGTTCGAGAGCATCCGAAACCTCGGCATCCGTATAGCCATGGATGATTTCGGCACGGGCTATTCTTCGCTCGGCATGCTCAAGAATTCCCCTGCGGATGTGGTCAAGATCGACAGGACTTTTGTCCGCGACATCCTGACCAGCCAGTTCGACGCCACGTTCATCCATTTTGTGGTGGCGCTCTGTCATGACGTGAACATCAAGGTCTGTCTGGAGGGCGTCGAGCGCGAGGAGGAATTCGACCGCGTGCGGTCGATGGGGCTTGATTTCATACAGGGGTTCTTGTTCGGGAAGCCCGTGCCTCCGGACGTTTTCGAACGTGATTTCCTGATGCCGTAACGGACGGGGCCGGGAAAGGCCCTTATGTCCGGGGTTGGATGTCTCGGAGTGTGCCTCCTGCGGAAGAGGCGGGATCAGAAGGAGGTCAGGGCGGCGAGGCATCCCACGGTGAAGGCGAAGCTGAAAAACAGGACAAGGGCGTTGATTCCCATCCGTTCGTCGGTTTCTTCCTTGGAAAGGTCTCCGGCTTTTTCCTTTTTCATGTCGCGGCGAATGGCCCGCACGGTGGACACAAGAAGGCATACCCATACGGGGAGCATGATCTTGGCGATGGTCGGCGTAAACACATACGGATGATCGTGCATGAGCCCGAGCATGGAGGGTCTCCCTTGTTCGCCGGGCGTCCGTTGTCCGGTCTGGGCATACGCTACGCGGCATTGGTGCCGTCGGCAAGGCGCTTGCGGAAAAGGCGGCCTTCGGGCATGTCCTCTTGTCCGGTGCTGTCCCGTTTTCCGCGTCCTCCCCGGATTGAATCTCCCGGTGCTTTCCGGTAGAGCAACGCCTGCGGAGGTCGTATGCTTTCTTTCGAAACGACGTGTGCGTTTTTTGTGGCATCACTGCTGATGGCTATGACGCCGGGGCCGGACGTCATCATCGTGCTGACTCAGTCCTCATTGTACGGGATGCGGGCCGGTGTGCTCACGACGCTTGGCCTTATGACCGGGCTGCTCGGGCACACGCTGGCCGTCGCGCTCGGCGTGGCCGTCCTGTTCCAGACCTCGGAGGCCGCGTTCACGGCGTTGAAGTTCCTCGGCGCGGCCTACCTGCTGTACCTCGCGTGGCAATCCTTCCGGTCCGGGGTGTTCCGGGCCTTCCTCACACAGTCTTTGTTCCCCGGATACGGCACGCTCTATCGGCGGGGGTTCCTCTCCAACATCACCAACCCCAAGGTGACGCTGTTCTGCCTTGCGGTGCTGCCGCAGTTCGTGGAGCCGGAACGGGGCCACCCGACGCTCCAGATCCTGTCGCTCGGCGGCCTGTATGAGCTGGCCTGCCTCATCGTCTTTACGGCCATCGCCGCGCTCGGGGGCAGGATGGCGACATGGTTCAACCGTTCCGATCGCGCGCAAATGCTTATGAACCGTATTGCCGGATGCATCTTTCTGGGGCTTGCGCTCATGCTGGCCTTTGCTTCACGTTGATTTCCGCAATATCCCGCTTCAGACGGAGGCGGCTCCGAGGGCGGATTCCGCCAGCGGGCCTTACCGGAACCAGCCTTTCCGTTTGAGGGTAATCCACAGGAAAATGGCGAGCCAGACCATGCCCGCCAGCGTTGCATAATAGCCGTATCGCCAGCCCGTTTCGGGCATATAGGCGAAATTCATCCCATAAACGCCGGTGATCAGCGTGAGCGGCATGAAGATCGCGGAGAGGACCGTGAGCTGGCGCAGGCGTTGGTCGGTTTGCTGCTGGAGTACGAACTGGCAGTGCTGGAGCAGCTCGGAAAGCCGGGTCACCAGCCGGAGCGCATTCTTGGCGAGGTGGTTCTGTGCGTCCCGGATGTCCCGGAGCTTTTCGCGCACGGCCTCGGAGAGCATGGCGTGGGGCGTGAGCGCGTGCAGATCGGCAAGGCCATAGAAGAAATCCTCGAACTGGTTGACGAGGTGGTTGATCTGGCGGCGGGTGTCGAGGATGGTCTGCTCGGAGATTTTGCCCGAGGCGTTGTCCACATGCAGTGAAAGGTTCTCGGTCTGGGAGCGGGCTTCGATGAAGTTGCAGATATTCGTTTCCACGAGGCTGTCGAGCAGGGCGATGAGCAGGTCCGAGGCGGAGCGGATGCTGGCGGTGTCGCCTTCCGCGAGCTGTTTGCGTTCCCCGTCGAAATTGTAGCCTTCGTCACGGCAGAGGGTGATGACCTCCTGCGCGAACAGGATGAACGTGATGGAGACGGACCGTTTCTGCACCCATGTTTTGCGGGCCGGGACGCTGAGGAGCACATAGTCGTTCCCTGAAAACACCGACGGGAACCGTTGCGAAGACAGGACGCGCCGCCTCAGGAACGGCGGGATTTGCCGCTCCTTGAGAAAATGGGTCAGCTCCTCGCTGGTTCCCTGAATGTCCAGCCAGAGCAGCTTGTCTTCCGTTCCCTTGGCGCCTTCCGTGTCTTTCAATTCCGTATAGGTGCCGTGTGCCAGCGTTATGGCGTGTTGTTTCATTGCCGTCCTCCTGATCCGGTTCTTCTTGGATGATGGTATCCCAGAGCGGAGGTGAAGTCTCCTAGAGACATTACGGAAGGGGAGGCGGAGGGCGTGCGCGTCGCCTTGTTGCGCATGGGCGGATGTGGGCGGCGCAACGTGCCCGTGGAGCCGTTCGCGGAGATGGGCAAAGCCGGAACCTGCGTCGGCGGGAAGGGGGACACCGTATTTTGCTGAAAAAGAGCCGGGTAGGGTGAAGAAACATTTCTTCCGGCTTTCGCCCGGCTGCCGAGGCGGGGGCCCTGCCCTCAGTCCGCTTCTTTCCAACGGGGCGCATTCCGTATATGCTGGCGGCGAAACCGGAAGGGCCCCGCCGGGCCGTTCCGGCATCAATCCAACAGTGAGGCGATACTTATGATCACTCTATCCGATTCTGTCCTCGACGATCTGCGGACGTTCCGGGGGCGTAATGCGGCTCGTACGATCCGCATCGAAAAGGGTTCCAGCGGCTGACACAGCACCAACTTTGAACTGGCTCTGGATGAGCCGGAAGAAGGCGACGTGACCGAGGATGTCGGGGAATTTCATTTTTGCATGGAAAAGGCGCTGATGGATCAGGTGGGCGCGGTGTTCATCGACTATGATCCTACGGGCAGTTTCCGTATCTATACGGAAAGGCCTCTGTCCATCTTCACCACGGGCGGCGGGAGCTGTTCCCTGTAAAATCTAGCCCCGCGTTTTCTCCCCCGAGGGAGGCGGCCGTTTCCCGGCCCTTCGGCGCGGGGATGTTTCTCAGCGCGCGGCGCGTTAGCGCGTTCATATAATCATTTATCTTTTATTTCAGCAAATTATAAAAGGAAAGTCGGGCGTACCGTTCGGCTTTCCTTTTTTTTGTGCGCGCCGCGCGGAATGTCCGTGGGCCATGCCGGACGGGGTCTCCGTCCAAAGGATTCGGCTATGCAGAAAATCCTCCGTATCGATCCGAAAGACAATCTGATTGTGGCTCTGCGCGATCTGGCTCAAGGCGACATCATCGAAAACGACGGGCAACGTATCCAGTTGGTTACGGATGTCCCCGCCAAGCATAAGTTTACCGGGGAACCCGTGCCTGTGGGAGGCATCGTTACGCTGTACGGCGTGCCCGTGGGCAAGGCCGTCGCCCCGCTCCAGTCCGGCGAGCGCATCACCGTGGACAACGTGGTCCACTACGCGGCGGAAGTCGATCTGAGCGACGCCGTTCCGTACATGTGGAAGGCCCCGGACGTCTCCCGCTGGGCGAACCGCACGTTCGACGGCGTGATCCGCCCCGACGGGCGCGTGGGGACCGCGAACTATTGGCTCATCATCCCGCTGGTGTTCTGTGAAAACCGCAACGCTCTGAAGCTGCGCGACGCGCTGGAACGGACGCTCGGGTACGCGGGGGACCATCTGGCGGACTTCGCGCGGTCGCTGGTGGGCGGCACGGGCTGCGCGCCCGCGCCCCGGCCTTTCCCGCATATCGACGGCATCCGGGCCATCACCCATAACGGCGGGTGCGGCGGCACGGCTCAGGATGCGTGGACCCTATGCCGGATGCTGGCCGCCTACGCGGACCATCCCAACGTGGCGGGGCTCACCGTGTTCAGCCTTGGCTGCGAGAAGGCGCAGATCGGGCTGTTTCAGGAGGCGCTGCGGGAGCGGAACCTTGGTTTCGACAAGCCCTGCATCCTGCTGCGGCAACAGGACTGGTCCAGCGAAGTCAAGATGATGGAAGAGGCGGTCCGCAAAACGCTGGCGCATTTCAAGAACGCCGATCTGGTGGAGCGCCGCCCCGTGCCGCTCTCGAAACTCAAGCTTGGGGTGAAGTGCGGCGGCTCGGACGGCTTTTCCGGCATTTCGGCCAACCCCGCCATCGGGGAAGTCTCGGATCGCGTGGTGACGCTCGGCGGCGGGTCCGCTCTGGCGGAATTCCCCGAGCTGTGCGGCGTGGAAGCCAACATGATTTCCCGCTGCATCCGCAAGGAAGACAAGGCGCGCTTCCTTGAGCTGATGCGCCGCTATGAGGCCGCCGCCAACGCTTGCGGGGCTTCCATCTCCGACAACCCCAGCCCCGGGAACATCCACGACGGGCTGATCACCGATGCCATCAAATCGGCTGGCGCGGCGAAGAAGGGCGGCAAGGCCCCGATCAGCGCCGTGCTCGATTACGCGGAACCCATGCCGGACGCCGGGCTGTCCCTCGTCTGTACGCCGGGCAACGACGTGGAAGCCGTGACCGGGCTCGTGGCCGCGGGCGTAAACGTGGTGTTGTTCTCCACCGGCTTGGGGACGCCCACCGGAAATCCCATCGTGCCCGTGATCAAGGTGGCGACCAATACGGCGGTGGCGGAACGGCTCAGCGACCTGATCGATTTTGACTGCGGCCCGATCATTGACGGGGAACCCATTGCGGCGGCGGCCGACCGGTTGCTCGAAAAGGTGCTCGACACCGCCAGCGGGCGGTACTCCACCAAGGCCGATCGGCTCGGGCAGCATGATTTCCTGTTCTGGAAGCGCGAAGTGTCGCTGTAGCGGGCGGAAAGGCTGGGGAAGGGATGCCTTCCGGAGAACGGGAGCTCCACACGGGCCTCTCTCTTCCGGAAAGAGTTCCCTCTTCTTTGAGGCCGTTGCCGTTGGCGGGGGCCGGGATCCCATACAAGGCTGCTTCGCTGGGGCCTGTGAAGGAGGAAGGCGATGAGTACGGTATGGCGCGTGGACGCGCATCAGCATTTCTGGCGGTTCGATCCGGCCGCATACGGCTGGATCGGCGATGATATGGCCGTCCTGAAACGGGACTTCCTGCCCGCCGAGCTGCGGTTTGAACTGGACATCCTGCACATCGGCGGTTCGGTGGCGGTGCAGGCCCGGGCTTCGGAGGCGGAGACGGACTTCCTGCTCGGGCTGGCGTCGTCGAATCCGTGGATTCTGGGGGTCGTGGGCTGGATCGATCTGCTGGCCGGCGATCTGGAATCCCGGCTTGAGGCGCGGGCTTCGTCCGTCGTGCTCAAGGGATACCGCCATCAGGTGCAGGATGAGCCGTCTCCTTCGGCGTTTCTGGAAGATGGGCGGTTCAACCGTGGCGTGGAAACGCTCCAGCGGGGGGGCAAGGTCTACGAGGTCCTGATCCACGCGAAAGATCTGCCCGCCGCCATTGCCTTCTGCGGGCGGCACGATCTGGGGCCGCTCGTGCTGGATCACCTCGGCAAGCCGGACGTCCGGCATGAGAGCGCGGCGGAGTGGGCCAGGCGCATCGCCCCGCTCGCGGCGCAGGAGCATGTGAGCTGCAAGCTGTCCGGGCTGATCACCGAAGCCCATTGGCACGGCTGGGACGAGCGGGATTTGCTCCCATACCTCGACGCGGCTCTGGAATGTTTCGGGCCCTCCCGGCTGCTGTTCGGTTCGGACTGGCCCGTTTGCCTGTTGTCCGGAACGTACGATCAGGTGTGCGGGCTGGCCGGGAAGGCCACGGCGTCCCTCTCCGAGGCGGAGCGGGATGCCGTATGGGGCGGCAACGCCTGCCGCGTGTACGGCATCGGCAATCTCTAAACGCAGGAGCATGTCATGGATTTGCGGATAAAGGACAAAGTGTATCTCGTGACCGGCGGCGGTTCCGGCATCGGCGGCGGCATATCCGTTGCGCTGGCCCGTGAGGGCGCGATTCCGGTGATTCTGGGGCGCAGCCCGCTGCAAAAGAGTTTCCGGGCCGAAGTGCGGGCGCTCCAGCCGCTCATGCATTTCATCCAAATCGAATTGACCGATGAGCAAGCCTGCGCGGACGCCGTTCAGGAAGCCGTGTCCATGTACGGGCGCATCGACGGCCTGATCAATTGCGCCGGGGGCAACGACAACGTCAGCCTCGAAACCGGGGTGGAGGCATTCCGGGTTTCGCTTGAGCGCAACCTCGTCCATTACTACACGATGGCGCACTACTGCATCGGGGAATTGAAAAAGAGCAAGGGGAGCATCCTCAACGTCAGCTCCAAGACCGCGCTCACGGGGCAGGGCGGGACCAGCGGCTACACCGCCGCCAAGGGGGGCATTTTGTCCCTGACGCGCGAGTGGGCCGCATCCTATCTCAAGGACGGCATCCGGGTGAACGCCGTGGTCCCCGCCGAGGTCTGGACCCCGCTCTATGAACGGTGGGTGAACACATTCCCCCGCCCGGCGGAAAAGCTGGAAACCATCGTCCGCAACATCCCCTTGGGGCACCGGATGACCACGGTGGAGGAACTGGCGGACATGGCGGTGTTCCTGCTTTCGCCGCTGTCGTCGCATACCACGGGCCAGTGGGTCGTGGTGGACGGCGGCTACACGCATCTCGACCGTACCTTGACGGCCCGCTGAGGGAGGTGCGCCGTGAGCCAGATAACCAGTCCGCAATACCGCAAGGCGTTTATCCTCGTCACCACGCTGTTTTTCATGTGGGGCCTGTCCTACGGGCTCATCGACGTGCTGAACAAGCATTTTCAGGTGACGCTCAACGTGTCCAAGGCCCAGTCCGGGCTCATTCAGGCCGCGTATTTCGGGGCCTATTTCGTCGTGGCGATCCCCGCCGGCCTGTTCATGGAATGGAAAGGCTACAAGGCGGGCATCCTGTGCGGCCTGAGCCTGTACGCGATTGGGGCCTTGCTGTTCGTCCCGGCGGCGGGCGTCGCAAGCTTCACGTTCTTCCTGTTCGCCCTGTTCGTCATCGCGCTCGGGCTCGGATGTCTGGAAACGGCGGCCAACTCCTACTCCTCGGCGCTCGGTTCCACGGAAACCGCCGAAACCCGCCTGAACCTTTCCCAGTCCTTTAACGGGCTTGGGCAATTCACCGGGCCGCTGCTCGGGGGGCTGCTGTTCTTCGGCGGCGACGAGGCCAGCGGCGGAGGCGGGCTTGATGCCGTCAGGATGACCTATGTGGGCATCGCCTGCGTGGTGATCCTGCTGGTCATTTTGTTCGCCAAGGCCGAACTGCCCGATTTGCGGAGCAGCGAGGAGGCGGACGAGGCGGCCATGATGAAACATTCCCTGCTGGCCCATAAGGAATTCGTCGCCGGGGTGGCGGCGCAGTTCCTCTATGTGGCGGCGCAGGTCGGCATCGGGGCGTTCTTCATCAACCTGTACATCGAATGCTGGCCCGGCGGCACGGCGCAGCAAGGCGCGTTCTTCCTGTCCATCGCCATGCTCTGCCTGTTGATAGGCCGTTTCGTGAGTACGGGCATCATGACCAAGATCGCGCCCGCGAAACTGCTTGCGGCGTACGGCGCCGTATGCGTGATCCTGACGGGGGTGGTGTTCACGGCTGTCGAATACGTGTCGGTCATCGCGCTCATCGCGGTGTTCTTCTTCATTTCCATCATGTTCCCGACCATTTTTGCGATGGGGACCAAGAACCTCGGGACCCGCAAGAAGCTCGGCGGCTCGTACATGATCATGGCTATCGTGGGCGGGGCGATCATGCCGTATTTTATGGGGCTGATCGCGGACTACACGCACACCGCGGCGGCGTTTCTCCTGCCGCTGTGCTGCTTCGTCTGCGTCGTCCTGTACGGTGCGGCATATGGGCGGCTGGTGAAGGAATAACAGGGAGGAGGGGACTTCCCCCTCCCGTTTCCAAGGCTTTCGCCTGATGGGGAGTTGTCCGTTTTCGCGGACGCGCCGCGCCGTCCCATGCATGGGGGGATTGCGCGGCCGCTCGCTCCCCATCAGCCGAAAGCTTTGGAAACACCCTCTTCGTCAACAGTGCGGTCAAAGGAGTGAATCATGCCGGAAAACAAGAAAAAATATACGGGAGCGTGGTGCCCTTCGATCACGCCGTTTGACGCGGACGGGAAGCTTGATCTTGCCGCGCTGGAAAAGCATTTTTCCCGGCTGTCGGAAGCCGGGACCGACGGCGTCCTGCTGATGGGGAGCATCGGGGAGTTCACGGCCCTGAGCATGGACGAGCGGGTCAGCCTGATCCATGCGGCGCGGACCATGACCCACTTGCCGCTGATCGCCAACGTGTCCGGCACCTGCATGGAAGACATGACGCGCCTGGCGGATGCCGCCTATTCGGAAGGCTATGAAGCGGTCATGGCCTTGCCGCACTACTATTTCGCCCAGACCCCGCGCCAGCTTGAGGCGTATTTCGATACGTTGGGCGGGCGTTTCGAGGGTGAGTGGCTCATCTACAATTTCCCGGCGCGCACGGGGTGCGACGTGGACGCGGCCCTGATCGCCAAGCTCGCCGCCCGGTTCCCCCGGTTCATGGGGGTGAAGGATACGGTGGACTGCGCCTCGCATACGCGGGCCATCGTGCGGGCCGCGGCCGAGGTGCGCGAGGATTTTTCGGTGCTGTGCGGGTTCGACGAGTATTTCATCCCCAACCTGATGAACGGCGGGGACGGCGTGCTGTCCGGGCTGAACAACGTGGTCCCCGAGTTGTTTACGCAGGCGAAAACGGCGTTCCGTTCGGGGCAGTTCGAGGATCTGTGCGCGGCGCACAGGGAAATCGGGCGGCTTTCGTCCATCTATACGATAGGCGACGACTTCGTGACGACCATCAAGGCCGCCGTCGCCGCCAAGTTCGGCGGGCTGGAGCCCGTTTCCCGGGGATACGGCGGCGCGCTCGACGATACGCAGCTTGGCGCGGTGAAACGGCTGTTCGGGATATAGGCCGTCCGGCGCGGCCTGTGGACAACGGGCCGCGCCGAACGTATGTTCAGGAACCGCGCCCGCGAAAGAACGCGGGCCTTTTTCCCTGAATCAGCTTTCGGACAGGATCATGTTTACAGACATTCATACGCACGCTTTTCACCCGAAAATCGCCCGCCATGCGGTGGAACATCTTAACGAAGCCTATCAGCTCGACTGCGTGGGCGAAGGGACCATCGCCGATCTGTTGCTGCGGGAAAAGCGTTCCGGCATAGGCCGCTGTGTGGTGCTGTGCGCGGCCACCACGCCGGGGCAGGTCGTCCCGGCCAACGACTACGCCGTCACGCTCCAGCGCGAGCACCCCGAAGTGACGGCTTTCGGCACTCTGCACCCCGGTTACGAAGCGTGGGAGAGCCAGCTGGAACGCCTGAAGGCGGCGGGCATACGCGGGCTCAAGCTCCATCCCGATTTCCAGCATTTCTGGCTGGACGATCCCCGGCTCCTGCCCATGTTCGAGGCCGCACAGGACGATTTCATCTTCCTGTTCCATATCGGGGACAACGTACCGCCGGAAAAGAATCCTTCCTGCCCGTACAAGCTGGCGGCGCTGTTGGATCGTTTCCCGCACCTCCGTTGCATCGCCGGGCATCTCGGCGGGTATCATCAGTGGGAACACTCCCTCAAGGCGCTCGTGGGGCGCGACGTGTGGCTGGATACTTCAAGCTGTACCCCGTTCATCCAGCCCGATCTTCTCAAGGCCATTCTCCGCAAGCATCCGCAGGATCGCATCTTGTTCGGCAGCGATTACCCGCTGTACGATCCGGGCGACGCCATGATGCACCTCCAGGAAAAGGCGGAACTCGGCGACGCGGATCTGGACCGCTATTGCAGCAACGCCGACGCTCTGTTCGCATAAAAAAGGGAAGCGCTTTCCGAAGAAAGGCTTCCCTTCATACTTTTGGGCCGTGTATCAGACTTTCCCGAAGGGGCACTTGGGGAACGTGCAGACTTTGCATTCCATGCACAGGCCGCCGTTGCCGATCTTGGCGAGATCGAGGCGGGTGATGGGCACACCGGCGAGCATACGGGGCAGGATGATGTCGAAAACGGTGGTCTTGAAGAACAGCGCACACGCGGGCACGCCGATGATCTGCGCGCCGCCGATGCGGCCGATGAGGGTCATGGTCCCGGGCAGCGCGGGCACGCCGTAGAGGGTGTCCGTAAGCCCCGCCTCGGTGAGGCCCTTGCGGGTGAGGTCGTCGGGATCGACGGACATGCCCGCCGTGGTGACGATGAAGTCCGCCCCGGCGTCAAGCAGGTCGCGCACGCCCCGAACGATGAGATCCGCGTCATCCGGGGCAAAGAGCGTCTTGACCACCTCGCAGTGGTGCTGCTGCGCTTTCTGGGTGATGATGGGTGCGAAACGGTCCTCGATCAGCCCCTGAAACACTTCGGTCCCGGTCACGAGGATGCCGATTTTGGCCTTGCGCATGGGCACGACTTTGAACAGCGGGCCGTCTTCCAAAACGGAAAGCGCCTTGAGGAACCCGGGGCGGGACAGGAACAGCGGGATGGCCCGGCTTCCTGCAAGCCGCGTCCCCGCGGTGAGCACGCTGTAGTTGTGGCGCGTACAGCACATCACGTCGGGCACGAGATTGAAGCGCTCAAGGCGCTCCGTGTCCACCAGCAGCATCCCGTCGCGCGTGGCCCGGAAGTTGACCTTGCCTTCGCGCGGGGCGGCTTCCACTTCCACGCCGTCGCCGGGCATGAGCCGGGCAAAGCCGCGGGCGGCGTCGTCCTCATGCACCCAGCCCTCGGGATGCGGCGTGTTTTCCTGAACGTAGACGCGGTTTTTGCCCATTTGCTGGAGGCGGCAGATGTCTCCGGCGGAAAGCTCCTGCCCGGCGACGAACGCGGCACCCTTTTCCTTGCCCGGGATGATCTGCGTCATGTCGTGCAGGGCGTGCTTGCCGACCGCCTCCTCGACCGGGATCGGGACGGGAGCGGGCATATGGGGCTGCTGCGACAGGGCGAAGCCTGGGCCGTCCTCATACGGGGACTGTCCCTGGCAGGAGCGGCAGATCCCGCCGTAGGCGGCGGGGTAGTGGGAGCCGCAGAGCGGGCAGCGGGTGATCGCCCCGAACGAACGGTGCCCGAGCATGTCCTGACGGATGCGGACCTTGCGGAACGAAAGGATCGACTCGCCCGCTTCCTTGATCTGGGCCTGCAGCCGTTCGGTATCCTGCTCCTTCTTGGGGCGCTCCTTGAGGAACCAGCTGCGGATGGCGTCGTAGGGCTCCAGCTTGTCGTTGTCGAGCTCGACGCGGACGCCTTCTCCGGTAGCTTTGTCGTACAGGGTCACCGCGTAAATGCCGAAGGGCAGGACGCGAAGCCAGCCGTTGCCGAACGTGCATGGCGTAAGCAGCTGTACGGCGTCGGGAAGGCAGTGGGCCGTTTCACTGACGGCGTCGTACAGGACGCCTTCCGGCATGTGGCGCTTGGCAAGCTCCACCATGTAGCCGCCGATGATCAGGCCGGGAGCGGGATACCCGTGAAAGGCACGGGCCTCTTCCATGAATTCTTCATGCGTCCGGGAGCCGATGGACATGGACACCTCGCAGGGCTAGGGCGTTATTGCAGCAGCGGGCGTTCGGGAGCGTCCTGATTCATCAGGTTCTCCACGGTGATGCCCTGAGGAGGCGTGAACTGGAAGGTTCCGGCCTTGATGGACGCGTCGGGCGTCAGCGAGGTCAGGGCCACTTCATTGGTATTGCCGTAGAAGTCCAGAATCTGCGCCTTCTTGATCAACTTCGTGCCCTTGTCCACCCAGAGGAGCGCCTCCACAAGCTGCGGAGAAGGATCTTTGGGGTAGAGCCGGAGCACGGCCAGTCCGTTGTCGTCCGGCTCGGCCTCGACGGTGAAATCCTTGTCGAGGCGGCTCTGGCCGGTGATGACCTGAATGATGGAGCGGGAGTCGTGGACCACTTCCGGCGAATACTGGTAGGCCAGCTCCTCGTCGGGCAGGTAGTCCCATACGTCCTTGTCCGTGATGACTAAAAGTTCCGCATGGGGGGCTTTGGTCTCCCAGCGGACCCGGAGCGGCTTCTGGAAGGCGAGGGTGCCCTGGCGGGTTTCCTCGGAGCCGCTTTCCTGATGGACGAGGCGTTGGGTGAATTCAGCGGTAAAGGACTGCATCGACTCATATTTTTTCTGCATCTCTCCCGTAATGGCGGGAGCCGCCGCGTGCGAAGCGCCCGCGCTGATCAGCAGCAGGGCCACGGCGCAGGCAAAAAGGGTCGGGAAACGCATGATGATCTCCTGAAAAAGAGTGTCTGATACGGAACGCATCAACTGTCTTGCCGCAACGATCGGCGGACTATGGCCGCCGTACTCTGGGAAACCTGCTCGGGCCCGTGAAGGGTGCCCTTTGTGCGTTCCCTTCTCAAAAAGGGCCGTTCGCCGCACGTTCTCCAGCCGCCGATGGGCGCGAGCAGGAGGGCAGGCCCGGGAAAGGGCTTGTAGAACGCGCACTCCTTCCCGGTTCAAAAATCAATCCATCCGCACGGTTCTGGCTTTGTTGGCGCGGGAAGCGGGCGGCAGGATGCCTTCCTCCTCCATACGTTCGACGAAGCGCGCGGCTTTGTTGAAGCCGATGCGGAAACGCCGCTGGAGCAGGGAAATGGACATGCGGCCCTGTTCCTGCACAAAGGCCACGGCCTCGGCATACAGGGATTCCTCATCCGAACTGCCCGGCCCGGAAGCCGGAGCGGAGGACGCCTTGGCGTTTTCCGCGAGGGACGTGCCCCATTCGGTGAAATCCACCTCGTATTGCGGTGCGCACTGGCGTCTCCAGTGATCGGCCACGGCCTGCACCTCGTCGTCGGTGACGAAGGGGCCGTGCAGGCGCTGGAGTTTGCCGCCCGTGGGCTTGAACAGCATGTCGCCCTTGCCGAGGAGCTGTTCGGCTCCGGCCGTATCGAGGATGGTGCGCGAGTCGTACTTGTTGGCGACCTGAAACGAGACGCGGCAGGGGAAGTTTGCCTTGATGAGCCCCGTCACCACATCCACGCTCGGGCGCTGCGTCGCCACGATGAGGTGGATGCCCGCGGCACGGGCGAGCTGGGCGAGGCGCACGAGGCAGCCTTCCACGTCCTTGCCCGCCGTGAGCATGAGATCCGCCAGTTCGTCAATGACGATGACAAGGTAGGGCATGGGCTTGAGGTCCGCGTATTCCTGCGGCCTTTCGTCGCCGAACGAAGCCAGTTTCTTATTGTAGTCCTTGATGTTCTTGACCCCGAACTTGGCGAGGCAGTCGTAACGGCCGTCCATCTCGGCCACGGCCCATTCAAGCGCCGTCTTGGCGAGGGAGGTTTCCGTCACCACGGGATGCACGAGATGCGGCAGATCCGCATACATCGCCATTTCCACGCGTTTGGGGTCGATCATCATAAGCTTCACTTCATCCGGCGATGCCTTGTAGAGGAAGCTCACCAGCACGGAGTTGAGGCACACGCTTTTGCCCGAGCCCGTCGTACCGGCGACGAGCACATGGGGCATGGTGGCGAGATCCCGGACGGCGGGGCGCCCTTCGATGTCCTTGCCGAGGGCCATCGTCAGCAAGGACGGGGCACTCTGGAAGGCTTCCGACTGGATCAGCTCGCGGAAGTTGACGGTGGAGCGGTTCAGGTTGGGGATTTCCACGCCCACGGTGTCGCATCCCGGCACAGGGGCCTGGATACGGATGGCTTCGGCCTTGAGGCTGCGGGCAAGGTCGTCGGTCAGGTTGGTGAACCGGCCCACGCGGACGCCCGGGGCGGGGCGGATTTCAAACAGCGTGATCACCGGGCCGGGCGTCACCCGGACCAGTTCGCCCTGAATATTGAATTCGGCGAGGCAGTTCATCAGGCCGGCGCTCTGTTCCTCCAGCACTTCCCGCGAGGGCAGGGAATCGCTCTGCTGCGGCTGCTGGAGCAGGTCCAGCGAAGGCATGGGATAGGAGCGTTTGCGCAGGATCGGTTTCGCTGCGGCGGGAGCCGTTCCCACGGGCGCGTCGATGCGGGGCTGCGCGGTTTGGGCCGGAGCCTGAGACGTTGCCGGAGCCGCCTGTACGGAGGGCTGAGCGGGCGCGGCTGGAGTTGCCGGCTGTGCGACAGCCTGTACCGGCTGCGGCGCTTGCTGCCACTGGGCAACGGGCTGGGCGGCATCTTGCTGCGGCGCGAACGTAAAGATGTCCCGAGGCTGCTCCGGGGCGTAAGAAATCGTCTGTTGCGGCTCTTCCGCGTGGGGTTGTGCAGGCTGAACCGGAGATTGCTGCTCCGCCGCATACGGCTGCACGGGTTGAACTTGCGGTTCCGCCTGAGGCCGCGCGGGGGCGGGCTGCGTTTCGGGAATGGTGAGGGCCAGCAGCGGGTTTTCCCCGGCGAGAAGGTTCACGGCCTTGGCGGCGGCATCCGTCGGCGAAGCCAAGTGGATGTTCACCTGCGGCGCGAATGTTCCCGTTCCCGCACGCGGTTCTTCCGGCTGAAAATCAAAGGTGTCGTGCTCGGACGGCGGTTCCCAGAGCTTGAGCGGATCCCCTGCGTCCTTTTTCGGCGCGGCGGGCGTTTCCTCAGGCGTCAGGGAGAAGGGCGGATCCATGCTGAGCGGCTCCTCGCGCTTGGGCGCGGGCCTTTCCTCTTCATCATGGATGTCGAACAGCGCGATGACGTCGGCGGCCGTTTCCCCTTCCGCTTTTTTGTCCTTGTGGGGCAACCCGATTTTGGGCAGGGCGACCTTGGGCATGGATACCTTGGAAAGGCGCTCCGGCAGGTCGTCGAGAGAGAAGGGCGTCCCGCTCAGCTGTTCTCTCAGCAGGGCCCACCCCTTGCGGATAAGCGCGATCCACGCGATGCCGAAGGCCATCTCAAGGGAGATGAACAACAAGAACAGCCAGATCAGGGAAGACCCCACCGGACTGAACAGGGTGGTGAACTTGGTATAGAGGCTCATGCCGAGCATACCTCCGCCCCGGACGTCTCCGATGCCGAGGTTCCAGGCCGCACCGAGGGAAATGAGGCAAGCCGCCAGAAGGGTGAAGCCGAACCAGCGCCACCACGGCATGGTGAACCATGTGGAGACGCAGCCCGCTCCCCAAGCGAGGAAGACGAGGGGCCAGACAAGCGCGGCGAACCCGAAAATATCGACCAGAAGCCCGCTGAGGTACGCGCCGAAGAGCCCGGCGTAATTTTTGACGATTGCAGGGTTGCTCACGGCATGGTTGATGCTGGGGTCGTTCTGATCAAAGGACACCAGGCTCAAGAGCACCAGCAGTCCCCAGAAAATAAGAAAAAGCCCAAACAGTTCCCGGGCGATCTTGCGTCCGTCCGTAATGGCAACCTCCTCCGGCGCTCTCCGTTTTGTCTGCATGATAGAGATATAAGGCGATGAGTTGAAGCGGGGGATCATCCGGCCCGGAAGCGGGTCCCGGGCCGGAAAAGGCATTATTCGCGGCCGAGATAGCCGTTGGTGCGGGTATCGACCTTGACGCGGTCCCCGATGTTCACGAAAATCGGAACCTGAATGACGACGCCGGTTTCGAGGGTGGCGGGCTTGGTCACGTTGCTCACCGTGTCGCCCTTGGCGCCGGGTTCGGTTTCGGTGACTTCAAGGACGAGGGACGCCGGGATTTCGATGTCCAGCGGCTTTTCGTTGTAGAGCAGCACGCGGCATTCCTGGCCGTCCTTGAGGTAGTTGGCCTTGCCGTCGGTGGCTTCGGCGTCCATGTGCATCTGATCATAGGTGGTCATGTCCATGAACACGAGCTGTTCGCCCTCGTGATACAGGAACTGCATGTCGCGGGATTCGAGATTCGGGCGTTCGACCTTTTCGCCGGAACGGAAGGTGTTGTCCAGCACTCGGCCGTTGAGGATGTTACGCAGCTTGGTACGTACCATAGCTCCGCCTTTGCCGGGCTTGAAGTGTTGGAATTCGATGATTTCGAAGGGAGTCCCGTCGATTTCGATTTTAAGCCCCTTGCGGAAATCCGTGGTAGAATACATGCTGCCTCCAAAAACAGTGCTGAATATCAAAACGTACCAAGGGAGTGCTCCGCGCCCCCCGCTTGTTCCTTATCCGGAGCAATCGGACGGCTGCCGCGATTGCTTTTCACGCTGCGGCAGGATAGCCTTGCCACTGCAACTCGATATTGTCGAACATCAGGCCGCGCTTGTCAACATACACCGGAGGTTCCCGTATGATGAAAGAGACTCCCCCCACACTGACCCTTGAGGCGACGACGTTCAACAAGCCGCAGCTTCAGGAACAGCTTTCCGTGCTCGAGCAGCGTCAGGAAGCGCAGATCGCGCTTGCCGGGCGTTCCAATGTGGGGAAGTCGTCCCTCGTCAACGCCCTTGCCCGCCGCAAGCAGCTTGCCAAGATCAGCGCGACGCCGGGCAAGACGCGTTCCATCAATTTCTACAGGGTCGCCCCCGACGGCTTTTCTCTGGTCGATCTTCCGGGCTACGGCTATGCGAAGTGTTCGCAGGAAGAGCGCAAGAGTTGGGCCAAGCTCATTGAATACTACCTCACGAACACCCCGACGCTCAAGGCCTTAGCCCTGCTGCTCGACTGCCGGATTCCGCCGCAGGCATTGGACCGTGATCTCGCGGACTTCGCGCGCGGGCACGGTATTCCGCTTTTGCCCGTCCTGACCAAGGCCGACAAGTGCACGCAGGTCGAACGCAGCAAGCGCCAGCAGGAGTGGAGCCGTTTGCTCAACGGCATCATGCCCCTTCCCGTTTCCTCCAAGGACATGCGCGGCGTCGATGCCCTCTGGTCCGAGCTGCGCCGTTTCGCGGGGACGGGGGAAAGCGTGAGTGAAGAGGAGTAAGAATTGGGGAAGGACCTTTCTGGAGAAAAAAGGCTCTTCCCTCCCTTCCCAAAACCCATCCCTCCAACCCCAAAGACTTTTGTAACGGTAGATGGTGGGCCGGGCGGCAAGGCGGCTGATGGCCTTATGTCCGTCCCCTGCGCGTTTTGTTCCTATGAGCCAATGACATGCTCCGTTCGTTTCCGGACGGAGCATGTCATTTTTTATTTATAGATAACAATATGTTTATATTAATAAATAATCCTGGAAAACTGGCAACAGGGATTCGATAAGGTCGAAAGT
>OIET01000096.1_pt1 | contig 112252 bp, 99 predicted proteins | sample 1581871 | NCBI WGS metagenome assembly OIET01 (sample SAMN03279760, study PRJEB24777) | human gut metagenome | isolation source: fecal sample PR121 from 1 month old male Malay infant, vaginally delivered... | place: Singapore | collected 2005-09-16
CGATAGTAGTGCAAGCAGTGCGGCATCTAGTGCCACGGCCGCCGATAGTAGTGCCTCCAGTGCATCATCCAGTGCAACAGCAGCCGATAGTAGTGCGTCTAGTGCAGCATCGAGTGCTACGGTAGCTGATAGTAGTGCCAGCAGTGCGGCATCGAGTGCGATAGCAGCTAATAGCAGCGCAAGCAGTGCCGCGTCTAGTGCAACGGCCGCCGATAGTAGTGCCAACAGTGCGGCCTCTAGTGCCACGGCCGCCGATAGCAGTGCAAGTACTGCGGCATCGAGTGCCACGGCCGCCGATAGTAGTGCAAGCAGTGCGGCATCTAGTGCCACGGCCGCCGATAGTAGTGCCTCCAGTGCATCATCCAGTGCAAGCAGTGCAGCGTCGAGTGCTACAGCCGCTGACAGTAGTGCAAGCAGCGCTGCGTCCAGTGCAACAGCCGCCGATAGCAGTGCAAGTACTGCGGCATCGAGTGCAACGGCTGCCGATAGTAGTGCAAGCAGTGCGGCATCGAGTGCAACGGTCGCCGATAGTAGTGCAAGCAGTGCATCATCCAGTGCAAGCAGTGCCGCGTCCAGTGCAACAGCCGCCGATAGTAGTGCAAGTAGTGCGGGCTCTAGTGCAACAGCAGCTAATAGTAGTGCAAGTAGTGCCGCATCGAGCGCGACAGCGGCCGATAGCAGTGCAAGTACTGCGGCATCGAGTGCAACGGCCGCCGATAGTAGTGCAAGCAGTGCGGCCTCTAGTGCCACGGCCGCCGATAGTAGTGCCTCCAGTGCATCATCCAGTGCAAGCAGTGCAGCGTCGAGTGCAACAGCCGCTGATAGTAGTGCAAGCAGTGCAGCGTCGAGTGCAACAGCCGCTGATAGCAGTGCCAGCAGTGCGGCATCGAGTGCAACGGCTGCCGATAGCAGTGCATCCAGTGCCGCATCGAGCGCAACAGCGGCTGATAGCAGTGCATCGAGTGCAGCCTCCAGTGCAACAGCGGCTGATAGCAGTGCATCCAGTGCCGCATCGAGTGCAACCGCCGCTAATAGTAGTGCATCCAGTGCCGCGTCGAGTGCGACAGCGGCTGATAGTAGTGCATCCAGTGCAGCCTCTAGTGCAACAGCGGCTGATAGTAGTGCATCCAGTGCAGCTTCCAGCGCAACAGCGGCTGATAGCAGTGCTTCTAGCGCAGCCTCTAGCGCAACAGCAGCTGATAGTAGTGCGTCCAGTGCCGCATCGAGTGCAACGGCTGCCGATAGCAGTGCATCCAGTGCCGCATCGAGTGCGACAGCCGCTGATAGAAGTGCTTCTAGTGCAGCCTCCAGCGCAACAGCGGCTGATAGCAGTGCATCCAGTGCAGCCTCCAGCGCAACAGCGGCTGATAGTAGTGCAAGCAGTGCAGCGTCGAGTGCAACAGCTGCCGATAGCAGTGCATCCAGTGCAGCTTCTAGTGCAACCGCCGCTGATAGCAGTGCATCCAGTGCATTATCGAGTGCAACGGCTGCCGATAGTAGTGCATCCAGTGCATCATCAAGTGCAATTGCCGCCGATAGTAGTGCAAGTAATGCGGAATCTAGTGCAACAGCAGCCGATAGTAGTGCATCCAGTGCGGCATCGAGTGCGACAGCGGCTGATAGCAGTGCTCAAATAGCAGTTGATGCAGCTTCTACGGCAACAAGTGCGGCTTCTACTGCTAATAGTATTTTAGATACATTAAATCAGGGCGGTATTGCCGGCGGTACAATTAATGGTGAAGGTGCTTTAGCAACCGGTAAAAATTCACAAGCTATTGGTGATTATACATCGGCATATGGTACAAATGCAGCAGCAACTGCAGATAATGCAACAGCTATTGGTGCTAACTCTCAAGCAACTGCTGAAAATTCGGTAGCTTTAGGTGCTAATTCGGTAGCATCCGAAGCGAATACCGTATCTATTGGTTCTGTTGGTAATGAACGTAGATTAACTAATGTAGCTGATGGTGTTAACGATACAGATGCAGTTAATATGCGTCAATTAAATGCGGTGTCTAATAAAGTCGGCGAAGTTCAAAATGAAGTTAAAAATGTTGGTGCATTAAGTGCAGCCTTGAGTGGTTTGAAACCAATTCAATATGATCCAGCTGAACCGACTCAGATTATGGCGGCCCTGGGAACTTATCGTGGTCATAATGCTATGGCATTGGGTGTTGCTCATTATGTAAATGATTCGACTATGTTTAATGCGGGTCTTGCTTATGGTAACGACGATTCTAAAGTAATGGCTAATGCTGGTGTGACATGGAAGTTTGGTACTTCTTCACAAAAAGAAGCTGCAACAAATCAGCAGTTGGCTGGTAAGGAAGCACAACAGAGGATTAATCAATTGACATCGGCTAATCAGGCACAAGCTACTCAAATCCAAAATCAGCAGGCTGAATTAAATGCTCAGAACGATCGCATTGCTAAATTGGAAGCTTTAGTACAACAGTTGGTTCAAAAATAATCTCACTATATTATGTTAATAGTTTTTAATTATAGAGGATTTCCGGACTATAAAATCTCATAATGTGAAGAAAATTTTCTGCGAAGTCCTCTGTATAAGGACAACTGAATAGTGTTAAAAAACTAAGTGAAAAGTCATGACAGTTGGTTTGAAAATATGCACGAAAAATGTGTATTTTCGAGCCATGTCATGGCTTTTTTTATTTGTTTAACAATTCGGGTAAAAACGTGTATAAACATTATAAAGTTTTTTTCTAAATGACAAAAATTAATTGAGAAAAACTAAAAAAGATGGTATTGAAAATCGCTGATTATATATGCACAGATTTAGATATGACGATAAATGGCTAACTGATAATGTTAATGTTGATTTCAAAAAGTTGATTAAAAATTCATGAATTAGCATGAAATTTATGCAATTATGAAATGATTTGCCTATTGTTAAGATAGGATTAATATGTTATTCTGAAAATGCAGTGAAATGAAATAATTCGATTTATAAATTTAAAATTTATGATGAAGTTATGACTGAAAATTAGTCTATAATTCATAATATTTTTGATTATATGTTTTTATTTATTGGGAAATTAGTGTGAAGTTATTATTCGAGTGAGTAAGGAGAAAACAAATGAAAAAAGATTAAGTGTAGGTAAACGTTTAGCGGTAATGGGAACAGTGCTCGCAGTATGGGGGCAAAATCCTTTGGTTTCTAAACTTTAGCTATCGGTGGTGTTTCTGAAGCTCACGATTCCAATACAATTGCAGTAGGTCTTTCTGCTATTGCTCAAGGTCATTACTCTGTAGCTATGGGGCAACAGGCTCGTACTTTTTCCGATAATGCATTAGCAATTGGTCACTATGCAGAATCTTACGGGGAAGAATCAACAGCTATCGGTTATTTCTCGCGTGTTGGTGGATCTAATAATATCGCCTTGGGTAATATAACTCGTTTGCAAGGTGTAGATAATTCTGTTGCACTAGGTTCAAATGCACGTTCTGTACTTAGCAATTCCGTAGCCATCGGTAATAACTCTGCGGCTCTTATTGATTCAACTTTTGATATGCCAGCAGAATATTCTAATGAACGGTTTAGCGCAGAGCAAGGAGTGGTATCTGTAGGTAATATTTACTATACAGTAACAGATACTAAAACCGGAAAAATTCGAGAATACAAAGCTAATACTCGACGTATTATTAATGTAGCCGGTGGTCGCGCAGATACTGATGCAGTCAACGTAGCTTAGTTGAAAGCAGCTCTTAAAGATATCACTATTGAAGCGGCTGAGGGGATTACTGTAAATCGTGTTGATAATAAATTTACAATTGGTTTAAATGTTGTGGGATCCGATACGCCAACTGACGTGGTAACTGTAACACCGCCTCCATATGATCCAAATTCTACAACGACAACACCATCTGCTGATACAGAAACTACTCCTGGTGAAAGTGCTTCTGGAGATACAGGCACAACAACTCCAACAACGCCTGAAGAAGGTTATCCCAAATCCGGTGACCAGGTAATAATTGGTGTTGAAACTAAACCAATTGGTATTGTTGATAATGAAGGTAATAAGACAGCTGTTACTCCTGGTAGCGAGTTCAGTGTAGTCGGTGCCGATAATATCACAACGACTGCAAGCGTGGTAACGAATGAAACCAAAAATGAAGACGGAACTACAACTATCACTAAAACACCTAAGTTGGAAGTAGCTTTGAACAAAGATTTGAAAGACTTGAACAGTGTAAGCACAGGGAATACAGTTCTTGCCGATGGTTTAACGGGTAAAGATAGTGCTGGTAAAGATGCGGTTGTAATTCAGAGTAACAATATTAATATGGGTGGCAATGTGATTCAAAACGTTGCTGAAGGCGTAAACACAACTGATGCGGTTAATGTAGGTCAGCTCAAAAACGAAACTCGCGTATCTGCTGATGGCGCTTTCATCAAAAAAGACAACACAGCAGCTCAGAAAATTACAGCTTTGGATAATCAGGTTCAAGCTAACAGCGAAAGCATTAGTTCCATCAATGATAGCATCACTAACCTCAACGGTGGTGTATCCAACTTGAGCAATCAAGTAAGCAAATTGGACAATCGTCTTGATCGTGTAGGTGCCGGTGCAGCCGCTTTAGCAGCTTTACACCCACAGGACTTCGATCCAAGTGCAAAATGGGACTTCGCAGCCGGTTATGGTAATTACAAAGGAGCTAATGCAGTAGCCTTGGGTGCGTTCTACCGTCCGACTAATGACTTGATGTTCTCCGTTGGTACCAGCATGGGGGGCGGTGAAAACATGTTCAACGCCGGCGTAAGCATTAAATTCGGTAGCAGCAATGAGTACTCCAATTACTCCAAGTCTGCATTAGCCGAAGTTGTTTCCAACCAGGATTCTACGATTGAAAACTTGAATAACCGTGTGGCTAAACAGGAACAGGAAAACCAAGAATTGCGTGCACAGATTCAAGAAATCTTGAACCAGTTGGCTAGCAAATAATAATTGAATAATAATCATTTACTATAGGTTTCGTTCTATAAACTTAGGTTTTAATTGGAGACCTTGTAGTAAGTGTAAAAAGAACTCCTAGTCCGTTTGGACTGGGAGTTCTTTTATTTATTCCGCACTGAAGAAATTTTTCAATTCTTCAAGAAACCTTGTTGCCGTTGGTGAGAATAGTCGATGCGAGTGAGTCACTAGGTACCATTTATTCTCTAAGGTAGGCACGATAGGGCGATAGGTAAGGGTAGGATGATGCGGTGGTAAAAGGCAGCTCAAGGTAACCGCGTAGCCTAAGCCTTGTTCGACCAAAAACAGCATATTGTTGATTAAATTATAGGTGGCCATGATGTTCAAATTGGAACGGCTGGTGCCGAACAGTTCGTAGTCGGTAGGACTGGCAAAGCCTTGACGGGATAAAATTAACGGCAACTTTTTAAGTTCCTCTTTTTGGAGTTCGGTCTTTTGGGCCAACGAGTCGTCTTGACGCATAAGAAGTACGCTTTTATCGCTGCGGCCGATGTAATAGTAATCATAGCCTTCACGGAAATTAGGCTCTACCACGAGGCCTATATCTAATAAGCCCTTATCGAGCCTGTCCATAACAACGGTGTGATCGCCTGAATATAAGTGTAGATGAATTTGTGGATATATTTGTTGCAAGTTTTTGAAACATTGAGTGATATCACTCATGTGGTGAGTTTCTCCGCAACCGAAGTAAATATTGCCGTTTAAAAGTTCTGCATCTTTTTTTAGAGCCCCTTCGGTAGCACTCACTAGATCTACGATTTCACGGGCCCGTTGTTGCAGATAACGTCCTTCTTCGGTGAGGGTTATTTTACGTTTACCGCGGATAAAGAGCGTTTTGCCCAATTGGTCTTCTAAATCCTTCATCTGTTTAGACAAGGTAGATTGCGTAATATGTAATGTTTCGGCGGCTTTACTGATAGTTTCTTCCTGAGCGATAGTTAAGAAATAGACGAGCAAACGTGTTTCTATCATGAGAGGCTCTTTTCGTGTTTTTTTTCAGAAAAAGAAAAGTATATCCTTATTTTACTATTCCTAAAAACGATGGTAAATAAGAACTAATAACTGTTAGTCATAAAGTTAAGAATACGATACAATGAAGACAGCTCAAGAAAGGGTTTGAGAAAAGAGGGTCAGAAAACAGTTCGCGAAAAATGTTTGAGAAAAGGATTAAAGAAGCGCGTGTGCCGAATGTAGCGTATTAAGTAATAGTATATAAAGGAGATGTTTTACTATGAGTAAATCATTGGTTGCTTATTTTAGTGTTACCGGTACGACTAAACTGGTAGCACAAAATTTAGCAGAGGCGATTGGTGCGGATCTATATGAAATTAAGCCGGAAGTTGCCTATAAGACAGCGGATTTGGATTGGACGAATAAACAAAGTCGTTCTTCGGTAGAAATGGCGGATATGTCATCTCGTCCGGCTATTCAAAAACCGTTGCCTGATATGAAATATTCTGTTTTATATGTAGGTTTTCCAATCTGGTGGTATCGTGTACCGTCGATTATTAACACATTCTTAGAAAGTTTTGATTTAACCGATGTGGTGGTTATTCCGTTTGCTACGTCCGGCGGCAGTGCCATGGGTAAAACTAATGAAGCTTTGAGCCCATCTTGCGTTGGTGCCGTATTAAAAGAAGGGCATCGTTTTTCGGTGCATACATCAAATGATGAATTAAAACAGTGGTCTGAATCTTTTAATTTAGGTAATTAAGCGAGAAAAATTGTCGAGAGAGGGGTAAAATATTAGAATCGTATAAAGTATATGAGTCGTATGAAGCAAATACGTAAGATGGCAGTTTTGGGACTGCTTTGTATGAGTTTACAAGTAGGAGGAATGAGCGTAATGGCAAATAATATACAAGAATTAACAAATAAAGAAGTACAGACAGTAGCAGTTGATAAACAGGCAGATGTGAAAGACTTAAATAGTATTTCTGCATTTCCGGTAGGCGAGTTTAATAAAGACTATGCGCAATATTTTAGCGGTAAAAGTTGGTTGGCTCCGTTAAATAACGAAGAAGTGGGCATTCATAATGTAACATTTGAACCAACCAGTCGTAATGATTGGCATGTTCATCATGGTGCCGGTCAGATTCTCGTGGTAGTCGGCGGTAAAGGTTGGTATCAAGAAGCCGGTAAACCGGCTCAAGCATTGGCAACCGGTGATGTGGTGTACATTGCGCCTGAAATCAAACACTGGCATGGAGCTACAGCAGACAGCTACTTCTCCCATTTAGCTATGACGGTGCATAAAGAAGGTGTATCGGTTACTTGGATGGAACCGGTTACTGATGCCGAATATAAAGACCTTAAATGGGAACATAAATAAATTCCGGATGCTAAAAACCCCGTTCCGAAATCTCGGAACGGGGTTTTGTTGTTTGTTATGGAATTAAATGAGCTTGTGGTTTATACGAACCCAATCCAATGCCAATAAGTGGCTGCGTAAACGAGTAACATGATGTAGCCGATGATAGTGATCGGAATACCTGTTTTCATGAACGTTTTTACTTCGAAGGTACCGGAACTGTAAGAAACCATGCCCTGAGGGGAGTTAACCGGTAAGATGAAACCGAAGCAGATGGAGAATTGAGCGATTACCGTAAGACCTATAGGGTTGATACCCGGCATATTAACAGCTGTTACGATAGAGATTACGATCGGAATCATGGCCGAAGATAACGCGGTGGCCGAAGCGAAACCTAAGTGGATCATAATCAAGAAGAGGGTAATCGTTGCTAAGAGAGCGAATATGGTCAATGTTTCGAGGGCGAACATGTGAATAAACGCATTGGCGAGCCAAGTAGCGGCTTTGGTTTTTAAAAGTGCGGTACCAAGGCTGATGCCGGCGCCGAACATAACGATGGAACCCCAGTCAATACGGCTTTGTGCGTATTTCCAGTCGATAATACCGATACCCGGCATTAAGAACAAGGCGATAGCAACAACAGTAGTAGTCGTTGTATCGTATTTGTGCAAGTGACCGCCGGTAGCCCAGAAACCGAGCAAGATAACGGAAAGAACGAGTAATTTCTTTTCGTTAAAAGTCATAGGTCCCAAGTTTTGGAGATGTTGCTGTAATTCTTTTTGAGAACCTTCTAAGTCATGTTCGTCCGGTTTTAAGAGCCACATGGATAAGAAGTAGTAAATTACAACCATCACCAAGGAGTAAGGGGCAGCAGCGAGTAACCAATCAATCCAAGATACTGAAGTGTTGAGTTGCGTGGAAATGAAGCCTACGGCAACCAAGTTTTGGGCAGCTGCTGTTTGTACCATGATATTCCAAAGTGTATCCGCCTGGGTGGCCCCGATAACGAGGAGGGCAGCCAGTTTACTTTGGCGATTAATGCCTAAGCTGTCTAAAATACCGAGAATAATCGGAATTAAGCAGGCTAAACGTGCAGTAGCGCTCGGTACGAAGAACGATAAGATAAAACCGGTGAAAATAACGCCGATATAAATACGGCTGGTTTTAGTACCGATACGTGATAATACGTTTAACGCAATGCGGCGATCGAGCCCTGTTTTAGTCATGGCCACGGAAATAAACATGGCGGCCGCAACTAAGGCCCAAGCCGGTGTGGAATAACCGGAAATGGCAATTTTTAATGCATTACTGGTGCCAAGAATCTTGGTCGGTGCATCGATATTAGGTGCTGTACCCAATAAAACGGCGGTGAGTGCAGTCAACATCGTAGCACTTACCGGATACGATACGGCACTGCTGATCCAGAGAACGATGGCGAAGAACAAGATGCCTATCATTCGGTGACCGGCCGTCGATAAATCACTTGGCGTCGGTAAACATAAAATACCGATCAATACTGCAAAACTAAGAATAAGTCCGATTAATTTGCTCTTTGGATAACCTGCAGTTGGCGGCGTTGCCGCGGGGGTTGTCTGTGTAGCCATGATTCATCATCTCCTTTTGGATAGAGTTTATTTTGATTAATAATAAACCCGGACAATAAATTTAATAAAGAAAAAACAATAAAAATAATAAAAAGGAAAATAAGGACGAATTACTCATAAAATAAGTGTCACAAAACAAATCGGACTGATGTTTTGCGATGAATTCCGAGTAATTAAAACTCTCTTTTTTCTTTTGTAAAACAACACGCTGTCTATTGATTAAACAGTATGTTATTACTTAAAAGAATTCGACAATACAATGTGAATTCCTTTATCGAATCGTTTGAATTTGAACGAAAATACACGAAATGTAAAAAACCTCCTATAAAAGGAGGTTTTTAATTATAGTATTTGGTTGATAAAAGGTAAGCTCTTATTATATGCTGACTCTGAATGGAAGGTTAAAAATTAATTATAAATAAATTGCATAATTAATATAATAAACGGGTATAATTGGTTGTTATCGCATATTAATTGTTTTTGATTTTACGCGCATTTGTAACGAACAAAATGTGTAAGTATATGACCTTTGTGAACAGAAAATTCTGATTGTCCTTTGTTTGTCTGTATATTCCTTTACATATTGCATACAACATATAACATCATGAATACACGATATGTCAAAAATTATTGCTTATCGATGTTCATACCTTTTAAGAGGGCTTGTTCGGAATGTTCCATGTGGAGACGGGCAATTTCGCGAGCTTGGGCCGGATTGCGTTCAGCAATGGCTTCCACGAGCAAGCGATGCTCTTCCCAAGTTTTAACCAAACGTCCTGGCTGATTCATGGACATGGTACGGAAACGTAAGGTTTGTTCGCGCAAATTATGGATAATTTCCACTAAACGTTCGTTGCGTGAAGCTTTATACAATACTTCATGGAAGTTAACATCCGCTTCGACCACTTTGTCCATATTTTTTTCTTCCATAAAGGTGCCGATTTCTACCAACATGCGTTCTAAAAATTCGATTTCATCCGGCGTGATGCGTTCAGCAGCTAATTGAGCAGCCAATTCTTCGAGTGCAGAACGAATCTCGAATACTTGGGTTACATCTTTCAACGAAATATCGGCCACATAAGTGCCGCGATGAGGAATCATAACAACAAAGCCTTCCAGTTCCAATTTGCGGATAGCTTCGCGCACCGGTGTGCGGCTAACGCCTAATTCTTCGGCTAATGGCACTTCCATTAATCGTTCGCCCGGTTTGAAAACGCCGTCGCGAATAGCTTGGCGCAAGGTTTCACATACAACTTCACGAAGCGGTTTGTAAGAGTTTAATACGATTGGTTGTAAACGTCCTAGATCTTTGTTCATTAGGCTAAAGCCTCCTTGCCGTGGGTTTTAGTAATTAAGGAAAGCCAATTGTGGCCGGCTGCTTTGATTTCTTCTTGCAACGTCAATGCTTCTCGAGCTGCATCGAGGTAAACGACCATGGTTGGACCGCTACCGGTCATGATGGTGGTATAGCCGCGGTCGGTGAAAAACTTCTTGCAACTTTGAAGTTCCGGATGAAGCGGGAATATCAGTTCTTCAAAGGTATTGCCACTTACTTTCATAGCCTCTTTGATGTCGCCGGTGTGAATCGCTTTTTCAACTTCATCGATAGTGGTACTGTCGAATTGGGACTCATTGTTAAAACGGCTGTAAGCGGCTGTGGTGGATATAGATAATTCCGGCTTTACTACGAGTAACCAATGCGGTTTACCGGTCGGTAAATAGCTTAATTCTTCGCCGCGTCCTTTGCCGCGAGCGGTGCCGCCTCTCATGAGAAACGGTACATCGGAGCCTAAACCGTTGGCTAAAGTCATGAGCTCGTCATCGGTAAGACGTAAGTCCCAGAATTTATTGAGTCCGAGAAGCATTGCGGCTGCATCGGAACTGCCTCCGCCGAGACCGGCTGCGGGCGGTACACGTTTTAATAAGTGAATGGCGCCGCCGGTAGTGCAACCCGTATAGGTTTGCACGGCTCGTAAAGCTTTCATAGCTAAGTTTGTTTCGTCATAGGCCATCATGTCGTTCATGTACTGCGGTAATTCCGGTGCGGAACCGGAGAAAACAACCGAATGATGTTTGGCAAAATAAATGGAGTCTCCCAAGTAAATGGATTGAAAAATAGTATCGATATTGTGATACCCGTCATCGCGCTTATTGAGAATAGCTAAACCGATATTAATTTTGCTGAAGCTGAGTTGCTCCATGGATATCCTCCTTTATGTGATGAATGGATAGATTACTTGCTTTTATCGGCTAATTATCTAGTTGAAATTATAAGTTGGTTAGGTTAAGATGAACATAGATATATTATACCTTAATAGCTTCTATATTTAACTATAAATTATACGCTATTAACGGACAAATTTCAATTTTTCTAGGAGGAACTATGCAGTTCAAGTGGGGTCAAACCGTAAACGCCTTAGTTATGACGACCATCGGTTCATTAATTTTTGCTATAGGTCTTGATGCTTTTATTGTACCACATAAGTTGGTATCGGGGAGTTTAAGCGGTATCGCGTTAATGCTTTTCTATGTAACGGGGATTCAGGTCGGTACCTTGAACCTCTTACTTAATATACCTATTTTGTGGGCTGCGTATCGCTGGTTGGGACGTTGGCATGTAATGATTACCATCTTCGGCACGGCGGTCATTTCCTTCCTGATTAATGCTTTTGAATTCATGGCCGATTATCAATTGACGCACGATCCGCTGATCGGTTCGTTATTGGGCGGTATTTTATGCGGCCTCGGGCTCGGTATCGTCTATCGTTCCGGCGGTAATACGGGTGGCCTTGATCCTATTGCCATGATTATTCGTAAATATTACGGTCTTCAGATGGGCAGTATTATTTTTGGCATTAACTTTATCATCTTAGTGGTAGCAGCTATAGTTATCAGTGTGGAAGCAGCGGCGATTACGCTTGTAAGTATTTATGTTCAAGCCATGGTTACTAATAAAGTGGTTGTCGGTTTTAATCAGCGTAAAGCTATTTTTATTATTTCCACTTGTCCGTATAAAATATGTGATGTAATTATTCATCAAATCGGTCGTGGTGCTACCATTTTAAATGGCGAAGGAGCTTATACACATCAACATAAGCAAGTTATCTTGGTTGTAGTCGGTTTGATGCAGGTAGCAAAGTTGAAAGAAGCCGTGCAAAAAGAAGATCCGTCGGCATTCATGATTTTGTCCGATGCTGCCGAAGTTATCGGTCAAGGCTTTACCATGCCGTTGGCAACGCCTAAAACGGTAAATGCGGCTATCGAGCGTTCTATTCAAAATGGACCTATCAGTGATTCCATACCGGAACAGCCGAATAGCACCAATGCTGGTAAATAATCAAGTTATACATATTTGTGGCAAAATATGTAAGGTTAAGATGTCTGAATGACAAAGGCATAAGACGAGAGAATTTGGGACGAAAAATACACTGTAAGTAGGGTATTTTTGAGAAAAATTGATGTGTGGTGAGGTATTTTTACATTCATATAGAAAAAATAGGGGGGCAACATGGAAAAAGATTGGCGTTCAACTATTAAAGTAATGATTCTTGTTACTGTCGGTACAATGTTGTTTGCATTTGGTATTAATGCATTTATTGTACCTCATAAATTGGTAAGTGGCGGCATCAGTGGGATAGCGTTGATATTGTATTATTTAACGGGGATTCAAGTAGGTACTTTGAACTTGATTTTGAATATTCCTGTCTTGTATGCGGCCTATCGCTGGCTCGGTCGTTGGCATCTGGGGATGACCATCTTCGGAACGGTTGTTTCGTCACTTTTAATCAATATGTTTAGCTTTATGCAGGATTTTCACTTAACGACTACGCCGTTGGTAGGTGCGATTCTGGGCGGGTTTTTTTCCGGTCTCGGCATGGGGACGGTGTATCGTTCCGGCGGTAATACGGGTGGTCTCGATCCGATTGCTTTGATTATTCGGAAATATTACGGTCTCCAAATGGGCAGTGTTTCCTTGGGGATTAACAGTGTGATTCTGTTTATTGCCAGTTTTATCATCAGTGTAGAAGCAGCGGCCATTACTCTGGTAAGTATTTATATCGGTGCAATGATTACGAACCGCGTAGTTGTCGGTTTTAGTCAGCGTAAAGCGGTGTTTATTATTTCCTATAAGCCATATAAAATCTGCGATTTGATTTTGTATAAATTCGGTCGCGGCGCCACCATTTTGAATGGTGAAGGTGCTTATACACACCAGCATAAGCAGGTTATTTTGGTTGTAGTGAGTCTGATGCAGGTGGCTAAATTAAAAGAAGCGGTACAAAAAGAAGATCCTACAGCCTTTTTTATGGTCACGGATGTGGCTGAAGTTATCGGTCGAGGGTTTTCCATTAAATCGACGGCGGCTACTCAACAAGCGATTGAACGTGTTCGCGCAAGAGTCGAAATGAATGATTAAAAACTTTAAAATGCAATGTTAGTTATAAGTTTTGAATGATACTTTTAGCAGTTGAAAATACTTTTAGTAGTTAAAGATGCTTTTGGCAGTTAAAGGCGTTTTTGACAGTTGAGGTATTTTTGATAGTTAAAGCTATTTTGGGTAATTAAAGATATTCCCCTAATAAAGGGTGTTATATACTATATTAAAAATAATTGGAGGCTGCACTTATGGCACATGAATTAGCAGGTAAATTGGTTCGCCCGGAAGATTTGATTAACTTAGAGGCGGTGATTGAGGCCTATTATAATAAAAAGCCGGATTATGAAAAGAAGGAACAGCGCATTTCCTTCGGAACATCCGGTCATCGCGGCAAATCTTTAGCAGGCAGTTTTAACGAACTTCATGTGGCGGCTATTGCCCAGGCTATTTGTGACGGACGTAAAGAATTTGGGGCTACCTGTGTATGCTTTGTCGGCCATGATACACATGCCCTGTCGGAACCGGCGTTGGAAACCGTGCTTGAAGTATTGGCAGCGAACGGTGTTGTAGCAGCGGTAGATGGTGAAAACGGCTTCGTACCGACGCCTAGTATTTCTCGTGCCATTATTCGCTACAATGAAATTATTGATAAAGAAGAGAAAATCGCTTTTGTACCGGACTTTTTAAAAGCAAAAGTCGGCCATGGCAAAGCGGACGGCATTATTATTACGCCGTCTCATAATCCTCCGGATCAAGGCGGCATTAAATATAATCCGATTAACGGTGGGCCGGCTGATACGACGGTGACGAAATGGATTGAAAATAAAGCCAATGAATATTTGAAAAATAACGGCGAAGGTATTCGTCGTGTTGCCATTGACGAAATTGACTCCGGTTTACAGTGGGAATACGATTACAAAGGTCTGTATGTCAAAGAGTTGGCCTATGTGATTGACATGGATGCTATTCGCAAAGCTAAACCTAAAGTGCTTATCAATGCCTTGGGCGGCAGCGGTATGGAATACTGGGAAGCTATCAGTGAGGAGTACGGACTCGATTTAGATATTATTAACAATGAATACGATCCGACCTTCAGCTTTATGCCATATGACCATGACGGCGTAGTTCGTATGGACTGCTCGTCGGAATATGCCATGGCTGATGTTATTGCTAATATCGGTAACTATGATTTGGCCGTTGGTAATGATCCCGACTATGACCGTTACGGGATTGTGACGCAGGATGGTCTCATGGCTCCTAATCATTTCCTCGTGGCTGCCGGTGCTTACTTGTTCTTAAATCGCAGCTGGCAGGGCAAAGGCTTCGGTAAAACCGCAGTGGTTACTCGAATAGTTGATAAATTCTGTAATGACAACGGCATTAAAACGTATGAAGTGCCGGTAGGCTTTAAATATTTTTCATCCTTGTTGTTTGACGGTACCATAGGTATCGGCGGTGAAGAAAGTGCGGGCGCATCCTTCCTCAAAAAAGACGGCACCGTTTGGACGACCGATAAAGACGGCATAATTATGGGCTTATTGGCTATGGAAATGTTTGCGGTTACGAATGGCTTAACGCCGGATGTACTGTACACATTCCTTACCAAACGTTACGGTGAGCCTGAATTCGCGCGTGTTGATACACCTTGCAGTAAAGCGGCCAAAGAACGCTTGAGCCAATTACAACCGAGTGATGTAACAACTAAAGAATTGGCCGGTGAAACCATTGAAGATGTACGCACCACGTCACTTTACGGTGATTATGCTATCGGCGGCTTGCGTATTACGACGGCTAACAGCTTCTTGGTAGCACGTCCGTCGGGTACCGAAGATTTATACAAAGTGTATGCAGAAACATTCCAAGGCAAAGAAGCGTTGGCAGAACTTTTGAAAGCCGGCCAAGCTTTGGTGGATGAAGTAACGTCCCGTTAGCACTATATGGTATTGCACCGCGAATTGTGGTATAATATAACATCATTGAAATTAGAGAGTACTGATAATGTAGGTATAAGGGAAAGGTGAATCGCATGAAAGTAGTTGTAACCGTAGTAGGGGTAGACCGAGTAGGTATTATTGCGCGTGTAGCTACCGTATTGGCTGAGAACTATGTAAATATCGTATCGATTAATCAGACAATTTTGGACGGCATGTTCAATATGATCATGATGTGTGAAGCTAAAGATCAAACTGCTTTGCCAAAGGTTCAGGCAGCTTTGACGGCTGAAGGGGAAGCTTTGGGCGTTCAGATTCAGGCACAACATGCGGATATCTTTCTCAGCATGCATCGTATAGGGTAGGTGATGATATGTTAAGTATTGAAAATATCCTCGAAACCAACCAGATGATTCATGACAATAAGTTGGATGTTCGTACGATTACTATGGGCATCAGTTTGTTGGGGTGCACGGCCGTTGACGGCAACACCCTTTGTGATCGTATTTATGATCATATTACGCAAGAAGCCGAAAATTTAGTAGCCACCGGTGAAGCGATTGAACGTGAATACGGTGTGCCGATTATTAATAAACGCGTATCTGTTACACCGATTTCGCTCGTAGCGGCCGGCAGTGATTTGACGAATTATGTACCGGTAGCCAAAGCTTTGGATAAAGCAGCCAAAGCAGTGGGCGTTAACTTTATCGGCGGGTTTTCCGCTTTGGTAAGTAAAGGTTATACAGATGGTGACCGTCGTTTAATCGCATCCATTCCGGAAGCATTGGCGACGACTGATTTAGTGTGCAGTTCTGTAGGTATCGGTTCCACTAAAGCAGGCATCAACATGGATGCTGTAGCGGAAATGGGCCGTATTGTTAAACAAACCGCCGAGCTTACAGCTGACCGTGATGCTTTCGGTTGTGCTAAGCTTGTTATTTTTTGTAATCCTGTCGAAGACAATCCGTTTATGGCAGGGGCGTTCCATGGTGTCACGGAAGGTAATACGATGATTAGCGTTGGTGTCAGCGGACCGGGAGTTGTTAAGCACGCTTTGGAAGCTGTGCGCGGACGTCCTTTTGACGAAGTGGCCGAAACGATTAAACGTACAGCCTTCAAGATTACACGCGTGGGTCAATTAGTGGCTCAGGAAGCGTCACGGCGTTTGGGTAAGCAGTTTGGGATTATCGATTTATCTTTGGCTCCTACGCCTGCCGTTGGTGATTCGGTTGCGCATGTCTTGGAAGAAATGGGTATTACCTCCTGTGGGGCTCATGGTACTACGGCGGCTTTGGCATTGTTGAATGATGCTGTTAAAAAAGGTGGCCTTATGGCCTCGTCTCATGTAGGCGGTCTCAGCGGTGCCTTTATTCCGGTAAGTGAAGATAAGGGCATGATTGATGCTGTCTCGGTTGGCAGTTTAAGTTTAGAAAAATTAGAAGCCATGACTTGTGTTTGCTCTGTAGGTCTTGATATGATTGCAGTACCGGGCGATACATCGGCAGCGACCATTTCGGCAATTATTGCCGATGAAGCGGCTATTGGCATGATTAATAATAAAACGACGGCTGTTCGTTTGATTCCGGTTCCCGGCAAAACTGTCGGCGAAATGGTTGAATTCGGCGGCCTCTTGGGCTATTGCCCAATCATTGAAGTAAGTCCGTTTGGGGCGGAAGAGTTTATCCAGCGCGGTGGACGAATTCCGGCACCTGTACGCAGTCTTACGAACTAAGGACGAGCACGAGGAGGTGCGGTAATGACGGTGTACGTGTGGGCGTTCGTGGTGGCGTTGGTCATTACGTTTGCGATTACACCGCTGATTAAAAGGTTGGCGATTAATATTGGGGCTATGGATAAGCCGGATGCACGTAAGGTGCATCACGGCTCAATTCCCCGCTTAGGTGGCTTGGCCATCTTTATAGGCTATATTATATCGGTTCTTTATACCGTTAAAGATTTACAGGCTGTAATGGGGCTCTTGCTGGGTTCGGTTGTGCTTGTAGGTGTCGGTATATGGGACGATGTAAAACAAATCGGCCCAAAAACAAAATTAACAGGTCAAATTTTAGCGGCAGTTGTAGTCGTGGCCTTTGGTAACCAGGTTGAGTTTATTACCAATCCTTGGGGACATGTGTTCTACTTAGGCTTTTTGTCGATACCGCTTACTATCTTTTGGATTGTCGGTTTTACGAATATCGTAAACCTCATAGACGGTTTGGATGGTTTGGCAGCCGGCATTTCTTTGATTTCAAGCCTGACCATTTTTACCATTTTGTGGCAAATGGGGCAGGTTGACTTGGCGTGCGTTGCTTTGGCTTTGGCCGGTGCGGCGCTCGGCTTTTTGCGTTATAATTTTAACCCTGCCAAAATCTTTATGGGGGATACGGGTAGTATGTTGTTGGGCTATACAATGGCCACAATTTCCGTTATGGGTGCTGTTAAAACGGCGGCCACTATTTCGTTGGTAGTACCGGTAATTGTATTAGGCCTGCCTATTTTAGATACTACCTTTGCCATCATTCGCCGTAAGATCAACGGCCGGCCGGTGTTTAAACCGGATAAAGGTCATATGCATCATCGCCTGTTGGCACTCGGTTTGTCACAAAAACAAGCCGTGTTGTTGATGTATGCCGTTACGGCGTTGTTGGGCTATGTAGCTATTTTGTTGGCAAAAGTAAATATATTGGTCGGCATTTTTATAGTGTTGGCTATTTTGTGTGTTTGCGTGTTTATTGCAACTAAATTGGGAATGATTGCTAAAGATGAAGTCATTGCCGAGGAAAATAGAGCAGCAAATAGACATTAATACAGGTGCGCTTGTACGATTGTACAAGCGCCTTCATAGCATACAGGGTATGTAGGCTGGCTAATTATGGGAGGTATTATTAAATGTTAAAAGTAATGACGATTTTTGGGACTCGCCCTGAAGCGATTAAGATGGCACCGGTAGTTAAGGCTTTAGAAGCGGCTCCGGATATGGAAGCTATTGTAACGGTAACGGCACAACATCGCGAAATGCTTGACCAGGTATTGGATTTATTCGCGATTACGCCGGATTATGATTTGAATATCATGAGCCAGGGCCAAACGCTGTATGACGTGACAACCAGAGCCTTGGAAGGGCTAAAGGATGTACTTAAAGAAGCTAAACCTGATGTAGTACTTGTTCATGGGGATACAACGACTACGTTTGCGGGGGCCTTAGCCGCTTTTTATCAAGAAATTCCGGTAGGTCATGTGGAAGCCGGTTTGCGTACAGGTAATATTTACTCTCCGTTTCCTGAAGAAATGAACCGTAAATTGACGGGTTCTTTGGCAACCTATCATTTTGCGCCGACTTCAAGTGCCGAAAAAAATCTGATGAAAGAAAATATCGGATCCGCCCATTTATATGTAACCGGTAATACGGTTATCGATGCACTTCAAACTACGGTTAAGGACAACTATCAGTTTGAAGAAACATTGCTGAATAATTTAGACTATAAAGGTCGTCGCATTGTGCTCGTAACAACTCATCGTCGTGAAAATTTAGGCGAACCGATGCGCCATGTGTATAAAGCAATTCGCCGCTTGGTAGAGGCTTTTGATGATATTGAAGTGGTATTCCCGGTGCATAAGAATCCGAAAGTTCGCAGTATCGTTAAAGAAGAGTTGGGCGATGTGGAACGTGTTCATTTAATCGATCCGCTCGAGTATGAACCGTTTGCCAATTTGATGGCTCGTTCCTATTTGTTGATGACCGACTCCGGTGGGATTCAGGAAGAAGCCCCGGCTTTGGGCAAACCTGTATTGGTACTTCGTAACACAACAGAACGTCCGGAAGCGGTAACGGCCGGTACGGTACGTCTCGTAGGGACCGATGAAAATACGGTATATGATACGGCTTATCGTTTGTTGGCCGATAAAGAAGCCTTTGATGTTATGGCTAATTCTGTAAATCCGTACGGTGACGGCATTGCATCGAATCGTATTGTAGAAGCTTTACGCTATGAATTTTTACATAGCGGTAAAAAGCCGAGCCGTTTCGGTTATTAATTGATAGTATTTAGGTAGTAAATAGCTGATATTATGAATACCCTCAGTTATATATATCAGCTAATGTGTCTACCCTAATCGTGTACATTTTTTTACTAAGAACTTTGAAAAATGCCCTTTGTATTCGTAAAAAGTATATACAACATTCTTAAATATAATAAAAAGATTGATGTAAATTTATTATTAATTTTGAAAAATACTTTGAAAGTCAGCTTGTAAACCATATTCTCTGAAATTGAAGTATATTAATTATTTTGATGATAAGAATATTGGATAAAAGTATACTTGTTATAGGTATATTGGCTAAACGTATGACAAAATGTTATAATTTAGTGAAAGTTGAATTTTGTTATAATAAAGAAGTTAGAGATTAGTAGTATTCATAGTTTCCCCGTTTTAACCATCACAAAGAAGGTGATTCCAATGAAGCGACTCGATCCAACCACAATAAAAGCACTGAATGTGGCCTTATCGGCAGGTTTCTCCCTGTTGGTCAGCATTCTGGGCTGTCTGGCGATAGGCCGTGGCTTAGACTATCTGTTTGGTATGTCACCATGGTTTACGCTAATAGGAGGGGTAGTAGGAGGTTTAGGCGGTCTGTACTCCTTGTATCTTCGGGTTGTGTCGTGAGGGGGCTTACTCGTGGAGGTACTCGTGGATTTTATAAAACGTATGAGTTGTTACCTTGTCGTGGTAACTGTAGCATCTACATTATTATTAGAAGTCTTTGATTACGAGAGATACATATTAGGCTGGGTTTGGGGATGTTCTGTTAATTTACTGTATTTATTGATTTTAGGTTTATGGGGTTATAAACTTCGCCATAAAAAACTACGTACTATTGAAAAAGCAACTAAGCTGGGTACTTTGATTCGTATCACACTGGTGGCCATCGGTACATTATTGGCCGTTTATTTGTTTGAAAACTTTCCGTTTGTACCATATATACTGGGATTGTTGCTATGGCGTCCGCTAACGATTTACGAACGCATCCGGTTTAACCAGGCAGACAGACCCGATGTGATTTAATGTGTATTAAACTAAATTTCGATAGAGTAATGGGGTAGCAATTTAGGCGAAAGGAGGTGAACCTTATGGAATTACATACCGGGACTCATGACGTCGTTCACATGTGGGGCATGGCTTTTAATATGGATACTATCTATATGACTTGGGTAGTGTTTGCCATTATTATAGTTGTTGCCTTTTTTGCTACACGGCAAGTCAATATGGTTCCATCAGGCGTACAAAATGTAGTCGAGTTTATTTTAGAAACAATTGGGGGTCAGCTAAAGGGTCCTTTAGGTAAACACTTTAGTAAGGTAAGTTCGCTACTATTTACTTTCTTTATTTTTATCTTAGTAAGTAATGAATTGGGGCTGATACCAAGTCCTCATATTTTGACATCGCCTACTAACGATTTGAACACGACATTGGGTCTGGCGCTGGCCAGCTCGGTGAGTATTTGGGTTATTGGGGCAAAGTTGAAAGGTCCCTCTTACTTCAAGCATTTCTTTCAACCGTTTGCCGTATTTGTTATCTTCCACATCATGGAAGAAATCTCTAAGCCGGTGACGCTCAGTTTTCGTCTATTCGGCAACATTGTAGCAGGTGAAATTGTATTAGAGTTGTTAAACGGTTTGGCACCGTATTTGACACCAATTATTTGGCTCGTATTCAGCTTATTTGTAGGTGTTATTCAGGCCTTCGTTTTTACAATTCTCGTGACGTCATACTTGGGTATGGCAATCAGCGATGAGGAACATTAATCACCACGGTATTACCAACCATTATTTTGAGTATCTCAGGTTGTATTCGTAACATTTTCTAGGAGGATTTTATTATGGAAAAAGCAATTTTGTTGTCAGTAAGTGTATTTAGTGCTTGTTTAGCAGCAGGTTTGGCAGCGATAGCAGCAGCTATTGGTGACGCGATGGCAGTTCGTAAAGCATTTGAAGGTATGACTCGTCAGCCTGAAATGGCCGGTAAAATTATGACTAATTTATTTATTTCCATCGGTTTGATCGAATCTATTCCTATCATTGCTACCGTTATCGCCATCGTACTTGTATTTACTGATGTTATCGTTGGTAAATTATAATTCGGTTCTTTATTAAATTGAACAGACATAAGAAGGCAAGTTATAATTCCAAGTTTAAGAGGGGGTTACGCCGTTGGTAGAAATAAACGGTACATTGCTGGTTCAATTTATAAATTTCTTTATTTTAGTTGCTATTTTAGCAAAATTTGCGTTTAAACCTTTAGTCGGTGTGATGGAAGCCCGTCGCAAGAAGATTGAAGGCGATTTGGCGAATGCACAGGCTACTTTGGATTCTGCGGAAGCTACCAAAAAAGAGTATGAAGCACAATTAGCCAATGCTCGTAAAGAAGCTCAAGCGATTGTTGAAAAGGCAGCCCAGTTGGCTGAACGGAATACGCAGGCTCAAATTAAGGAATTAAAAGAACAGCTAGTACGTGAAAAAGAAGAAGCTCGTAACGAAATTGCCCGTGAACAAGCTAAAGCAATGGAAAAAATGCGTGAAGATATGATTACACTTTCCATGGCTATTGCCGGCAAAATTGTTGCTAAGAATATGGATAGTCAGGTTAATGTGGACCTTGTTAAAGAAGCCATTGAAAAGCTTGACAGTAAAGCATTAGGGTGATTGGTATGAGCGTAGACATTGTAACAGATAAATACAGTACCGCTATCTTTGAATTGGCGCAGGAACAGCAAATTCTGGAACAAATGGAAACGGATCTTTCCTATGTAAAAGAAGTTATGGATACGCAGCCTGAATTAGGCACCTTATTGTTGTACCCGGCCCTCGATGCAGAGGCAAAATGCAATGTTTTGGCCAAAATATTCGGTGAAGCCATTAATACGATGGCCCTTAACACCTTATTTGTTATGGTCAAACGCGGACGCATACGGTATATTCAGTCTGCCATTGCGGAGTTTATTAACAAAGCACGGGAAGCACGTGGCATTTTCTCAGCCACTGTTACAGTGAGCGAAGCAATGCCGGACGAAATTTATACGCAGTTGGCCGATAAATTAAAAGCGATTACGGGTAAGCAGTATATTTTTACAATCAAAGTGGATCCAAAATTTTTGGGTGGTTTTATCATCCAAATCGGAGATACGCGTATTGATGCAAGTTTAATGCGTCGTATGGAGGATTTAAAGAAATATTTGCTTAAGTCCGATACAACAGAGATTGGGGTGAATGGTTAAGTATGAAAATGAAGCCTGAAGAAATTACTGCCATAATTAAACAGCAGATTCAGGACTATGATGTAGAACTTAACGTTGATGATGTGGGTACCGTACTTGAAGTAGGTGACGGTATTGCGCATATTTACGGTCTTGAAAAGGCCATGGCAGGTGAATTATTAGAATTACCTCATGGTGTTTATGGGATGGTACAGAACCTCGAATTAGATAACGTAGGGGCTGTATTATTAGGTAATGATTTCCTTATTAAAGAAGGGGACCAGGTACGCCGCACAGGTCGTATCATGCAGGTTCCTGTAGGTGAACAGCTTATCGGTCGTGTAGTAAATGCTTTGGGCCAGCCGATTGACGGCAAAGGCGCCATTACAGCAGAAACCTATCGACCTATCGAATATCCGGCACCGGGCATTGCGGATCGTAAATCCGTATTCCAACCGTTGCAGACCGGTTTGAAAGCAATCGACGCCATGGTACCGATTGGTCGAGGCCAACGTGAACTTATTATCGGTGACCGCGGTACCGGTAAATCGGCGATTGCCATCGATACGATCTTGAATCAAAAAGGTCAGGATGTAATTTGTATCTACGTAGCTATCGGTCAGAAAGAATCTACCGTTGCACGTGTTGTACAGAAATTACAGGAAGCCGGCGCTATGGACTACACTATCGTAGTATCGGCCGGTGCATCTGAAGGCGCTCCTATGCAGTATATCGCTCCGTATGCGGGTGTTGCTATGGGCGAACATTTCATGTATCAAGGTAAACATGTACTTTGCGTATATGATGATTTGTCCAAACAGGCAGCGGCATATCGTGCCATGAGTTTGTTACTTCGTCGTCCGCCGGGACGTGAAGCATATCCTGGTGACGTATTCTATTTACATTCTCGTTTGTTAGAACGAGCTGCTAAATTATCTGATGAATTGGGTGGCGGTTCCATTACGGCTTTGCCGATTATTGAAACCCAGGCCGGCGACGTATCGGCTTACATCCCTACGAACGTAATTTCCATTACGGACGGTCAGATTTTCCTTGGCACCGATATGTTCTACTCCGGGATTCGTCCGGCTGTTGACGTAGGTTTGTCCGTATCGCGTGTAGGCGGTAGTGCACAGATTAAAGCGATGAAACAAGTTGCCGGTAAATTACGTCTTGATTTGGCTCAATATCGTGAATTAGCAGCGTTTGCGCAGTTCGGTTCCGACCTCGATAAATCGACAAAAGCACAGCTTGATCGCGGTGAACGTTTAACAGAAATGTTAAAACAGCCTCAGTATTCACCACTCAAAGTTGAAGAACAAGTAGTTTGTTTGTATGCCGGTATCAACGGTTATTTTGCTTCTATCGAAGTAGCCGATGTACCTGAATTCCAAAATGAATTATTACGCTATGTTCACAGCAACTACAGTGAAATTTTGACCAATATTCAAACATCCAGAATATTAGACAAAGATACGGAAGAACTTTTGAAAAAAGCGATTAATGAATGCATTGAATCTTTCGGTACTTCCCATCACTTGATTACTTCTGAGGAGGCGTAGGCGATGAGCAGTGCACAGGATTTACGTAAGCGCATTAAGAGTGTTACTAATACGCAGCAGATTACCAAAGCCATGAAAATGGTAGCATCTGCTCGATTGCGCCGTGCACAGGCCAAAGCAAAATCTACGGAACCATATGCAAAAAAGTTAGGTCAAATCCTCACGAATGTATCCGCTACATTAGATGCTGAGGTGTTGGCGTCCTATCCGTTAACAATGGTACGCGATGTGTCGCGAACTTGTTACATCTTGATTGGCGCCGATAAAGGCTTAGCTGGTGCTTATACCAGTAACTTGATTAAATATTTTGCGCATGAAACACATGAAAAAGCATCTGATACGTATGAAACGATTACCGTAGGCCGCAAACCGACGGAATATCTGCAGTATCATCAGTATCCGGTGACACATTCTCATGTAGGGTTTTCCGATAAACCGGATTACAGTCATGCCAAACAAATTGTACAAGAAGCATCTAAGCTGTTTTTAGATGGCGAAGTTGATGAAGTTATTTTGATTTATACTCATTTCGTAAACTCTTTGACGCAGAATGTGACCAGCGTAAAATTATTGCCGGTTATCACAGAACCGCATCATGAGGGCGAACTTAACGAATTGTATATTTACGAACCTTCAGAAAAAGCCATTTATGATCAATTGTTGCCTAAATATTTGGAAATTACTGTGTATAACGCTTTATTGCAAGCTTCCGCCAGTGAGCTTGGTGCTCGCATGACGGCTATGACTTCTGCAACAGATAATGCAGGAGATTTAATCAGCACACTTAATTTGGAATACAATAAATTACGACAAGCCGGCATTACCAATGAAATTTCTGAAATTGTCGGTGGCGCTAATGCCTTGCAATAGGTATAACTACAAAGGAGGAGAGACCTCTTAAATGAGTAATAATATAGGTAAAGTTGTACAGGTCATCGGACCGGTAGTCGACGTTCTCTTCACGGCGGGAGAGCTTCCGGCTATTTACAACGCAATTCATATTAAAAAAACAAGCGAATCCGGCAAGGAAGAAGTGATTGTAGTTGAAGTAATGCAACACTTGGGGGACGACACTGTACGTGCCGTTGCCATGAGTTCTACGGATGGCCTGACTCGCGGTATGGAAGCAGTGGACACAGGTGCCGCTATTTCCGTTCCGGTCGGTGATGGCGTGCTTGGCCGTATTTTTAACGTACTCGGTGAAACGGTTGACCATGATGATACGCCTGTTAAAGCGTCTGAAATGTGGCCAATCCACCGTCCGGCTCCTAAATTTGATGATTTGGCACCGGAAACTACCATCTTGGAAACAGGGATTAAAGTCGTTGACTTAATCGCTCCATATGTAAAAGGTGGTAAAATCGGTTTGTTCGGTGGTGCCGGTGTAGGTAAAACCGTATTAATCATGGAGTTAATCCATAATATCGCAACAGAACACGGCGGTTATTCCGTATTCTCCGGCGTAGGGGAACGTACTCGTGAAGGTAATGACCTTTGGAACGAAATGAAGGAATCCGGCGTTATTTCCAAAACTGCTTTGGTATACGGTCAGATGAATGAACCGCCTGGAGCACGTATGCGTGTTGCTTTAACCGGCCTTACCATGGCTGAATATTTCCGTGACGTACAGAAACAGGACGTGCTCTTATTCGTAGATAACATTTTCCGTTTCATTCAGGCCGGCTCGGAAGTATCCGCGTTGCTCGGTCGTATGCCGTCGGCCGTAGGTTATCAACCTACCTTGGCCAATGACGTTGGGGCTTTGCAAGAACGTATTACATCGACTAAAGAAGGTTCCATTACGTCCGTACAGGCCGTATATGTACCTGCCGATGACTTGACTGACCCGGCTCCGGCTGCTACCTTCGCACATTTGGATGCGACGACAGTATTGTCGCGTTCCATTGCTGAAATCGGTATTTATCCGGCTGTGGATCCACTCGATTCCACCAGCCGTATCTTGGATCCGTTAGTTTTGGGCGAAGAACATTATAAAATCGCCCGCGGCGTACAGGAAGTATTGCAAAAATATAAAGATTTACAGGATATCATTGCAATCCTCGGTATGGAAGAATTATCGGAAGAAGATAAATTGACGGTTGCCCGTGCCCGTAAAATTCAACGTTTCCTCAGCCAGCCATTCTTCGTAGCGGAAGTATTTACCGGTTCACCGGGCAAATATGTACCACTTAAAGAAACCTTGCGTGGCTTCAAAGAAATTTTGGAAGGTAAACATGATGATTTACCGGAAAACGCGTTCTATATGGTAGGCACCATTGATGAAGCAGTTGCTAAAGGAAAGGAATTGACGGAGAAGGGGGAATAGTTCATGAGTAGCGGCAAGACCATGCATCTGGATGTAATTACCCCTGACAAGACGGCCTTTTCGGGTGATGTCAATTTTGTTGTCGTGCGTACTGAAATGGGCGAACTCGGTATCTTACCACGCCACGCCGATTTAGTGGTTGCCTTGGAAATTGCACCGTTGCGTGTAGATTTACCGGACGGCACTCGTCATTTTATGGCCAACTTCGGCGGTTTTTTGGAAATCAAAGACAATGTGATTACCGTTGTAACACCGAATTGCGAATTGCCTGAAGAAATTGACGTAGAACGTGCTAAACGGGCTAAGGCACGTGCGGAAGAACGTCTCGCATCTAAGAATGCAGAGATTGATTTTCATCGTGCTGAGTTGGCTTTACAACGATCGCTGTTACGTCTTGATGTAAAAAATAAAGCGTAAGCGATTACAAATTACTAAAAATGCAAATATAATTGCAAGCACAATTTAGGGACTGCTACGGCAGTCCCTTTTTTGATGTTTGAAGAAATTTTTTTTGATGTATGGAGCAATCTTTTTTTGATGTATGGAGCAATCTTTTTTTGATGTATGGAGTAATCTATTTTTTTATGTTTGGAGCCATCTATTTTTGATAATTGGATCGTTTTTTATTTTAATAAAAAAATTGAATTATAATGCTATGTATTGAATCGTTTGCCAGAGAAATTTAATTCAGAATGCGTAATAGGAGTAGACTAGTTTATAGTTGTTGATTAATGTTTGCTATAGTTCCGGACTATAACAAGCTGTGCTTTTGAGATTATTCATAAGTATCGGGATTACAGTTAAATTGTAATTTTTTCGCCAAAATTATACTATAAATCGAGTTAGCTTCATAATTTTCGAAATAACTCAAAGTGTCCACTGTCAAAAGAATGACGTAAAACTCTTGTTGACAGCTTTTTGAATGATTGGTATAGTAGTCACATCGATAACGACAGCAAGTCATCGATAGCCTACATTAACATACAGAATCGACGATGAAGAGATAAGTAATCGCAGAGCGTTGGCACAGAGAGTCCCGTAAGGTGGAAGGGGATGCAAAAGAATGCGAGGAAAATGGTCTTGGAGTATCCGAGGTGGAATGCGTAAGCTTTAGTCTCGGCGGATGCAACCGTTATAATGCCACGGTATAACCTTACGAATAGAGTCATATAGTTAAGGTACTTTAAGAATAAGTACGACATAATTTTATTTTGTAAGACGTACCGGCTGAGGGCAGAGCCGTGAGGCTTTGCTAAATCAAGGTGGTAACATGTTATAGACGTCCTTGTTCACAGCGGTGAATAGAGGATGTTTTTTTTTACCGATTTTTATGGCATAGTAATACTAATCAACTTGCTGATAGCAAACTGAAAGCAGTATATGTTAATGGCATTAACCACTGTAAACGAACAACAGAGTTGAGAGGCTGTTGCTCGGAGGGGCAGTGAGTTAATAAAATGATAGGCACTAAGCAATGAGTTTTACAATGTTTGAGAAAAAAGAGAGACTTTGGGGATTCGGTTTTGAAAGTTTTCTATAAAGAAAGGATTTGAGTATAGGAACTTAGAGATTCAGATTTGAGAAAGACGAGCAGTTTAGTAAGAGGGGTTAGAGTGTTAATCATTAAGATTTGAGAAAGATGAGAAAAGAGAGTACGGGCTTGGGGGAAGGAGTGATGCAAAATGCCCATAACGGTAGTGAAAGACTTGCCGGCCATTGCTAAACTGGCAGAAGAAAATATCTTCGTCATGGACACGGTAAGAGCTGAAACACAAGATATTCGGCCGCTACAAATATTAATCGTTAATCTGATGCCGACGAAAGAAGTAACGGAAACACAGATTTTAAGAGCATTAAGCAATACGCCGTTGCAACTGGACATTACCTTACTACATATGGCGAGTCACAAGGCAGCACACACATCAGAACATCACCTCAGTTCGTTTTATCGGACTTTCGATGAAATCAAAGACAAGTTTTATGACGGTATGATTATCACCGGCGCACCAATTGAATTGATGCCGTTTGAAGAAGTGAATTACTGGCAGGAACTGACCGAGATTATGGATTGGAGTGAAAATCATGTATACTCCACGCTCTACATCTGCTGGGGAGCGCAAGCCGGTTTGTATTATCACTTCGGTATCGACAAAGAATTGTTGCCGACGAAGCTGTTCGGGGTTTTTGAAAACGAAGTCCTTAACAAAAGGCCAATGCTGCTTCGCGGTATGGATGAGATTTTCTACATGCCCCATTCAAGGCACACGACCGTGTCGGTTGATGAGATAAAAGCAAATCCGAATTTGGAGATTTTAGCTGCTTCTGAAAAAGCCGGCGCAGCCATAGTTCGCAGCCTCGATAACAAACACATCTTTGTGTTCGGCCATTCCGAGTACGATCGAGATACCTTGCAGCGGGAATATGAACGGGATAAAAACTTGGGACTCGATATTGATGTTCCTGAAAATTACTATCCTGACGATGATCCGACGAAAGCACCTATCGTGCGTTGGCGGTCAACAGGGACGCTGATTTTTACCAATTGGCTGAACTATTACGTATACCAGGAAACACCGTATATTATTGAACAGATTCAAAAAATGAAACAACAACGAAATTGTTAGTTACAGACATGGCGTAAAGAGAGAGACGCTAAGAGCTGTCAAATATAAAATAAAGAGAGATTAGGGATTGTCGGCGTGAGAAACCGACAGAGAGAAAAAGGAGAGATTTTATTATGAGCAAACAGTACAAATTCGAAACCATCCAATTACATGAAGGTCAAGTTATCGACGAAACAGGTGCCCGTGCGGTGCCGATTCACCAAACTACAAGCTATGTATTTAAAGATGCACAACAGGCAGCTGATCGCTTTGCCCTTCGCGATCCGGGTGCTATCTATTCCCGCCTAGGGACACCGACTAACGACGTTCTTGAAAAACGCGTAGCGGCTTTAGAAGGTGGTGCCGGTGCCTTATCCGTAGGTTCCGGTTCGGCAGCTATTACTTACGCGATTGAAAACGTAGCCGGTACCGGCGATAACATTATCGCAGCCTCCACTTTATACGGTGGTACCTATAATTTGTTCAGCTCCACTTTGCCTCGTTTTGGCATTACGACTAAATTCGTTGATCCTGATGATTTGAGTGCTTTTGAAAAAGCTATCGATGACCGCACTAAAGCGATTTATGTGGAAACCATCGGTAATCCGAACATCAACCTTGTGGATATTCAAGCTGTGGCGGATATTGCCCATAAACACGGCATCATCCTTATTGTAGATAATACTTTCGGTACCCCATACCTTATTCGCCCGATTGAGCATGGGGCCGACGTGGTAGTGCATTCCGCCACTAAATTCTTAGGCGGTCACGGTACAACAATTGCCGGTGTTATCGTTGAAAGCGGTAAATTCGACTATAAAGCCAGCGGTCGTTACCCAGATTTTGTAGCCGGTGACGTTCATTATAACGGTCTTGTATATGCTGATTTACCGATTCCTTTCACTGTAAAAGTTCGTGCTCAGTTGCTCCGTGATACCGGTGCTGCTTTGACACCGCTCGCTGCATGGCTCATTTTACAAGGCATTGAAACCTTGTCCTTACGTGTAGAACGCCATGTTGAAAATACCCGTAAAATCATCGACTTCTTGGCTAACCATCCAAAAGTTGCTTGGGTTAACTATCCGGAATTGAAAGACAGTAAATACAAAGCCTTGGCTGATAAATACTATCCAAAAGGCGTTGGTTCTATCTTCACTTTCGGTATTAAAGGCGGCAAAGCTGAAGGCATTAAATTCGTAGATGCCCTTGAGATTTTCTCCAACTTGGCTAACGTAGGCGATGCGAAATCCCTCGTAATTCATCCGTCCAGCACAACTCATGCACAGCTTAATGAAGCAGAGCAAAAAGCAGCCGGCGTAACTCCGGATATGATTCGTATCTCCGTGGGGATTGAAAACGTGGAGGATTTGATCGATGATTTGGCACAAGCTTTGGAACACGTTTAAGTCGGCGAATTTGAATAAACAAAATAAACCAATTAAGCAAATTACAGCTTTCAATTTAATTAATCCGGCTAAAAATGAATATGCTTTTACGCTGTACTGGTGGTATTAAGCGTTCATTACTTTAATTGCGAAATAACTTCACATTTTGATTTGCAATACAACTTCACTACTTCAACTTACAATACAACTTAAAAATTAAAAGACAAAGCCCTTGCGTGTGAAATTCTGCAAGGGCTTTGTTATATTATGCTTTGCTTTGCTATGTTGGAGGTTAATTATTTCAGTAATATCTTGCTTCGATTTATAAAATTTGATAAACATCGCTGCTTTATAGGGGATTTTGACAATTTCTATCAAATAATTGAGTATTTAATAATAAATAACTTGACTTGAAGTTAGCTCAAAGGGATACAATAATTACAGTAAATAAAGTGTCAAACGTATAATATAGAATAAACAAAAATTACAAGGAGATGATACAATGACAATAAAAGAAGTAGCTGAAAAATTTGATATTACCACCGATACACTTCGTTATTATGAACGAATCGGCTTGATTCCAAGTGTGCCACGTACCGCTTCGGGTATTCGTGATTTTGACGAAGTAACTATTAATTGGGTTGAATTTGCCCTTTGCTTTAAAAAAGCAGGTGTACCTTTGGAAGGCATCGTAGAATATGTAAAACTCGCTTTGCAAGGCGTAGGTACCGAACCGGCTCGTCGTGAAATTCTAGTTGAAACACGTGAAAACTTGCTTGAAAAACTGGAAGAAATTCAAAGTTGCTTGGAATTGTTGAACCATAAAATTGATGTGATGTATAAAGACTGCGGTTCATATACACAGCAACTCGTGGATGATTGGAAAGCAAGTCAGCAATAAAATATTCTCGCGCAGCATTCTAATGTTGCGAAAAAACATTTTCTCGTAAGTAGAAGCGAAGGAAGGGTTCCCCTTGTAGTGCGGCTGTTTCACATCAAAGTACTGCGCCGGGGAACCCTTCCTTCGCTTTGTTATCATAGAGCAAATGGCGTTTCTGCAACATTAGTTAAGAACTAGCCGCGAGAATATTTTATTTGCTGGGAAGAAGAGGTATAAAAAAATATGTCCTCTCGCACCGCTGGGTTGCATGCAACAAGGCGATGTTCCGAGGACATATTTTTTATTTGGGAATTATCATATCAATTTAAAACATAGTTCTGTTATATTGCAAGATAAGTAAAATGGTGTTTTTCTTTCTTTCTTTTCCTGCGGAAATTATAAAATATTGGGCGTAACCGGAGTATTGCTTAAGAATAGATAATGTATGTAAAGGGTCCCCACGTCTTCTGAAGCATCCCTTTTGCTACGTGGAGCCAGGGTGCAAGGAAGGTATGGGGGCTTTTATTAATTTACGCCATAATAATTCGGGCAAGCCAAATATTTAAGCCTATCAGTTTAAAGAAAGATATCGGCCCTTTCCTATTTGAGCTCTTTCAATAAAACTTTTAAGTAATCAAAAATATGCTCTACTGATGGCAAATGCAATCTTTCTTGAGGGGTATGGGCATGAGTGATCGTAGGCCCGAAGCTGATCATTTGGGTATTTGGCATAACGGCTTTCAAGAGACCGCATTCAAGACCTGCATGGATAGCGGTTACTTTTGGTTTCTGGCCGGTTACTTTTTCATAAATAGTGATAGCCTGTTCTTCTAAAGGACTGCCCGGTTCGTATTCCCAAGCCGGATAGGAGCCGGCGATTTTTGAAGGAAGGCCTAAGGTGGAAGCTAAGAGATGGATTTTCTTGGTTAAGAAGTCCATGGAGCTTTCTGAGAGGCTGCGAATGGAAATCAACAAATGAATGGTATGTTCTGTTTCTTCCACGATAGCGATGTTGTTACTTGTTTCAACAAGGCCTTCCAAGGAATGGTTCATGGCAAAAACGCCGTTTGGCGCGAGGTATAAGAAGGTGAGTAAAGATTCGGCTGTGTCACCACCGTAAACGGTATCAGGTAATTCAGCGTCGCTTACGAGGATGTTAATATTTTCATCTTGAGGGGTGAATTCACCGCGATACGCTTTCATTTTAGCCTGAATCCAAGTAGTAATCGGTTTTACATCGGATTCTTTTACCAAAATGGTTGCGGAACCGACGCGTGGAATGGCGTTATGTTTAGTACCGCCGGTGAAGGAGGCCAATTGATAATTGTATTGAGCGGCCAATTCATATAAAAGACGACCGAGGATTTGGTTGCCGTTGGCGCGTTCTTTATGAATTTCAATGCCGGAGTGACCGCCTAAGAAACCGTTCAAGGTTAATTTCAACGCATGGGTGAATTGGGAGTCACGATTATCGCGAAGACGAGGAATTTCAACATCTACGCGGCAACCGCCGGCGCAACTGACTACGAATTCGCCTTCTACTTCAGTGTCGATATTGAGTAGATATTGACCGTGAGTCTGACCTTCTTTAACAGCCAAAGCACCGTCCATACCGGTTTCTTCGGATGTAGTGAAAAGACATTCCAACGGACCGTGTTCGATGCTGTCGGAATCGAGGACAGCCAGGGACATGGCAACGGCGATACCGTTATCGGCACCCAAGGTTGTTTCGTTGGCGTGGAGCCATTCGCCTTCTTCAATATGTTCAATCGGATCGGTCAAGAAATCGTGAGTTGAAGCGTCACTTTTTTCACAAACCATATCCATGTGACCTTGCAAAATAATGCTGGGGCGGTTTTCGAAACCCGGCGTAGCCGCTTTACGGATAAGTACGTTATTGGCTTCGTCCTGTTCTACTTCAAGATTACGCGCTTTGGCAAATTCAACAAGCCAGTCGCTGACAGCTTTTTCATTGCCGGAACCACGAGGAATTTGATTCATTGCTTTAAAAAATTCTAATACTTTTTGTGCACTCATAAATACACCCCATTTACTAAATCAGTGTATACAACTGTATACAACTGTACACGAATAAAAAACTATAACTTTATAGTAACACATTTATGTTGATTTGTGACAAAAATATTCTTAACTATATAGTATAGAAATTCAAAAATCATGATGAAATGTTATTAAAAAAGTTGCACACTACAAAAAGTATTATATCGATTTTAATAGATAAAATTCCGCCTTTGCATAGCCAGTGAAAGGAATTCTTTGTTATAATAGATTTGTAAAAACCTTGAATTAAGAGGAGGGTATGCTATGGCATATACTAAAAAAATTGTTGTTATCGGCACCGGCGGTACCATTGCGGGGCAGAGCGGTTCGGCGGAAGATTTGACCGCTTATCAGGCCGGCGAGCTTGGTATTGATGAAGTGTTGGCTATTGTGCCGGGCGTAGAACATTACGGCCCTTTTGAGAGCAAACAATTATGTAATATCGATAGTTCGGATATGACAATGGCTATATGGATAGATTTGGCACATACCGTACAGGCGGCGGTAGATCGTGATGATGTGGCCGCTGTGGTGATTACTCACGGTACTGATACAATGGAAGAAGGTTCGTATTTTTTACAGTTAACGGTTAAAACGGACAAGCCGATTGTCATGGTTGGTGCTATGCGTCCGGCTACGGCTATCAGCGCGGACGGCCCGCTTAATTTATTGCAGGCCGTGCAGATTGCCAGATCGCCTGAAGCTGTCGGCAAAGGCGTACTCGTTACACTGAACGGAACCATTAATTGTGCTCGTGAGGTAATGAAACGTCATACGACCGGCTCCGATGCATTCGGCAATGATTTTTTCGGTCATATAGGCTTTGTGCAAGACGGTGTGGCACGTTTTTATTATCAATCGCTTCGTAAACATACTTTAAATAGTGAGTTCGCGCCGCTTGCGGTTAAGGAACTGCCGACTGTAGCGTTAGTATATTTGTATGGCGGCATTGATTCCGGTGTATTGCACCATGTACTACAAACAAAGCCCCACGGCTTAGTGCTCGCAGGGCTTGGTCACGGTATATTACCGGAACGTATCCGGCAGTTGGTTGAAAACCTTGATATTCCGGTTGTACGCTCATCGCGCACCGGTAGCGGTATGGTATCTGTCATGCCAAACGACAGTCGTCACGGTTTTATCGCCGGTGATACATTGGCACCTTCAAAGGCGCGTATTCTGTTGACTTTGGCATTGACTAAGACAACAGATCGAGCCGCTTTACAGGAATATTTTTACGAATATTAAGCTTTAAATTTTTAGGCGTATGGGGGCGCATCGTTCTACTGAATAGTAAGCTTCGTCGTTCTAGTGAATATTAAGCTTCGGCGTTAGTTTCTTCATAGGCTTTTAAAGCCTTGTCGTATTCTGCTTTGCGTTCGATATTTTCAAAAGCACGCTTCATGGCAAGACGTACGCATTTGGCTAAGGTATCGCCAAATAACGAGTAAGTACCCGAGTCGGTCAATACTTCGCCGTTGGTATCGATGGTGAGTACGACGCCGTCCGTAGCCGTGCCGGTAGCGTAGGCACCGCTGATGAGGCTTTTAATTTCCGCCTCGCGAAAAGCGGCACTTTTGGCTTCGGTAACGGTAATTAATGCCTTGGTTAGGGCCCCGTCGGTTAAGGCTTTATTGGTAAAAATTAAGAGGTTAATCGTGCCCGGTTGGCGAAATTTACCGTCCTTTTCTTCGTAGTAATAACCGTCGCCGGCACAATGAGCGGTTGCTTCAAAACCGGCGGTAGCAATGGTTTCGACGATAACATCGCCGGCCGTTACTTTGGTATAAACATGGAACTCCATGGTGGCACTGGTAATGAGACCGGTACAGAAATTTAAAGGATAATCTTCCTGTTCAAATTCGGCTTTTAAATAGCCGGCTGAGGAACCGCCCGGCAGTTCTTGTTCGGTTTCTACAAAAAACGGCAAGTTCTGATTACGGATAGCCATAATGTGGTGTAAACCGCCGTTTAACGGACCGGTGCTCAAGCTGTAACGCACGTCATCGAAGGCAACAACGATGGCTGTGTTATGAATATGGACTTGACCGCCGACGGCTAATTCCGACGGCGCTATATATGGATTATTAATAGTTGGTTTTGTCATAGTTGACTCCTGTTTAAGTTTATATCCGATGACACTTGTTTTTTCAGTACCTTAAACTTGCTTTTAGCACATAAAACTTGTTTTTCAGTACGTTAAATCAGCATTTAAATATATAGACACATAGTGTTATCATATATGGTTTTTAACAATTTGTCATCTGTTGTTTTTTTCATAAGACAAGTAATAAAAAGGTAGTGTAATTTTTAAAAGAAAGAGAGGCGTTTATATGTTAGTAGCCAGTGTACAAGCCGCGGATCCGGTTTCGACCAGTGTTCAAAATCAAGTGGCGGACAGTATGAGTTATGTGGATAGAATTATTAATTTCTTTATTGAGCATGGACCGAGTCTGATTGTGGCACTCCTTATATACATTGTGGGGATGTATCTGGCCCGTTTTATTCGTGATGTGGCCATGCGCATGATGAAGCGTGCCAATTATGATCATACGGTTGTATCTTTTGTGAGTCAGATTATCTATTACGGGTTGCTTGCCATTGTTCTCTTAACGGCGCTTAACTCGGCCGGGTTCCCGACAACGTCTTTATTGGCAGCCTTTGGTGCTTTAGGTTTAGCTATCGGTTTGGCTTTGCAGAGTAATCTGGCCAACTTTGCATCGGGTCTTTTGATTCTGATTTTTAAACCGTTCAGAGCCGGCGATTTGATTACAGTCGGTTCGGTAACGGGGACGGTTCGCAGCATTCAGTTTATGAATACGACTATTGTAACGAAGGAAATGCGCACCGTATTTATTCCAAACTCCATGCTTACATCACAGCAGGTGACGAACAGTACATATCAGGATACACGTGTAGTACCTTTCGTATTTAATATTGGTTATGATAATGACCATCATAAGGCCATTAAGATTATTCGTGAAATTATTGAAAGCGATGAACGTATCGTCAACCGTGAGATGGTTGAAGTAGGTATCATGGAATTCGGCGATAACTCGGTGCGTATTGTGGCGTACCCGGTAGTAGAAAATGCAAACTATATGAAGGTATTCTATGATACTATGTCTTCGATAAAAGATCATTTTGATGCAGAAAATATTGATATTCCATATCCTCAGCGCGTTGTGCATATTCAGCGCAGCGGTTTAGATGAAAATGCTAAGCCTTTAGGTGATATGAGTCAATATGTAAAATAAGGATTGTTGGATTATGAACTATTGGCAAAAAATGTTAGGCGTTTTTGTAGTGACAGGTGGTTTGGTGGTCGTTGGGGCATTAGGGGCAACGCAGGTTGCGGCGGCCGATCAAGCGGCCGTCAGTCAGACAACCGATGCTAAAGTAAGTCAAACGACGACTCCGGAATTGGCAAGGCAGGCGACTGTGTTTTTAGATGAAACATCTGCGGCGAAGTCGAGTGCGGTTGCCGTACCGAGTTTTGTGGCGGAAGCAGTCGTTCTGATGGATGCCGATACAGGTCGCGTGTTGGTATCGCGTAATGAAAATAAGCGAATGCATCCGGCCAGCACCACTAAAATGGTTACGCTGTTAACGGCCCTTAAATTGCAGGGGACAAGGCTTGATGAATTGGCCACAATCAGTCCGTATGCGGCCTCTATGGAAGAATCTAACTTAGGTGTTAAACCGACGGATCAGTTGCCTTTACAGGCGGTGGCAGAAGGTATGATGGTAGCCAGCGGTAATGATGCGGCCGTAGTAGTGGCTGAAAATGTGAGCGGCAGTGTATATCGCTTTGCGCTGGAGATGAATCAAGTGGCAAAAGAAGCAGGGGCTACGGGCAGTCATTTTTTGAATCCGCATGGTCTTACGGAAGTCGGTCATTATTCGACAGCTCTGGACTTGGCTAAAATTGCGGCTTACGGCATGAATATTCCCATGTTCCGTGATTTTGTAGGCGATGATTTTTACAAGGTTCCTTATGAAAACCGCAAACCGGTTTGGATTCGCACAACGAATCACTTTATTCGCAGTAAATATGAAGGGGCCAACGGCCTCAAAACAGGCTACACGGAAGCGGCCGGTGAGTGTTTGATTGCCACGGCAACCCGTGACGGGCACACGTTGATTGTGGTTCTCTTAAATGACGATAATCGCTGGGTTGATGCGCCGGCTTTATTGGATTATGGGTTTGCCCGATTGGGTGTAACAAAATAGCATAATCGGGTATTATAAAGGTGTAATAAGACGTTAAACCTTATAAAGCTGTTATAAGGTGTTATAAACAGGTATAGATAAAGGGGTATTATGAAATCAGAATCAGGTAAAACCAGTGCGTTTTTTGCCTTTTTACGACGTTTGCGATTTATTCGTCGTTGGGGCTTGATGCGCAATATGGAACCGGAAAATAACCAGGAACACAGTCTTGATGTGGCATTTATCGTTCACAACTTGGCGTTATTACATAATTTAAACGGCGGTACGGTCGACGTTAATCGTTTGGCCGTAGCCGCCATGTATCATGATGTGAGTGAAATTTTTACCGGCGATATGCCGACTCCGATTAAATATTTTCATCCCACATTGCGTGAATTATATGGTCAAGTGGAACGATTGGCCCAAGAGAAGATGTTGCGTACGTTGCCGACGGAACTGCAAAAGGCCTATGAACCGTATTTGTTGGGCGAACTCGATGAAATAGAGTTAAAATTGCTCAAAGCGGCTGATACGATGGCGGCTTTTATGAAATGTGCCATCGAGAGAAAAGCCGGCAATGAGGAATTCAATGAAGCTTACGACAGTATATTAACAAAGCTCCACGCCATGGAATTACCGGCAGTGGAGCAGTTTTTGACATTATATATGGAACCTATGAGTGCATCGCTTGATACGCTTAATTATTCATCGTTAGATGAATGAGTGGTAAGCGGTGCCACCGGTTTTGCGGCTGAATCGGCCGATGAAGTTATTGCATTTGAGTCTGTGCCGGTGGTGTTTGTTTCGGCTATATAGTTAGCGTTGCGAAGCAGCACAGCTTTACCGCGCCACGCAAAGGCACGGTGGCCGTATTCGGCTTTGAATGTTTTATTGGTGAGTTCCGGCAGTTGCACCGGATTGACATAGGGTTCAACGGTTTGAAACTCCGGAATCGGTGTGGTTGGCACATTACGATTGTGCGGGCACACTTCTTGACAAATATCACAGCCCCAAATGAGGGGAGATTTTTGGATAATCGCTACTTCATCGGGGGGCAAGTCTCTTTTCTTCTGGGTGAGGTAGCTTTTGCATGTTTCAAAACCGAACTCTTTATGGCCCAGTGATTGACCGGGACAAGATTTAATACAGCGATTGCAACTGAGACAGGTACCTTGCATAGGTTCGTCCGGCGTGAGTTCGCAAGAGGTTAAAAGAGTGCCGATTGAAGTGTAGCTGCCCCAAACCGGATGGATGAGGGACCTATTTTTGCCAAAAACACCGAGACCTGCAAGATAGGCTATATACCGGTCGGCCATGGGCGATGTATCGCAGTGGATTTCAAATTCCACCGTTTGATCCAGTTCTTGCAGGGCCGCACCGAATCGTTTCAGATAGTCGGGGATGACCAGATGATAGTCGGGTCCCCAAGCGTAACGCGGTAAATTGACCGGCTGATCCGTTTTTACATAGTATGGGAAGAGACAGACAATAGCACTCTTGGGCGTCTGTAATTGTGTATTGGCCGTGAGCCGTTCTTCCAAGGTGCCGTTAATAAACGGACAGGGCTTGTTCGTGTCGATATAGTTGGGCGCATCTTCCGGTAACGGCCATGGGGCGATACCTACGGCGGGAATATTTAATTTTTTTGCTATTTGAAAAATGTCGTTTCGTGTTATCATGATACAGTTATTATGACAAATTTTGTACAAAAAAGCGATGACTTTTTATATATTACGGACGGCGTTCGATTATAATAAAAGTATATCAAGTCGCCATGTATGGTGCATTTAATTTGGCAGTGCATTTATTTTATATAGTGGATAACAGGTGTAGCGAATCTGCATGTAGAGGTAGGAGGACATCATGTTGATGTATCGGCAGTTATTGCAACCGAAGACGGTTGACGAGGCATATGAGATGGCCTTGAAATTTAAGACAGCTCCGTTTTTAGCCGGCGGCTGTTGGATCGGTTTAGGGACGTGGCGTTGGCCTTCAGTGATTGATATGAGTCAGTTGGGCTTAGATTATATTCGTGACGAAGAGCGCTATTATGCTATCGGAGCCATGGCAACCCAAGGCGATGTGGAACGGTTTGAGCCGTTCAAAACCTATGCTAAAGGACTTTTAATCAAAGCAGTACATCCTATTTTGGGTGTTCAGTTTCGTAATATGGCCACCATGGGCGGTTCTGTGGCGGCTCGCTTCGGGTTTTCCGATATTTTGCCGGCTCTATTGGCGTTAAAGGCCGATGTAGTACTTCACAAAAACTGTGTTATGCCTTTAGCTGAATACATGAATTTTAAAGAACGGGATGTACTTGTAGAAATTCGTGTGCCTAAAGAGGTACGACCGGTGGCAATTAGTACTTTGCGTAAATCGACGAGCGATTTTCCGTTTTTGACGGGTTCGCTTCGTAAGGATGAAACGGGCTATCATATGTATATCGGTTGTCGTCCGGCGGCTGCCCGTGAAGCGGTTAAGGCCGGTGAACTGTTGAGCACTAAAGGCGTAGCAGCCATTGATGAAGTGATGGCGACCGCTGCCGCTGAAATTGCGTTTCAGACAAATTCGCATGCGTCGACCGAGTATCGCGCAGCTATGACAAAAGTACTGGTAAAACGCTTGGTGCAGGAGGTAGAGCAGTGGACGTAAGTTTAACAGTAAATGGTAAAAAAATACAGGTGTCGGTTGAACCGGATGAAATGTTATTGACTACGTTACGCGGCCAAGGTTATTTCAGTACGCGACGCGGCTGCGATACGCTTAATTGCGGTCTTTGTACCGTATGGCTCGACGGGAAGACTATTTTGTCCTGTTCGTATCTGACTTATCGGGCGGCCGGCCATGAAGTGACGACGCTCGAGGGCCTTGCCGATGAAGCAGCTCTTTTGGCGGATTGTTTGGCAGCCGAAGGCGCCGATCAATGCGGTTACTGTACCACGGGCATGATGATGAGTGCTATGGCGTTACGCCGTCAAAATCCAAATCCGACCGATGAAGAAATTAAGGATTTTCTCGTAGGCAATTTGTGCCGTTGTACCGGTTATGAATCGCATTTGCGCGGCATTCGTCGTTACTTGCAGGAGGTAGAGGCATGAGTGAAGAACAAAAAGTACGTCAACATGTGGGTAAGTCGTACAAGAAAATTGATGCCGCTACGATTTTGAGCGGCCGTGCCGCTTATACGGAAGATTTTATACCGCCTCATGCACTGGTAATTAAAGTATTGCGCAGCCCGCATCCGATGGCGAAGATTCTTGATATTAACGCTACGGCAGCGTTGAAATTACCGGGCGTTGAAGCGGTTTTTACCTATAAAGATGTGCCGAAGACACGCTTTACTTTAGCCGGTCAGACCTTTCCGGAACCATCCGCCTATGATTCTTTAATTTTAGATCAATATGTGCGGTATGTGGGGGATGCGGTGGCACTCATTGTAGCCAAAGACGAAGCGACCGCTTGGCAAGCCATGAAGGTAATTCGCGTTACTTATGATGTGATGGAACCGGTTCTCGATATGCGCACTGCGTTAGATCATCCGACAGTGATTCATCCGGAAGATGATTTGGATTACAATATGCCGGTCGGCGGCGATCCTAAACGCAATTTGGCTTGTTCGTACAGCCGCGTTGTAGGCGATGTTGAAGGGGAATTGGCAAAGTGCGATTATGTGGTGGAAGATACATATTTTGACCAGGCAACGATTCAAACAGCCATGGAAACATTCCGTACATTTTGCACCATTGACCAATTCGGCCGCCTTGTATGTACCAGTTCGACCCAGATTCCGTTCCATGTACGTCGTCATATTGCTCGAGCCTTGGAAATCCCGGCCACTAAAGTGCGTGTTATTAAACCGCGTATCGGTGGCGGCTTCGGTTCTAAACAAACGGCGTGCACCGAATTGTTCGCAGCGTTTGTAACTTGGACTTTGAAAAAACCGGCTGTTTTAATTTATGACCGTCACGAAGCGAATAACTGCTCAACCAGTCGTCATGCGCGTGAGTGGAAAATTCGGTTGGGGGCTACTAAAGACGGTATCATTCAGGTTATCGACATGGTAGCCGTGTCGGATGCCGGTGCTTACGGTACCCATGCTTTTACGACGTTTACAGCCGGTGAACATAAGTCGGTACCGCTCTATAATAAAGGCAAGGCAGTTCGCTATGAATCGAACATCGTCTACACCAATCATATGGCAGGCGGTGCGTTCCGTGGTTATGGGGCCACGGAAGCCTTGTGGCCGCTTGAATGTGCGGTAACCAAATTGGCTAAAAAAATGGGCGTTGATGAAATCGAATTGCGCCTCAAAAACCTCATCAATGTTGGCGAGCGTTCGCAAGTATACGAACCTGGCGATGTGCTCGAATCGGGGCTTTTAAAAGAAGCAATTGCCAAAGCCAAGGCTATGGCCCGTTGGGATGAACGGCCGCACAGCTGGCAGATTGATGAAACCCATCGCGGCGGTTTAGGTGTGGCATTGGCGTTCCAAGGATCCGGTGTTGCCAATATCGATACGGCCTCGGTTGAAATTAAATTGCAAGATGACGGTAGTTATACTTTATATACCGGGTCCACCGATATGGGCACCGGCTCCAATACGATTCTCATGCAGATGGCTTGCGAAGTACTTGGCTGTCCGCTTGATCACATGACTTGTTATGAAGCGGATACGGATGTAGTGCCGTTCGATCCGGGTTCTTATGCATCGAGCACTACTTATGTAACAGGAACAGCGGCTAAAATGGCGGCCGAAGATTTACGAGCTAAATTAATTAAGACGTTCGCCACTTATTTGGAAATAAGTGAAGCTGATATTGATTTTGACGGGGTAACTGCCAGAACTAAAGATGGTCAAAAAGCTATGACTACGCAGGAATTGGCACCTAAATTATTGGTAAGCTTCGGACCGGCGGCACAGCAGCTTGTGGGGTTTGCCACTTGGGGCAGTCATACCTCACCGCCACCATTTATGATTGGTATTACGGAAGTCAGTGTCGATACGGAGACGGGGCAGGTAACGCCGCTCGATTATTATGCGGTTGTGGATTGCGGTACGGTGGTCAATCCGAAATTAGCCAGAGTTCAAGCCGAAGGCGGTATTGTACAGGGCATCGGTATGGCTTTGACGGAAGAAATAAACTATTCGAGTACGGGTCGCTTAGAAACAAATAACTTAATGTGCTATAAAATCCCAACGCGCCTCGATATGGGACGTCTTCACGTAGATTTTGTAGAATCCCATGAACCGACAGGGGCTTTCGGTGTGAAATCTATTGGCGAAGTAGTCATTAATACTTCCTGCCCGGCTATTCAAGGCGCCATCTTAAATGCATGCGGAGCAGAATTAACTACATTACCTATGATTTCAGAAAAGGTATTTCAGGCCTTGATGGCGAAACAATAAAGGGTAGGTATTTAATTTCGAGCCAGAAGAGTGCTCGCACTGAGGAGGAACGGCCATGATGATTCAAGCTAAACATTGGAATTCGTTGATTGAACCGGGTATAACAGCCATTGTAGGGGCTGGCGGTAAGACAACAGTACTCTCTAAATTGGTAGAATATGCAGGATTAATAGGAGCGCCGACTTTAGTTACGACTACTACCAAACTGTATGAATCTCAGGTAGCTTTATGGAATCCGTATTATGGGACAGATTTTAATGATGCGGAAGAAGCCTGTCACAAAGCTATGCAGCGGGGGTGCTGTGTAGCTTGGTTCAGCAGTGTTGATGGCACTAAAGTAACCTCTTTGAAGCCTCAGGCTATTGATGCGATGCACATGGTACATCCAAATTGGCAAATTTTGGTTGAAGCGGACGGTGCTAAAGAAAAATGGGTAAAGGCACCAAAAACGACGGAACCGATTATCCCATCTCAAACGACTACTACAATTGGCGTAGTCAATTTGCAGATGCTCGGCACCGAACTCACAGAAGAACATGTTCATAATTTAGGCGCCGCTGCCAATATTATGGAGCGCGCCAAAGGTGCTGTGGTAACATCATCGATGCTGGCTCGTTTGGTATTGCATCCGCAGGGCTTATTCCAATACAGTCAAGGCAAACGGATTTTATTCTGTACTGGTTATGATACGGTGCAACATCGTATCATTGATGCCTTCCTTGATGCGTTATCGGACAGCAAATTCTCCATGATTGTATTGGCTGACGGCTATAAAGCCAGCTGTGAAATTGCTCGCGTTATTCAGTGGCAGTAGCAATCGTTCTCAGTCGCTTTACGTTACGTTCGGTGAATTATGTAGGGGAAATCCGGTAAGAGCCAACGTAGTGAAGCGGACATTGACAGGAATTAGTAATGGATATTGATGTAGTAATTTTGGCGGCCGGTCTCAGCCGCCGTATGGGGACCTCTAAAATATTGTTGCCTTGGCGCGGCCGTACACTTCTGGATGCGGCCTGTGAGGTATACGGCGATTTGGGAGGTAATAAAATTGTAGTTACGGGAGGCGAACAAGCAAGCGAAGCGGCACAAATAGCTAATTCATGGGGATTTACGGCTGTTTATAATGAAGCACCGGAAAGAGGGCAAAGTAGTTCCTTGGCCAAGGGAATCGCTGCTTTAGCGAATTCCCCACGGCCGGTACTTTGTGCTGTAGCGGATCAACCCCTTATAACGCAAGAGGCTGTCCGCAAAATGCAAAAGGGCTATAGTGTGCTTAATCAAGATGATAAACTGATTTTGTGTCCGTTATACGGACCCAATAAAGAACGGGGAAATCCGGTTATTTTCGGACCCGTATGGAAAGACGCTTTACAACAGTTAGTGGGGGATGAAGGGGGCCGCCGACTTATGCGCGGCGAAGCAAAAGATTTTGTGCAATTTATCGAAATTTCAGAACCTATCGGCGTTGATGTTGATACGCCATTTGAATATGAACAGTTGTATAATAGGCGAGGAAAAATATGAAACCATTAATACTTATGCGCAGTGGCGGCGATATTGCCTCCGGGTGTGTGTATCGTTTACGACGCGCAGGTTTTCGTGTTGTGATAAATGAATTACCGATTCCAACGATGATTCGTCGCAAGGTGTGTTACGGGGCGGCGGTACATCGCGGGGAAGTTTTATTGGAACGTTACGTGGCACGCCATGTGACTTTGGCGGAAGCACAAGGCATATTGGAGCGCGGCGAAGATATAATACCGGTAGTGACAGAAGACTATCGAACTGTTTTAGAGGCAATAAAACCGGATGTGGTGGTGGACGCTATCTTGGCGAAGCGCAATGTCGGTACGCGCAATGATGATGCACCGCTCGTTATCGGTTGCGGCCCGGGTTTTACGGCCGGTGATGATGTGAACGTGGTAGTAGAAACCATGCGCGGTCATACATTAGGCCGTTGTATTTATGAAGGATCCGCCTTACCGAATACGGGGGTACCCGGTGATGTAGGCGGTTATACGTATGAGCGTGTAATGCATTCGCCGTGTGACGGTTTATTCACGGCTCGCCGTCATATCGGCGAAGAAGTGGAAGCCGGTGAAACTATCGGTTTTGTAGACGGTACACCGGTTGTGTCGCAGATTGCCGGCATTTTGCGCGGTGTATTGGCCTCCGGTTTAATGGTAACTAAAGGTTTTAAATTGGCTGATGTGGATGCACGTTGTGAACGCTCCCATTGTTATTCTATTTCCGACAAGGCATTAGCCGTTGCCGGCGGTGTCATGGAGGCCATTTTAGCTTTTATGCACGAAGAAGAGTTATTTTAAATTTTGAGGTTTTTATGAGCTTATATGATGTAATTGAACAGCGTTTGGCACAGGATGAAAAATCAATTATGGTAACCGTGCTGAGCGGTGAACGCCAAGGCGATAAAGTCTTGTATAATGAAAAAGGCGATGTCGTATACGGCAACGCGGTTGACGGTATTTGCATTAATCCGGAACAGCGACCTGAAGTATTGAATTTAGGTGCCATGGAATGCTTTGTGCAACCGGTCGAAAAGGACCCTGAAGTATTGGTGTTGGGCGCCGGTCATGTGAGTCGTTGTATCGCCGATATGCTTCTCTTTATTGGCTGTCATGTTACTGTTGCTGACGATCGGGCGGAATATTTGCGTCCCGATTTTTTCGATGAACGCGTGCGTCGTCAATGCATTGATTTCAATGATTTGGCTTCGCAACTGCCGCTAAAAAATTATAAGGGCATTATCATCGTTACCAGAGCTCATGAATACGACAGTATTTGTCTTAATCAAGTGCGTCATTTGGTCGATTCTGCTTACATGGGTGTTATGGGCAGTCAAAAGCGTATTTTTCACGCTTTTGAAGTATTGAAAGAAGAAGGTTGGACACAGCAGGAATTAGATAAAATTTATGCACCTATCGGTTTGTCTTTGGGGGCAGATACACCGGAAGAAATTGCTTTATCTATTGTGAGTGAATACTTGGCAGTAACTCGCGGGCGCAAGGGCGGTTTCTTGTCGGAAGGAAGTAAGTAAGCATGAAACGAGAATTTGTCCGCTATTTGCAGGGACATGAGAGAGATACATTGGCCATTGCCACCATTTTACAAACCCAAGGATCTACGCCTCGTAAGGCGGGAACCACTATGGTAGTACATCCCGACGGTTCCATTTTCGGTACTATCGGCGGCGGTCGGGCAGAAAACGAAATTCGTTTGAGTGCGCTTGATGCACTGAAACATAAAGAGGCTCATCGTCGTATTACCGTTGACTTGAATGATGATGTAGCCGTTAAAGAAGGCATGGTTTGCGGCGGTAATTTGGATGTCTGGATTGAGACTCAGAATGTGTAATCAGCTGTATTCCTTGGTTATCAAATTTACAGCACGCTTAAAATAAGGTAAAATAAAAGAGTACCTGTGCATCAGCGCAGAGTACTCTTTATTTATTTGTGAACCTCCTGAGGAGTGGTTATATATGATGGCACAATTACAGGGTTTAATTGAAACGTTCCGATTCGGCGATTTAGTCGATATTCTATCGGTAGCGGTTTTAATTTACTATTTATATAAACAAATTCGTGATACACGCGCCATGGCACTGTTAAAAGGCCTGATTGTATTGGGGCTTATTAATGTGGCCAGTCGTTTTTTTGATTTACATGTTATCAGCTGGTTGTTGCAACAAGGGATGACCGTCTTATTGGTTGCTTTGCCGGTAGTATTTCAGCCGGAGTTGCGACGTGCGTTGGAACGATTAGGGCGAGGACGACTGTTTTCAAAATCACAGGATGTAAGTGAAGTTGAAATCGATAATTTGGTCAATGAAGTAATGGCATCGGCGAAGGTAATGTCGCGTGATCGCATTGGTGCTTTGATTGTTTTTGAACGTGAAGTAGGGCTTGGTGAAATCATCGATACGGGTATCGAAATCGACGGTAAAGTGTCACGAGAGCTCTTAAATAACATATTTATTCCGAATACACCGCTCCATGACGGGGCCGTCGTTATTCGCGGCAATCGTATTATGGCAGCCGGTTGTTTATTACCGTTAACACAGGATCGCTCTTTGAGTACAGAACTCGGCACGCGTCACCGTGCGGCTATCGGTCTCAGTGAACAGGCTGATGCGGTTGTTTTGGTAGTGAGTGAAGAAACCGGTAAGATTTCTTACACTTATGGCGGTCATATTTATCGTCATTTACCGGAAGAACAGTTGCGCGAATCGCTCAGAGCTTTCATGGAACGCCCTAAGAATGCGTTGTCCTTCTTGAAGAAATGGAGGGCTAAAAAATGATGCGATGGATTAATAAAATTCAAGGCCATTGGATGGCTAAAATTTTGTCCCTCTTAGGTGCCATTTTATTATGGTTCTTTGTCATGAAGGAACAGAATCCGATTGTGGATATTAACTACACCGTACCGGTTCAAATGCAGAATTTGAATTCTCAATATGTGGTAGAGAATATTCCTTCAGAAGTGCATATTCATTTACGCGGACCGCGTAATTCGATTTTGGCAATTAATCAGAGTACCCTCAAAGCCTATATGGACATGGGGGATGTAGCACCGGGACAGCAGAATGTTCAGATTCAGTTTACACCGCCGTCGGGCGTAAGTCTTATCAGTATGACGCCGGATACGGTAAATGTAAATGTAGATGAATATACCTTGCGTGAAGTACCGGTAGAGGTACAGCAATTGGGCAAAGTGCCGGAAGATGTAGCCATTAAGGCTATTAATACGGTACCGAAAGTAGTTACCGTAAGCGGTGCTAAGCAAGAAGTTGATTCGGTGGCACATGTAGTATTGCGCGTAAAAATGAATGACCGACGGGCTGATTTTACGGCCTCCGGCATGATGGTAGCCGTTAACGCAGCCGGCAAGACGGTTGATAAAGTAACCATTACACCGCGTCAGGGCCAGGCTCAAATTGATTTGGAACAAATTCGTTTTGAGAAAAATTTACCGGCCGTAGCAAATTTAACAGGAACTTTAGACAGTGAATACGCTGTTAAAAGTGTAACGGTTGAACCGCAGCAAGTCCTTGTGAGCGGTAAAGAAGGTGCGATTAAAGATCTTACCGAGGTTCGTACCATAGACATTCCGTTAAACGGGCAGGTCGCCAATATTGAAGGTGACTATGATTTGGTACCGAATGAAAACTATTCGATAACACCGGCGAGAGTTCACGTAATCGTGGAAATCGTCAAAAAATATTTAGGAGACGCTAATGCTAAGAATAATTAATTTTCGAGTGGACGTAAAAAATAAAAATCCGCTGGAAGCCTTACTTGTTCATAAATTTCCTGTCTTAAAAGATCAGATTCAAGAGATTCATGTAGTGAGACGAGCCGTTGATGCTCGTAAAAAACCGCATATTACGTTTGTGTACACTTTATTTGTGGCGGTCCATAATGAGGCGGCGGTAATGAAAAAACTCGGCCGCGACAAAAATGTGAGTACCATGGAACCTATCGAACCGGAACCGATTGTTCACGGTGAACAGCTTCTCACGGAGCGTCCGGTTGTAGTCGGCTTCGGTCCGGCCGGTATGTTGGCCGCGTTTTATTTGGCTCGTGAAGGGTATCGTCCCATCGTGCTCGAGCGCGGTCAAGATGTGGACCAACGATCTCATGATGTAGAAACATTTTGGAAAACTGGTGAATTCAAAGCGGAATCGAATGTACAGTTCGGTGAAGGCGGTGCCGGGACATTTTCCGACGGTAAATTAACGACGCGCGTTACCCATCCGAGACTGCACGAGATTGCCAAATATTTTGTCCGTTTCGGGGCACCGCAGGAAATCCTCTACAAGCATAAACCGCATGTGGGGACTGATGTGCTGCGCGGCATGGTAAAAGCCATGCGTCAGCAAATTATAGCTTGGGGCGGTGAAGTCCGTTTCGGGGCTAAGCTGACGAAACTTCAATTGCAAGCAAACCAGATTGTGGGCGTTGAAGTAAATCATGAAGAAATGATTCCTACACGCCTCGTGTTGGCCGGTGTCGGTCATAGTGCACGAGATACGTATGAGATGCTGTATAAATTCGGTATTGCCATGGAAAGCAAACCGTTTGCCGTAGGTGTTCGCATTGAACATCCGCAGTCAATGATTGATATTTCACAATATGGTATCGATCCTGCCGAATTGGGACTTGGGGCGGCGGAATATTCCGTTGTCTATCATGATAAAGAGACGGGCCGTACGGCGTACAGCTTCTGTATGTGTCCCGGCGGTGAAGTGGTGGCCTCTGCTTCGGAGGACGGCCATGTGGTTACGAACGGCATGAGTTTGTATGCTCGTGCCAGCGGCGTAGCCAATAGTGCCTTGGTAGTTACCGTAGGCCCTGACGATTTCGGCACCCATCCGCTCGGTGGGGTTGCGTTTCAACGCGAATGGGAAAAGAAAGCCTTTGAATTGGGCGGCCGTGATTATAAGGCACCGCTTCAAACAGTGGGTGATTTCTTGGCCCGTCAAAAAGGTACCGTGCCGGAACAGGATGCAGCAGCACCGCATTCCTATCGTCCCGGCGTAGTGGCGGCGGATCTTCATGAATGTTTGCCGACCTATGTAACGGATGTTATGGAACGGGCGTTGCCGTATTTCGGACGTCGTATTAAAGGATTTGATGAACCTCAGATTTGTATGACCGGTGTAGAAACGAGAACCTCCTCACCATTACGCATTTTGCGAGATGATGATCGGCAATCGCCGACGGTCAAAGGACTATACCCTATGGGTGAAGGAGCCGGCTATGCAGGCGGTATCATGAGTGCCGCTTTGGATGGTGCGGAAACAGCCATTCGTGTGATGGTTGCGTATAAGCCGTTAATGGCGCAGGAAGGAGAAGCGTAATGTCTAGATTATTTGGCACCGATGGGGTGCGTGGGGTAGTAAATGCGTTTTTGACGCCTGAATTGGCGTATCACTTGGGTCGCGCAGCGGCTTCGTATTTCGGTCGTCAGAAAAAACGACCTGTATTCCTCATTGGTCGCGATACTCGTATTTCCGGCGCTATGCTTGAAAATGCGTTGGCTGCCGGCATTTGCTCGGTAGGCGGTGATGTAGTGGTTGCTGGTGTGGTACCGACTCCGGCCGTAGCGTACTTGGTACGTAAGCACGGTTGGGATGCAGGCGTTGTTATTTCCGCTTCGCATAATAAATTCCCGGATAACGGAATTAAATTCTTTGACGGTCAAGGATTTAAATTGCCGGATGCGGTTGAAGATGAATTGGAAGATTTATGTCAGCAGAGCAGTGAAAATAATTTGGAACGCCCTACGGGTGCGGATATCGGCCGTATTCTTAACAGCCGTGAACTCGCTCATGAATATGCCGCTTTTGTGGAAAGTACCGTAGACGTATCCCTTGAAGGTTTGACGATTGTTTATGACGGGGCCAATGGTGCCGCTTCGGCCGTAGGTCCTGAAGTTTTTGAAAAATTGGGCGCTAAGGTGATTGCCATCAATGTCGATCCGGACGGTGTTAATATCAATGAAAATGCCGGTTCCACTCACATGGAAGGTCTCCAAGCGGCCGTTGTTAAATACGGTGCGGATGTGGGGATTGCCAATGACGGTGACGCAGACCGGTGCCTTTTAGTTGATGAAAAAGGCGAAGCTCTCGACGGCGACCAAATCATGCTTCTTTGTGCTAAACAGCTCAAAGAACAAGGCCGTTTGAAGCAAGATATGATTGTAGGTACGGTAATGAGTAATATCGGTTTCCACAAAGCAGCCAAAGAATTAGGTATGAAAACATTCTCCACAGCTGTAGGTGACCGCTACGTACTCGAAAAAATGCGTGCCGAAGGTTATTCCATCGGCGGCGAACAGTCGGGTCATGTAATTTTCCTTGACTACAACAGCACCGGTGACGGCTTATTGACAGCCGTACAGATGCTTGCCTTACTTAAAAAGTCCGGTCAGCCTTTATCGGAGCTTGCCAAAGTCATGGTGAAATACCCGCAATTACTCGTGAATGTTCACGTAGTAACGAAGACCGGCTGGGATGAAAATCCGCTTATCAAAGCGGAAATTTCCGAAGCAGCTCGTGAACTCGGTGAAAACGGACGTATTTTGGTTCGTCCGTCCGGTACGGAAGCGTTGATTCGTGTTATGGCGGAAGGTCCGGATCATGAACAATTGGAACGTATTTGTCATACTGTAGCGGAAACCATCGGTCGTGAACAAGGTCTCGTAGAAGAATAAGATAAACTGTTAAAATCCATAGTATGATAGGCGGATTTAAGTATCAAGATCCCCGTCAGCTATGGATTTTACGCGTTTTTTACATATCTTTACAAGTATACCTATATCAGTTATAATAAATGGACACAGAGTGTTTATTGAGAGCTATATTCAGAAGTAGTGCTGAAGGCCTTTCAGAAGCATTTTGAGACACTTTCGGTGAATTCTGAACAGTAGTTTACAAGGTCCCGAGAGTATGCTCATAACTGTGAGACTGTCGCAACTTAAGTAAAGGAGGTTACCTAATTCGTAAAGGCGAATAGCGCAGGCACTGAACGGAGACAGCCGATTCAGTAGACGAGGTAGAGGAGTATCGAAACATCAGCGGATGCCTCTCGGCCGGCTTCAGTCGTTATATAAGTTACAATGTCTATCGGTGACGATGAGAACAAAAGACTTATACGAAGCAATTGGAGTAGTCTGTTTTCAGGAGGATACAACCATGTGTGGTATTGTAGGATATATTGGATTTGAAGACGCGTCTGAGTTTATGTTGGACGGTCTTTCTAAACTCGAGTATCGCGGCTATGATTCAGCCGGGATCGCTGTTTTAGGTGCCAATAATGTAATTAAAGTGCAGAAAAAAGTTGGTCGTCTGGCTAACTTACAAGCAATTGTTAAAGAAGACCCCAATCCGGGGCATGTAGGTATCGGTCATACTCGTTGGGCTACTCACGGTCGTCCATCGGATATGAACGCTCACCCTCATACGGATGCAAAAGGTTTATTTGCAGTCGTTCACAACGGTATTGTGGAAAACTATTTACCGATTAAAGAAGAATTAATCAAAAAAGGCTATGAATTTAAATCCGAAACGGATACAGAAGTAGTGGCCCATTTGTTGGCTGATTTGTATGACGGAGACTTTGAAGGTACCGTTCGCCGCGTGTTACAACGCATTGAAGGTTCTTACTCCTTAGTTATTCTTTGTGCTGATGATCCAAGCCGTATTATTTGTTCTAAAAAAGATAATCCGCTCGTTATCGGTCTCGGCAAAGGTGAAAACTTCATTGCTTCCGATATTCCGGCTATCATCAATCATACACGCGACACTTACATCTTGAACGACGGCGAAGTAGCTGTTGTTACTAAAGACTCCGTACGCGTAAGTGATTTGGAAGGCAACTTAATTAACAAAAAAGTATATCATGTAACTTGGAATGCGGAAGCTGCCGAAAAAGGCGGTTTTGAACATTTCATGTTGAAAGAAATTTACGAACAACCAAAAGCTATTCGTGATACTTTGACCGGCCGTATCTCTAAAGACAATAAAGAAGTTGTGTTTGAAGAATTAGGTTGGGAACCGGCTGATGTGGCGTCCGTTAACCGTATTTTGATTACGGCTTGCGGCACGGCGTATCATGCAGGCTTAGTAGCTAAATACTATATCGAACAATTGGCACGCATTCCGGTAGAAGTGGATATTGCGTCCGAATACCGTTATCGCGATCCGTTGACTGATAAAAATACCTTGGCTATTGTTATCAGCCAATCCGGTGAAACCAGTGATACGTTGGCTGCTTTAAAAGAAGCTAAACGTCGCGGTGCCCGTTCCTTGGCAGTAACCAATGTGGTAGGTTCTTCTATCGCTCGTGAAGCCGATCAGGTAATCTACACTTGGGCCGGCCCTGAAATCGCCGTTGCATCTACTAAAGCTTATACAACTCAGCTCGTAGCCTTGTTGTTATTGGCTGTATACATCGGTAAATTGAACGGCAAATTGGATGCCGCTTTGGCTGAAAAAATCTTAACTGATTTACATGAATTGCCTAACTTGTGCAATGAAATTTTTGAAACGGTTGACGATATTAAAGCCTTTGCCCGTAACTACGGTTTCCGTGAAGATGCATTCTTCTTGGGGCGCTCCATCGACTATGCGGTAGCTATGGAAGGTTCTTTGAAATTAAAAGAAATTTCTTACATCCATGCTGAAGCGTATGCCGGCGGTGAATTAAAACACGGCACCTTGGCTCTTATTGAAGAAGGTGTACCGGTTATTGCTTTGGCTACGCAGGAAGACGTACGCGAAAAAATGATGAGCAATATTAAGGAAGTTAAAGCTCGTGATGCGATTGTTATCGGTCTCGGTCTTGCCGGTGATACGGAAATTTCCAAATATGTGGACCACACAATTTTTGTGCCACGCTCAGATAAATTTACAGCCCCTATTTTAGCCGTTGTACCATTGCAGTTGTTGGCTTACTATGCAGCAATTACGCGTGGTACCGACGTTGATAAACCAAGAAACTTGGCTAAATCCGTAACGGTTGAATAATCAATTATCAATTTTTACAATCGTAACCGTGGCTATATGTACTGTAGCCACGGTTATTTTTCATGTACAGAATGACGTTTTCGGGGTACAATAATATATAATACATAAAAAGCTTTCGCCGATATGAGAGAGGGCGAAACTTTTATAGGAGGAATTTTCATGTCAGTTATTTTTTCAGGCATTCAACCGAGCGGTGAATTGACCTTAGGCAATTATTTAGGAGCGTTACGCAATTTCTTGGATTATCAAGATACTGATGAATGTTACTATTGTGTGGTTAACCAGCACGCCATTACGGTGCCGCAAGACCCAAAAGAATTATTTACTAATACCCGTCGCTTGGCAGCATTATATTTAGCAGCCGGCCTTGATCCTAAGAGGGTAACTTTGTTCGTACAATCCGAAGTGCCGGAACATGTACGTTTAGGTTGGATTATGACAACCATCAGTTATGTAGGCGAATTGGAACGTATGACGCAATATAAAGATAAATCGCAAAAACGCGGTGATTCCATTCCGGCAGGCCTTTTGACCTATCCGCCACTCATGGCTGCCGATATCTTGCTCTATCAAACAAATTACGTACCAGTAGGGGAAGACCAGAAGCAGCATTTGGAATTGACTCGCGACTTGGCACAGCGCTTTAATCGTGTGTACGGCGAAGTTTTCACCATTCCTGAAATTAAACTCAGCGTAGGCGGTGCTCGCGTTATGAGCCTTCAGGAACCAACCAAGAAAATGAGTAAATCTGATGATAATCAGATGGCTACGATTCGACTCTTGGATGATGAAGCAACGATTCTTAAGAAATTAAAACGGGCTCAGACTGACTCGGAAAATTCCGTTCACTATGACAAAGAAAATAAACCGGGCATTTCTAACTTGATGGGAATTTATGCAGCCATTACTAAAGATTCGTATGAAACGATCGAACAACGCTATGTTGGTCAAGGTTATGGTACTTTCAAAAAAGATGTGGCTGAATTATTGATTGATACTTTACGTCCACTTCAGGAGCGATACAATGAATTAATTGACAGTCCTGAATTGGATCATATTCTTGACGAAGGAGCCGCTAAAGCTCGTGAAAAAGCAAGCAAAACGTATCGTGACGTAGAACTTGCCATGGGTCTTCATCGTAAATAATAATCTGTATTTAGGGGAACCTTGGGCTGAGGCTGGAGGTGGGGATATGGAAGTACGTGAAGTAAGTGAACGCTTTCCTTGTGGTGAAGTAGAGGAAACGTTTTCCGATTATATAGTAGTATCTTGGGTTATGTGGTTGTTTTTCGGTGCCGTGGCAACTTGGGCCGTGTGGCATTCACAACGCGGTACGGTTTGGAATCATATTGCAATTGACTATATTATTGTCGGTTTTTGTGTATGGCGCATGACGAGACAGCGACGTCCGTTGGTGTACGTGTGTGAGAATGGAATTGTCATTCGACGCCGGCCGGCCAGTCTTTTGGAGCGTATCGATATGCTCTGGAACGGTGATTACTATTACACCTTTATTCCATATGCGCAGATTATCGGTTTTACCGCCAATTGGGAGGAGATCCATATGGTTACCGATAGTGGGGGTATCCTTATCGTAATGGTGGATTTACAGTTTGTGCAGTATAAGCAAAAACTAAAATTGCTGTCGGTGATTGATGAACGCAGTCATCGTATGGTATAAGTAAAACGGTCCGACCCGGTCGGGCCGTTTTTGCATCTATAACTTTAAGTTCTTAACATCATGCGTATTTGATTTTAAAAAATGAGTTTTAGCTCTTTACAACTTTATCTAGATAAAGTATAATGAGTTCATAAATTTGAACAGTACATTAGCTTGAGAAAGATGAAAGAGGGGACTTAGTTATGAAATTGAAGAAGATGTTGGCCTTGGGCCTGGCGATGTTTACGATGGCGGCGTTTGCAGCCGGTTGCGGTAATGATGCGGATAAAGATAAAGCAGCTGCCACCGAATTGCCGAAGAAAATTGTGATCGGTTTGGATGACAACTTCCCGCCAATGGGCTTCCGTGATGATAAAGGTGAAATCGTAGGTTTCGATATCGATTTGGCTAAAGAAGTAGCTAAACGGGCCGGTATGGAAGTAGAATTTAAACCAATTGACTGGGACAGCAAGGAAGCTGAGCTTAAGAGCAAACGTATTGATGCGTTGTGGAACGGTTTAAGTATTACGCCGGAACGCGAAAAGAATATCTTGTTCTCCACACCATATGTTCAAGATAAACAAATTATCGTTGTTCGTAACGATTCGCCAATTCAGAGTAAAGATGATTTAAAAGGTAAAATCGTAGGTACACAGCAAGGCAGCAGTGTTGAAGCAGCGATTGATAAAGATGCACAAGAACGCGGTTTCAAAGAAGTTAAAAAATATGGCGACTTCGTTAATGCCTTTATGGATTTGGAACTCGGTCGTATCGATGCCCTCGTAGTTGACGGTATCGTAGGTCAGTTCACGATGACTCAGAAACCGGGCGTATTCCGCTTGGCTAACGGTGACTATGGTGCTGAAAAAATGGGCGTAGGTTTCCGTTTGGAAGACAAAGCCCTGCAGGCTAAAATTAATGATGTTTTAAAACAAGTAATGAAAGATGGTACTGCCGATAAGATTGCTCAGAAATGGTTCGGCAACAGTAACTTATTGAATAAAGATGCTTTTAAATAATCGATTGGTGTCAGGCACGGCGTAAGGCTGTAACCGTTCACACAACCCGGTTAATATAGCAGTGAAGAAAGGAGGTAGTCCTTACCTCCTTTCTTTCTTTGAAAGGAGTCAGTCTGATGGAATTAATAGACTATTTATTGAAGATTACGCCGGTCATAGCCAATGGCCTCGGGGTGACCGTATCCCTGTTTTTAATTGTGTTAGTATTATCGTTACCGGCCGGTATTTTGGCGGCTTTATTGCGCCTGTCGCCTATCGGTATTGTGCGCAAAATCATGGCCCTTTACGTGTATGTTATGCGCGGTACACCGTTAATGCTTCAGATCTTATTTATTTACTACGGTTTACCGTTCATTCCGTATATCGGGGTACAGCTCGATGATACAACGGCGGCGGTTATTTCCTTTGTCCTCAATTATGCGGCCTATTTATGTGAAATCTTCCGCGGCGGCATCCAATCCATCCCGAAAGGACAGTATGAAGGAGCTAAGGTTTTGGGCTTTACGTATGTGCAGACTATGCGCAAGATTATCTTGCCGCAGGTAATTAAACGTGTATTGCCGCCACTTGCGAATGAAACAATCAACTTGCTCAAAGATACGTCTTTGGTGTATATTTTAGCTATGAACGATGTTCTTAGAATTACGCGCGGTATTGTGCAACGTGATTTTGATACGTCTGCTTTTATCGTAGCGGCTATATTCTATTTAATAATGACCTTTGTATTGACTAATATTTTTAACTATTTGGAAAAACGTTACGCTGTGTACGATGAATAGGAGGATCAGACATGAGCTTTATTGAAATGAAAGAGATAGAAAAAAGCTTTGACGGCCTACCTGTTCTCAAAAAAGTATCCCTTTCAATGGATAAAGGTGAGGTTGTGGCCATTATCGGACCGTCCGGTTCGGGGAAATCTACATTTTTACGCTGTTTAGGCCAGCTGGAAGTGATAGACCGTGGTACAATAGTAGTAGATGGTACACCTTTGGTACGGACTGAGGGGGACGGTAATGCTGTATATACCGACAAAAAGACGCAACAAGAACTGTTGTTGCGTATGGGGATGGTATTCCAGCAATTTAATTTATTTCCGCACATGACCGTGTGGGACAATATTTTGATTGCGCCGCAGATGGTAAAAGGTATGAAAACGGCAGAGATTGCGCCTACAGCGGAAGCTTTGCTTAAAAAAGTAGGCCTTTGGGAGAAAAAGGATGTATATCCTTCCAAGCTCTCCGGCGGTCAGAAACAGCGTGTAGCGATTGCCAGAGCACTGGCTATGAATCCGAGCATTATGCTTTTTGACGAACCTACATCGGCACTCGATCCGGAATTGACCGGTGAAGTACTCCGCACCATTCAGCAGTTGGCGGAAGAACATATGACGATGATTATCGTGACCCATGAAATGGCGTTTGCCCGTCAAGTGGCGGATCGCATTATTTTTATGGCTGACGGCATTATTCAAGAAGAAGGCAAACCGGAAGACGTTTTTACCAATCCAAAGTCACCACGTACCAAGGCATTTTTAGATTCTATGCTATAAGTAAAGGAGACATATGTAATGAAGCAACGATGGCAAATACGAATTGCTACCTTAGCGGTAGGAGCACTTTTGAGCGTGGCCGGTACAGGTTATGCGAAAAGTTTACCAAGCTATGACACGACCAAGGCAACGGCGGAAGCTCAAACCTTTGAGGCTCGCGGTGTTCATAGCGAATCTGACTTACCGACAGCGTATCAATCGTATGCGACTACGATGACAACGGAAGTTCGCGATTATCAGGACGGTTATACATTTACGGTGCCTTGGCGCCTCACGAACGGCCGTTATGAGTCACAAGCCAAAGAAGACGGCAGCACCGAGCGCGGCTATTTCTTTAATTTAGCAGAAAGCTCTATTTCCGAGCCGTTCCTTGTTTCATTTACAAAACGCGATAATATTGTGACCGGTAATGTAAGCCTGCAGGAGTGGAATACTACTTGGTATAACGAGTCCGTTGCGAATATGACGAAGGAGCGCTATCTTGCTTTATGGCGTGAAAATCGTAAAGATTTGAACGGCTATACCTTAGACGGTGATTTATTTGATTTCAAGGGTGCCACTACGGCACGCTGGGATTCTTTCGTGCGCAGTGATGCCGGCGAAACCGGGTCCACGTTCTTTGATGCGGAATTCATTATGCAGGCCGATCCTACACAGCGTTACACTATGACGATGATGTATCCGAGCAAATATAATGACTATATGATGCAGGGCGTTGTGAAAAATGTAGTGCCGTCCTTTAAATTGATGAAAGATAAATATCGTAACGTAGGTAATTTGGCCTTGACCGATGAAATCAGCTTTATCAAACCGAGCGGGTTTAAAGTGGAAATGCAGAACAGAAACGGGGCCGTTTTATCCAAGGATATCTACCGTATTGAAGTGGGGTTATTCCCAATGGAAAAAACGGTAACTATGGATTCCAGGGCTTCCTATCCGACTATGCAGGCTCGTCAGGAAATGGCTGACTTCTATGTGAATGAATTGGTAACTAATTACGGGGCTACGATTGAAACATATAAAACTTTGATTGATAATCATAACACCGGGTCTTTGATTGCCGGTTCCTTACAGCGCGGTGAAGGCATTGCCATTAAATTCGCATCCTATATTACTTTGACTGACTCCGGGGAAGCGGTAGTGGCTCGTGTCTTGGCACCGGATAACGGTCAAGTTACTTTAGATGAATTAATGAAAATGGTAGAAGGTGTTCGAATTCAGCATAAAGGTCTTATAAGCGGCGGTACGGTTATATTGTAATCGTGTTTGAGGATTGCTTGGCAGCAGTCATACAATCTTATTATGCGAGTTTCCGCTTTAATTTAAAAAATTCTTAAACTTTTTTTGAAAATTTTTTGAAATAAAAAAGGACTTTTGTAACTCCATAGAGAATACTTACAGTATAGAAGAAGTCATCGTGAATGAAATAAATTCATTCACCAATGGGAGGGATTCATATGCAAGAAGATCGCATCAATAAAGTAGTATACAAAACAATAGTTGTTCCGGCTGACGGTTCTGAAAACTCCAAACGTGCATTGCAACATGCAGTGTCTATCTGCGAACGGAATGAAGCACAACTTATTATTGTGCATGTAGCGAATATTGTGTCTGCTATTTCTAACTTTGACCAGACCCCAATCAGCGGCGGTTATGTTTCGGAACAGATTGCTGAAGATATGGAAGAAACAGGTAAAAAGATTTTGGAAGATGTTTCCAAAGATGTACCTGCCGATATTGCCGTTAAAAATGTGTTTGAAGTAGGATCCCCGGGCCCGGCTGTATTAGCAGTGGCCAAGAAATTTAATGCCGATTTAATTGTAATGGGCAGTCGCGGCTTGGGACCTTTGAAAGGTTTATTTATGGGCAGCATAAGTAGCTATGTAACCAGTCATTCTACTTGCCCGGTGCTCGTTGTCAAATAAATAGTCACATATGAGGGGCTTTGCTCGCCAAGGGGCAAAGTCTCTTTTTAGAATGGAGGTACTATGAATAAACAACGGATTGTTTGGCTACATGAACAATTGCCTGAATGGGAGGAGAAGGGCTGGATTTCTAAAGAACATGCCGCACAAATGCGCGTGTTTTATGGTACCGTAGACACCAAGAAGGGACCTTCACTCAGAAGATTGTTGGTGTTATTATTGGGGTTGTTACTTACAAGTTTGGGTTTATTTTTACTTTTTGCCGGTTATTGGTACAGTTTTTCACCGGCCGGTCGTATGGATTGGTGTATTGCCCTCTTGTTATTGGCGGTCATCGCTTTGGGACTGGGTGTTTGGAAAGTCCCACGAAGCAGCATCTATGCGGAAGGTATAGGGCTTTTTTATGTGGCGGCTCTTACCATTTCGACGGTATTGATGAGTGATACCTATTATACGGGCGAAGGCTGGGGATTTTATTCACTCCTTATTATGCTGTTGACCTTGCCGGTTATTTATCTCTTGGGTTCCGGTTTTACCATGATGGCTTACTTGCTGATTGGTTTATTATGGAGTGTATCGGCACGGGAACTTTCGCTGTGGGGAGAACCTGTATGGCTGTGGTTGCTCTTGGCGGCCGGCAGTCCGTTCTTTGCGGAACGGTTGCGCCGTAAAACCCGTTCCTATTTGTCGACCTTATGGCTTTCATGGGCCTATGTGGCGGCTATTTTCTGTACGTTCTTCTTTACGATTAATTCGTATAATTTATCGTTCAGTTTATTCTTTGTAGCCGCTTTGTCGGCAGCCACCTATGCATTGGGGAGCTTATCTCGTGAACAGGGATTGTGGTCTTTGCCGTTCCGCGGTATTGGTGTCCTTGGTCTCATGTACGTCGTTGTATACGGCACTTTCATTAGTACTTGGCAGGAAGAAGCAGCTGCCTCGGCTGATTGGCTGAGTATAGGCTTAGGTCTGGTTGCGTTAGTTTTAGTTGTGGGCGGTTTGAATGCACTTTGGCAAAAACGGATGGGAACAGAGATTTTAATTACTTTCTGTCCGATTATTGTAGGCCTATTAATGCTGTCGGTTCATTGGGGCTTGACGCCGTTAACCGGCTCTATCCTGTTCAACTTGTATGTAGTCTTGTTGGCGGGTGTCCTTTTGTGGCAAGGTACGGTAACGAAGCGGGTAGCTTTGGTGAACGGGTGTATTTTTACCTTCTTGGCCATGATTGCGGCCCGATTCTTTGATCCGACTTTCTCATTTGTCGAAAGAGGCTTTACATTTATGGTGACCGGTGTTGCCATATTTGTGGTGAATCTGTTTTATATGTGGCGTAAGCAAACTCGTCAGGCACAAGTTAATTCATCGGTGGCCAGGGCTAATCGGCGATTGCGACGTCGTCAGACATTGGGCGATGATGAACATATCGATGTGGCGGCTCAGACGGACGATTCGGTTAACGGCACGGCAGCCGAAAACAGTGATGGTAATGTCACCGATTCGCGTGAGCCGGCTGCGACTGCGAACCCTGTAAATAATGAAAGTGATACACGAAAGGGGGGAGCCGACGATGCGCAATAAAGTATATATTAAATGGATTCTCTTTGTTGTGGTAGGTATCCTTACCTTATTGTCACCATTTTTTATTCAGCAACGGTCTACGTCTTTGTTGCAAGGCGGCGGTGAATACCAATGGCCGGTTTCCTTGTCGCGTACGGCCGGTTGGATTCCGTCCGATTATTTGAGTGTCAAATTTTTAGGAAGTCGCGGGCCATGGCAGGGCGGGCGTTTGCCGGTCCATGATCAGGAAGTCTATGTATGGGTTTCGGCCAAGCCGAATGGTATTTTGGAAGTAACCGGCGTATCTGATAAAAAGCCGACTGCCGGTGATTATATTTTGGCCCGGGTTACACGTGTGGAAAATACGGATGTAGAATTCCACCTGCTTTTTGACCGGGTAACATTAGATTTGACCAAAGTTAATCCTGCATTTTATACGACCTATAAAGGCACATTGCTGGCCACCCTTAAGATTAAAGACGGGTATGGTGTTGTTACCGGTGTATATTCACGGGGTGTTTTTTTAGATATGGCAACACCGGAAAGTGAAGCACAACAGGAAATTGATAGTCGGACACCGCTTAATCAAATTGGTGAACCACCGACTGCACCGACTGCGACAGATGCTGCAGGTCAAAATTAAGCTGGTTAAAAAAGGGTTTTTCGGTATATAATGTAAAACAGTGGATAGATGAAGAAATAATAAACGTGTAATAGGAGTTATGGTATGGATGTTGCTCATGCACAGGTAGATGTGCAAGAATTGGCTGATTTGTTCAAAGTGTTGGGAGATCCTACACGAATTCGCATTGTACAGCAATTATTGAATAAGGAGATGTGTGTTACGGATATTGCCGAATCTATGGGGATGGGGCAATCCGCTATTTCACATCAATTGCGTGTATTGCGTCAAGCTCGTCTGGTAACATTCCGTAAAGAGGGCAAAACCGTAATGTACAGTCTTAATGATGAACACGTGGTTATGTTACTCAGCCAGGGGATTGAACACGTATCACATCAGTAAACATAATAATTGGGTACTAATCTTAAAGCCGCCTGTAAGGGCGGTTTTATTTTGTCTTTGATGCTTGATGAGCACGATTTTATTTTGCCTTGGTTCCCTGATGAGAGCGGTTTTCTTTTACTCTATGAGAGTGGTATAATAAGATGTTACAGATAATTTAAGAATGAGGATGTTTATGAAATATACAATCTTTCCAACAGATATATCGGAACCGTTGGCTGTATGGCAACACTTCGATGGGGAGGAACGGGTGTATTGGCATGATACGCAGGTTAACCGTGTTATTGTAGCGGCCGGTCGGGTTAAACGTATTACCGAGGCGGAATTACCGGAATATCCGTGGGCCTGGTACAGCCGGACCTTTTTCGATACAGTGACTGATAAAGCGTGGCAGGACATGGGTAATGAATTGGTAGTTTTTACGCATTACTATGTACAGGAAGAAGGCCGTGCTTATTGGGTAACGGCTGCTGACGAGCCGCCGACCGTTAAATCGGATGCGATTACTCCGACGGATCATGTGTATCGGCAAGCGGATGCCGATGACTATGCGGCTTGGCAGGCATTGTTCGGCCATATTCAAGCCGGTATTGCGGCCGGTACGGTGACTAAGGTGGTAGCGTCGCGTAAAGTGACGCTCGAGAGTGATAAACTTTTTGACAGCACGTCGATTATCGGGCGTTTGGTAGCTCAAAATCAAGGTGCTTTTATCTTTGCCTATAGTAAGGGTGAGGCTGTATTTTTAGGTGCTTCGCCGGAAGTACTGGTACGCAAGCGCGGGCAGGACTTTATGAGTTATGCGTTGGCAGGCACTATGAAAAAAGATGACATTCATGATCAAGGGGCACGCCTTTTGGCTGATGCTAAAAACCGCTACGAGCACAATATTGTGGTAGATATGATTAAGTCTACTATGAGCGATTTATGCGAGCGGGTGGAAGTGAAAGATACGCATATTATGGAGCTCCCTAATTTGTATCATTTACGTACATTGCTTTATGGTCATGATACGGAGCATTCAATTTTGACAATGGCTAAAGCACTTCATCCGACACCGGCTATGGGTGGTGAACCGCGTGAAGCGGCGTTAGCTCTTTTGAAACAGTATGAGCCGTATGAACGCGGTTTATATGCGGCTCCCACCGGCTGGGTGTGCGGCAATACGCCACTCTTTCGTGAAGCCGGTGACGGGCTTTTGATTGTAGGCATTCGTTCGGCCCTTATCCATGGGAAAACTTTATATGCCTATGCCGGTTGCGGCGTGGTGGCCGATTCGGATTGTCGGTCGGAATACACCGAAACAATGACTAAATTACAAACTATTTTGCGAGCCTTATAGGTGTTTTGTTTACCTGCAGAGGCTTCTGCGGAGCTTTGCTTGAACTATCAAGTCATAGGCTTAGTCGGGGCTATATGGTACAATTAAAAAGCAAAATAAGTGTATTGTCAGAGATTTTATGGAGGTGTACGATGAACGAATATATTGCAGCTGCAGTAGATGAGTTATTTGAACTTGGTGTCCGTCACGTAGTATTCAGCGGCGGGTCCCGTTCGACCGGTATGGCCGTGTTGTTCATGGCTCATGGCGGCTATAAAACATATATGAATATTGATGAACGTTCAGCCGGCTTTTTGGCACTCGGTTTGGCAAAACGCCTGCACAGGCCGGTGGCTTTGGTGTGCACCTCCGGTTCGGCCGGTGCTCATTACTATCCCGCTGTTATTGAGGCGTTTCACAGTCGCGTACCGCTAATTGTGCTCACCGCCGACAGACCGCCAGAAGCGCAGTTTGTAGGGGCACCGCAAACGATGGACCAGGTAAAACTTTTCGGATCCTTTGTGAATCATTTTGAAACGCTGAGTCCGGATATTGCCGGGAGCACGGCCACGGCGTCGGCCGTGTATGCTCGTCAGGTGATTCAGCGGGCTTATATGAAGGCAATGGACAGCGTACCGGGACCGGTGCAGATTAATGTGCCTTTACGTGAACCGTTGGTACCGGATATGAGTGCTGAGCAGTTTGCCAAGGGATGCCTTCGAAAAGAACGGCAGTTTAATATGAAACCGGGCATTATGCGTCTCGGTGAAGAGGCTATGGCAGCGCTGGCCGAAGACCTTGAAGGGCGCAAAGGCCTTATCGTGTGCGGACCGGCTACCGGTCGTGACGGTGATGATGAATATTATCGTGAAAACGGTTATGGTAACGGTTTGGCGTATTGTCAGGGTATAGAATTGTATCCGGGGTTTTACGATAATCCTAAACATGTAATGGGGAATGCTTATGGCACGGCTATGTTGGCTTTAGCTGAAACTTTGACGGCCCCCGTGTTGGCCGATCCGTTATCGTCGGTGAGAGCGTTAAATCATCCGCTCATTATCGACAAGTATGATACGTTTTTGAGCAATGCGGACTGGCAAGCAAAACTGGTTCCCGATTACATCTTAATGATGGGTCAAATGCCGGTTTCCAAACGATTACAGCAGTTTATAAAACAGCATCCCGATATTATGTGTTATCAGATTGATGCAGGTACAGCTTATCGCAATGGTACGGTGACGACTAATGTAGTGTTACAAAGTGATCCTGTTGCCTTCGCTTTGGATGCAGTCAAATCATTAACCGACACCCGTTGGTCGGTCGAACAGCTTGATGAGGCGGTTGAATCCGATGTATCGTTTGAAGAATTTTTAACAGTCAGAAACAATTATGTCGAAAAATTATGCGGCAATAAATATGTGAACCGTTGGCTGACGGCGCAGCATAGTACCAGTCTCCGAATGAACAAGGTTCATGAGGAAGCCACTTTATTTGAAGGCCGTTTTGTGCATGAACTGAATGATGCACTCGATGGACGGACCTTAATAAAACACGGATTGCCGCAGGCGGTGAACGTAGTGGTAGCCAACAGTATGCCGATTCGTGATTTCGATTACTTTTGGCAACAAGGCAAACCTAATACGCGCGTGTTCGGCAATCGCGGTATCAACGGAATTGACGGCACTGAATCAACGGCGTTGGGTATTGCCGCTGCCAAGGGTGAGCAGACCGTACTCGTGACGGGGGATTTATCTTTTTTCCATGATATGAACGGTCTTGTTATGGGGAAAAATGAAGGCTTAAACTTAGTAATTGTGTTGTTTAATAATGATGGTGGCGGTATTTTTGAATATTTACCGCAAAAAGGCATCAATCATTTTGAATATTTATTTGGGACGCCGCAAGGGCTGAACTACAGTGCGTTAGCCGATTTGATGGGCATTCGCTATCAGGCGGTTACGTCGTACGAGACGTTTGCCGATGATGTAGACCGAGCCCTAAAAGCTGGTGGCATCCATTTGCTGGAAGTAAAAACAAATCGTGAAGTAAGTCGTGAACTTCACAGAAAGTATACGGTAACTGTGTATGAGAAATGACTTCGATGACAGCCTTGATGAAACATCAATGTACGATCAAGGTGATCGAGAAGAGATTACGGCTGTTTTGGAAGCAGCCGATGATGTATATATAAGTATTGATAACGTGTCGTACCATGTGTCCTTAAGGGGCGAAGGTATGCCGCTTATTTGCCTACATGGTTTTGGCGAAGCCGGCGATACTTGGGACAAATTACAACTCCCGGGTTTTCGCCTGTATTGCGTAGATTTCTTGGGACATGGTGTATCGGATCGATCGCACAATCCGGTACTATATCAGTTGGATACAGTGCTTCGACACCTGTATACGCTGATTCATACTTTGGTAGGTGAAGAACCGTACGGTCTTATGGGGTACTCGATGGGCGGTCGTATAGCCCTTCAGTATGCAGCTATGTATGAGCCGTCAAGGCTTTTGTTCCTCATATTGGAATCGGCTTCGGCGGGGATTGAAGACATCAATGAACGGCAGGAGCGCGCGGCTCGTGATGAAGTGTTGGCTCATAAGATTGAAACCCATTCCATTGAATGGTTTGAAGATATGTGGTCAAAACTGCCTATTTTTGAGACGCAACAGAAATTGTCGCCGGCGGTGCAACATACGATTAAAGAACGGCGACTCAGTAATACGCCGGAGGTATTGGCCCATACATTACGCGGTACCGGTCAAGGTATGACGCCGTATGTAGGCAATAAAATCTCTGAATTGGAGATGGAGATTCTCTATGTATCGGGCTCGCTTGATACCAAGTATGATACAATCGGGCAAACTGTTTTCGGTATTTGTGAAAATGTGGCTCATGTGTCGGTCGCGGAGGCCGGTCATAATGTGCATACGGAAATGCCCGATGCGTTTAATGATATAGTAAATCTGTTTTTATCAGATTATAATGACAAGAACATCAGTTAATAGGTATTGAATATAACTCAATATGATGTAACATGTAGATAGTGAATACGTGCCGTATACAGTCAGAACTGTCGGCAGATTTTTAAAAAGGAGGCTATTATGAGCAAGTTTGATTGGCAAGTATTGGATCGCGGTTATGAAGATGTAATTTATGAAACCTATAACGGCATTGCCAAAATTACCATTAATCGTCCGGAAATTCGCAATGCGTTTCGTCCTAAGACGGTTGTAGAACTCATTGATGCATTTACCATTGCCCGTGATGATACTGAAGTGGGTGTAATTATTTTGACCGGTGCCAACCACGGTGGCGATGTGAATAAAGAAGCATTCTGCTCCGGCGGCGATCAGAGTGTACGCGGTAACGGCGGTTATGTAGGTGAAGACCGTATTCCGCGTCTTAATGTACTCGATCTTCAGCATTTAATCCGCATCACGCCAAAACCTGTTATTGCCATGGTTAACGGCTATGCAATCGGCGGCGGTCATGTACTTCATATCGTTTGTGACTTGTCTATTGCCTCTGAAAACGCTAAATTCGGTCAGACCGGTCCGCGTGTAGGTTCCTTCGATGCCGGTTACGGTGCCGGTTACCTCGCTCGTTTGGTTGGTCATAAAAAAGCCCGTGAAATCTGGTTCTTATGCCGTCAATATACGGCTCAAGAAGCTCTCGACATGGGCCTTGTTAATACAGTCGTGCCTTTTGATCAGCTCGAAGAAGAAACCGTTAAATGGTGTGAAGAAATTCTTCAATTGTCCCCAATGGCACTTCGTTTCTTAAAAGCATCCTTCAATGCCGATACCGACGGCCTCGCCGGCTTACAGCAATTCGGCGGCGATGCTACCCTTATGTTCTACACGACCGATGAAGCTAAAGAAGGTCGCGATGCGTTCAAAGAAAAACGCAAACCTAATTTCAAACAATTCCCTAAATTCCCTTGATAGGAGGACGTTTTAACTATGCGATGGTTACGAGAGCGGGCGCAAGCAACTCCGAATCAGCCCTTTCTTGATGGCTATACTTATAAAACGATATATGAGCGTACTGTGCTGCAAGCTGGCTTTTTGTCGGCCGTAGTGCGCGGTGAAAACCGTATCGGCCTTTGCAGTGAAAACTCGGTGGATATGGCGGTGATGCTCTTTGCGTTATGGTCCTTAGGGAAAGAAGTATTTTTAGTCAATCCTCACCTCACGGTGGCGGAGCAGGAACAGCAGGCCCTTGATCTGAAGGTGCACTTGATCTTTGCATCGCCCACAGTGCAGGAACGGGTAGAAGCAACCTGTAACGGTCGTTTTTGCAGGCCTCACCACAGTGCGGTGAATGAAGTGGCTTGGCGTACCTGGTCTGCTTTACCGCCTATGGATGAAACGTCGCGCATGCGACTGGTCCAATGTTTTGAAGGCCTCTTGGTACCGCCCTTGATGGACCAGGCTATTGCGGCTATTATGAACACCAGTGCTACAACCGGTTCGGTTAAGTCTGTGCCGCTTCGTTGGGGCCAGATTGAGGCACATGTAAAAGCATCGGCCAAGGTTCTTGGCGTTACGCCGACGGATAATTGGCTCACTGTGTTGCCCATGTTCCATGTATCGGGTTTGTCCATTGTTTTACGAACCTTATATAACGGCACGGCGGCTACGATTATGTCGCCCTTTGATGAAGATAAAGTCGTGAAGGGGATTACATCCGGTGAATTAACCATGGTGTCTTTAGTTCCGACTGTATTACAACGCATTGTGGATCGTATCGACAAGCATGCTCTTAGGGTGGTACTCTTGGGCGGTGAATTTATTCCCGATGCCTTGGTGGAAACCTGCTTAGCCAAAGATATGCCGATTTTTAAGACATACGGCATGACGGAAACGTTTGCTCAGAGTGCGACAGTTAATGTGCTCGAGCATCCGGACAAACGGCAGGCGGTGGGGAAACCGTTGCCCGGCGTTGTCATCGAAGTGCGCAATCCGGATGAAACCGGTATCGGTGAAATCTGGTTGCAGTCGCCTATGTTGATGACGGGGTATTTAGGCAAACCGCCGATTGTAGGTTTTTTTAACACCGATGACATGGGCTATTTGGATAAAGCCGGGTATTTATATATCGTAAATCGACGCCAGGATATTATTATATCCGGCGGCGAAAATATCTATCCGAAAGAGTTGGAGGATTGCTTATATCGTTTGCCGGGCGTTACGGAATGCGCCGTAGTGCCTAAAGAAGACGAACGTTGGGGGCAGGTGCCGATTCTTTATTATGCCGGTGAAGCCAGTGTAAAAGCGGTTAAAGAACATTTAAGTGAAAACTTGGGCCGCTATAAACAGCCGAAGGCCATTTGTCGTTTGGCCCGTTTGCCGCGGAATAATTCGGGCAAAATTATGCGCCGGACACTTATTGATGAAGCGGCGGATATGTAAGGCTTTGGGCCCGGTTACAGGGAATAGCGTTTGGCTATCTCTACGGGGATATAACCAAAAGTAGTTGATAATTATAATATGGTTAGATGTGAGGGACAAACGATGACTCATGAGATGACGATAACAAAGATTACGTTGTGGCACATTGGTTTACCGATGCGCTTTACCTTTCGTACGTCCCAAGGCACCTTATCACATAGAGAAAGTCTTATCGTAGGCGTCACTACATCGTCAGGCTATAGCGGTTATGGCGAAGTGGTGGCGTTTACGGAGCCTTTTTATACGGCAGAAACGTTAGCCAAGAGTAAAGATATACTGTTGACGACGTGGCTGCCTTTTTTTGTAGGTAAAACGCTGTCCGGGCCTTGGGCGATGTATGAGTTGATTCGGCAGTTAAATCCGGTCGAGCAGAATGTGGCAGGGACTGGTGGATACGATGCGTTACGGCCTGCCGATTATGATGAGTTTCAGCCTATTGAGTGCGACAGGTTGCGATCTCAATACCCCATGGCTTGGGCCGGGCTGGAGAATGCTTTACTTCATGCCTATTACGGTGAGCAGGGGTTATCGACTATAGGGACTTTGGTGCCCGGTAAAAAACGGAGAGCCATCGAATCCGGTGTAGTGCTCGGCGATATGCCGATTCCTGAATTGTTAAAAGTCGCAGCTGCGCACGTAGCCAAGGGCTGTAAGCGCATTAAGTTGAAACTGAAACCCGGTGATGCGGTGGAACGAGTAGCAGCGATGCGCACGGCTTATCCGGATATTATATTGGCCGGTGATGCCAATTGTAGTTTTGATACTACCCGACTCGATGAGATTATAGCACTCAATGCGTATAATTTACGTTCTTTGGAAGAGCCGTTTACATCAAAAGGGGCAGCTCAGTATAAAGCATTGCCACAAACGTTGCGTAAAGCCATTAAGACGCCGCTTTGCTTTGATGAAAGTGTGCAATCATTGGCGGACTTAAAAGATATGCATGAAAGCGGATGGATGGATTTACTGAATATTAAAGTCGGACGGTTGGGTGGCCTTCGCGAAACCATAGATTGTATTAACTATTGCCGTGCTCATAATATCGGTTTTTGGATAGGCAGTATGGTGGAAAGCGGTGTTTCAAAATACATGCATGTGCAGCTGGCGACACTGGCCGATACGTGGATGGCCGGTGATTTATCGGATATGAGTCGGTATTTTGATGCGGATATTATTACCACGCCAATCGAGTTTTCAGAAGGTAAATTAGCGGTTGATTTTAAACCGGGACTTGGTACCGCGATTAATGAAGCTATACTTAACGAATATACGCTGGATAGGGTTGTTTTTGAATAGTCACAGACTGATGTGGTGAGGATATATTTTGCAAGGCGTATTTGCAGGTAAGAATTTACAGGAAAGTATATACATAAATAAGAAGGGAGATAGCAATGACATTAGTTGATCAACTTAGCATAGACTATGTGAATCTGACGGATACAGGCTTTGAAAGTGCCATGACAATGACGGAATTTCATGCGCAACCATTTGGCTTTTTAAACGGTGGGGCCACTTTAGCCTATTGTGAAGCTATAGCCGGCATGGCCAGCAATTTAATGGGCAAAGGGGTTTATGTAGGCGTAGGCCAGACAATTACGGCCCATCACTTAAAAGCAACGAAACCGCAGGGAAAATTACTGGCCAAGGGTACTTTGCTTCATGGCGGTAAACGCAGTCATGTGTGGGAGATTAAAGTGACCAATGAAGCGGGGGATCATATTTCTCAGGTAACCGTAGTGAATGCACTGATTGAAATGAAACAGGGAAAATAACTTATTTTACGACAGGCCTTCGTGACGTATTGCTTTTGAAAAAAATATGTAGTATGTAAATAAGTTGTACAATGAGTCGGAAATAGGATTTTAAGTGTTATAATAGGGATATGATTTATAAATTTTAAAGTAAACGAAGAAATACAGGTGTAGGAGTAAATTTTGTATGTTAGAGCGTAAAGTGTTTGGTCTGGTCGTCTTAGTCGGTATCTTTGCCGGCATTGTGGGCATAGTATTTACTAATTTATTACATGTTATGCAGCATCTCACCTTTGGATACAGTGCTGCCGAGCATTTAAGCTTTGGTGTCGGAGTAGCTCAGGCGAGCGGAGAACGCCGCATTTGGGCGCTTTTGGCATGCGGCCTTGTAGGCGGTATCGGTTGGGTGTTGATTCATCGTTATGGCGGAAAATTAGTCGAAGTTAAAGATGCGGTAAAAGATGTGACAAAAGAAATGCCGCCGATTACGACGTTACTTCATTCCACTTTGCAAATTATAACCGTTGCCATGGGCTCGCCACTCGGCCGAGAAGTAGCACCGCGTGAAGCAACTTCAGCACTCATTACATGGGTGATGCGGTATGTGAAATTGACGAATGAAAATCGGTCGTTACTTATTGCTTGTGCATCTGGTGCCGGTTTGGCGGCTGTATATAATTCACCGGTGTCGGCGACGATATTCGTGTTGGAAACGCTGCTTTTGACATGGAATGTGAGGGCTTTGAGCTCCGCCTTTATTGCCTGTGGTATCGCTACCTTCGTAGTGCGATTGGGCCTTGGCGATACGGTTCAGTATGACATGCCGCAACCGGCTATGATTGGTAATTTTGCTGAATTTGCGGTGCTCATCGGGATTATTATCGGTGTGGCTGTTGTCCTTTTTGATAAATCGCAGACTAAGCTGCCGAAACTTGATCGTAAGAGCCCTAAGATGATTATTTTCTCCGTGATTGCTTTTGGCCTTGTAGGTCTTATGGCTATATACTTCCCTGCTATTTTGGGTAACGGCAAACCGGGCAACCAGCTCACCTTCGCTCATCTTGTGCCGTGGGAATACGGTTTGGGGTTATTTGCTGCCAAATGGGCGGCAGTTCTCTTGGCCATGGGGGCCGGTGCGTATGGCGGTAAAATTACACCATCTATGATGTTGGGCAGTACGTTGGCATTGGTAGTCGCCATTGCCTGGAACTTTGCTATCGGGCCGATTTCCATCGGGCTCAGTGCATTTTTGGGTGCTGTCGTGTTCCTTGGCTTGGCACAAAAAATGCCGCTTACTTCCGCTGTGTTTATGCTGGAATTATCGCGGTTTTCCGTGGAATTATTCTTCCCGATAGCGTTGGCCATGGGGATGGGGATGCTCACACAAGGATGGCTTAAAAGTAAAATATAAGACGATGGGATGAAAACGGCGATTTAAGAGGCAATAAAGAGCCTGTATAATCGCCGTTTTATATGAAGAATACCGTATTTTGTGATGATTTTTGATGGTGTAAAGTTTTTTGCAAAAATTGTAAAAAAATTATAAAAAAGTACTTGCACACATTTGCGTGGTATGATACAATAGCTTTGTTGTTGAGAACGAAGTAGTAAACAACAGCGAAAAGAATAGTATTCTTTATATATCGGGGCATAGCGCAGTTTGGTAGCGCACCTGGCTTGGGACCAGGGGGTCGCAGGTTCGAATCCTGCTGCCCCGACCATTTTTTTATGCGGGTGTAGCTCAATGGTAGAGCCCCAGCCTTCCAAGCTGGTCGCGAGGGTTCGATTCCCTTCACCCGCTCCACTTATAAGAAACGTTACCGCAGTCATGATGACTGCGGATTTTTTGTGTAAACAGATACTCTTTGCAAGTAATAAAAAATAAAAAAATTTAAAATAGGTTGGAACAGGTTAAAATTAGTTTGGGATATATAAACTATGTAAAGAACTTCGTGTTGAGAATTGATTTTTTTACATAGTCTGGTGTATAATAGTATACAGTGATTTTTAGAGAGATTCTACTTATCGCTCAGAATTAAATATGGTCCAGTAGCTCAGTTGGATAGAGCAACGGCCTTCTAAGCCGTGGGTCGGGAGTTCGAATCTCTCCTGGATCACCATGAAGAATGCAGTAGCCACAAGGGTTTATAGCCCTTGTGGTTACTTTTTATTACTTGATTTTTGTTTGTTAATATACTTGCACTAGTAGCTTTTTGCACTAAAAATATACTAGCGGATATATTTGCAAAAGATTGTTCGTCATAACTGCAGATTGAATAAAAATGACCTCCTTAAAGTTAGAATTAAAATCTAACCTTAAGGAGGCCTTGTTTGTTATTAAGTTAAGTTTTTTAATATTATGAATGATTATTGGACTATGTCAGTAATCGCTCATTAATAGGCTAATGATGGTTGGTGTGAAGAGACATAGTTTAGGAGTGCGTTGAATAAAGCTCTGGTCTGAGCATTAAGTTCATTGACAGAAATAGGATTTCCGTTAACATAAAATACGTCGTGGGGACCGAAAAATGATGCAATGCCTCCAGAATAGCGCTCTGATTCACCGGTAGAAGTATCAACTAATGCAAAAGAGAATACGTAATTATTGCTTTGCATAATAAATTGGTCGTCAATGTAGATTTGGATATTTGCATTTTCCTGATTTTTGACTGTGCCTACATCTACGTCTTTAGCAGATGCTATCCCGACAGTTGCTAATAATAAGAATGCTAATATGATTAATTTTTTCATTTGGATACACCCCTTTGTTAATGTAAGATGACTTAATATTAAAATCAAGGTATGAGTAGCGTGTTGCCTTACCCTGAAAATAATAATCTATAACTTATGTTAACTGAAAAGGACATAATAACACTCCTAATTAAAAAATAGATTTATTCTATTTTTATGGTTGATTAGTACCAAGAGAATATAATCCATATTGAATGGAAGAAGGCTTTTATGAAATAACCTATTGTCATGATAAAGTTATTGTTGAAGAAATCTAGAAAACCACTAACGGAAAATAGTAAATTGGCAGCTGTTTGAAATGGGTGAAATGTTAGACCGATAATAAATCCTACAGGAATCATTATGACGGATAATACAATCCCAATTGCGGTTTCTTTTACCATCCAGATTGCCATTTGGCTAATAGTTTCTCCGTCGTATTCCTGTTTGTTACCATTGCCGATACCGGTTCCTCGTTGGAACATTTCAGTCGAGAAATGTATTAATTTTGCAGGGATGGAAACTAAGTATGATACATTGTAAAGTGTATTGGATATACCGTCAAAATGCATGGCGGTCATCATATTTGATTTTTCGGTGTTGTAATCATATAAGTAAAATGCATAGGTGATATGGCGAGAACCGGCAATAATTGCGGCATTCTTTTTTGAATACATGGAAATATCACCATCGTCAGTAAGTAGGTAATTATCTCCCAGTATTCTGGAAATCCAAGGGGTATTTTCTTTAACATCTTTCCAATCATTATCATACCCTTTCGATACATGGATCCATCGATGTTCGAATTCTTTAAGTTTGAAGGTGTAAGGATCGCCTAGAGATTGGAAATATTGTCTGGGATAAATGTGTTGATATTCATACTCGGATTTACCGTAGGCCATGACTAGAGATGATCCAAACGTGAAAATAATTAAAAATAATAACAGGATACGTTGGAAAATTGATGCATATTTTTTCATAATAACTCCTCTGACTAAGAATTAAATTGTGTGCCTTGTTTTCAGTCTGCTGCAACAAAGGCTGTTTAAGGTAATCAGTTTAATTTTTGGCTCTTTATATAATTGCTTACTCATATCCTCCCTTTAAATTATTTTTCAATTCATTATCAAATAGAAAATTGAAAAAGTGAAGAATTAAAAATTAAATGAATTTTGAAAAAAGATTTTGGGCGTTTTTGCAAGTGAGTACGAAAAATCATATATCAGAGTGTAAAAAAATGGAGAAAAAGTTGTGATTTAATTGTATTTTGTATAATATAGTAATAAAAGTTGACTTTATTTGATTGGTGAATATAAAATGAAAGCATAACGGGTTGGATATAGGTGCAGATTCTGTGCTTTATCAAGAAAGGGAAACTACTATGCAATTCATTATAGTCATGATATTGTTTTTTATTATGGCGACAATTTTTAAGGCATGGTCCATTCCTCTTTGGATAGCAATTGGTATTTTTAAAGGAATCAATGAATATATATTGGAACCCAGAAGACGAAGAAAAATACAGGGCAAAGATAAATAGCGTGGAGTTATTGCTTTGTCGGATAGTAGTATCTTATTAGTGTGATAATAAATAAAAAAGCCTCCCTTAGGGGAGGCTTTTTTATATTAACGAAGGAATACGGCGGCAAAAAGTCCGTCTTGAATTTCGAGCAAATTAAAGGCGACTTTGTCGTTGCGGTGGATGCCGGTCATATTTTGCGGTTCGTTTAAGAGCGTACCGATGAATCGCGGTGCGTGGCAATCTTCACAGCGAACCCAACAATATTCAGGCTCTTTTTCTTGATCGTAGAAAATCACGGCTACATCATCCGGATAGTCGGCATGGCGATAAGGATCTAATTCCTTAATTCGACGACATAATTCCACACCTTTATCGGCTCTGTAGTTAGTATTTATAAAGTCGATTTTTTTATCATAATCAGTTGGTACCAATTGGTTAAGCAAAATGATATTTTCTTCGCCGATAGATTCGGAACGCAGTTTGATGGAAATGTCATCGATTCCCGGAAATAGGGTAGTCGTTTCATTTTCGTGAATAGCTGCACTTAATACTTCAAATGTGAGTCCCGCATCGTGGTCGATATAACCGTAAAGAAGAAGTGCGTTGGCCTCTTTGTAATGGGGTAATTCGGTAAAAAATGCCGGCGTTTCAGTATTATGTTTGTCTATGGGTAACACGATAAATTGGTGATATAAATCGCGGAATGAGTGTTCGTACAATTTCATAGTGTTTACCTCCTGTTTGTCAGTATTTATGAAGCCGTTAAAAAAGTATGCTGGGAAATAAGTTGTTATAAAGTCGAACGGCTACTGCAAGGCATCCTCAATCAGCCTGTCTTTATCTCGTTCAAGGGCTTTTAAACTTTCGTAAATTCGTTGTTCTTTTGCCAACAGTTCCTGATATTTTTCGGATAATTCGTTTTGGATAGAACGTTTTACGAGCGGAATTTTTAAATTTTTTAAGTCACTGATACTCAGCGTGGTCGTAGAACTGCCGCGAGAAAGCTGTTCGAGTTGTTTTTGAGCCATTTTTGAATTTAAATACATAAATAAAAACAGCGGATTGATAGCCTTTTTATCGACTTGTAAGTAGTAGGTGTTACCGTTTGAAAAAATCATATTGTTTTGGGTGTCCGTAATATAGCCTGCTTTGAACGGAAGCAGTTTACTCATAATAATATTATTGTCGCTAATAGCTTTTTTAGGTGAAATTTCGTCAGTCTCTGCTAATGAAGTTACACCCGATAAGTCAATAATGCTGTTGTTCAAATTTTTAGGTGTAATATATTTAACGGAATTATTATCGGCCACCAAAGTATCTAATTCTTGTGCTTTTAAGAGAACGCCGCGATTAATTTGGCAAACTTCTTCCAGCAAGATAAAGCCGCTTGAGTCAGAGGGAAAATCTTCCTGTATATATCGTGAGGGGGCCAGATTATAATTGGAGGCTGCCAGCTCATCGTTATGTACGACCTTTATACGACCTTTTTGACTCTTGTGGCTGTGATTGGATTCTGTGAATTCCGGTTTTGTTATTAATGCAACAATCGCCTCGATATCTTTGTCTGATAGACTGAATTTACGGCGCCCTTTAGTTTTGATTTCAGATGCATCAATAAAGCGTACAGTTTTATTGTTTTTTGAAAAAATCCAAAGTGTCGTAGGGATTGATGTACCGGGTATTAAGTTCTCGGGTAATTGAACAACGCATTCTACATAGCCGAATTTTATTAACCGTTTTCGGATATCACTGTACGTTTCTGTTGAGGCTGCTCCGTTGGTAGTAATAGCATATAATCTTTGGCTACTGATTAGAGACGCTAAGGCCGTAATGATGTAAGGCCATTCACTTTTGAAGGTGGCAGGGCTCATTAATTCTTTGAAGACGTTAAGTTGGGCCGGAACTAAGATCCACTCATCGGCTGTAAAGTCGGCAGCGTTTTTCCCGGGGAGCGGCTTAATAATTGCTGTATTTTTGAATCCGAGGTGATCCGCAACAAAATGATTAGAATAAACTTTTCTGTGAAACATATTGTCAAAGTCTAATTTTATATTCGTTGTGTCAGGCAATAGGGATAATCTTAGCTTGGTAACCAGATAGCAAGGCAGGTTATTTTCTATGCCTCTGAGTTTTCTTGCATTCCCGTAGAGCGCTGCATATAGCAGAGTCTGTCCGTAACCGAATCCCCAATCAAATACGGATTCATCTTCGTTAGGGAGTAAGGCTAATAGTTTATTAATGCTGGATCCGCTGTTGAAGTCGGGGCCTTTTTTAGTATCCGGATCGGCGAATAGTATATAGGTCAATAATTGTGGTGCCGTACATGTTTCCAACTCGAGAGTAAGTTTTGAGGGAATTTCCTCGATTGACTCGATGAATTCTGTTACCAAAGGATTCCTTATTTGTCGGATCAAATAATCTTGAGCCTCGGCAAAACTAAATGTGTTTGCTCTTTGGATTAAATATAAAGTGGTTAACAGGATAGTGTCTTGGAATTCAGAAATTGCTGAAGCCTTATATATTTTTTGAATTTTAGTGATGGATTCGACGGTTACTTCCGGCTGTTGATATTTTAATTCTGCAACAATCTTGTTAATCATAAGATACCTCCTTGTGTTGTTAATTTAATTGTAGCTATTTTATATAGTAATGTCAAAAGGTTTTTAAAAACCAAAAAACAAAAATATTATGAAATATTAGTTAAATAGCCAGTTCTTTTTATGCAGATTGATGATATGAGTTTATCAGCACCCGTTAGAAAGGGTGCTTTTTGTTTTGCAAAAAAAGAGCCGTTTAAAGATGGTGAAATAAAAAATATTTTTCAAAATGACATAAATTTTGGTCGTGAAATAGATCATTTACTTAAATAAGTCTTTTTAGAGTGCACTGTATTGACGGAATTGTCCGTGAAATATGAAGTTTTTAAAATTAAATATGAAGATTTGTCGATATAGATTTTACTTAACTTTTTTAATTAAATATCATCTTTAAAAGTGATGGATGAGGAGTTTGATAATGTTAAAAATCAAAGTTAGTCGTGAGTGTTTCATTTGAATTATTTATATTTGTAAAAGTAAATGTATAGATGTGTTACTTATTTAATTATAAGTGTAGTAATAACATCTGATTTAAAAATGTCTGTATAATGCTATTTTATTGATTTTTTAGGTGGAGAATAAATTCTTTGTGATATCTTCTTGTAGTTTTTAAAATTACTAATTTAATAAAAAATACAAGCTTCAGAATATAAATATATAAAATGAGTGAAATTATATTGAAGGTGAAAATAATCTGAATTTGTCTTTTTATTATAAAATTAATTCGATGAGAGATGTGTTTTGTATGAACAGAATTTTTAAGGTCGTGTGGAGCAAGACAAAAGGCTACTATGTGGTGGCATCGGAATTGGCGAAGAATCATCAAGGGGGATCTTGTCGCATTAAACGACTTTCGGCGGCAATAATGGCGGCGTTGGTTTTGACACCACAAATGACAGCCTTAGCCACAACAATTTCGGTAAATGATGAGACATGGTTTGCCGGATCGGCAGGATCGGGTGTTTTGACGATTGAAGCAGGGAGTGGTATTAGCTTAACCGTGAGTGATGCGACGGGAACGAGTACGTCGAAGAGCATGACTTTGACGATTAGTCTTGATGACGATACTTTAGAGGCTGTTAGTACGGCGGTGAGTAGTGTAAGTTCGGCATCGACTAGTGCCTCCAGTGCTGAGTCCAGTGCAACGGAAGGGTCGACAAGCGCATCTTCTGCTGAATCGAGTGCAACGGAAGCATCTACAAGTGCTGACAGTGCGTCCTTTAGTGCAACGGCCGCTGACAGTAGTGCAACAGCTGCTTCGACTAGTGCAGACAATGCAACTTCGAGTGCAACAGCTGCAGATAGCAGTGCAACTGCAGCTTCAACAAGCGCCGATAGTGCAGCATCCAGCGTGACGGCCGCTGACAGTAGTGCAACCGCTGCTTCGATTAGTGCAGACAGTGCAGCTTTGAGTGCAACAGTTGCAGATAGTAGTGCAACCGCTGCTTCAACGAGTGCATCTAGTGCAGCCTCCAGTGCTACAGTCGCAGATAGTAGTGCAACGGAAGCATCCATAAGTGCATCCAGTGCAGCTTCCAGTGCAACTGCCGCTAACTCAGTTGCGATTGGTGCCGGCTCTGTAGCGGATGAAGAAAATACGGTATCCGTTGGTTCGCCGGGGAATGAACGTAAGATTACCAATGTGGCCGCCGGTGAAGTATCCGCCACATCCACAGACGCAGTTAACGGCAGTCAATTGTATAGCGTAGCTTCCAGTGTTTCGAATTTGAGTAATCGGGTTAATAAAGTTGGTGCTAATGTCGCCGCTTTGGCCGCTTAGCATCCGCTTGATTTTGACCCAACAGATAAAGTAAGCTTTGCGGTTGGTTATGGTAACTATCGTGGTGAAAACGCTATGGCCTTAGGTGCTTTCTATCGTCCTAACGATAATACAATGTTTAGTATTGGCGGCACCATGGGGAATGGTGAAAATATAATCAACGTTGGTGCTTCCTTCAAGTTTGGCTCCAGCACAATTGATAGTGTTAAGAAGGCACAATACCAGAATGCGCCTATGAGCACCATGAATGCCCTTGAAGATCAAGTTCAGTCGCAACAGAAAACTATAAGTACACAAGCAAGTCAGATTGAAGAATTGCAGGCCCAGGTAAGAGCCTTGATGGAAAAAGCGGGCATTTAATAGTATTAGATGTAAAACTTGGTAAAAATGTGATGAAGTTTTGAGTTGGTAGGATTCCGGTCATAATAGGTTTAGATAGGTTGATATATAATAAATCCATGTATCGACCTATCGATATTGAGGAATAATAAGAGAAGGATAAGAGTATGGCGATAAGCGGTATGGAAAGTTTAAAAAAATCAGGTAACACAGGAATTCGCATCGGGATAACATTCTTCTGGGGACGTACCTATAAGAATATTTGGTCTAATGGTGCCGGTCAAAATATGTATTTTTTTGAAGAAGTGCTATCACAAATAGACGGAGTCGATGATGTATATTTTGTGTTCTGGGGGAATGATTTAAAAACGTTGCCGAAGGCACTCGAAACAGAGGCCATGGGTGTTGATATTTATTCGTACGAAGAGGTAGTAAAAACCACGGATGTTTTGATAGAAGGTACTCGTACCTTGGAGCCGAAATATGAAAAAGAATTCCGGAAATACGGGGCGAAAATTGTAACATATCGTATGGGGAATGATTTTATCTGGGATATGGAGAAGTTTATTGCTAAACAAGATGGCGGTCGTGCGTTTAATGGTACAACTTATGATCAGGCGTGGCTCATTCCCCAAGTATATAAGACGAACAAAGACTACGTGGAAATTATGACCGGTACTGAGGCGTATGAAGTCCCGCACATTTGGAATCCATTTTTCTTTGATCGTCAGGTAGCTAAGCTGCAAGCCGGCCTTTCGTTTGGCTATAAGCCGGATACGACCAAACGGGGACGACGGATTTCTGTCTTCGAACCGAATGCATCTGTCGTTAAGAATTGCTATACACCGGTGTTAATTTCGGAAGCAGCCTATAAACAAAATCCGGAAGCCATTGCCCACGTCTATTTGTGTAATACCTATGATGTAAAAGATTTGAAGGCGTTTCATAATTTTATCGGTTACACTACGCTTGTTAAAAATAAGATTATGAGTGTTGAAAAACGCCATTTAATGCCATACTTTTTGTCTCGTTATACTGATATCGTTTTATCCTATCAATGGGAGTTTGGGCTTAACTATGCCTATTACGAAGCGCTATACGGCAATTATCCGCTGGTGCATAACTCGCCGTTTTTGCGTGATGCCGGCGTTGGGTTTTACTATCCCGAATTTGATGCTAAAAAAGGCGCAGCAGTGTTGTTAGATGTAATTAATACCTATGATGCTCAAATTGAACTTCATAAAAAGAACAATACCGCTTTTTTAGAAACTCTATCGCCATATAATTCCAAGGTGGTTAAAGCACACAAAGATTTGTTGGAGCGATTGTTAAAATGATTGGGGCCAAATGATAGAGCGTAGGCAAAACTATGAGTACGGCATATGGTAAAAATAGAATTAAAATTCAAATAAAGTGAAAAAGATAGAAAGAGGACTCTTCGATTAAGGAAAGGCCTCTTTTAGTGCACAATTCTATATAATTTGTCTTTGAATTATGAAGTTTTAAAGAATATAGATGAAGATGTAGAAGTATTGATAATACTGAATTATATTTGTATTTTATCATAAAAATAATTGTAAAAATAGAAATTTTAAAAGTTAATAATCAAGTGCATTCATGAGTATTTCATTTATGATAAGTATAGTCAGCTATAAAATAACATAGTATCTATACTTATTTACTCATAAATATACATTTAGTAGGGATTAAAAATTATTTACTTTGATATGCTAAAGTATTGAGGGGGTTAATGATGGGGGAATATATTTTTGAAATGTAGATCTGTTTTAAAAGTATATTATTTAATTAAAACTTTAACGGCTAAAGTTAAAAATAGATTAAAAGTAAAAACTTTGACAATCAAGTTATCGCATGCTGCTTGATGTATTAGGTTGGTAAAATATTTTTGTGAATTAGGGATGTTGTTATGAATAAAATTTTTAAAGTGGTCTGGAGTAAGACGAAAGGTTGTTTTGTCGTTGCATCGGAATTAGCTAAAAGTCATCAAGGTGGAACGAGACGTGTGAAACGGATAAGTGTGGCTTTGATGGTGGCGTTGATTTTAGCACCGCAGATGACTACTTATGCTTATAATTATATTAATGTTGGGGGCGATGGAACTAAAGATAAACCCGGTACAGATTGGCAAGCTGGAAGTAATGGCAATGGGAGATTAACTTTTGTAGATGGTACGGGGATTGATATTTCTATTGTTGAATCATCTGGACAGGGTGCAAGTAAACAGTTAAAAGTTGCGATTGGAATCAATCAAGAGTATATGGATAGTATAAATGCTAGTGTTAGCTCAGCTTCAACGAGTGCTAGTAGTGCAGTATCTAGTGCCGAATTAGCATCTACTAGTGCAGCAAGTGCCTCAACAAGTGCAGGGACTGCTTCATCTAGTGCAACGTTAGCATCGACAAGTGCAAGTTCAGCTTCAACGAGTGCGTCGAGTGCATCAACAAGTGCAAGTTCAGCGTCTACAAGTGCATCGAGCGCCTCAACTAGTGCAAGTCAGGCCGAATCCAGTGCTAAATCTGCAAATGATAGTGCAACGAAGGCTTCATCAAGCGCAACGGCTACCGGTGAAAACGCCATGGCAATCGGTCGGGGTTCTGTAGCTAATGGAAATGGAACATCGGCTATGGGTGTGAATGCTTCGGTGACCGCTGAAAATGCGACTGCTATTGGCAGTAATGCCAGTGCAACCGGCAAAAATTCAGTAGCTCTAGGGGCCGGTTCCGTGGCTGATCAGGATAATACTGTTTCGGTGGGTTCAGTTGGCAATGAGCGAAAAATTACTAATGTAGCCGATGGTGAAATTTCACCTACGTCTACTGATGCAGTTAACGGAAGTCAAATTTATGGCTTGGCATCCCAAGTTGCCAATATTGGCAATCGTATTAACAAATCCGGAGCCAATGCAGCCGCTTTGGCAGCTTTGCATCCAATGGATGCCGAGCCGGATGATAAATTAACGTTTGCCGTAGGTTTTGGTACTTACCATAGTGAAAAAAGCTTAGCGCTCGGTGCTTTTTACAGAGCTAATGAAAATACCATGCTCAGTGTTGGCGGTACCATGGATAGCGGTGATGCCATGTTTAATATGGGGGCGTCTTTTAAATTCGGAAGTAGTACGGTTGATAGTGCTAAAAAAGAACAGTACAAGACGATGCCAATTAGTGTCATGAATGCGTTGGAAGATAAAGTGCGTGAACAACAAAAGACGATTGATGCACAGGCAAAACGTCTTGAAACATTAGAATCGCAAATGGGAAATCAGAATCAACAAGCTATTATTGAAACGCAATCACGTCAGATTGAAGAGTTACAAGCACAAGTAAAAGCTTTAATGTCAAAAATTAATGTGTAATGTTTTGGGTAAAATGTTTTATTAGATAGAAATGTCTTAGAATTAGATGATAAACGATTTGTGTATTTCTAATATTTTTAGATTTAAGATGATATGGGCATCTATAAAATATGATATATTAAAAATATATGATTTTTAATTTTGGATAGTGTTAATCAAAAAAGGTTAAAAGGACAATCAAATGGAGTTAAGTAAGTTACACAGTAGAAAAAAAGCTGGCAAAACAGGTCTGCGCATCGGTATTACATTCTTTTGGGGATCGTCTTATAAACACATATGGTCCAATGGCGCCGGACAGAATATATATTTTTTACGAGAAATGCTGGCCCAAATTGACGGGGTAGGAGATGTATATTTCGTATTCTGGGGCAATGATTTAAAGACATTGCCTAAAGAACTTGAAATAGAAGCCATGGGGGTCGACATATATCCGTATGAAGACGTTGTAAAGACGACCGATGTTTTAATTGAAGGCACACTTACATTAGAACCGAAGTACGAAAAGGAATTCCGCAAATATGGTGCTAAGATAATCACTTATCGTATGGGTAACGATTTTATCTGGGATATGGAAAAGTTTATTGGCAAAAAAGAAGGTGGCCGTGCTTTTAACGGCACAAAATATGATCAAGCATGGCTCATTCCTCAGGTGTATAAGACCAATAAAGATTACTTGGAAGTCATGACCGGTACAGACGTTCATGAAGTACCGCATATTTGGAATTCGTTCTTCTTTGACCGTCAAGTTGCTAACTTGCAGAAAGGTTTAAGTTTTGGCTACAATCCGGATAAATCCGGTCGCGGTCGTCGCATTTCTGTATTTGAACCGAATGCATCGGTTGTAAAAAATTGCTATACGCCGGTATTAATTTCGGAAGCGGCTTATAAAAAAGACCCGGAAGCAATTGCTCATGTGTATTTGTGCAATACCTACGATATACGGGACTTGCATGTGTTCCATAATTTTATCGGCTATACATCGTTGGTAAAAAATAAAATCATGACGGTGGAAACACGTCATTTAATGCCATATTTCTTGTCTCGTTATACGGATATTGTTTTGGCGTTCCAGTGGGAGTTAGGTCTTAACTATGCGTACTATGAAGCTCTTTACGGCAACTATCCGTTGGTTCATAATTCGCCGATTTTGCTTGATGCGGGTGTCGGTTTTTACTATCCGGAATTTGATGCTCAAAGAGGGGCTGATGTGTTACTCGATGTAATTAATAACTATGACTCTAATTTTGAAAAAACGGTGGCTAAGAATAAGAAGTTTTTAGAAACATTATCGCCATATAATCCGGCGGTATACAAAGAATATGAAAAACTGTTGGAGCAGTTGTTTTTATAAAAATAGTTAGGACTCCTAGACTCAATTCATTTTAAATTGACTTAAAGTTTATTAGATTCATATAAGCCGGTAATCTGAATTAATTGAAACGGCCCTGAAGTAGGTATCAGGGCCGTTTTGTTGTATAATAAAAGGTAATAGTTAGTTAAGTTTTCTTACAGTGAGAAAGGATAATCATCATGAAACAGAATGTGCCTGTAGCAAAGGGCCAAGTATATGAAATTGCAATTGACAGTTTGGGAAACAGCGGCGAAGGCGTGGGCCGTTATGAAGGGTTTACGGTGTTTGTGCCGTTTACTCTCCCCGGGGAACGTATCACTGCTCGCATTACGTTGGTGAAAAAGAATTATGCGGTGGGGACGTTGGTGGAAATCTTGGAACCGTCACCGCATCGTATAGAACCGGTTTGTCCGGTATACGGCACTTGTGGCGGCTGTACTTTGCAACATGTGACTTATGAAGAGCAATTACGACTAAAAATGCAAAAAGTACGTGACATTATGGAGCGTATCGGCAAAACCAATCCTGATTTGGTGCAACCGGCTTTAGGTCCAGAGCAGCCATGGCATTATCGGAATAAAATGCAGATTCCGGTGGGGGCAGATGCGGATAAAGGCGCTGTATTGGGTTTTTACGCGATGCGCTCTCATGACATTGTGCCGTGTACGAATTGTGCCATTCAAAATGACGGTAATAATCAGATTGCTGCTGTTTGTGAACGTTTAATTCGTGAAACCGGACTTACGCCGTATAATGAGGTAACGGGTGAAGGTATGATTCGCCATATTATCGGGCGTGTCGGTGAAAACGGCTGGATGGTTATTATCGTGAGCACGGCGAAAACTTTACCGCAATCCGACTATTGGATTTCAGAAATTCGTAAACATTTACCACAAGTTACGAGTATTGTGCTCAATCATAATCCGCGTAAAACGAATGTAATTATGGGTCGTGATTGCACATTGCTTTGGGGCGATGAAACTATCAGCGACACGATTGATGATTTGAAATTCAGACTATCGCCTCATTCGTTCTTCCAAGTTAATCCGGAACAAACCCTCGTATTATATAAGAAAGCGTTGGAATTTGCTAATTTAACAGGTGAAGAAACGGTTATCGATGCGTATTGTGGAACCGGTACGATTTCATTGTTTTTGGCAAAACAGGCAAAGCACGTTATCGGTATTGAAATTGTGGAACCGGCTATTGTAGATGCCAAAGCTAACGCTGAGCGAAACGGCATTACCAATGTTGAATTTATCGCCGCTGATGCGGCTAAAGAAATGCCGAATCTTGTGAAACGCGGCGTGAAAGCCGATGTGGTCGTTTTCGATCCGATTCGTGCAGGCTGTAAAGAAGAAGTGCTAAAAGCGGCGGCCTCAATGAAACCAAAACATATGGTGTATGTGTCTTGTAATCCGGCGTCTATGGCGCGCGATATTGTTGTGCTTCGTGGGCTCGGCTATGAAGTAGAAACCGTGCAGCCGGTAGATATGTTCCCGATGACCGCGCACGTGGAGACTATTTGTTTGATGTCAAGATTGAAGGACTAAACTGTATAAAAAAGGCTTGAAATCAAGGGATTCCGAGAAACTGCCCAGTTTGGACAGATAATCGGAATCCCTTTTTTAGGCCGTTTGACAACAGTTCTGACCACTGGAAAATAGAGGGTTGTAACTACAGAACTGCTTTTTGCCGTATTGAGACAACGGAAATGTTGTTAGAGATGTTTTTGGAGATATTGAGACTACGGAACTGTTGTTATGAAAAAGCCCCTGTCTGTTAGAGACAAGAGCTTATAAGAGTTATTGCTGTTTTTTCTCACGTAGATAGGTTATATATTTTTTGCGGATGATGAAATAGAATCCATCTGGTTGGAACCCACGGGCAAATTTATCCTTTCTTTGATTATTACCCCTCTGCGGGAGATTAAGTTCCATAGGCTTTGCCCGTTATCCCGTTTGATTTCTTTTTCGTAGGAAAACTCGGAATTCATTTCCTCAAAAGCTCTTCGGACGCGATCCGCTCTTGAAACCGTATCGCGAACCACTCTGTCATTTGTTGAGTAGTTTTCTCGGAGCCAATCCTTAAACCCATCTCTATCTATGTATCCCATAAGACTCCTTTAATCCAGTTTGGTCACCCAAGACGAATCGTATTTTAAAGTGGCTAGAAAAGCACTTTTATCGAGCTTTTCCGGCAGACGAATTTTTATATGCAACCTATCCTCGGGGATTTCTTCAATAATCGTAAACTGGCTGCCGTGTGGCTTCCAGGTGAATTTGTGTGTATGTCTCGTCTTGTTATCCACCGAGTGTGCAAGGCTGCAGGGATTCCCGGACTGGTGGTGCGCTGACTTCGGAACGGATGATCCGACCGATGAGGAGCTGGCTTCCTGGAGGGATGTTTTTGAAACGCACAGGAATGTCGTGTCCGGCGCATCCAAACCGAAAACGGACAAGCAGATAATCAAGTGGCTCTCCGATCCGCATACGGACTCCGCCGAATATAAGATGTGGGGCAACGGTATCGCACTCCCGTGCGCTGTTTTCGTGCTGTCAGGCATTGTGTACTACTCACAGTTCCGAGTCTGATATTCTGGCGATAATTCTACAAAAAAAATCCCGTTATTCGCTTGCTATTTTAGGGCTTTAGAGTGATGTATATAACAGCCGCAAGGCACAGAAAATCAAGCGAAAGCGGAGGTAAACGCAATGCAAGTAAAGTACAACGTCACAGGCGCACGGCGCAAGAAACTGGTCAAGGTCATCTCCGACACCACGGGAGCGAAGGCGGAATACAAATTCATGCCGACCTGCAATTACGAAATCGATTATCCTACGGTCACCAAGGACGGCACACTCGAATTTGACGATCGTGCCGACAGCGAGGAGGTCGAGCAGGTGATTGAAGCCATCGCCGCCGCAGGCTTCGACTGTGAGCCGCAGGACGGCGCGGATGCGGAGGTTGAGAAAGTATCCGAAGCCGAAGAAAATGCGCCACAGGGCGAAACAGGAGGCCTTACGGTGGAGATTTTGCTCGATAAGGTTTCGGTGGGCAACCTCACCAAGCTGTTGGATGCTAAGGGAACGCTCATCCGAAAGGCTCTCGGCATCGAGGACCTCCGAATCGAGGTCAAGGAGGACAGGGTTTCCTTCCCCTGGTTTGCGGAACTGTCGGACGCGGATTCGGTGAAGGCCTGCACGCATTTCATTGCCGCGCTCTGCGAGATGAGCAGAAATGCCAAGCGAGTGATCGCCGCGGACAGGAACCAGGCAAAGATTGTTTTCGATGTCGCTGTGGATATGGTGCGGTTCTGTCCTGCGCTTTCAAAGCGCGTGAAGATACTCGCATCGCAGAAACGGCTCGAATATCTGCCCACGCACAGCTTTTACCAGGTGCTTGCGGCGGCTGTGGCGAACAAGCACGGCTTTAATACCCACGGCGTTATCTTCGATGAACTGCATACTCAGCCGAACAGAAAGCTGTTTGACGTCATGAACAAGGGCTCCGGCGATGCGAGGATGCAGCCGCTGTTCTTCCTCATTACCACGGCAGGCAATGATACGCATTCCATCTGCTATGAACAGCATGAGAAGGCTCTCGACATCATGAGCGGAAGGAAAATCGATTCGACCTTCTATCCTGTTATCTATGGTGCGGACGAGTCGGAGGACTGGACTGATCCCGCCGTGTGGAAAAAGGCAAATCCCTCGCTCGGTATCACGGTTGGCATTGACAAGGTAAAAGCCGCCTGCGACTCCGAAAAGCAGAATCCCGGCGAGGAGAACGCTTTCAGGTAGCTGCGTCTTAACCAGTGGGTGAAACAATCCGTCAGATGGATGCCGATGGACAGGTGGGATGCCTGTTCCTTCGCTGTGAGCGAGGACGATCTGGAAGGGCGAATTTGTTACGGCGGGCTTGACCTTTCAAGTACCACGGACATCACGGCGTTTGTGCTGGTATTCCCTCCGCAGGATGAGGAGGACAAATACAGTATCCTGCCGTACTTCTGGGTGCCGGAGGATACTCTTGACCTTCGGGTAAAGCGCGATCATGTTCCCTACGACTTGTGGGAGCGTCAGGGCTTGCTTATGACCACGGAGGGAAATATTGTTCATTACGGCTTTATTGAGAAATTTATCGAAGAGCTTGGCACAAGGTTTAATATACGGGAGATTGCCTTTGACCACTGGGGCGCGGTGCAGATGGTGCAGAACCTCGAGGGAATGGGCTTTACCGTTGTTCCATTTGGACAAGGGTTCAAGGATATGAGTCCTCCAACCAAAGAATTCATGAAGCTTACATTGGAAGGTCGCATCGCCCACGGCGGACACCCTGTCCTTCGGTGGAATATGGACAACATCTTCATCCGCACCGACCCGGCTGGGAATATTAAAGCCGATAAGGAAAAATCCACGGAAAAGATTGACGGGGCAATTGCGACCATCATGGCTCTTGACCGCGCAATACGCTGCGGAAATGACAATACTGCCTCGGTCTACGACAGCCGCGGTATTTTATTCATATGACCTCATTCTTCAACTGTACAAAATCCTCTATAGCCACATGAATAATCCCGTGGCAGGAAGGACGAAAACAGTACAGAACTATATCAGTGCGACTTATCCGGACGGGCATAGGGAAACGCTCTTTACTCCGGTTGCGCCTTTCGAGACGCCGTCTGCGCTGGACAAGCTGTGCGAGGAATACAACCGTGTTATCGGGAATATGGAACTTGAACCGCTGATTGCGATTCCTGTTTTTATACACGATTTTCTTTGTATCCATCCGTTTAATGACGGAAACGGGCGTATGAGCAGATTGCTTACAACGCTCCTTTTATACAGAAGCGGATTCTATGTCGGAAAATATATTTCTTTGGAAGCGAAGATCGCTAAGAATAAGGATTTATATTATGATGCGCTGTCTGCGTCACAGGATGGTTGGCATGAGGGAGCAGATGATCCTGTCCCGTTTATCAAATACCTTCTTGGAACGATCCTTGCGGCCTACAGGGATTATGAGGAACGTTTCTCCCTTGTGGAAATCAAACGATCCGCACTGGATATAGTGCGGCTTGCAGCGCAAAACAAGATAGGTCGTTTTACCAAACAGGATATTCGGGAACTTTGTCCGTCTCTCAGCGTCAGTTCCGTAGAGGGTGCGCTGCGCAAGCTGGTGGCTTCCGGCGAACTGAGACGCAAGGAAAGCGGCAAAAGCACCTGCTACTACAGAATAAAGTAGCATTCCTTTAAGAAGAATAACTTTCCCTTAATATTATGGACATTTTAAGGGAGAGGAAATCGATATAAGAGAAAGCATCTGCCTGATTACACAGGCAGGTGCTTTTTTCATGCGTCAAACAGGAAGGAGCGTGATGAGATATGGGAATATTCAGTGGGTTATTTCGGTCAAGGTATAAGCCTGCCGACAGCACGGCCGGATCGAGATACGCCTTTTACATGGGCGGAAGCGGCGCAGGGAAACTTGTGACGGAGCGGAGCGACGCTGTAAAAGTGAGTGAGACGTTTTGCCTTGGCTAAAGTGTCAACCGACAGGTTGACGAAAGGGGGAGGTTGGAGCAAAAACGAAAGAACGTTTTTTACAGAACGGCAGGGGCAAGTGTGAGTAAAACCGAAAAATATGGAAATGACTCACATAAAAAACTACACTGCTTTTCGGATACAACAAACAACCGAGAAAGAATTCATTATATTATATAAGTAAAAATAAAAATAAGAAAAAAGAAATTTGAAATTTTTATTTCCTTTCTCCATGGCACTCTTCCGAAAACCCCGTGTTAACTGAGAAAACGATGTTACATTTCCTGTGCTTTTTCATACTTCTTACCGGATATCTGTCATGCATGATTAAGAATAATATATAGTTATATAGAAAATATTTGATATATGTTGACATGTGGCTTATTGTGGCTTAAAATGATAATATAATAATAGCATCGATGTTTTTTTGGGGTGGAGCTTTTAGCTGCGATTCTCTTTTTAGGAGGAAATATGAATTATATTTATAAGTTGATTTGGAGTAAGACGAAAAACTGCTGGGTCGTTGCGTCCGAGCTGGCGAAAGGACACGGGAAGAATAAATCACGCATCAAAAACAGCCTGCTTGCCGTCTTTGTCATGTCTGCGCTTTTGGCGGGAGGCACGGCAGATGTACAGGCTTTGACACAACAGGAAAAAGACGAAGTCAAGAACGAAGTTGCCAAATATTTGCTTGACAAGATTGCCCACGGCGGAGAAATCCCCGGTGCGAAAGCGGAGTATGGGCCTACGAGTTTTCCTGAGGCGATTGCGAATCGTATTTTCTACTATGATGACGTTTCGAATAAAATCGGCGAGAAACTGAAGCATGACGGACTGGCGCTCCAGTATTTTGGCGTACGTCCGAACTACATTGAACCGAAGCGCGACTATCTGAATCGCTATGCTGATCCCGACTGGACCAACGTCGATAACGACGGGGCATTCGGTGCGCACTCCATGGCACTCGGCTACCGTGCGTTTTCGGAAGCCAAACACGGTGTCGCCATCGGCCGCGAGGCCTTGGCGGGAGGATACCATCGGGACAACAGTTACGGCGGTGACGGTGATGTTGCCATCGGTAACAGTGCTTGGGCGCTGGGGGATAAAGCGGTCTCCATCGGAGATAAAGCAATCTCTGCCGACAAGAGCATTGCCATCGGGATTCAAGCCGAAGCTGGCGCGAACAAAAAAGATTCGAACTCGATCCTACTTGACCCGACAACGAAACTACCCTATGTTGTCAGCGATATCGCAAAAATGAACTCGGCGATCGCCATCGGGCGTGATGCCAAGGCGTGGGGGCATCAATCCGTCTCCATCGGTGGGGGCGCCAAAGCCACGGGAAAATATGCTTTGAGCTTTGGGAACTCGGCGGAAGCGTCGGCGATGGACTCCTTCGCCTTCGGTAATTATGCAAGTGCCAAAGGACTCGGTGCGATTGCCATCGGCAGTGACTACGAATCTTCGAGCGGTGGAGCGCAGGCGTACAGCGGTGACACGATTGCCATCGGTCGCAGGGCAATGGCCGGCAATGAAAATGATACGGCAACGGAATATAATACCGTCGCTATCGGACGGGAAGCCAGAGCGTACGGCAAAAACTCGATCGCATTGGGCGGAACTGCCAATGTGGGTGATGTCTGGCAAAAACAATTAGCTGAAGGCGGTACGGCGATTGGCAGCAGCGCCAATGCGGCCTTGGAAAACGCCACGGCTATCGGATATAAGTCGATAGCCTATGCGAAGGATGCGGTGACCCTCGGCGCGAACACCAGAGCGGATATCGATGGCGGCGTGGCGTTGGGCAGTGAATCCAACGTAGGCTCTTATAGCTCTTCGAGTTACGGCAAAGCCGGTAAAGTAGGTTATGATCCGTTGGGAGCCGGTGCGGACGAAACTTCCACGTGGAAAGCCACAAAAGCGGCCGTTTCTGTCGGTAATCAGCAAAAGGACATTACCCGACAGATTATCAATGTCGCTGCCGGTACGGACAACACCGACGCGGTCAACGTGGCGCAGCTGAAAGCTCTCCAGAGCAAAGCATGGAAAGACCTTGTTGCGTCGGAAAATAAGCTGGGGGCGAGAATCGCTACCAATACCACAAGTATTACCAATCTTTCCGGGAGGGTACGCACAAACGAGGGAGACATCGGGCGTCTTAAGACGGATGTAAGTACAAATGATTCAAGAATCAGATACTTATATAATAATATGCCTTTCATGCACTACGTTTCTGTAAAAAGTGAAGGCATGGCGCCGAATGAAGGCAACTACAAAAATGATGGCGCCAGCAAACAGGGTGCGATTGCTATCGGTGCTCATACATCATCAGATGGCGATGGTGCCGTTGCTTTAGGTGCTTATTCATTTGTCAGAGGACAGGGTAGCGTCATCGTCGGTGAAAATTCGGACAATTATACCGGTGGATTAAAGGCCAAAGAAGGACAGTTTGATCAAAGCATTATTCTCGGATCAGATAACACTATCTTTGCTCAAAGTGCGGAGAATGGTGGTCGGGAAGATAAAGTTATCGGGAACATGAACAGAGTAGAGGAGTCCCACGGCACATTTGTCCGCGGTACGGGCAACTTTGTGTATGATGCGTATAATCCCGAAGCGCTGACCGATGAAGATAAGCAAAAAGAACAGGACTTCCTTGATCCGATAGACGGTGGCGACCCGACAGGTCTCTTCCAGAAGGGAAGAAGCCATGTGAGCGTCGAAGGTGACGGTAACATGGTAATGGGAGCTCTCTATACGCAAGTTTCCGGCGTAGGCAACGAAATTTCCAATACGGATCATGATGACGGAACGAGCACGCCGAAAGTAACCTACAACATCGTGACGGGCAACCGAAACACCGTCGCCGACTCGAGTCATAACATCATCATGGGCGACAACCACGAGTTGGAAAATGTGAACGGAAATATCATCATCGGTTCGTTGAAAACAAAAGCGAAAACCACAGCATCGAACGTCACCGTTCTCGGCAATGACGCCGACGTCAGCGTCGAAGGCGGCGTCGCTTTGGGTACCGGTTCGCAAGCGGCTACCGCTGCGGGTGTTTTCGGGTACGATCCCGCCACGGATAAAGCATCGACAACGGACAATGCGACATGGAAATCCGGAAACGGCGCTGTTTCTGTTGGTGCGGCGGATAAAACAAGACAAATCACCAACCTCGCCGCAGGTCTGGCAGACACTGACGCGGTGAACGTCGCGCAGCTGAAGGCCTTGAATACCAAAGTAGACAACTTGCCTTCCATTCATTATTTCTCCGTCAAAGCAGATGACAGTAAAAAACCTGCCGACACCAACTGGAATAATGACGGCGCGACAGGAAATAAGGCCATTGCGATCGGCCAAAAAGCAAAAAGTGAGGGTTATGCTGCAGTAGCCATGGGTGCAAGCGCTCACACAGGCGCGAACGCGCATTATTCACTTGCTCTGGGCGTGAAGAGTGACGCTGCGGGATTTGCCAATATAGCGCTCGGCAATGAAGCTAAGGCGCAAGCCGCAATGTACGCTACCGCGATCGGGCAGGAGGCCGCTGTAACCAAGAATCAAGGCATTGCGATTGGCACGACTGCGAAAACGGATGCGGAAAACGGAATCAGTTTCGGTACGCAGGCAAAATCGTTGGCGAACCGCGGAATTGCAGTAGGAACGAACAGCACGGTAGATCAAACGGGCGGCCGCGGCATTGCCATCGGTGATGGCGCCTATGTCGGCGCTAAAACGCAGGATCATTCGGGTGAGGGTATGCCGAATCCGGGGGATGCATGGAACCCGAGCGAGCCGTATTTGCCGGTCGCTGATGATACAGTAGCGGGTCCGGGAAAACTGGCACGCGAAAACTCGATGGCGATCGGTATGAAAGCGAGTGCTTTCGGATTCCAAACGACGGCATTGGGTGCAGGCGCAGAAGCGCATGACACCAATACGACAGCGGTCGGTGCCGCGGCGGTTGCCAAAGGGAATTACAGCACGGCACTGGGCAAACAGGCGCGTACATTTGAAAAAGAATCGACCTCGGTCGGTCATTGGGCGGACTCCCGCGCGGAATTCGCAACGGCTCTCGGCTCCAATACCATTGTGTACAAAAAAGGCGGCGTAGCGCTCGGATTCGGCGCGCGTGCCTATGACGAAAACAGCATCGCGATCGGCAGCAACTCTTTCGCGAAAGAAGCCATTGATGGGAAAGCGTACCTCAGCGAAGAAGAAGTGAAAGCCGCAGCCGGTATTGTATCGGTAGGCAATCCGGCGTACAAAGCAGGAGATAAGGACGTCGCCGCGAACTATCGCCGTATCGTCAATGTCGCGGGCGGTATTAACGACAATGATGCGGTCAACGTCGCGCAGCTGAAGGCGTTGGAAGGAAAAGTCACGACCAATACGGGTGACATCACGACCAACAAAAATGATATCACCGGCCTCAAAAAAGGCTTCATCGTAAAAGACGGTGGAACGGGCAAGGCGAATGTCACACTCGGCGGAGATAAAGAACCGGAAGTCACCTTCAAAGCGGCGGTAGACACAACAACGGATGCAACGGCGGGTGGGTCCTCGCTGACCTCATCTGTCGATAAGGACAGAAACGTCACCTATTCGCTGAACATGAAACAGCTGAAACAAGACCTCGGCATTACCGACGGTCCCGATGGTGTCATGAGCTCGTGGAAACTGAAAGCAAAGGACGAAACAACACCGCAGGAAATCAAAAACGGCAACACGGTTACCTTTGACGCATCCGGCAACGGGCTCACCGTAGAAAGAAAAGACTCGACCATTAAATACACTATCGACGGCAGCAAGCTCGATATCGCGAAAAATCAGTCGATTATTAACTTAGGTGATCGTATTGACAACTTGCCTTCCATTCACTATTTCTCCGTGAAATCGGACGATAGCAAAAATCCTGCCGACACTAACTGGAATAACGATGGCGCGACAGGTAAAAACGCGATCGCAATCGGCAAAGATGCCAAAGCCGAAAGAGAATCGTCAGTAGTGATTGGTTTGAAAGCGTCATCCGGAGTTGCGGCTAATGACGGAGTTGCTGTCGGTAGCAGTGCTTCTGTCACAGGCTTCGGCGGTGTAGCAATCGGGCGCGAAAGCAGTGCGGAAGGCCAGGAAACGGTAGCGATCGGCACCGGGGCTAAGGGTGTGATTCATCGAACCGTAGCAATCGGCGGCTACGCCAATGCGGACGGATTCGGAGCCGTAGCCATCGGCAGGGACAGCATGAGTAAAGAGCGCGGCGTATCCGTCGGTATCCAAAGCAACAGCAAAGAGTTCGCCGTATCTGTCGGTACTAACAGTTTCAGTAACTTCCGCAGCGTTGCGGTTGGTGAACTGGCCAATGCGGAAGCACCGTACGCTGTAGCGGTTGGCGACCAAACGGGATCGTATGCAATGGGTGCTGTTACCTTGGGAAATAAAACCAGAGCATTTGGCGACGGTTCCGTGGCGATCGGTAATCAGGCGAGGGTTTCAGGAAAAGGCATAACTCCGGAAGAATATAAAGCATTGCCGGAAGCGGATCAAAAATTATATAGACTCTATGAGGCTGTTTATTACAACTATGATGATCCGTCGAAACCGATTGTAGATAGAAAATATTACAAGGTGATAGACGCGCACGACTGGAGAGCTGAAAACCATTACAATTCGATAGCGATCGGCACGACTTCTTTCGTGGAAGCAAAAGAAGCGATTGGTATCGGTGCGGGTACAAGGATTAATGGCGACCTCGGCGTAGCGTTAGGATATGCGGCTGTGTCGGAAGAAAAGGGAACGGCGCTTGGCGCAGGAGCGCAAGCCAAGGCTAACGCAGGTGTTGCCTTAGGTGAAGGCGCGGTAGCGGATACCGCTGCGGAAGTGGCCGGTTATGATCCTCTCACGGGAGAAGCATCCACAGAAACTACGTCGACATGGAAATCCGTGAAGGGCGCTGTCTCTGTCGGCACGGCAGATAAAACAAGACAGATCACCAACCTCGCCGCAGGTCTGGCAGACACTGACGCGGTGAACGTCGCGCAGCTCAAAAACGCTAAAACCACTGTCGAAGCGGGCGACTATGTGACCGTTACGAAAAAAACGGAAGACGGAAAGGGAACGACCTACACCGTCAAAGGTCCGAACCTCACTTCCGTGGACAAGAACTTGACTGTTACTGACGACAAGGACGCGAACGACAAGAAAGTTGGCTACAAACTCGAACTGAGCAAAACGCTCACAGGCCTGACCAGCGTTTCAAGTGAAGCATTCAAAGTTGGCGATAAGACATATATCAATAGCAATGGTATCAATGCGAATAACAATAAAATCACCAACGTGGCACCCGGTACAAAAGACGGCGATGCGGTCAACTTCAAACAGTTGAAAGATGTTGACAGTAAAGTAACGACCAATACGGGAGATATCACGACCCTCAAAAAAGGCTGGACCTTAGAAGACGGCAATGCGACAAAAGGAACAAAAATCGTGAAAGCCGAAGATACCGTTAAAGTCACGAGTGATGACTACATCACGGCGACCGTGAATAATGACGGCCTGAAGCTCGGCATGAACGTAACCAAGCTGAATACGCAAATCAATGATCAGATCGACAACAGCGATACCGTCAAAGAGAAGATGAAATCCTGGGTACTCAAAGCGGCGACAACGGATAAAGACCCGGCTGCAAAGGGTCAGACCATTGACAATACCAATAATGTGGCGACATTTGACGTAGAAGAAAATCAGGGACTTACCGTAGCGAGAGACGGCGCGACCATCAAGTACGGTGTGAATAACAATCAACTGGTAGGGAATATCAATAGCGGCAATACGGCAGTTACCAATATTTCCGCAAAATTCAGCGTCACTGACGGAACCAACACGAAAGCCGTCAACCTCGGAAAAGACAAAAACAACAACGTCAAATTCCTTGGCACGGACGGTGAAACCACCGTGACTGTAGGCGGAAACGATGATGCACCGACCGTTACCGTAGGCTTGGATGCAAAGTTCAAGAAACAGGTAACGGATAACACAAGCAATATTGCTGAAAATAAGACGAATATTACGAACTTGACAACCCGTGTAGACGGACACGATACGGCTATCGAGAACAACACGAAAGCCATAGGCGAAAACGCGAAAGCTATCGGTGAAAACACGAAAGCCATCGGCGAAAACACGAAAGCTATTGAAAAGAACGCTGGAGATATCACAACGTTGACAGGTCGTGTAGATACCGCAGAAAAGACCATCGGTGAAAACACGAAAGCTATCGGTGAAAACACGAAAGCCATCGGCGAAAACGCGAAAGCTATCGGTGAAAACACGAAAGCTATCGGTGAAAACGCGAAAGCTATCGGTGAAAACGCGAAAGCTATCGGTGAAAATGCGAAAGCCATCGGCGAAAACACGAAAGCTATCGGTGAAAACACGAAAACTATCGGAAAGAACACCGAAAAAATCGAGCAGAACGCGAAAGATATTGCCGCTAAGATGACCTCGTGGACCGTAAAAGCGGGAGAAGAGGCAGCCGGACAAAAGATTGACAATACCAATAATGCAGTTACCTTTGATGTAGCAGCAAAAGATCAGGGGCTTACCGTAACAAGAGACGGTTCGACTATCAAATACGGTATTGAAGGAAGCAAGATTGATATTTCCGAAAATAAAACCGTTAATGAACTGAAAGATGAGATTGCAAAGAAAAAGACCGTGGTTAAAGCAGGAGATGAAAATATTTCCGTTACAAAAGCTGATGATAAAGAAGAATATACTGTTACTCTTGCTAAAAACCTCAAGGGTTTGAACTCGGTTTCCGCTACGACAGTTAATGCCGGAACGGTTAAGGCTGATACGGTTGATACAAAGACGGTCAAGGTAAGTGACAAAATCACTGTGGGCGAAAGAGATACTGTCACCATTAACAACGAAGGTCTTACCATCAAAGACGGCCCGTCCGTCAAAAAAGACGGCATTAACGCCGGTGGCAAGATAATCGCCAATGTGGCAGACGGCAAAGAGGATAGTGATGCGGTGAACGTGAAACAGCTCAAAGCGATCGAGAACCAGAGTAATCAGAATATTTCCATTCTCGGAGGTAGAGTGAGCGAACTGAATACCCGTGTGAACAGAGTCGGCGCAGGCGCTGCCGCACTTGCCGCACTCCACCCGCTCGATTTCGACCCTGATGACAAATGGGACTTTGCCGCAGGCTACGGCAATTACAGCGGCGCGAATGCTGTCGCTATCGGCGCGTACTACCGTCCGAATGAAGACACCATGTTCAGTGTCGGCGGATCCTTCGGCGGCGGAGAAAACATGGTGAACGCAGGCGTTTCTGTAAAACTTGGACAAGGCAACCATGTAACGACCTCCAGAGTCGCTATGGCGAAAGAAATCAAAGATCTCCGTGCAGAAGTGGAAGTCCTGAGACAAGCCGTCACAGGTATCGGACAGGGACAGACTCCCGATCCGGTCAAGATGAAACTTTTCCCGGATATCGCAAAGAACCACTGGGCCTATGAAGCAGTAGAAGAACTCACGAAACAGGGACTGCTCGAAGGTTACCCGGACGGAACTTTCGGCGGAGACCGTATGATGACACGCTATGAATTTGCAGAAATCGTTTACAGAGCCATGCAAAAAGGCCTCAATGTGAACGAAAAGCTGATTCAGGAATTCGAACCGGAATTGGAACGTTTCCGTATCGATGTCATTTCTAAAGACAAAAACGGAAACCCGGTCATCGAAAGAGTCCGTGTCAACGAGAAGAGAAAAGCAAAATAAAACTTCATAAAAACGGCACAACCGAAGTAAAAAAGAAAACCCCGAGGGAAATAACTCCCCGGGGTTTTTTCATGCTGCATGAAAGAAAGCAAAATAATTCATATATGACGTTGAGGAAGAAAGAATTCAAAGTTTTTAAAAGGTTTTAAGCAGCGCCGGAGCAATATCACCGTCAGTCTGCTTCTTGCAGATCCGTTCCGCTACCAGGGGCAGGAATCGAAGGTTGTTTATGATTTCCCTGTGGAAGTGACCAAAGCGCCCATGGTGGTGCATAACCTGGGGAGTGTGGATACCCCGATGACGTTCCGCCTCATCCCGAAAAAGAAAATGCCTGCGGTCACAATATGGCATGAAGAAATGAAGAAGCACATGAAGCTTTCCGATGCCCTGCTTATTGCACCGCGTATGGCAATGGTCAATACGAAAGAGGGAACGGTCTGGCGGGATGAAGCGAACAGCATCAATACTTTCAGCGGACAGTTCCTTTCTGCCGTACCGGGCAAAAATACGTTTTACTATACCGGTGGCGCGGGAAGGATAGAAATTTCTTTCACAAACAGGTGGTTCCTATGAATATCCGTTTCGGTGGCGGCTTTTTTGGACGCTTTCTCTATGCGGGCAAGACGAACCGTATAGGGAATGCTAATGACGGTAAGGGAGAAGTTCGCAAGTGTTATCCGAATCAGTTTACGGTGATAGCCTATGCGGAGAACGGCACCAAGACGGCGTTTTTCGGTAGTGGCATCGAAAAAAATCCGTTAGCATCCTTTGGTGCATGAGCCGCTCAGCAAGAACATCAATCAGCCTATATCAATATGCTCATTTATGACGTTGCCCATCAGCACTATAATTATACCTTCCTAAAACTATGTAATTTTCTGTTTCTTATGGCCGAAAATAACCGGGACGGTGATCATTCTGTCGTGATTACGCAGGAAACTATAGCTAACCTACTGGGGGTAGGGCGTAATCATGTTACAAAGTGCCTTTCTCGTCTGCGGCAGGAAAATATTATCAAGGTAAAACGCGGTTGTATCAACATCTTAGATTTCGATACATTAGCTGCTTATTGTTCACAGGAAACGCAGAAAACGTAGAAATGACTTTCTTTGGGTAGCATAACATCCCCCCCCATTTTTTGTTCTGTTTCCTAGGTAACAAAACAGAAGGGCACATGAACCGATATGCAGCGTTTTAGAACCGTTGATGCCCTTGATTTCGCCTCGTTCCGAGGTTCTGGGGTTCGTTAAATATTTTCTAATTGTCGGCTGATGGTTGGACGGTCAATATTATATAATTGGGCGATAATATGGAGAAAATGTGGAGTGATAAAAAAGCCTTCCTTTAATTTAGGATTTCATACCTAATGTTAAAGGAAGGCTTTGGTTGTATATTACCTTTTTCCGTTTTTATAAAAGTTTAAGCTAAACTCTTTGTATACCGGTTGGCGTATAATTAGCAACTCTAATTTAGTTTATACTGATTAGAACGCTACTAGTCCCAGCCCAACTTACGACGTTTTTCTTCGATGCCGGCAATAATCTGTTTTGCCAAGGCTTTCGGATCTGTATTAACCGTTATAACGGAGCTGAGCATATCTTTCGTGTCATGTTTTAAGAAGTTTTCCACATTAGTGGAGCCTTGTACCGGTGGTTCTACGCAGTGGTAGGAGTCGATACCGAACATGCGGAACGCAAGGGAGGCGTCGAGACCTTTTTCGTTGGACCATTCAGGACTTGTGAAGGCATACGGCATATCCTTAATGTCTTTGCCGGCGGCCTGAGCGATACCGGCTAAAACAGTAGATACACGCGTGTTATCTACACATTCACCAACATGCCATACCGGTGGTAATTTACCGCATAAGAATTCCTGTAAGGATTTACCGGCTTTGGAAGCACCGTCTTTACTGCAATACCCTAATTTTAAGAGAGGGAAGGATGCACAACCGTTAGTGAATAATAAAATGTTGTTTTTAATTAACTCATCGGCAATGTCTACAACGGCGCGTTCATAAATAACGCGAGGATTGTTACAACCAACGATGTTAACCATACCTTTGATTTGACCGCTCTTTAGGGCGTCTACAAAAGCATCGAAGCCATTAAATTCTTCGGCAATGTTTTCGGCATTGAAACCTACATCGGCTGTTACTTCGTATGGTGGAATGAAAACAGGTACATCGCGACGATTAGCGAAGCTTTCGATAGCACGAGTTACGATTTTGCGAGCCAATTTTTCAGTATCTTCAATGTTGGAATGATGATGGTCGTACGCATAATGTTCGGCGCCAGGTAAACGAGCTGCATCATTAGTAGTAACAACGGTTGTTTTGAAGCAACGGGCTACATCCATGATGGCAGAGAATATGTCCTGAACATCGGCTACCCATAAATCAAGCGCACCGGTACCTAAAACTAGTTCGGCACCAACGGCATTGGACAATGGAATAACGCCTTCATAGCAGACAAGCAAGAACAGCATACGCCGTAGAAGTGAATCCCTTCGGCACCATGGGCTTTAGCCATGTCGATGAATTCCTGAGTACGACCGATACGAACGATTTCGCTGACTAATGTTGGCAAATGACCGTGAACGGCGATATTAACATAGCCTTTTTTCAAAGCTCCAACATTTACTTTAGAAGTAGCACGGTGACCGATGCCAAAGAGAACATCAGTGGCAATATCGGCAGCTACTACACCGGCTAAACCGAAGGTACATTGTGGTTTTTGTTTGTCAAAACGATCGAAGGTAGTATCGCAACCAATTTGTTCCATGCGAAGAATCATTTCTCGTACGGCCGGATCCGGAGTTTTGTCCAAAACATCCTGTTTGGAGGCAAATGTTTTTGAGATATTCGGCAACAGCTTTCATGTAGTCGTTAACATCACCGTGTACATGAGGGTGACTGTGATCATGAGGATGTACATGGTCGGCGAGACAACCATGTGCGTGGTCGTGTGCGTGATCATGAGCGTGTTCATGAGTATGAGGATGACTGTGGTCATGTTGTGTTGGCAGATTTGAGAGAAGAAAATGCAGCACAAGCAGCTGAAGTCCTCGAAAATACGGGTTTTAAAACAAGCACGATTGCCGTTGATATTTCGTCCCGTGAATCTATTTTAGCGCTTATCGATCATGCTAAGCAGTTTGGTGAAATTAAATACCTCATTAATGCGGCCGGCGTTTCCCCATCCCAAGCATCGGTTGAAACTATTTTAAAAGTAGACCTTTACGGTACAGCCGTTTTATTGGAAGAATTTGGCAAAGTTATTGCCAACGGCGGTTCTGGTATTATTATTTCTTCCCAGTCCAGTCATCGCTTGGGTGCCTTACCACAGGATGAAACAGATAAATTGGCTATGACGCCAACCGAAGAATTGTTGGAATTACCATTCTTGAAAGCAATTGATGATACGTTGAAAGCATATCAGTATTCCAAACGTTGTAATGGTCTTCGCGTTATGGCGGAAGCCACTAAGTGGGGCAAACGTGGTGCAACGGTTAACGCTATCAGCCCTGGGATTGTTATTACGCCACTTGCCAATGACGAACTCAACGGATCGCGTAAAGAAGGTTACCGCAAGATGCTATCCCTCAGCCCGGCCGGTCGTGCCGGTACACCGGATGAAATCGGTGATTTGGGCGAATTCCTTTTGAGCCATAAAGGCCGTTTCATCTCCGGTAGCGACATCCTTATCGACGGTGGTACTACAGCATCGTACTGGTTTGGTGATTTACAATATTTAAAAGAAACACACTAATTAAGATATAAAGTAAGAACGCCATCGACAGTTGGGAGTCGATGGCGTTTTTTTATATTTTCTCTTTTAAATGTTTCCAAAAAGCATCTTTATAGACATTTGATGGTGCATCTGTTAGTCGGGCCATTACTGTATGCTTATAAATAGGATTTTTTAGATGCAAAACAGGGAGATCTTCAGCTTTATAGTACTGCAAGGCGCTCTCTGAAATGAGTGTGATGCCTAAGCCTGATTTTACTAAATCAATGCGATTGGCAGCACCACTGCAATAGCTAACAACGTCAGGCGTAAATCCTGCGATTTTACAGGCGGTGCAGAAAATATCGTAGGACACATTTTCCGGTGTAGGGAAAATAAAGGGTTCATCCTTGGCTATTGCAAGGTCTAAGTACTTATCGTCAGCTAGAGGATGATTTTTAGGTAAAAGAGCCAGAAAGGATTCTTTTTGAATTTCAATAATTTCAAACGGGTAGTTATCTATATTTTGCGGTGCCGCGAAAATAGCAAAATCCAATTGTTCATCCAGTAGCATTTTGCATAATTCTTTACTCAAATGATGCTCCAAGGTGAAACGAGCCTCCGGATAAGTGGTGTTGAACTCTGCCAAATAATCGGATAATGGCATGCCGCCGAGTCCTGTAATCATGCCGATATGGATAGTATGTTTTTGTGGCTGTTGCCACCGTTCCATACTTTCGTGGAGTCGATTGACATCCGCCATAATACGCTCCGCATCGCGTAGAAAATCTTCGCCGGCCGGAGTTAATTCAATGGGGTGAGTATCTCGATTAATAAGTTTTATATTCAGGTCATTTTCTAATTTTGTAATCTGTTGTGACAATGCCGATTGTGAGACGAAAAGACGTTCAGCTGCGCGTGTAAAGTGACGGCATTCGGCTACAGCCAAAAAGTACTGGATTTGTTTTAACAGCATAGGTACTTACCTCTTTATGCAGATAAGGTAAAATAAGGCATAAATTATCTATTATATTATCCATCTTATCATTCTCATTGTATTATTGCAATTCGTTTTGCTAATGATAACAGTAGAACTGCGAATTGTACTTTTGTGCATATTACGTATACACTAAAGGCATACATAATTGCGGAAGGAGAAGATATGACATGAGTAGCAGTTCGAAATTAAAATTTGATATTGATCTATATCAACAAGAGCTGGCTTATTTGGTCAATATTGACAGCTCATCGTCTGAACCGGTCGGTTCAGATAAGGTTGCCGATTTTTTCAAAAAACAGTATGAACAATTAGGATGGCAGGTTGAGTCTTTAAACTTGGCACCTTCTATCGGACATTGTCTGAAAATCACGAATGGACCGGCATCACATTATGATGTGTTACTATTGGCACATTTAGATACGGTATTTCCATTGGGAACAGCAGCCAAGCGGCCATTTAGTTTAGAAGGCAATCGGGCGATGGGACCCGGTGTTATTGATTGCAAAGGCGGTGCATTGTCGGCACTTCATGTATTGCGGGCCATGCATAAGCAAGGGCAATTAAAAGACAAGCATATTTGCGTGTTTTTAAATACGGACCATGAAGGTATCGGGTCCTGTTATTCAAAGACAGTTAATCAGGAACTCTCGAAGGTATCTGATTGTGTGTTGGTTCTTGAGTGTGCGCGAGCTAACGGTAATTTGGTATATCAGCGCAAAGGGATTGCACGTTATCATTTGACCGTGAAAGGACGCAGTGCCCATGCCGGTGTGGATTATGAAAACGGCCGTAATGCCATTGAAGAATTGGCTCACTGGATTATTGCTTTGCAGGGGGCCACTGATTTATCGAAAGAAACCACCGTTAATGTAGGTTTAGTAGAAGGCGGTACGGTAATCAATGCCGTTCCGGGATTGGCCAAGGCAGCTGTAGATGTGCGTTATTACGATAAAACAGAAATTACTCGCATTGAAGAGTTAATGGAGGAATTGAAAGCACATCCTCATGTACCGGATACGCAGGTTAAGATTGAAGGCGGCATTACAAGACCGCCTATGTTACCTTCTGAAAAAACAGGTCAATTGATGAAGCTCATAGAGACACAAGGTAAACGTGTCGGTGTAACGTTCGGCTGGACGGCAAGCGGTGGCGGTTCAGACGGCAGTTTTTCTGCAGATGCGGGAGCACCGACCATTGATGGCATGGGACCTATTGGCGGGGGTGCTCATACAGACGGTGAATATATGGAGTGGGATTCGGTAATACCAAGAGCCAAATTATTGAACGCTGTGCTTGAAGAGATTTTGCACGGGAAGTGATTATTTAGTGTATAGGTGTTAGGAGGCGAGGTTTATGTTGTCTTTAGTAGTTGCACTACTGACAACGATTGTTGTTGCGTGGCTAATCATCAAACGGATGAAGCCGCAAGCTGTACTGTTTGCCGGAGGTATATTCCTCTTGGCGGTAGCCATTCTTATGGGATATCCGGTGCTTGATGCGAAAAAATCTACCGGCTTATCTTGGTTTGATATTTTTAAGTTTATTGAAGATGTATTCAGCAATCGTGCTGCGGGTATCGGACTTATGATTATGACAGTTGGCGGTTTTGCCAAATATATGGATTATATCGGAGCCAGTCGCAGTCTTGTTTATATTGCGTCGAAACCGCTGAGTATGGTGAAATCACCATATGTTTTGTTGGGCATCAGCTATATTATCGGTCAATTGCTCAATATTGTTATTCCAAGTGCGGCCGGACTGTGTGTTTTATTGATGGCAACTATGTATCCGGTTCTTGTTAATTTGGGTGTTAGTCGTTTGTCGGCGGCTGCTGTAGTAGCTACGACACCTTGCTTGGATTTAGGCCCTGCTTCAGGGTCAGCCGTATTTGCTGCTAAAACTGCCGGCCTTGATGTAGCCGATTATTTTGTGGCCGAACAGATTCCGATTGCCGTAGTAACGATGGTAGCTATAGCTGTTTCACATTATTTCGTGCAACGTTATTTTGACCGCAAAGAAGGGCTTGAGCCACAGAAACTTCAGGCGGTTTCGGCACATGAAAGCGAAACTGAAAATTTACCGCCGAAAATCTACGCTCTGTTACCGATGATTCCAATTATTTTTGTATTAGTTTTCAGTAAGCTTGGTATTTCAAGTATTAAGATGTCTGTCGTGACGGCCATGATTATCAGTATTTTTATTGCTATGATTCTTGAAGTGATTCGTACGCGTAGGCCGATGGAAGTGTGTAAAAATATCCAAGTTTTCTTTGATGGTATGGGGCATCTATTTGCAACCGTTGTTACGTTGATTGTAGCCGGTGAAACCTTCGCTTATGGGTTGACAAAAATCGGTGCCATTGACATGATTATAAAAGGAGCACAGGGTTCCGGCTTTGGTGCTATCGGGGTAACCTTGATAATGACTTTAATTGTAGCTATTGCGGCAGTTATTATGGGCTCCGGTAATGCTCCGTTCTATTCCTTTGGTGCTTTGGTTCCGGATATTGCCAAAGGCCTTTCGATGATGCCGGCGGTTATGATTACACCAATGCAGATGGCATCCAGTATTGCACGTAGTGCGTCGCCAATTACGGCTGCTGTTGTTGCTGTAGCCGGTGTTGCTGATGTATCTCCGGTTGATCTTGTAAAACGTACAGCAATTCCGATGGGTATTGCTTTAGTGGTATCTTTCTTAATGGCTGTAATTTTCTAATGAGCTAAAGATAGCTAAATTTGATAGATGTTTTGGGGAAAGGAGCAATTCAAGATGTTTAAAATATTTAAAATTATTCTTTTTGTGTTGCTGTCGTTCTTGTTGCCGTTGCAGCTGATTCAGGCAAAGTCAACTGATTCACCTAGCGCAATTTCGGTGGGAGCCGGTAGTTATCTTATGACAGAAACTCGCGGAGCAACCGCGGAGCCGATGCATATCTTTACCTATCGAGCCTCTTCGTGGCAGGACGGTAAACCGGTTATTATTGTATTTCATGGCTTGCAGCGTAATGCTGATGCGTACCGTGATGGCTGGATAAAAGCTGCGGAAGAGAAAGGTTTCTTAGTAATTTGTCCTGAATTTTCAGAAGAAAAATTTCCGGGAGTTTCCTACTATAACCTTGGTTATGTGGTGAATCAGGAAGGAGATGAAATGCTAAATCCTGAATCAGAATGGATTTTCCCTGTTATTGATAATGTAATGGCTGACGTACGTGCCCGTATGCAGATTCAAAAGAGTCCTGTTATACTGTTTGCTCATTCCGCCGGTGCTCAGTTAATTCATCGTTATGTATTGTTTGATCAAAACAGTACTGCCGATAAAATTGTAATCGCCAATGCAGGTTGGTATACAATGCCTGATCAATCTATTCTTTTCCCTTACGGCATTAAGAATGTGCCTGTATCCGATAAGCAACTTAAAAATGCGTTCGCAAAACCGGTAATTGTTTTATTGGGAGATAAGGATACACAGCGATCTAAGGTACTTAGAAAAACACCGGAAGCTGATGCTCAAGGTTTAAACCGTCTGGAACGTGGTCATGCTTTTTATGAAAAAGCGCAAGAAACCGCGAAGCAGATGGGTGTTCTTTTCAATTGGAAGGTACAGGAAGTTCCCGGCGTTGGCCATGATGGTGACGCCATGGGGGCGTATGCGGCAACATTATTTTAGGTAAGTTGAATAGCTAAAAGAAATATAATAAATGATATTATAAATTAAGAATGCCCTCGACTACGAATGAAGTCGAGGGCTCTCTTTATGAGATATATGTTGCTGTTTACCGGACAATCAACTTATGCTATACTTAAAGTATATTATCAAGTAGCACGTTTTTGAATGATTGGAAGGGTGAGTTGTATGAAACGGCTATGGCAAGGACTAATTATAATGTGTATGGGTATTATGTTTATGTTTGCCGGTACGAATTCGGTAAGTGCCACTGATGTTTGGGTGGCGCATTTTAATGAGGACAACGTTGATGTATATGCTATGAATGATACTATTACGTCTAGCACTAACTCAAACGGACGTGGTTTTTCTATAGCCACTAAATTTGTTCGCTATGGTCAGTTGCAAAAAGTAGTAACTTGGCATTTCGGACAATTTAGAAACGGTATGTGGCGTTATCGTACTAATACTATGTCAGGCGGTCATGATACTGTAACTATTCCTCGTAATCCTGTATTTGAATATGGTATGAATCAAATAGGTTGGTCCTACTATATTGACGGTTCGTATTACTATTAATAAAAAGTAGGGTGTTTTTGGGGAAGACGTGAAACCGTGAAAGAGAGTTTTACAATATCAGGTAAAAGCATAATTTTATATAAAGCAAAGCAGCCCAATCAACCGTTAGTTGTACTGAATATGTTTGAAGATGACAGTACCGGTGTAGTGGCTGAACTGCAGAAAATGGGTGATTTTGATATAAACCTTCTTGTTATCAGCAAACTTGAGTGGAATGCGGAGTTGTCGCCTTGGGAAATCCCGTCTATTTCAAAATACGAATCGCCTTTTACCGATGGTGCTCCTCAGTATTTGGAATGGCTACTGAATGAAGCGTTGCCTAAAGCAAAAAGTTTGATTGAAGGAACGGCAACAAAAATATATATTGCAGGCTATTCCATGGCCGGGTTATTTGCTTTATATGCGCTTTATGCATGTGATGCGTTTGATCGAGCCGCTTGCATGTCTAGTTCATTCTGGTATCCGGATTTTAAAGAATATGTGGCCACGCATGAGATGAAACGTGCACCGGAAAAATTATATTTCTCATTAGGCGATAAAGAAGCTAAAACCAAGCACGCAATTCTTAAAACAGTGCAGGAAAATACGGAAGCTATTGTTGATTATCTAAAGACGCGAAAAATAGATGTGACTTTTGAAACGAATGAAGGAAATCACTTCAAAAATATTGACTGGCGTATTGCTAAAGGGATTACTGCGATATGTGTATTAACGTAATATTAATGTCGGGGGAATCCGCCGCTTTGGCTGGTTCCCCTTTTTTTACACATCTAGTCGAGCTTTTTCTAATGAGCTATCGGCCGGTATACGAGATTATTTAATTGAGGAGGGCGCTTATGTTTACGAAAAAAAGCTGTATGTATGATCCCATCGATGATGGTAAAGCCGAAATATTACGCATTGAAACTCGAGCGGAGTTGGATGCTATTTTGTCTGAAGATGTATATCAGCCATTTGGCGGCGCCACTTATGAAGTGCATGAATTCAAGGCCGCCATGGTGGCAGACAATATTAAAGACTATCAGGGATAATTGAAGATTATTGATTGGGCCCAAGGGGGGTAAATAGAATACTCGTAGCTCAAGGATTAACTATGAATACTGAACGAGGCGATATGTAATGTATTGCCTCGTTTTCTTTGTAGCTGATTAGTTGTTCCGTTGCTATACAATTTATACTTTAAAAACGGATATTGCGAAGACGATGCCCTGTGATTTTATGTGAGAAGAAAAAAGCTTTGCTTGAGTGGACAAGTTTTGTCAATTTTTGTTTGCTGTCAGACTAAATTCTTATTATAATATATTTATGAGATAGAATTTAATTCTAGTATAATCTTAAAAGTAGTAATTAATTCTAGTATAATCATGTAAAGAGAGGGATTATTATGCAGTCTGCAGAACACTTGATACAACTGGTGAAGACTAGACGGAGTATTCGTAGTTTTAAGTCGGATGCGGTACCGGCGGAATTAATAGATCAGATTATTGAAGCCGGTCTTTACGCACCAAGCAGTATGGGCAAACAATCGGCCATTATTGTGGCTGTTACGAATAAAGAAGTTCGATACCGCTTATCCGCCATGAATGCCAAAATTTTCGGCACCGAAAATGATCCGTTTTATAATGCGCCGGTAGTGCTTGTCGTATTGGCGTCAAAGGAACGACCTACTTATGTATGTGACGGTTCGCTGGTTATGCAAAATCTCATGCTCGCCGCTCATGCGTTGGGACTTGGTAGTTGCTGGATTCATCGTGCCAAAGAAGAGTTTGAATCACCGGAAGGCAAAGTGCTTTTGAAGTCGCTCGGGATTGAAGGGGATTACGAAGGCATCGGCCATTGTGTCCTCGGTTATATTGACGGCGAAATGCCTAAGGCAGCACCCCGCAGAGAAAATCGGGTATATTACGTAAAATAAAGTTAAAGGAAAGAATATATGGAATTTTTAGAGTTAGCTACATGGATTATGATTGGCAAAATTATCGTGGTCGATATTTTGCTGGCCGGCGATAATGCCGTGGTTATCGGCATGGCCGTAAGTAAGTTGGAAGATAAGTATCGTGAAAAAGCTATTATGTGGGGGACCTTCGGGGCCATCGCAATGCGACTTATTTTTGCCACTATTTTAGTTGAAGCTTTGGAATACATTCCGGGGCTCCACTTTGTAGGCGGTCTCGTGCTCTTATGGATTGCCTTCCAGCTGCTCGTTGGCGATGACGATGATGCGAATATCGAAAGTAAGGACTCCTTGCGCGGTGCAATTATTACTATTATCGTAGCTGATGCTATGATGAGTATCGACAATGTTATCGGCGTTGTCGGCGCGGCGAAAGGTCACTTGGAACTCGTTATTGTAGGTATGTTGATTACCGTACCGCTTTTGATTTACGGTTCTCGTTTATTGGCACGAATCATCAACAAATACCCAATTATTTTGTGGGCGGGCGGCAGCTTGCTCGCGTGGGTAGCCGCTGAAATGGTTACTGCGGAACCTTTATTACAGCCGTACATCACAGGTTATGAACGGTTAATTGAAATTGCCGGTGTTATTTTGGTTGTGGCTGCGGCACTTATTTGGAAACGTCGTCGTAAAGCAGCTTCGCCTGATGAAGAAGCGTAAGCTAAATTGAATAGTGAAAAGTCCGATTAACGGATTTGTAGAATGAGCTTGGTGTAGATGCCAAGCTCATTTTTTATGCCAATTAGGTTGAGTTTGTGTAATTACGGGGGTTTTGAACAGTGTTGATAGAGGGATTATGTAGGATGGGAAAAATTTTTGTAAAAATTAAAATGTAACACTTGGCATTATAACTTAAAGATAATACAATAAACATGTAGATTGAGTGGTTACAAGAAATGAAAATCTTTAACAAGCAACTAAACATTAATTAGAAAAGTTAAACATTAAAATGAATTTTACACATTAAAAGAGTTTTTTTAGTAGCGTTAATACTGTTAGGGCCCATAGAGGCAGAAAAGAGAGGTTCATTATGAAAATCGCAGTTGTAAGTTCGAATGGTAAAGTAGGTCGTTTGGTAGTAGCGGAAGCTGTTCGTCGTGGTTTTGACGTAACAGGCTTTGCTCGTAGCGAAAACAAATCGGAAGCTCAGAATTTTGTTCAGAAAGATATTTTTGATATTACTAAAGAAGATTTAAAAGGCTTTGATGCGGTAGTTGATGCTTTTGGTGCTTTTACGCCGGACACATTGCCACTACACACTAAATCTTTGATGCATTTGTCTGATGCGGTAGCCAATACGGATACGCGTTTGTTGGTAGTCGGCGGTGCGGGCAGCTTGTTCATGAATAAAGAACATAGTCTTCAATTGTTGGATACTCCGGAATTTCCAAAAGAATATTATCCGTCAGCAAAAGCTCAGACAGATGAATTGGTAGAACGTCGCAAACGCAATGATGTTAAATGGACTTTTGTAAGTCCGGCTGCTGATTTCCAAGCAGATGGTGCTCGTACCGGTGAATATATCTTAGCCGGTGAAGAATTTACTGTTAACAATCGTGGTGAAAGTGTTGTAAGTTATGCTGATTATGCGCTCGCAATGGTTGATGAAATCGAAAAAGGTAACCACATCCGGCAGCGTATCAGCGTAGTAGGTAAATAATTATACATTTTTATTTTTGGCATTGTTATAGTAAATTCGGCGTATTCGTGATATAATTTAAATTGTAATAGTACACGTTACAATTTATAGGAGGCATGTATATGCAAGTATCCAGTCGTTTTACTATAGCGGTCCATATTTTTACTTGTATCGCTATTGCAGAAAAGAAATATAAAGTGACCAGTAAGTTTTTAGCAAGCAGCATCAATGTTAATCCCGTAATTATTCGGAATATTGTTCTCATGTTGAAAGCCCACGGTCTAATCGATTCCCGTCAGGGAACATCGGGCATTAAAATTGCCAAGTGCCCATCTGAGATTACTCTGTTAGACATTTTCAACGCCGTTGAATCTTTGGATAATGGTCGTCTTTTTAGTTTTCATGAAAACCCGGCTCAAGACTGTCCGGTAGGCAGTCATATTCATAGCGTCCTCGACGGGCGTTTAGATCAGATTCAAAATGCCCTTGAAAAAGAGTTGAAGAGTATCAGTTTGGCGTCAATTATCGAAGATGCGGAAGCACAAATCGCTCGTGATGCAGAGGTTGTTAACAACGATTGCTCGGCTGAGGCATAAAAAATTAGATAAATAAGATGAGAACCCCTGTTCCCATTCATGAGAGAGCTTATCGATAAGAAAGCTACTTTACTTGATTGGACGGGGTTCTTTTATATGCATTGAAAGATTGACAAGAATATTGATAATAACGGCTATGAAAGAATAATAGGGAGAGTCATTACAGCAAAAGTAATTACAATTTTTTTGAAAAAAAGCCGATATGATATTGCCGTCTTTTGCGTGCAGTGTGATATAATTAAATAGAATAAGATAGATATTTAAGAATTTTGGTTAATTGTAAACTGAAATTGAACATATAAAAAATCCATAGTGAATACCGATTTGTGTTATGATTAATGTCGCTA
>OIET01000119.1_pt1 | contig 98939 bp, 91 predicted proteins | sample 1581871 | NCBI WGS metagenome assembly OIET01 (sample SAMN03279760, study PRJEB24777) | human gut metagenome | isolation source: fecal sample PR121 from 1 month old male Malay infant, vaginally delivered... | place: Singapore | collected 2005-09-16
GCGGAGCTAACAAACTCCATGCATGATCCGAAATATCATGACGATGCATTGCAGAATCCATAAGCTCCTCCATAGAGCAGAGTACATGAATTCAATGCGTTAATCAACTCATGACGACACTGCCTAGGAAAACATTCTCGATGCGGCTAGCAATATGTCAATACATAAATACATATTTTAACAAATATGTATTTATGTATTGACATATTGCAACCTTCACCGATCATTCTCTATAATTTTCCTTATTTTAATATATTATTTTTCAACGCCAGTATATCCGGAACTGTCCCTCCTCCGTATTTTCCCCAATTGCCCCTTGAATTTGTACCTGCCAATGTTTGTGCCTTTGCTCCTAAAAATGCCCCTTAACCAAATTTATGGAATCAAATAAGGGTGATGTATAGGGACCGTTAATTTGTATTTGTTGTTCAACAAATTTCAAGTACGGGGTGGAACTATGCTCTTACATCTTATCGTTGTCGGATGGGATATCTTTACTGCCGTATTTAGTTTCCATCTGGTGCAAATTTTTCTGTACAGACAAGAAAAGATTGCATTAGTCGACATACGGAACATCCCCGTACTGCTTATTTTGATAGCTGTCCCTCTTATTCCCATAACTATTCACAGTTTCAAGAAGCTCACCAGTGCCGAAAATACCTATTGGTCATGGTGTCTGTTCGGCGTTTACGGCATCTTTGTTCTAGCACTGATTTTTATTAGGAACCTGAATACGATTGCCATCTATTCCTCAGCCATCATTGACACCTTCATCATTTTGTGCCTCGAAAAGTTCATCACAGCGATGAAGGAACGCTCGAACAGCACGCCACCCCAACAACGCCGTCTGATTTCCATTTGCCTGCTCGCCGTTTTTGCGTTGCAGTTCGTTTTCGGTGTGCTGTAAAACCGAAAAAACACACATCCTAAGCCAGTTATCCCCTTCAATCAGTTTGTAATGAGCAAAGAAAAGGCCGAAAAATGTTCTCGGCTTTTTTTGTATAATTCATACAAAAAGGATCCCCTGATTTAACGGGAAATCCTTTCGGAACGAGGCAGAGGGTCCATAGCGTGGAACGGAGAAATCCCGCGTGGCATAAAGCTCGTTTGGAAACCCAATGGATTGAAACAGTGTTTTTTTATTTCCACACTACAGGAAAATTTACACTGAGAAGCAGCTTTTCACCCCAAGAATATGGCTACATTACAAATGTCATACTTATTGCCTGAAAAAATTATCTTAACACTATAAATTTCATAATGTACTTTGTATGAGATCTACGTCAATTATAGCGATATATTTTTAAGAAGATTCCAATACATAAAATAGAATCAAAAATTCATTGATTCTATTCATTTTTCACACAAAAGGGAAGGCCGGAGCCTTCCCTGCGGGGGTAGGGGACTTTCCTTTGTCTACTTGTAGGAAGGCAGTGGCTTCTTGACGAGCTTCAAGAACTTGTCGGTCGCATAGGAACCATCTTCCACCTTCTTGAGTTCGGCTGGGTTGATGCTCCCGATTCCCGCGAAAAACTTGGCCATTTCGCTCTGCCAGTACTGCGCCTTGCTCTGCCCCTTGGAGGCGTCGAACATGGCGAGCTGTTTGTCGAGGTTGGCGACGGGATGCGTCTGGAGATCAAGCAGGGACAGTTCCGCCGAGTAGTCCTTGCCCGCCCATTCCATAAAGAAACGCCGGTACTCGGGAACCAGAGATTCCAGCGGTTCATGCTGGAGCATGTCCGCAGCGCGCAGATAAATGGACAGGAACTTGGCGGTCACATCGGGATGTGCGTCGGCGTACTTGCGGTCCGCGACGAGCACACAGGGGCTTGCAAGCCTGCACAGCTTGGGATTGGCCGCGAGCACCCAGTCCTTAGCCTCGCCCACGTAGGCGTGCGGAGCCCACAGGACCGCGCCGTCACCAATGCCGTTCTCGAAGGCGCTGAGCGCCTGCGCCTGATCCATGTTCTTGATTACAATGTCCTTCTCGGTGAGGCCGAGGACGTCGGGATAGTCCTTGTTCCAGTCCTTCACCTTGGCGATGGGGCTGTCCGGCCGGACCAGCACGCGGTTGATAAGGGCTTCCTCGTTTGCATTGCCGATGACGTAGGTGTCATAGCGGAGCGCACCCATCATAGCGGGTACGGCGCCCATCGCGGCATACACCCATTCGCCAGCGGGGAGCGCGTTCAGGATGGCCATACCGGAACCGAAATACAAGATTTCAATGTCCAGCCCGACTTCCTTGTCCCAGCCTTTTTCCTTGGCATACCAGATGAGGAAGGTTTCATGTTCGTCCATCCACGCGGTTCGGACCTTGATGGGCTCGGCGGCGAAAGCGGGGGCGGACAGGATAAGGCACAACAACACGGTGAGACAACAACAGAACAACTTTCTGAGGCGCATACGTTTCTCCTGAATCTTGTAAAGGTTGGTAAATGTAGGTTCCCGCTGCCGGAAAAACCTCCTTCGGGTTAAAGGTGACGCCCGCCGTGACCCGGCGGATCCAACGGGCCTCAGACACCGCCCCGGAACGAACGCGAAACGTCGGGCCGGGGCGGACAACCCGCGCCAGTAACGCGTTTGTCGTCTTGTGGGAGATGGTGCCGGGCCGGAGCGGACCGACGTTGCCCGCAACATGCGGGAAAATACGGTGTGATCTACGCAGCCCTCGGGCCGTGGCCTTCGACGCGAGCGAAGGCATTGTGAGCGTGAATGGACTCGAAACTCTCCGCTTCCACCACAAACCGCCCTACGTAGGGACACATCATCACGGGGACGACGACGCCGAGCTCAAACACAGGACCGGGCAGTCCCTCAGGCCAATTTCCCGTGAGGGTGCAGTCGTAGCCGGAAAGCGACGCGTTACCCGTGGCGGGGGCTCGCTTCGTCATGAAGAATGGCGATGAAACGGCTCATGTGGGTTCCCCGCGCGTCCGGGAGCAGGTTCACGACCGCGTCCACGATGGCCACCGTACGCTGATGCCTTCCGTCCGAACCGCTTCCGTATTCCTTCACCCCAAACGGCAGACGGACACCTCTGACGCCCACGCAGTCGATGGAGATCGGCACATTCGCCGGGGTTTTCTGTATGTCTTTCATCCGCCCCTCCATACCGCATCGCTATGAAAAGCGGCGTATAGGCTCTCTCTCGGATTCCGCCGGAAACACCGTCGACTGAGTCGTCTCCGCCGCCCGCTCCCTCTCGGGCTCACGGAAGGCAAACCAATACGCCATGCCGACGAAGTACAGATCGCCCACGATATTTCCCAGCGTTGCGGGGAGGAGATTGTTTGCCAGGAACGCCCCCAGCCGAGCCCTTCCAGCGCCTAGGGAAAAAGCCCCGAAGCGGCGGCAAGCATGTGATCTGCCTTGGCAAAAATGTCTGCCGGGACGTAATACATATTCGCCACGCAGTGCTCGAACCCCGAGGTAATGAAAAGCCATATGGTGAAATAAACGGCGAAGAGCTTGCCCGCCATGTCCCGCGCCGCCCATGCCATCCATACGGTAAGGCACACGAGCCAATTGCACATGACGCCGAGGTAGAACGCGGGAATGAACTCAAGGGACGTCTTGTAAAAAGCGATTTTGATAGTCACCCCGCCAAGCTCCCCTGCCCCGCTGGCAAGCAGACCTGACGCATAGGTCATATGGGCGATGAGCACTGACCCCGTAACGTTGCCTGCGTAGACAAAAATCCAGTTGCGCAGCAGCGCACCGAGCCGTACCCGCCCTTCCGCAGCCGCCACGCCTATGAGTGTATTGCCCGTGAACAGCTCTCCTCCGGCCACAACCACCAGGATGAGACCCACCGGGAAAATGGCTCCGGCAAGGCACTTGCCGAGCCCATAGGTTTCGGGCCGTCCCAATAAATGGAACGCGGCCATGTTCGACGCGGCGGAGGCAAAGGCGATGAAGGCTCCGGCAAGGATGCCGAGGAGCACCTGTTTCCTCCACACCAGCCCGGCTTTCTTCTCTCCTGCGGCGATCGCCGCGCACACAAGTTCGGCGGGCGAGAGCACCATTGCTGTCTTGGCCATATGCGACACCCCTTAGAGAAACTCCGCCGAAGACCCGATCCCTATCTTTCCGTTAAGCAGCGTTTTGCGGATTCCACGGTATTCTTCATGAGCATGGCAATGGTCATGGGCCCTACCCCGCCGGGAACGGGCGTAATCTTTCCAGCAACCTTGCGGGCTTCCTCGAAATCCACATCCCCGGCCAAAACCGCCTTGCCCGTTTCTTCATTAAAACCAATGCGGTTGACTCCGACGTCGATGATCGTCGCTCCCGGCTTGATCCATTCCGGCCGCACCAGGCCGGGCACCCCGGCGGCGACAATGAGGATGTCCGCCCTCCGGCAATGCCCGGCGAGATCCCGGGTCCGCGTGTGGACCAGCGTCACGGTGCCGTCGACGCCCCGTTGCCCCATCATCAAGGCAATGGGCTTGCCGACGATGTTTGAGCGCCCCACCACCACAATCTCCGCTCCGCGCGTATCCGTCCCCGAGCGGACGATCATTTTGCGGATACCCGCAGGCGTACAGGGTAAAAAGCCTCTCCCGCCGCCAAGCACCACCCTCCCAAGATTGACCGGATGAAAGCCGACTACGTCCTTTTCGGGATCAATGGCGTTGATGACGCGCTCCTCGCTGATGTGGGGAAGGAGAGGCAGTTGGACCAAGATGCCGTGTATGGAGACGTCGCGGTTGTACCGATCGATAAGTTCGAGCAGTTCCGCCTCCGGGATATCAGCGGGACGGTTTTCCTGAACTTCCTTGAATCCCAGCCGCAAGGCGGTCTTCACCTTGAGCGTGACATAGCTCACTAAGGCGGGGCTCTCGCCCACAGGGATAGTGACAAGCCCGGGGACCGCGCCGTGGCGCTCCTTCCTTCATCTCAGCGACTTCCGCCGCAAGTGCCTGGAGCATACCCCGGCTCATCTGGGTTCCGCTGATGATTTCGGCAGTCATGGGAAACCTCCGAGCGGCGGGCTTTCCCGCCGCCGTGGCATGAGGGGAAAACTTTTTCAGAACAGCCCACTGACCTTGCCGGTATTCGTATCCACATCGATCCGGCGGAAGGAAGGATTCGAGCCCGTGCCTGGCATGAGCGAAATGCTGCCGGAAACGGGGACGATGAACTCGGCACCCCCAAATGTCAGCACGTCGCGGACGGAGAGGCGCCACCCCTTGGGCACGCCCTTGAGGGTCGGATTGTCGGAAAGGGACAGATGCGTTTTCACCATGCAGAGGCCGAAATGGGAGAGTGCGGGATCGCTTTCAATCCGCTTGAGCTTGGCGATCGCCTCAGGAGCATAATCCACACCGTCAGCGCCGTAGACACAGACAGCGATCTTTTCGATGCGTTCACGGACGGGGGCGTTCCAGTCATACAAGGGTTCGGTAGAATCCTCACACGCTTCGATAACGGCTTGGGCCAGCTCTTCGGCCCCCTCGCCGCCGAGTTCCCAGTGGCGGGAAACGGCGCCCCTCGCCCCGGCGGCTTCACACAATTCCCGGATCTTGGCGATTTCAGCCGGAGTGTCCTTGACGAACGCGTTGATGCAAACGACAGGAGAGATGCCGGAACGCTTTACGATTCCAATATGATGCAGCAGATTGGCGCATCCCTTCTCGACCCACTCGACGTTTTCCTACGCGTATTCCTCAGGCAGCGGCTTGCCCGGAACCGGCACGGGCGCGCCGCCGTAGCATTTCAGGACGCGGACCGTGGCCACGATGACGGACGCATCGGGCTTGAGCCCGCTGTAATGACACTTCAGGTTCCAGAATTTCTCGAAACCGATGTCGGCGGCAAAGCCGGATTCGGTCACATGATACTCCGACAGCTTCAGCCCCACCCTGTCGGCGATGATCGAGCTCTGCCCGATGGCTATGTTTGCGAACGGCCTGGCATGCACGAGGACGGGCTGCCCCTCGACGGTCTGGATGAGATTGGGATTGATGGCCTCAGCCATCCACGCCGTCATGGCCCCGTCCACTTCAAGATCCGCCGTAGTGACGGGTTTGCCGTCACGATCATAGGCAACGATAATGCGGCCCATCCTGCGGCGCAGGTCCTTTAGATCCTTTGCTACGGCCAATATCGCCATCACCTCCGAGGAAACCGCTATGTCGAAACGGGAACGCATCATGTAGCCGTCGGATTTTCCATTCACCCCGTCCATGCCGATGACGATATTGCGCAGGGCCTGACAGCAGAAGTCGATGACCCATCCCATTTCACGGTGGTCGGATCGATGTTCAGGCGGGGCTTTCCTGAAAGCTTGAGGAGCTTTTCATCATCGTAGTTGCGCTCATGCTGCATACGGGACGTCAGCGCCACCATGGCGAGGTTGTGCGCGTTCATCACGGCGTTGATGTCTCCGGTGACCCCCAGCGAATACTGGGTCAACGGAATGCACTGGGAACGCCCGCCACCCGCGGCGGATCCCTTCCCCCCATTGTGGGACCGCCCGAAGGCTGCCTGATGGCGGCGGAAGCTTTTTTGCCGAGCCGTCCGAGCCCTTGGACGAGGCCGATGGTCGTGGTGGATTTGCCCTCCCCAAGAGGGGTCGGCGTGATGGCCGTCACGTTGACGTATTTACCGTCCGGCCTGTCTCCCCGCCGACGCATGACCGCCTGATAGTCGATCTTCCCCATGAAGTGCCCGTACGGGAGCAGTTCCTCCCGCTTCAACCCCATGTCTTCCGCCACCTGGTAGACGGTCTTCATGCGCGTTTCGGCGTCCTGCGGATTTCCCAGTCCGCGTGCTGTTTGGGGTCCAGAGCCGCCGCGGAGGCGGAAGGCCGTTTCGAATCACTCACGTAAGAGGCGGGCATGTCTTTCTCCTCATGGTAAAAGGTTGCGCGGCGGGATGAAAAACCTACGCTGAAATCCTTTCCTCCAGAATCTCAGCGATATCCATGACCTGAACCTTGCCGCCGAGTTCACCAAGCCCGTCGGCGAACATGGTCAGGCAATAAGGGCAGGCGACGGCGATGACGTCCGCCCCCGTGGCGAGGGCCTGCCGAGTGCGCAACTGGTTGATGCGCTCACCCGTGTTCTCTTCCATGAACATCCGCCCCCTCCGCCGCCGCAACAGAGATTCTTCGCGTGCGAGGCTTCCATCTCCGCAACCGTGCCGCCGATCAGGCGCAGAATGTTCCGGGGAGCCTCGAAAATCCCGTTCCACCGCTCGAGATAACAGGAGTCGTGGTATGTGTAGACGCGGACAGGAAAATCCTGTGCGGATGGGAGGCGCAGACGGCGGGAGCGCAACAGCTGATCGAGAAACTCCGTGTGGTGCAGGACGCGTTACCGGCCGCCAAAATCCGGATATTCGTTCTTTAGGGTATTGAAGGTATGGGGACAGGCCGTCAGGATGGTTTTCACTCCGTATCCGTTCAGCATCTCCACATTGACCTGTATGATCGTCTGAGCAAGGTATTCGTTGCCGCTGCGCCGGGCGTCATCCCCGGAATCCTGCTCATCCGCACCGAGGATCGCCACCTTGACACCGACGGCCTTGAGCACGCGCATGAGCGCCTGCGACACCTTTTTGCCGCGATCCTCAAGACTGAGGGCGGAACCCGCGAAATAAACAATTTCAGCGTCGGGACATTCCGAGATGTGCGGAATATCAAGCCCCCTGGCCCAGTCGCCGCGGGAAGCTCCGGGGAGCCCCCACGGATTGGATTGGTTTTCAAGGTTCGTGAACGTGTCACCGAGTTCGGCCGGAAACGCAGCTTCCATCAATACCTGATGATTACGCAGTTCAAACATGAAATCCAAATGCTGGATGTTGACCGGGCATACCTCCTCACAGGCGCGGCAGCTCGTGCAGTCCCAGAGCTGGGAAGGAAGAATATGGCCGTTTTCCCGGATGATGGGCCGTAACATCGCGTCGCCACGTAGGATCGCATCGACGTTTTCAAAGAGCTCCGTCCGCAGGTCATGGATAAACTCTCGGGGCGAAAGGGACTTCCCCGTCTTGGCCGCCGGGCACTGTTCCGCGCAGCGCCCGCACTCGGTACAGGAGTAAAGGTCGAGGCACTGCTTCCACGTCACCTCGTTGATGATGCCCAGGCCGAAGGTTTCGGCATCCTCGTCCTCCACATCGGTCTTGCCTATGGCCTTTTCCACGCGCAGAGGCTCCAAAACCACATTGAGTATGGCCGCGAGCAGATGCAGATGCTTGGAGCCGGGAATGTAGACGAGGAAGCTCAGGATGGTGATGAGGTGAATCCAATAGACGGCCTCAAAGGCGGCGTTCTGAACAACCGGAGGCCAATGGCTCATCCCGAACAGGGCGGCGAGAGCACCGGACACGGGCAGACCCGTCAGCACTTCGCCGTTCGCTGCATAGGGAGAAACCGTCGCCAGTGCGTTGAGGAACAGGAACGTCGCCACGATGAGCATCGTAAACAGGATAATCATGAAGGCGTCGCGGCTTTCCGGAAGATAGGAGGGCTTCAGGACCAGCGGCCTGTAAAGCACATAGAAGAAACCGCACAAACAGAAGGTGCCCATGACGTCCGCAACGGTCATAAACACGGCATAGCCCGAGGGGAACAGCGCGTGCACGGAAAAGGAGGGGAACACGCCCCGGATCATGAGTTCCAGCGAGTGCGGCTGGATGCACAAAAAACCGAAGGAAATGGCGGTGTGCGCGAGGCCGATACCCGGCTTGCGCAGGACATTGTTTTGGCCGATGACATCCGTGAAAAAAATTTTCACCCGCTCGAAAAGACCGCATTCCGCCTGGTCCCCCTGGGTGGACAGGTGCGGCAGGGGAACCGGGATCGCCCCCTTTACACTCCTCATCAAGGTAATCAGACGCCGTATTCTGACCGCGAAAAGGGCAAAAGCGCCGACGAGCAATGCTGCCACTACAAGCTGCTTGATGACGAGATACGTGAGGAATACCATGATGTTCTCCCGGACGATGAAAGGGGGCTGCCTCTTTTCCGCTTCAGCGGGGACTCCTCGGGCTGATTCTCCTACACGACGCCCGCGCCCCGCGAACGGAACGCGGGCGGATCATTCAGCCCAAAGCCTTGGTCAGTGCGGGAACGGCTTCAAACAAATCGCCCACGATGCCGTAATTGCATTTGGAAAAAATGGGGGCGTCCCTGTCCTTATTGATTGCCACGATGACCTTTGCGGTCTTGATGCCCGCGTAGTGCTGCACCGCGCCTGAAATGCCGCAAGCGATGTAGAGGTTCGGACTCACGGTCTTCCCTGTCTGCCCGACCTGCATGGTATGCGGTGCGTATCCGGCATCCACGGCCGCGCGGGATGCGCCCACGCCAGCTTCGAGTTTCGCGGCCAACGCTTCCAGTATGGCGAAATTGCTTTGCATCACCCATCGCCCGACCGCCGGACACGATGACGGTTGCTTCGGAAAGATCAGCCGATCCGGCGCCTCCTCCCAGTGTTTCGATGACGGTCACAGCGCCCGTGGAATCCTCGACCGAGGCCGTGAACGTCCCCTTTTCAGGCTGGGAAGGTTTTTCCATCGCTGGGAGGGCGTTGGGCCGAAGCCCATATAGGGCGACCTCGCCAGGCACGCCCAGCGACGCCAGGACTTTGCCCGCAAAATAGCTTTTCTTCACGGAACGAGCCGCCACGTCGATGCCAAGGCAGTCGCCGACGAACGCAGCACTGAGCTCCACGGCGATCCGGGCCAGCGTGTCTTTCCCTTCCATCGAATGGATGGCGATCACATCCGTACTGTCTTCGGCCTTGATGCATTCCGCGAACGCGGTGGCGCGCAGATCGGGCCTGAGGGACAAATCCCCCGGGCCGGTGACGGTGATGATCCTGGCGGCACCGTAGCGTGCGCATGCATCGAGAACCGTTTCGGCGGGAGACGTCGTCAGGGCGATGACAGAGCCGAAAGCGGCGGCGAGCGTCAGCGCCGCATGGACTGAATCCTTTACGCCGTGGCCGTCGGATTCGAGAATAACTGCAACCTTCGTCATGGCGATCTCCTTTAGAGGACTCGTTCTTCTTCGCGCAGGACGCGCAACAGCTCCCGGATCTGAGCGCTCAGATCGCCGTCGAACATCCTAGCCCCGGCGCGTTCCGGCAGCAGCTCCAGCTTTTCGAGTGACAGCGAGCAGCGTTCGGCCAATTCAAGGGAAGCAACCGGGATTTCCTGCACCGGTTTCTTCTTGGCCTTCATAATGTCGGGCAGCTTGGGATAACGGGGATGGTTCAGGCCCCTGCACGGACGGGCTGCGCGGAGGCGCTGGCGCACGCCGCCGCCGACTTCGCGGGAGGTGATAACGCAGTCGTCCCGGACCTCAGCCCGCTGACGTCGTTGATGACGGGCATCCCCAGCTCTTTGGCCAAGAAAATAGGGGAACCGGCCGCCTTGGCTGTCAATGCTCTGCTTTCCCGTAAAGACCATATCCGGCGAGCCGTCCTGACGGATGACCTTGGCGACGGCTTCCGCCATCAGCGCGGAATCGGTGAAAGGCCCTTCCGTCACAACATGGATGGCGCAATCCGCTCCCATAGCCAGCGCGGCGCGGATGGAGGAAACCGCTCCCGTGTTCCCGGCGCAGACGATGATCACTTCGCCGTCGCCTTTCAGCTTGAGGGCTTCTTCGATTCCGTATTCGTCGAACGGGTTGGGGATGAATTTGACGTTGCCCTCGGCGAAGGACTTCTCTCCGGACAGCTCGATAAGCGCGCCGGAATCCGGCACATGCTTTACGCATACGTGTATCTGCATGGAACTCTCCTCTTGGGGATAACGGCGGAAGCCCCTTCCCGTTTCCCTCCCTGCGAAGGGGGACGGGAAGGGACAGGCTACATGCGCACGCGCTCGTTCTTGGGATCATAGGGGGAGCTGAAGCTTACAGAGGCGGGCACCATTTGCCCCTGCACCTCGACTTCCCAATCGGCATCCAGCCATGCGAGATCGACGGCCGCGCCGTCTTCCCGGTGCACGTAGGCAAAACCCAGTGGCGGCACCTATTTTGAAGGCATAGGTCCCGGAGGTCAGCTCTCCGACATTCTTGCCGTCCCGGTAAACGGGTTCATTGCCGTACAGCTTCGGCTTGCTGTCCTTCAGGACAATCTGGCTCATGCGCTTGGTGAGCGGGCGGGCCTTCTGAACGATAAGCGCATTCCGACCGACGAAATTTCCCTTGTACAGCTTCACGCCGAAGCCCATACCCGCCTCATACGGCGTATCGTCAGGCGTCAGATCGTTTTCCCAGTGACGGTAGCCGGTTTCACTCCGCAGCGAGTTGACGGCCTGTACTTCGGTTCCATTAGGGATAACCTCGATACGGCGTTGGCATCCGAATGCAGCGAGCTGCATCTCGACCTGTACGCGGCACCCACTCAGCTTTCCGGCGTATTGGCGGCTTTGCCAGAGCATATGCACCTTTCGCTCGGCGTCGTCGATGGCCGCAACATATGGAAGACCAATTGCGCCGCAGCGCTTTCTTCTTTGCGGAACGCAGCGCTGAAGCTCGGGAGCGACAGGTTGTTCGTCGGTTCAAGCTCCTCGCTGCTGCATGTGCCCGTTGATCTGGAACTGGAAACCAGTCTCGATCCCGAAATCAGGAACTGGATGGCCTTTGCCGTTCAGAAGTGCGGCGAGATCGCCCTGTTGGGGCAAACGATCCACCGCGAGTGGTCTCCGGAGTGCCTCAACGAAAACCGACTGTCCATCGAAAGCCGACACCTCAACATGAAAACGTTTGATCCCGCCGTCCGCAGACGGTGCAGAAACGTCACCCCAGAGATGCTCAACCGGAAAAGCCCTTATGCCGATCGGTGCAGGAAACAGCAGGAAGCCTTCAATCTGCCGTTGTTCCCGACCACGACCATCGGTTCCTATCCACAAACGGAGGCTATCCGCAAGGCAAGACGCGAATACCGGAAGGGCGAACTCTCCCCGCCGCCTACGAAGCTTTCCTGAAAGATACCATCCGGGAAATCGTCGGGCATCAGGAGGCCCTCGGGCTTGACGTGCTGGTCCACGGGGAACCGGAGCGCACGGACATGGTGGAATATTTCGGCCAACAGCTCGAAGGGTTCTGCTTTACGGACCACGGCTGGGTGCAGAGCTATGGCAGCCGCTGCGTCAAGCCGCCCGTCCTCTATGGCGACGTGTCCCGAAAGCAGCCAATGACCGCCTCATGGCTCGCCTATGCACAGAACCTCACCCGAAAACCCATGAAGGGTATGCTCACCGGGCCGGTGACTATCCTGTGCTGGAGCTTTGTGCGTGATGATCTGGAACGCGAGGAGGTTTGCCGCCAGCTGGCGCTTGCCCTCCGCGACGAAGTGCTCGATCTGGAACGGGCTGGGCTCAAGATCATCCAGATCGACGAAGCCGCGCTCCGCGAAGGCCTTCCTCTAAGGAAGGATGAGGCGGAAAATATCTACAATGGGCCATCGACGCCTTCCGCCTGACCGTTTCAGGTGTCGAGGACACGACACAAATTCATACGCATATGTGCTACAGCGAGTTCAATGCCATCTTGAAGTGGATCGCCGCCATGGATGCCGATGTCATCAGCATTGAGGCCAGCCGCAGCAACATGGATCTGTTACAGGCTTTTGTGGACTTCAAGTACCCAAGCGCAATCGGCCCTGGCGTCTATGATATCTATAGCCCCCGCGTTCCCGACCTAGAAGAAATACTGGAGCGCCTCGAACAGGCCTTACGGTTTATCGCCCCGGAAAACTTTGGGTGAATCCCGATTGTGGGCTCAAAACCCGGGGATGGCCTGAAACGCTGCTTTCGCTTGGCAACATGGTACAGGCCGTGCGGGTCCTCCGCGAGGAATACTCGGACACGCAAAACAAGATTACCCGATAATGGAGACTCCACAAATGACTGGTTCCCTTTTCGCTGCATCCCAAAGAACAGTTGCCCCTTTCCGTTACGATATCGTCGGCAGTTTCCTCAGGAGCGATGCCCTCAAAGAGGCACGGAAGCGCTTTGCGCAGGGGCGGATAACCCAACGGGAGCTCCGCCAGGTCGAAGACGCCAAAATCGCCCAACTCGTAGCCAAACAAAAAGCCCTCGGCCTCCGTGCCGTCACCGACGGAGAATACCGCCGCAACTGGTGGCATCTCGATTTCCTCTGGAACCTCGACGGCGTCCGGAAAGTTGCGGCTGAACAAGGCTCCATTGCTTTCAAGAAACGTCAGACCAAGGCGGAAACCATCGAAATCGTCTCCAAAGTCGGCTTCAGTGGTCATCCTTTTATTGAAGACTTCAAGGCTGTACAGACATTTGCCGGGGACTCGCCAGCCAAGTTCACCATTCCCTCCCCGTCCATGCTTCACCTCATTACCGCCGTCCGGAATCAGCAGTACAAGCCCCTTGAGCGATATAGAGACAATGACACGCTTCTTGCGGACATCGCCGCCACCTATAAGAAGGCCGTCGCGGCCTTTTACGAGGCGGGATGCCGATATCTGCAATTCGACGATACCAGCTGGGGGGAATTCTGCTCGGAGGAAAAAAGAGCCGGGTATATCGCCCGCGGTTTCGACATGGATCGCCTCGAACAGGATTATGTGTCCATGATCAATGAGGCTCTTTCCGAACGGCCGGTGGATATGACCGTCGCCATGCACATCTGCCGTGGCAATTTCCGCAGCACATGGTTCTCTTCAGGCGATTACGAACCCGTAGTGGAGATCCTTTTCGGCAATACCAAGGTAGACGGTTTTTCCCTCGAATACGATAGCGACAGAGCTGGAGATTTCAGCCCTCTCCGACTCATGAAGGACCAGCAGGTCGTTCTGGGACTTGTTTCATCCAAGACAGGGCAACTTGAAGACAAGCAGTCCATCATTGAAAGGATCCGGGAAGCTACGGACTATCTGCCCGTCAACCAACTGTGCCTCAGCCCTCAATGCGGTTTTGCATCCACGGAAGAAGGAAACCTGCTGACAGAAGAGGAGCAATGGACTAAGATCGCTTTCATAAAGGAAATTGCCGAATCCATCTGGAAATAAAAACAGAGTCCGGTACACGCTCATTCCGTGTACCGGACTTGTCTCATCATACGGAAAAAAACAAACAATGAGTCCAATAAAGGCAAACCTGTGCGGCTTTTGCGCCATTTTGATATGGAGTATGCTAATTGCGCTTAGCGCAGCGTAACCGAAGCCTTAGGCGCAACACTAGGCGCCGCTTCGGTCTATAGCCTCGGCGCGCTTTTGCTGTTTCGGAAACAGGGCATTCCTGACCTCAAGACACTTTCCAAGCCATATCTGTTCATCGGCGGGTTCTTCTTCGTCGCCTATGAACTCCTGTTCTCCCAATCCTTCAACGGATGTCTTTTTCGTGACGCCTGTATGCCTAAAAGTATCCTACGATCAGCATAAATCAAAAAGATGAAATAAAACCAGACAAGTTGCAACAAACAATTGGACTGGCCTTGCCGAGTCTGGCTGCTAGTGGAATCAGCTTTAATCCTACACAAGTTCGTCAAAAACGTGGGCGCTTCGATCCTCGTTGGAACAGTGATTACCTGGCCTTCCAACTCATGGCCTTCTGGTAGAGATAACGGGATGGAATGTAATGGGAAACCCATATCACGAGCAATATACCCAGAACTGGTGATAGTGATTCCAGTGGGATACTTGTTCCGCGAGTCAACTATTGTGAATTGGAGAACGTAATCGCTTTTTTCGTAACATTATATTGACAAAAGTAACACGAGGGCGTAGGCTTTAAAATAGTATTTTATATTCATTATATTCAAATAGTTGCGAGATGGACAAGGTCCGACATCAAACAGGCATTATGGGAATACCGTTCCATCAAACACCATGACAAGGACATAAGCCATGTATAATCCGTCGTCATTGAATGCCGAAGAGTTCATATGCCACGACGAAGCCCTCGCCTCGATAGCATACGCGTCAGAGAACAGGAACAACCTCGGGCTGGTCGATTCCATCATCGAAAAGGCGGAACGAAAGAAGGGGCTCTCTCATCGCGAAGCATCCGTTCTTCTGGCCTGCGATGTGCCGGAAAAGGTTCAGAAAATCTATGCGCTGGCTGAGCGGATCAAGCAGGATATCTACGGCAACCGCATCGTGATGTTCGCACCACTGTATCTGTCGAATTACTGCATAAACAGCTGCTCCTACTGTCCATATCATGCGAAAAACAAGCATATTGCGCGGAAAAAACTAACGCAGGAAGACATCGTCCGAGAAGTGACGGCTCTTCAGGACATGGGGCATAAACGACTTGCCATAGAATCCGGCGAGGATCCCCTCAATAATCCCATTGAATACATTCTGGAAAGCATCAGGACCATATATAGCGTCAAACACAGGAACGGGGCGATCCGCAGGGTCAACGTCAATATAGCCGCAACCACCGTCGAGAACTACAGAAAACTCAAGGACGCCGGAATCGGGACCTACATTCTGTTCCAAGAAACGTATCACAAGCAGAGTTATGAGAAGCTCCATCCGACGGGGCCGAAGCACAATTATGCCTATCATACCGAAGCGATGGACAGAGCCATGCAGGGTGGAATCGACGATGTGGGCATCGGTGTCCTGTTCGGCCTCGAAAGGTATCGCTACGAGTTCGCCGCGCTGCTGATGCACGCGGAGCATCTTGAAGCCGTACACGGCGTCGGCCCACACACCATAAGCGTACCCCGGGTGAAGCGAGCTGACGACATCGATCCCGACGAGTTCGGCAACGGCATCGACGACGAAACATTTGCCAAGATCTGCGCCTGCCTGCGGCTTGCCGTCCCCTATACGGGCATGATCATTTCGACCCGTGAAAGCAAGGCCACCCGGGAAAAGGTCATCCGGCTCGGCGTATCCCAGATCAGCGGCGCGTCGAAAACCAGCGTCGGCGGGTACGGTTCTCCGGACTCCGAAGAGGAAAATTCGGCCCAGTTCGACGTCAGCGACAACAGGACACTGGACGAGGTCGTCTGTTGGCTGATGGAGCTCGGCTTCATTCCGAGCTTCTGTACGGCCTGTTACCGGGAGGGCAGGACGGGCGACCGATTCATGGCGCTGTGCAAAAGCGGCAGAATTGCCGACTGCTGCCATCCCAACGCGCTGGTGACTTTGAAGGAGTATCTGGAGGACTACGCCTCCGAACAGGCGCGACGTACCGGTTCGGCGCTGATCCGGAGGGAACTGGGCAACATTCCGAACGAGAGGATCAGGCACATCGCGGCCGAACGTCTGGAGAAAATCGCGGCCGGACAGCGAGATTTCAGGTTTTAGCCGCCAGTTCTGGGGGGAGGCAGCCATGTTCCAGGAAGATCTTCTAAACAGCTGTCCAAAACGCCCTACACTGAGCTCTGCGCCCGTGCAAGTGAGGAGCGCCAACGCGAGAAGGGGACGCATACCTTTGTCTGCGGGCGGATCGAGTTCTCGGACCACTATGAACGGAACTGCCGCTATTGCGGGCTGCACTCGGCCAACCCCACGCCACACCGCCACCACCTTGCCGAAGGGGCTATCTTTGAAAGCGGAACGTACCGTAACATACCGTTCTCCAGTCGGGTGGGATCCATGAAGACCAGCAACACCTTGCCCATATCGTGGATGCTCTCCGCATTCGTCTGCCCGCAACGGCGGTGCCCCTTAACGTCGGCGAGCATCCGGCGGATTCCTATATCCTATGGAAAGCCAACACTCCATTCCCCAAACTCCATGCGGCACGGGGAGGATGTCATCATGGCGCGCCGGGGATGGAGCAGGTTTTTGTAACCTTATGAGCGACAGGAGGGTAGAATGACACGTGTCGTTATGGAACATGTCGAATACGAACTCAATGTGCCCGAAACAGGGGTACAACCTGACAACCTGACCTTTGTTGAGATCGATCAGGAAAAGTGCATCGGGTGCGATACGTGCCAACAATACTGCCCTACTGGAGCCATCTACGGGGAAACTTTCGAGCCGCATACCATCAAATACCGGGAGCTCTGTATCAATTGCGGGCAGTGCCTGACCCATTGTCCTTCGATGGCGATATACGAGGTTCGATCATGGGTCCCCAAACTGGAAGAAAAGCTCAAGGACAGCCACGTGAAATGCGTGGCCATGCCGGCTCCGTCCGTACGCTATGCGCTCGGCGAAGCCTTTGGCCTGCCTGTCGGAACTGTGACTACTGGGAAGATGCTGTCCGCCCTCAAGGCATTGGGCTTCTCTCACTGTTGGGACACGGAATTCGCGGCAGACGTCACCATATGGGAAGAAGCGTCTGAGTTTGTGGAACGCTTGGGCGGCCAAAAAGATCTTCCCCAGTTCACATCTTGCTGCCCCGGCTGGCAGAAATACGCCGAAACGTTCTACCCGGAACTGCTGCCGCATTTTTCGTCCTGCAAGTCTCCCATCGGCATGAACGGTGCGCTGGCGAAGACCTACGGCGCGCAGCGGATGCAATACGCTCCCAAGGACATCTATACAGTGTCCATCATGCCATGTATCGCAAAAAAATACGAAGGATTGCGTCCGGAACTCAATTCCAGCGGACAGCAAGACATCGACGCCACTCTGACGACCCGTGAACTGGCCTACCTGATCCGTAAGGCAGGCATTGATTTCGCCAGCCTCCCGGACGGAGAACGCGACAGCCTGATGGGAGAATCCACAGGCGGAGCCACCATCTTCGGCGTGACCGGAGGCGTCATGGAGGCGGCACTGCGCTTCGCATATCAGGCCGTTACCGGAATCCGTCCGGATTCATGGGATTTCAAACAGGTCCGTGGGCTGAGCGGTCTCAAGGAATATACCGTGACCCTGAACGGCACGGAACTCCGCCTTGCCGTCGTGCATGGAGCCAAACGGTTCGCCGAGATCTGCGATCAGGTGAAGGCGGGGAACTCGCCGTACCATTTCATCGAATTCATGGCTTGCCCCGGGGGATGCGTCTGCGGCGGAGGACAGCCGCTTATGCCGTCCCTGTTCGCCTCGCTTGAGCGCAAAGCCCTCGGTTTCTTCGCTGGATTCAGGAAACGTCTCGCCCAATCTGCCAACGTTTAAAGGAGAAAGGCCATGTCATTCGCCACTGTGACCCGGCGCGGTTTTCTAAAGGGAGCCTGTATGCTTTCAGGGGGAATCCTTCTCGGTATCCGCATGACCGGCAAGGCCGCAGCTGCGGTAAAAGCATTCAAGGAGTACATGGGAGATCGTATCAATGGCGTCTACGGTGCCGACAAACAATTCTCCAAAAGAGCTTCCCAAGACAACGCGCAAGTACGGACACTGTACGAATCCTATCTCGGCAAGCCGCTCGGCCATAAATCGGAAGAACTGTTGCATACCAAATGGTTTGACAAATCCGGCGCGCTCAAGGAGCTGACCGCGAAAGGAGTATACCCCAATCCACGTCACGTTAAGGAGTTCGTCGCATCCGGCTATCCATACGATGAATAGGCTCGGGACATTGCGCCGGAACGGCGGTGCGTAACCGCAGGGGGCGGGCATAGATATCCAATGCCCGATTCGGCTATGCCGCCTAACATGGAAACGGTGTCAACACCGTCAGCCGTCCCCTTTTCCGGGTACCCTGCCCCGGTACTCCGCGGCCTTATCGATCCCTCGTATTTTAAGGTAAGGAATGTTTGTCATGCCAAGACGTCATGTCTTTGTCACCGTTTTTTGCTGTTTGATGGCCGTGGTGGCGGTCGTAGGCTATACTCATGACACGGTTGGGAAAACGCCTACCCGCCTCCTGCTCGAAAACGCCGGGGGACGGGTCGTGTTCGACCACCGGAGGCACGCTGAAGACTACAAGGTAGCCTGTGAAACCTGCCATCACGAATCGGCGGAGGCGCGCGAAAATGTCCAGCCCTGCGGCGCGTGCCACGGCGTCGACTTCGACGGCTCCTTCCGGGAGGATCACGTCGCTGCCTTTGCTGACGACGAGACGACCTGCGCGACCTGCCACCACATGGGCAGCGCGCCCGCGAAGTGGGACCACGCGGCCCATGCCGAGGAGTACGGCCTTTCCTGTACGGACTGCCATCATGCCAACGCCGACATCGAGCCGGAACCCGCCCGCTGCACGGCCTGCCACCTCGACAAGCCGATGGGGGACATCCCCGACATGAAGACTGCGGCACATGCCAAGTGCGCAGACTGCCATCAGGAATGGTTCGACGCGGGCATGAAGGGCTGCACAAGCTGCCATCCCTTTACGGACAACCGCAAGCTGTCCGCCTCCGGGCAGCCCGTGGACGTGAACCCCGGCGATGCCGACTGCACGGTCTGCCACGGAGACGTCAAGGCCTCGGAGCTCATCCCCGACCGCATGGCGGCCCTCCACGGCAACTGCATGAAATGCCACGAAAAGCACGGCAAGGGGCCGTTCCGCAAGGACCAGTGCAACCAGTGCCACACGAAATAGGCGGACTGTCATGAAGCAACGTTTCCAGATCCTCAACGATCCCCGTTTCCATCTCGTCTACGGGGTGACGCAGCGTTTCAGCTACGGGCCGTCGCCCAAGCTGGTCAGGCTCAACCGGGAAGGTTTCACGCTGGTTCCCGGTCTGAAAAGGAAAACCCCCGTCTATCCGGGTATGCTCCTCGGGGAGCATCCTGCACCGGACAAGGGCGACCTCTTCGCCTCCATCCACGGCGAAATCAGCGAAATCACGGAACGCAGCGTGTTCCTGGCCGCCACCGACCCTTCCAAGGACGCCCCAGAAGTGGAGCCCGTGGACCTGCTCGGGCAGGGGCTGGAAGGCGATGAGCTGGCCCTCGCTGTGAAAAAGATGGGCGTGAACACCCGCTCTCTTGGGCGGCGGTGCAAGACGCTGATCATCAACGCCCTGAACCCTGATCCCGGCGTAACGTGGGCGGAACCGATGCTTGTGTCGCACGTGGAGAACCTGCGGACGGGCATGGAGCTGCACCGCCGCATGGCCCGCGCGGACAACGTGATCCTCGCCGTGCCCAAAGGCTCCAAGGTGGCCTATGAGGGCATCCCGCTGGCCTATGTCGAGCCGGAATATCCCAACAGCGTAGACCAGCTGGTGATCAAGGCCGTGACCGGCGAGGAGAACCCCGAGGGTGTGGGCATCGTGGGCTTGCACAACATCTGGAGCCTCGGGCGCGTGGGCCGCCTCGGACGTCCGCTCATCGAAACGGTCGTCACCATCGGCAGTTACGAACACTCGGGCAACTACATCGTGCGCGACGGCTCCACCATCGGGGAGCTGCTGCAATTCGCCAACATCCGGCTCAAGGACGGCGACACGGTGGTGCGCGGCGGCCCGTTGCGCGGCGAGAGCCTCGACCGGCTCGACCGCAGCGTCACCAAAGGGACCTACGGCATTTTCGTAGTCGAGGCCGGAACCATCCCACCGATGGAAGGGCACAGCCCCTGCGTAAGCTGCGGGGCGTGCGTGCTGGTCTGTCCGGCGCGGCTCAAGCCGAGCAACCTCAGCCGATACGCGGAGTTCGCTCTGCACGAACGTTGCCGTGCCGAGCACATCGAATCCTGTCTGGAGTGCGGCCTCTGCGGGTATGTCTGCATCGCCCGGCGCCCCGTCCTCCAGTACATCCGCCTCGCCAAGCGCAAGCTTGCGGAGATGGAGCGGGACAAGGGACTGGTCGAACTGAAGACGAAGCAACTCTAGGGAGAAAATCCCAGAAGGACGGCTCTGCCTTTTAGGTTTCTTGAAAACAGATATTTTTAGCAATGAACTGATGTTACGGCATTTTTATGATGCCACTTGGGGGAGGAAACCCCTCCGCCGGGGAAGAGCGTCCGGAAAACAAACCTATTCCGGCCCGCTTGGAAAAGCAGACCGGAACGGAGCCTTTTCTCCGTACGGCACAGGAAACGAACGGGAACGGGGAATCGTCTCCGCACCGCTGAGAAAGACGAACAGGGAGCGTGTCCAAGGCGAACGGCTTTACGTAACTATCTATTACGTTTTGATAAAGCGTAAGAAAACCATTCGCGGCCCGATGCGCTCCAAACAGGAACGGACTTCCAAACCGCCCCCGCCCCCCTTACAACCGTCTTTGAAAGGAGAGGGGTGGAGCCTGGGGATGCGAGAGGGAAGCTTTCAGGAGGATATGGCCGATGTCGCAAACGAATCAACAGCCGGTACTGCTGGCGGTGAGCGCGCCGCCGTTCTGGCACTGCGGGCGGACGGTGAAGAAAGCGAGCTACGCGATGCTGCTGGCACTGGCTCCGGCGGCGTTCATGGCGGTGTGGCACTGGGGCATCCCGGCGGCGCGGGTTATGGCACTGGCGATGGTGACCGGGATCGCCACCGAGGCGCTCTGTCAGAAGATCATGGGCCAGGATATCAGTGTGGACGATTTTTCCGGAGCGGTTTCCTGCCTGCTGTTCGCGTTCCTGCTGCCCGCCAACGCCCCGTGGTGGCTGGTTATGCTCGGGGCAGCACTGGCGATTGGCCTCGGCAAGATGGCCTTCGGCGGGTTGGGAGCCAACGCTGTCAACACCGCGCTCGTCGGCTGGGCCATGTTGTACGTCTCGTGGCCCGCGCTCATGGACCCGAACTCCATGCAGCTCGACACCAGCTTCATCGATCCGCTGGTGCGGCTCAAATATTTCGGAGCCGGAGCGGTCAGCCACATCGGCCTGACCGACCTTCTCCTCGGCAACCAGATCGGCGGGCTGGGTGCGTCGCAGGCGGGCGCACTGTTCATCGGCGGATCGTATCTCGCCGCACGCGGCACCATCCGCTGGGAAATCGCCCTCAGTTTCTTTGTGGGCGTGTTCCTCACCGCCGCGCTGTACAACGTGATCGATGCCGAGCGGTTCGCCACCCCCTTCTTCCACCTGTGCACCGGCTCCACCTTCCTCGGCGGTTTTTTCCTCGCCACGGAGTGGGCCAGCTCGCCGGGACGGCAAATCCCCATGATGCTCTACGGACTCATCGGCGGGGCGATGGTGATCATCATCCGCGTCTACGGAATCTATCCGGACGGCGTGCCCTTCGCCATCCTGCTGATCAACCTGCTGGCCCCGCTGCTCGATTCCATCCACCCCAAACCGTTCGGAGCGAGGTAGGTCATGCTTGCCATCATCAGAATGATTGTGGTGCTCTCCTCGATTTGCGGCCTGTCCGGGTTCGCGCTCTCCTACCTCAAGATCTCCACGGCCCCGCGTATTGAGGAGCAGGTGCTCACCTATGTGCAGGGGCCTGCGATCCTGAAGGTTTTTGCCGACATCGACAACTCGCCCATCGCGGAGCGCAAGACGTTCACGCTCGACGGCGCGAAAGTGACCGTGTTCCCCGGCAAGAAGGACGGCAAGCTCGTCGCCGTCGCGCTGGAGCACTTCGGGAAGGGCTTCGGTGGCGACGTGGGCGTCATGGTCGGCTACGACGTGAACCGCGACACCCTCACCGGCATCGGGATCACCACCATGAAAGAAACCCCCGGACTCGGCACGCGTGTGGCGGACCCGGCCTTCACCGGACAGTTTACCGGCAAACCCGCCGACGCGCGGCTCAAGTCGCAGGGCGGGGACATCGACGCCGTTTCCGGCGCGACCATTTCTTCCACCGGCGTGGTGACCGCGCTCGGCAACGCCGCGAAGGTCTATGCGGCGCTCAAGCCTGAAATCGTCAAGGCCTGGCAGTAAGGGGAAAGCTATGCAGCAACTCGTCAAGGAATTCACCAAGGGCCTGTGGACCGAGCTTCCCCCGTTCCGGCTGGTGCTCGGGCTGTGCCCGACCCTCGCCGTGACCAAAACCGCCGACAACGGCCTTGGCATGGGGCTGGCGGTCATCTTCGTGCTCGTGCTCTCCAACATGCTCATCTCGCTGGTGCGCGACATCATCCCCAAAAAAGTCCGCATCGTCTGCTTCATCGCCATTTCCGCGTCGCTCGTGGTTGCCGTGGAACTGCTCATGCAGGCCTACGCCTACCCGCTGTACCAGCAGCTCGGCATTTTCGTGCCGCTCATCGTGGTGAACTGCATCATCCTGGGCCGGGCCGAAGCCTTCGCCGCCAAAAACACGGTCCCGCTCGCCATCGCGGACGGGCTGGGCATGGGGCTGGGCTTCACCATGTCCCTGACTTTCCTCGGTTCCATCCGCGAAGTGTTCGGGGCTGGAACGCTGTTCGGGACGCCGGTGATGTGGGAGGGGTTCAGGCCCTTCTCTGTTATGGTCGAGGCTCCGGGCGCGTTTCTTTGCCTCGGGTTGATCCTTGCTGCCATGAATCTGATCAACCGCTGGCAGGCCAAGCGCAAAGGCCGGGAAGAACCCGAAAACATCTCCAGCGGCTGCGCGTCCTGTGGTGGCTGCTCGGGAGGCAAATCATGAGTGTCTTCGAACTCTTCATCTCCGCCATTTTTGTCAACAACATCGTGCTGGCCCAGTACCTCGGCAACTGCCCGTACCTCGGCTGTTCCCGCGACAAGGGGGTCGCCGTCGGCATGGGCAGCGCGGTGATCTTCGTCATCTTCATGGCGACGCTGTGCACGTGGCTCATGCAGCGGTATGTGCTGGTTCCCTTCGAGCTTGGCTACTTGCAGACCATCGTGTTCATCCTCGTGATCGCGGGTTTGGTGCAGTTTGTGGAAATGTTCCTCAAGAAGGCTATCCCGCCGCTGTATTCCGCGCTCGGCATTTTCCTGCCGCTCATCACCACCAACTGTGCGGTGATGGGCGTGACCATCCTCGTGCAGCGCGAGGAGTACGACCTGACCACCTCGCTGCTCTACGCGGTGGCGTCGAGCCTCGGCTTCATGCTCGCGCTCATCCTCATGGCGGGCATCCGCGAACGGCTGGACACCTGCCGTGTGCCCAAGGCACTCATGGGAACCCCCATCGCGCTGATCATGGCGGGGCTGATGTCGCTGGCCTTCATGGCCTTCAAGGGTATGACCTCATAGAAAAGGAAAACCGTTATGGTTATGATATCGGTACTGGTGCTCCTCGGGCTCGGGCTGGTGACGGCGACGGTGCTCGCCGTGGCGTCCCGCGTCTTCCATGTTGAGGAGGACCCGCGCGTGCAGGCCGTGCTGGAGGCCCTGCCCGGCGCGAATTGCGGCGGCTGCGGCTATGCGGGCTGCGAAGGCTACGCAACCGCCGTGGCGACGGACCCCGCCGTGCCCGCGAACCGCTGCTGCGCCGGAGGTGCGGAAACAAGCATTGCGGTGGGCGAACTGACCGGCAAGACGGTGGCGGCCTCGGATCCGCTGGTGTCGTTCCGCCGCTGTGACAAGGTGGCGGGCAACGTGGCCCTGCGCTACGATTATCAGGGTATGCCTTCGTGTGCGGCGGCCGCCGGTCTGGTGGGCGGTTCGGATTCGTGCTCCTATTCGTGCCTCGGCTTCGGGGACTGCGTGCAGGTGTGCCCCTTCGACGCCATCGAAGTGCGGGGTGGCCTTGCGCGGGTGAACGCCTCCAAGTGTACGGGCTGCGGAAAGTGCGCGGAAACCTGCCCCCGCAACGTGCTGGAACTCGTTCCGGCTCGCGCCCGGGTGATGGTCTTCTGTTCCACCAAGGACAGGCTCAAGGCCGTGACGGAAGTCTGCAAGGTCGGCTGCATCAAGTGCGGGCGTTGCGTCAAGAGCTGTCCCGCCGATGCGGTCACGCTGGAGAACGACCGCATCCACATCAATCATAAGGTCTGTCTGACCTACGGCCCGGAATGCGGGGAAGCCTGCGCCGCCGCGTGCGCGCGCGAGGCCCTGCGGGTGCTCTGTCCGAGCGCGCCTCTGAAGTCCGAAGCCCCCGCCGGCGCGACGTCGGCTCCGGGCAAGCCGCTGGACGCGAAGTCCGCAGCGCAGGCCGCCCCGGCATCCCAGGGAAAGGCCGCGCCCGCTCCGGTTCAGTCCGCCCCGGCGGCCCCGGAAGCGTCCCCCGCTCCCGCAGCGAAGGAGAATGTATCATGATGACGAGACGGGTATTCCTCGGCATGGCGGGCGTCGCCGGAGCCGGGTTGTGGCTAGGGGTTCCGGGACTTGCGCAGGCCGCCGTGTCCCGCGAGACGAAAGTGATGCTCGGGACGTTCGTGGACGTTTCGGTGGCGGGCGTTTCCTCTATGCAGGCGTCGGACGCGCTGGGTCTGGCCTTTGCGGAGGCGTCGCGTCTGGAGCGGGTGTTCAGCCGGCACGACGGCGGCACGCCGGTGAGCGAGCTGAACCGTGCGGGCCGTCTGCGGGCCGCGCCCGCCGAATTGGTACGGGTGGTGAACCGGTCGCTGTTTTACGGCGCACTGACGGGCGGAAGTTTCGATGTGACGGTGCAGCCGGTGATCGATATCTTCCGGGCACACCGCAATCCCTCCGGCGAGCTGACGCTGGACGATTCGGAGCTTCGGGCGGCCCGCGCGCTGGTGGGCCGCCGGGGACTTCAGGTTTCGGGAGCGGATCTGTCCTTTGCGCGTTCGGGTATGGGCATCACGCTGGACGGCATCGCCAAGGGGTATATTGCGGACCGGGTTTCCGCCGTGCTGACGTCCGCCGGGGTGAAGAACCATCTCGTGAATGCGGGCGGGGACATCATGGCCTCGGGGCATAAGTCGCCGGGTGTGCCGTGGCGGGTTGCGGTGCAGTCACCCACGGGGCCGGCCTATGCGGGCGAGCTTTCGCTTTCCGGCAAGGCTATTGCGACGTCCGGCAGTTACGAAATCTATTATGATGCCTCGCGCAGGCATCACCATCTGATCAACCCGGCCTCCGGCTTCAGCCCCGCCGTGGGAAGCGTCTCGGTCGTCGCAGGCACGGCGATGGAGGCGGACACCCTCGCGACCGCGCTGTCCATCCTCCCTCCCTCCGACGCCCTGAAGCTCGTGCAGGGCCTCCCCGGTCGTGAGTGTTGCATTCTCTCGCCAGACGGTTGCATATATACCTCACCAGGATGGGCCTCCTTCGCCTAGGCACTACCGCCGAACCTTTATTGGCAGGCCATATGCGATGAGGGCTTTCCCTGGGCATGTTTTTTGCAGTTTACCATCAGGTTACTTGTTGGGAAAAGATAGCCATACCCCCCAATTAAGCGGGTGTGTTCCTCCGGGGACACGGTGGCCAGACATCACAATCCGGAAACAGTTCGATCACCACTTCAGCCTGTGCTCAAAACGCCCGGTAACAATCAAGCAAGATGTATATCATGCCAGACCGCTACTCGAATTTATGGAAAATAGACCGATATCGTCATAACCCAAAAAAATTCTGGCCTTCTGCAAATCCCAGAAAATGTCTGGCATGGCCCAATCCACCATCCACAGGCGCATTTCTTTGCAACGCTCTGTAGCGAATTTTGGAAAAAAGAAGGATACCTGTCTTCAACCATTGAGATCTGTTCCGTTTCAAAAGGAAGAGCCAGAAGAACTCCCCCGCCAATCGTCTCAGAACTCAATGCACTCCTGCGCGTCGCTGCCCCGCATATCCAGCGCGTCATCCTACTTGGCATTTATACGGGTGCCCGCATCGGCCCGAGCGAACTCTTTTCCCTGAAATGGGATGATGTTGACCTTACCCGCGGCGTTATCGGTATACGGCTTGTAGGGCAAATTCTGAATGCTCGACATGGACAGGAGAGCCAGCACAAAACGAAGCCATCCCCGGCAGTATATGATAAAGGCCAGCGAAAATAATACTTTGGCTGTCACCGGAAAAAAACGATACATTCGCGGCCACACAGCAATGCACTCCATGTCACTGATTCGTTTTTATACCATCGGCCAACAGGCCTATCAGGCCTTTTCTTCAAGCTTATCCAGCGATAACCGTATAACTGAACGTCGACGGCACGGTTTGCCGCCGAAGGAAACAGGAATGGAACATGCGGCGGATACGAAGGCGGTTTGGCTCCACGAGTCTGCTCTTGAAGGGCTTTTGGAAAAACATCAGGCCGAAGATCGGCAGCATGTCCGGGACGTACTGAATAAAGCCCGTTCATTGTCGGGACTCTCGCTTTGAGGACGTGGCCGGCCTCATGACCGTTCACTCACAGGATTTACTGGACGAACTGTTTCATACGGCCAAATCCGTGAAGGAAGAGATCTACGGAAACCGGATTGTCCTTTTTGCTCCTCTGTACATCTCCAACCTCTGCTCCAATGAGTGCCTGTACTGCGCATTCCGACGATCCAAATAAAGAGGCGATCCGCCGGGCATTGAATCCGGACGAGATCAGGCAGGAAACAAAGATCCTGCTGCGGCAGGGGCATAAGCGCGTACTCATGGTGGCTGGCGAGGCGTATCCCGGAAGCGACATGATTATGTATGGAATTCATTAACGCGATTTACGGTGCGGAAGAGAATGGCAGCCGCATTCGCCGGGTGAACGTGAACCTTGCCCCCCTATCCGTAGAGGGTTTCCGCCGCCTGAAGGAACGGAACATCGGTACGTTCCAGCTTTTTCAGGAAACCTACCATCGGCCGACCTACGGCAGGGTTCACCTTGCCGGGCCCAAGAAGGACCTTGACTGGCGGGCATCGTCATTCGACCGTGCCATGCAGGCGGGCATCGACGACGTGGGCATGGGGCTGCTCTACGGGCTTATATGACTGGCGGTTCGAAACGTTGGCGCTCATGGCCCACATCGCGCATCTTGAGGAGCGGTTTGGGGTCGGCTGTCATACCATCAGCGTGCCGCATCGAACCGGCCATCGGGTCGGATTTGGCCTCCCGGCCGCCGTACACCTTGAACGATCAAGATTTTCTCAAGCTTGTCGCCATATTGCGCCTTGCCGTCCCGTCAGGGAATGAAATACATGGTGGAACGGAACCATATCAACGTATTGCTTCGTGAAGTGCTCAGGCGAGTCGCCGAGTCCTTTCTCCACTATGCGGATTTCGGCAACAGCGTGGAACGCATCCCCTTTGTCATGCGTCCCAAAAATACGAGACCAAACCGATGCTGTATCTATAAGGATCGCGCCATATTGCGCTTTCAGGTCATGGCCGCGCTCGGATTCCGGCTTGAAGACGAGGAAGACGACTCCACGCCTCTGTCCGTGTATGCTGAAAAGGCGTCGTTGGAACGGGAACAGCCTTCGGCCCCAATCCTGACCGTATGCGATACGGCCTGGCAGGGATGCATTCCCGCACGATACTATGTGACCGGCGCGTGCCAGAACTGTATTGCCCATCCTTGCATCGGGCCCTGTCATTTCTGAGACAAGACAAAGGTCACCAAAACTTTGAAATTATTAGTCAAAACTGTATGTAACCCATGCGCCGGATGCTTTGCCGATCGCCTTTCCCGCAGGAACGGGTGTTGAACGATGGATTGAAGGCAGGAGAAAGGGTATGCAACGGAACGATATTCTGAAACTGCTTTTCGAAACGCCGTACGAGGCTCTGCGTGAGCGCGCCGACGAGGTGCGGGCCCGGGAAAAGGGAGAGCATGTCTTTGTCCGAGGCCTGATCGAATTCTCGAACCGTTGCGAACGGAACTGCCGATACTGCGGCCTGCGTTCGGCGAATCCGTCCCTGAAACGTTACCGTCTTGACGAGGCTCAAATTGTCGAGGCGGCGGAGCGGGCCGTGGCTTTCGGCGTGGACACTCTCGTCCTGCAATCCGGCGAGGTCCATGATGAGCCGCAACGTATCGCCCATATGGTGGATGCTCTCCGCACACGGTTCCCCGTGGCCGTTACCCTGAGTGTCGGAGAGCAGCCCACTGCTTCTTACGCGCTGTGGAAGGAGGCGGGCGCATCCCGCTTCCTTCTGAAGCATGAAACCGCGGATGCATCCCTGTACGCTGCCCTGCATCCCGGATACACGCTCGCGCAACGGGTGGATGCGCTGCAACGCCTGCGGCGGGCCGGCTATGAAATCGGTTCGGGGTTCATTGTGGGCGTTCCCGGCCAACGTCCCGAGACACTGGCGGACGATATCCTGCTGGCGCGGGAACTTCACGTGGACATGTGCGGGGCCGGGCCGTTCATCCCTCAGGCCGATACGCCTTTGGGCAACGAACCGCAGGGATCGGTTGAGCTGGCTTTGCGGGTCATGGCCGTACTGCGCATCGCTCTGCCGTGGTCCAATCTCCCCGCGACAACGGCTTTGGCGTCGCTTGATCCCGTTTCAGGGCAACGGGAGGGCCTGCTCGCCGGCGGCAATGTGCTCATGCCCGGTTTCACGCCGGCGGCCCACCGGGAAGACTACTGTATTTATGACAACAAACATCGAGTCAGTATGGATGAGGCCCGTCAGGTCATCGAATCGGCGGGGCGCACCCATTCGCTACACAGGGAGGGGTGACATGCTGGATGCGCCTAAGGGCCTCAGGTTGCACATCGGCCTTTTCGGTCGGCGAAATGTGGGTAAATCATCGCTGCTCAACGCGTTGGCCGCACAATCCGTGTCCATCGTATCCGATACGCCGGGAACGACCACGGATCCGGTGGAAAAGACGTTGGAATTCGCCCCGCTGGGGCCAGTCGTTTTTCTGGATACGGCGGGATTGGACGATGAGGGCGAACTCGGGACACAGCGCACGGAACGCACGCTTGCCGTATTGCCTCGAACGGACATGGCTTTGGTGGTGACGGCGGAAAACGTCTGGGGTCACTACGAAGAAACCATCGTGAGCAGGCTCAGGGAGCAGGCAATTCCGTTCCTTGTGGTCATGAACAAAACGGAGTCGTCCGTTGCTTCCAAGGATCGCCTACCCGATGCCATGAGGGGCCTCCCCATGGTGCGCGCTTCCGCGAAAACGGGCGAAGGCCTCGAAACGATCCGCCGCGAACTGGTTCGGCTGTCGCCTGGCGAATCGCTTCACGAAGCACAGCTAGTGGCGGATCTGCTTCCCGAGAAGGGAGTCGTCATCCTCGTCGTCCCCATCGATTCCGGCGCACCGAAGGGCCGGCTCATTTTGCCGCAAGTGCAAACCATCCGGGATGCCCTTGATGGGCGCAAGTTATGCCTTGTGGTGACGGAAGGAGAACTCGGGGCGGCCTTCGCCTGCCTGAAGGAACCGCCGGCTCTGGTGGTCTGCGATTCGCAGGTGGTGCGCCGCGTGGCGCTGGAGACGCCGCAGTCCGTCCCTTTGACGACCTTCTCGATCCTGATGGCCCGCCTCAAGGGAGATCTGCCGCTCCTCGCCGCCGGGGCCGCCGCCATTGGGAACCTCAAGCCCGGCGACAGCGTGCTCATGATGGAGGCCTGTTCCCACCACCCGCAACAGGACGACATAGGGCGGATCAAGATTCCCCGCCTGCTCCAGCAGTATGCGGGCGGAGAGCTGCGCTTTGACATGTGTGCGGGCAAATCCCTTACGGACTGTCCCGGATCATACGATCTCATCGTCCATTGCGGCGGGTGTACACTCACGCGGCGGCAAATGCTCGGCCGCCTGCGCTCCGCTCAAAGCAGAGGCATCCCCATGACGAACTACGGCGTCGCCATTTCCTTCACGCAGGGCGTACTCAAAAGGGTGCTAACACCATTCCCCGATGCCCTCGCCGCCTGCGGGCCGGCCCATGAAACGTGTCATGACGCTCAATCAAAAACAAATAAGGAATCCGGCTGGAGAGGATACATTTTCATTGGCCCCCGATGAGGCCGGGACTGTTACGGGTGGACGGACATGCCGTCTGGATTCTTCTGAAATAAACAAAGATACCATATGATTCCACCCGGTGGGCACGGAAGCCCCTTCGCCCCGTTTCAGCGTACACGCTGGAGCCCCTGTTTTTACACATACTCAAGGCCGCCGTTTCCCCAGTAATTGCGAAACCTGTTCAGGGAAGCCAATTAAAGTTTTCTTATGCACGAAATGTCTCTTGTTACAAGCTTGTTATCCATCATTCGCGAGGAGACGGAACGGCACGCCCTGCACCGTCTGTTGCAAGTACGCGCACGGTACGGCGCTCTGGCGAACATCGTTCCGGAAGCACTGTCCGTCGCGTTCAAGGCTCTTACGGCAGGAACGGATTGGGAAGGGGCTGTGTTGCAAGCCGAAGAAATCCCCCTCTCGCTCAAGTGTTCTCGATGCGGACAAATCTTTTCTCCCGCTCGGCAGAAACGTTTTTCGGCACCGTGCCCTTTCTGTGGAGAAGAACAAGGGCACTCCATAGGAGCGGGACGGGAACTCTATATCCAGAGCATGGAAGCGGGATAAAGGAGTTATCTCATGGAAATACCAGTTATTCGCAACGTTCTTGAAGCCAACGAAAAACTGTCGGCACGTCTGAAGGAACATTTCGCCAGGCACGGCATTCTTACCTTGAACCTCATCAGTTCCCCCGGCGCGGGAAAGACTTCCCTACTCGAACGGACGCTTGCGGATCTTTCCCCCGAGTTCCGCATGGCCGTTATCGAAGGCGATCTCCAAACGGACAACGACGCCCAACGTGTAGCCGCCACCGGAGCTCAGGCTGTGCAGATCAACACGGAAGGCGGCTGTCATCTCGACAGCAATCTTGTCATGGAAGCGTTGGGGGCGCTCGACCTGAGCGAAATCGATATCTTGTTCATTGAAAACGTGGGAAATCTTGTCTGCCCTGTGGAGTTCGATTGTGGCGAGGATGCCAAGATCGCCCCCCTCAGCCTCCCCGAAGGCGACGATAAGCCCGAAAAGTACCCGTTCCTCTTCAACCGTGCCAGTGCCATGATCCTGAATAAAATCGACCTGCTCCCCTATCTGGATTTTGACATGGAAACCGCCGCGCGACATGCCCGCCATCTTAATGCCGCTCTCCCCGTCTTTAAAATATCCTGCCGTACGGGTAACGGGCTTGAAGAATGGTATGATTGGCTCCGTCAGGCTGTCCGCGCCAAACGCAGCGCACCAAACGAATAAGACGCATGTTCTTCGTCTGAACATTTCTTGTCTGAAAAGGTATGCACGGTACCCAGTATCCATGCATACCTTTTCATTTCAGGAAGGTTGGAGCTAGAACTTGTAGTTTACGCTAAAAGCTGCCTGGAAATTGTTTTCCTTGTATAAATCATTCCAGAGCTCCTTATCGGCATCGAGATAGATATACCCAAGCTCAAAGGCGAGGGTAAGCCCCTCGTACAGCTTGTATTGGGAATCAAAATTGACTTCCCACAGTTTGTCTTTGGTGGTGAGGTACATATTATTGCCGACAGTGGCCATTGCGTCACGAGCGACCACCCCGCCGCGTACCATTTCCGTATTGTTCGTGCCTTTGACCATCGCGACGCGGAACGCGTGACTCAAAGCTTCAATAAAGGAAATATCCTTCAACTCCGCCATGATCCCCCAGCTGCCGCTGATATCCGTTCCGTTAAACGTGCTGGAACGGTTATACATCCCGCCGTCATATCCGAAAGAGGTCAACGCCACGTCAGTATCGATGACGGGCATACGTTCGGAACCGTCAAGCGCGTTCGCGTCATCACCGGAAGCGTACCAGAACGTAAGGCCGGGTGTGACAAAATCCGTTTTGCATTCAGCTGCCAGGGCGGCATACCAGCCCGCGCGCTTCAGATCTTGATTGCCCGTTTTCCCCATGTCCACCTTTCCGTAAACACCATCTACGGCGACCCTGAGCGGGCTGAACAACGTCATTTCAGCGGAAAGGCCGCCCCACCATGCGTTGCCGTGATTGTCTTTGGAGTCGGCGACAACCTTCCCGGTGCCAACGGGAAGCAATCCGCTGGCGACTCCGGTCTTGTTGTTCGCACCGGCACCGAAACGGGTGTCTTTACCGATCGCGCTGTACATTCCGAAGGGGTTCATCCTGATGCCATCGAACTGTACCGGAACCGCCAGCCCGATGACGTCCATCGCATCGTGGCTGTTGTATGTATACAGCAACGTGTTGTCCTTGTCATATACGGAAACAGTACGTTCATCGTTATTGTACGCACGAACCCAAAAAAGCGTGGCCCCCACGTTTTCAGTGAAATTTCCGGAAAGCGAGATCCCGGCACCGTCGGTCATGAATGCCGCGTACGGTACCGCAAATGTCGCAATGTCGAAGGGCTGAAGGCCCATGCGGACTTTTGCGTCCGTCTCCGGGATATTCCAGTCGACATAACTATAGCGCACCTTGACGACCTTACCGTCCGTTCCGAGGGCGGCATCATTTGTTCCCCAGTTTTGATGGCCCACTTCAAAAAAGACGACGCCCTTGAGCGAATCGGAAGCCACGATATCGATCTGCGTGCGCAACCGTGTGGAAGCCTTGAATCTATCGACAGAAGCATTCGCTGATTTGAGGGGGTTGCGATCAGCCCAGGAAAAACCGTTTTGCCATTGTCCCTTAATATTCATGTCAGCCGCCCGCGCCCCGCTCGTCATACTTAAAAGAAGGCCCGCCGCAAGGAACAACATCATTGCACGTTTCATCATCACCTCTCTAGCGTCAAAGGTTATACGATGGGCTCTCCCCCCAAGCACAGTACGGAGGAATTCATGGCGGAGCCTTATACTGTTGCGACGCAAGCGTCAGGGTTAAAGGGGATAACGGATTGAAGGAGCCGTTGTGCATATCCGCTGGATGCCCTTGCCAGGTGCTCCTTCTCCAAGGATTCCGCGATGGTCCCCTCATGAAGAAACATAATATGATCACATAAGTAGGTGACGGCCTGAACATCATGGGCAATGAACAGGTAGGTCATGTCCCCCTTCAGCTCCAACAGCAGTTCCAGCACTTGCGCCTGTACGGACACGTCAAGCGAGCTCACGGCCTCGTCGAATACGATGAAACGGGGCTTGGTCGCTATGGCTCGCGCGATGCACACCCGCTGGAGCTGCCCCCCGCTCAACTCGTGGGGATAACGGTTCCGCAGCGCCTTCGGGAGCCCGACCCGCTCAAGCAGTTCCGGGATTGCGCATGACGCGTCCAGCCGCAAGATATCCAACGGCTCTCTGATGAGTTCCTCCACCGTGAATCTCGGGTTGGCGGAGGATGTATAGTCCTGGAACACAACGCTCATTTGCCCAGGATGTTCCTTGCTCCATACCTGAACAGGGCGGCCTTCCAAGAATACCTGCCCACTGTCCGGCTGTTCCAAGCCAAGGATCAGCCTTCCGAGCGTGCTTTTCCCCCCGCCGCTTTCGCCGATGAGCCCTATGGAAGAGCCTTCGGACAGTGTGAGGTTCACGTCTCTGAGGATCGGCTGCCGTTTTTTCCTCCAAAAGCCTCCCGATACCGGATAGCTTTTGGAGACATTGCGGACCTCAAGCAACGGCGTTTCCCGATGTGCTACCGACATCGCATCACCCTCTCGAAGGCTTTGGACAACGTGGCTCTCGTGTCCACGAGATAACGCGTATAGGGATGCCGTGGAGCGGAGAAAAGCTCCGCTCCGCCGTATTCGACGCCGACGCCGTCCTTCATGACCAAGACTTCCTGCGCGAGCTGGCGGACGACGCCAAGATCATGGGAAACCAAAATCAGGCTGCTCCCGAACCGTTCCCGGATCCAATGGAATTGTGCCACAACCTCCCGCTGGTTCATGGAGTCCAGCGCCGTTGTGGGCTCATCGGCAATGATGATATCTGGGCGTTGAAGCAACGCCACCGCGATCATACACCGCTGCAACATGCCTCCGGAAAGCTGGTACGGATATTTCTTGAGCACATCCAACGGATTGTGGATGTGCATCATCTCCAGAGCCTCAACGATGCGTCCCCTGCTCTCCTTTTCCGAAAAAGCCGATGTCGTCGCCCGGAGTGTTTCAAGAAGCTGCGCCCCCATGGAGTAAAGAGGATCGAACGCCGTCATCGGTTGCTGGACTATCATGGCGATTCGCTTGCCGCGGATGCCGCGCACGGTTTCCCGACCTGCCTGCAAGAGGTCGATGCCGCCGAAACGGACACTGCCGGAAACCCGCAAGGAAGGAGGCGCCAGTCCCAACAGCGCCAGGCACGTCAGCGATTTGCCGCTGCCGCTTTCCCCAACGACGCCAAGGCAGGTTCCCGGTTCAAGGCAAAAATGCACATCCCGTACGATCAGCGCCCCAGTAAGGGAGTCTCGGACAGTCAAATCCCGCACTTCAAGTAAGCTCATGAACGTTCCCTGCCCGCGTGTTTGGGATCAAAGGCGTCACGTAGGCTGTCGCCTAAAAAATTGAATGCCGCCACAACCAACAGAATGGCCATGCCAGCCGGGATCATCTGCAACGGATACAGGGTCATGACCTCCTTCGCCTCATTGAGCATCATGCCCCACTCCGGGGTGGGGGGCTGCACGCCCAACCCGAGGAAAGACAATGCTGAAATCATCAGGATCACGCTTCCCGTATCCAGCGTCGTCAGGACAAAGAGTTCGCCGGCTGTGCCGGGCAACAGATGCCGCATCATGATCCTGATGGATGATCCGCCGGCGACCTTGGCAAACCGGATATAGTCCTTGTCCGAATACTGCCGGACGATGGAACGGACCATACGCGCATACCACGGCCACTTGGCCACCACGTTGGCGATGACCACGTTTTCCAGGCCCGGGCCCGTCATGCCCACAATGGCGAGAATCATGACCTCGCTGGGGAAGGACATCATGACGTCGCATATGCGCATAAGCACGTCGTCGATACGGTTGCGGAAAAAACCGGAAACAAGGCCGACGCACGCCCCCAACGCGGAAGTTATGGCCATAGTGAGCAAGGACAGAAACACCGTCGCGCGTATGCCGTAGACAAGACGCGAAAGGACGTCGCGCCCAAGCTGATCCGTCCCAAAGGGATGATGCCAGCTCCACGGCGCGAACTTGTCCCCGACGTCGATAAGCGTCGGATCGGACAAGGGAAGTATGGGAGCGAGGAGGCCCAATACAAGAACACCCCCCAGGAACCCCATGCAGACCAGCGCCAGCCTGTCTCTTTGCAGACGAATCCACGGGGACATGCTAGAATTCCTTCCTCAACCGGGGATCGACGGCAGCGCTCAGGATATCCACCAATACGTTACCGACTACAAAAAGAACCGCCATGATCAGCACATAGGCCTGGATGACGGGAAAATCACGGTTGAAGATCGCCGCCACGCAAAGCCTTCCGATGCCGGGCCATGCGAAAATGCTTTCCACGACAAAGGTTCCGGCTATAAGCTTGGGCAGCGACATACCCAGTGCGGTCAGCGAAGCCTGAAGCGAATTCTTAAACATATGGCGGGTGATCGAGCGCTCGGGCAAACCGCGTACCCGTGCGTAGAGAATGTAGTTTTCCTGCTTATTCTGAATCATGTTGGCGCGGATAAGCCGCGTATAGGTGGCGATATATGCAAGGGACAACGTGACCGCAGGTAAAAGGACGGAGCTGGGACCGTCCATCCCGCTCGTCGGAACGAGATCAAGTTTGACGGCAAACAGCCACATGAGGAGAAGCCCGGCCCAGAAACTGGGCATGGCCGTACCAAGAAAGACACCGCCACGGATGAGCCGGTCGAGAAAGGTTCCTTCATACAACGCACAGACGATCCCGGCGGAGAGACTGCACACAAGCGTCAGGCACAGAGCCGCTCCGGCAAGAACGAGGGTCGCGGGCAGCGCCTTTTGGATTTCACCAAGTACGGGTTTGTCGTCCACATAACGATTGCCGAAATCCCCATGCAAGGAGTTGTTCAGCCAAGCCACATAACGCGTCAAAAAAGGTTTATCCAGGCCGAGCTTTGCACGGGTTTCCGCGAGCACCTCTTCCGTGGGAGTGACTTCATTGACACGCACGGCCACTTCCGCCGGGTCGCTGGGGCTCAGATTGATCAGCACGAAAGACAGAAACGAAATCCCAATAAGGATGGGGATGAGGTTGAGCAGGCGACGAAAAAGATAACTCCCCATACGAAACTCCTTAAGCATCACAAGCGGCCCGGGAGACGCGTCTCCCGGGCCAGTCTGCTAGAACGACATCCTTTCAAAGGGGATTTCGTACTGGGAGGTACAGAACGTAACCCCCTTGAGAGCCGGGACATGCACGGCCTTGGTACGCGAATAGCTCAGAGGCACGTACACGCCCTGTTCATGGATATACGCCAGCAATTCCTTGTACGTATTCTTACGGGTATCCTCATTCGGCTCGATCATGAGCGCGGTGATTGTCTTGTCCAGCCATTCCTTACGCTCCAACCCGACCTGCGCCTGATAATCCCCGTGGGCGGGAATGCGCCAAGAAGACAGATACGACTGCGGATCATACGGTGTACCCCACGACAGGGAGTATTGCAGGTCGAATTCGCCGGTGCGCTGCCGATCCAGAAACGCCTGCTTTTCCTCGCCCACGATCTTGAGTTCCACGCCGATCTTCTTGAGATCGTTCTGCATGTATTCGCTGATGGTCCGTTCCTGCGAATTGTTGGAATTATAGTAGATAGTGACGGCGCACTTCTTGCCGTCCTTGTAACGGTACCCGTCCTTGCCCATGCTCCAGCCAGCCTTCTCCATCAATTCATTGGCTTTCACAACGTCGTAGGAGCGTACCGGAAGATCAACGTCGCAATAAGGAACGGTCTTGGCCATCAACGTGTCGGCTATCGTTTCCGAACCGTTAAGTATACCGTCGGCAATGGCCTTCTTGTCTATGGCGTGCTGGAACGCCTTGCGCACGTTGATGTCCCTGGTAATCGGCTGATGCGCGTTCAGAAGAATGGCCCGGGAGGCGACGGGGTCGCTGATCTCCGTCTTGTACGTGCCTTCCTTTTGCAACGCGGCAAACGCTTCGAGATTCAGCATGTCACCGTCGGAACCGAAAATAAGATCGATTTCCCCCTTCTGGAGTGCGAGCAGAATAGTCTGATGGTCCGGCATAACCTTCCAGCGTACGCTCTCCAAAGCCGGCTTAGGCCCCCAATAGCGTTCATTTCGCGTGAACACGGCATACTGCTTGTCCTTGTGCTCGGTCAGAACCCACGGCCCCGTGCCGACATAACCGGACACGCCGTTCTTGGTTTCGCCATCAATGAAACATTTCGGAGAGATGAAACGGAAAGGCCGGGTCAGCCCCAGCTCTACCAGCGTAGGGTAGTAGGGATGCTTGAGCACCAGCTTGTAGGTATATTCGTCAACGGCCTCATTGCGGTCGATTTCGTTGACCATGTCCAGCCACGCGTGCCGGGGAAGGTTGCTCACTATGGCGTCCATATTCGCTTTGACGGCCTCGGCGTTGAAAGGCGTTCCATCCGTGAAGGCAACATCTTTCCGGAGATGGAAGGTGTATTCCTTCCCATCCGGAGAGATTTCCCAGCTTTCCGCGAGCCAGGGTTTGACGCCCTCCTTCGTATTGACGACCAGCGGTTCGAACACCATGTTTTGCGCCGCCATCTCGCCGGAATACAGATGAGGGTTGATGTTTCGAATATCCTTTGTGCTCGCGTACGCCAGTTCCGTACGAGGCGCTTCGGCTTTGGAGGGCGGCTCCTCCTGCGAGCACCCCGCAAGCCCCAAGAGTGCGATAACCACGACAAACAGTTTTCCCATGAACATGATTCCTCTCCGTTTACAACGTGAGCTATAAAGCTTTTTTGCTTCACCTGTTCCGCAATGAATGGCACTTCGAGGGCCAATATTGTCCAGCCAAGAAACGATGCTTTGTCTCTTGGTAGTATTTTTTTTCATTTCGTAACACTTTTGGGGAGTGTACGGCAATGATTACCAAAGATATGGGATAGGGAGTTGGGGCGGCTTCAACCAGTAAGTCCCACCCTACCGAAAATGAAACAAACCCCAAAGGGTAATGTGCCCTAACCCAACAATAGGATATGCCGCTCTTTTTCCGTATCAGTAATACAGCCCAGCAAATTGCAATCAGTATATTTTGATGAATGGCGCTCCCGGCCCAAATGAGATCCCAGCCAAAGGACCAAGGTCCCCAATCAATCCAAAAGAGAAAACGATACGTTATCTCACTGCTGTTCTTCTTTTTGGGCTGATACCATGAAGCGCTTGATAATGGATACGGGCTGTCCCGTGCCGTCTACGAAATGTTTTCGTTCCACGTCAACCGTCACATTGCGTGCCCCCAGTTTGAGGAGCGTTTCCACATCCCACTGCGGACGGTCGACTCTGCTCAAAGGCAGGTTCGCGGCAATGGCATGGATCGGGGCGGGATCGACCCCGAGCATGAAGTCCGGATTGTGGCCATCCGTATAGTCAGGCTGTTTCAACTCCTCCGCATAGGGTTCGCTGTAGAGGTGGCGGTAATGATTGCCGTCAAAATTGACGAAGCGCCCTCCCGGTCTGAGTACGCGCAGCCATTCCGCATAGGCTGATTCCGGGTGTTCGAGGTTCCACATCAGATTGCGGGACACGATCAGATCGAACGTTTCATCCGGAAACGGAAGGTCCTGCGCGTCGCCTTGCCGCACAACAATAGAGACGTCAGCTTCGGCGGCATTCCGAGAGGCGCGCTCCAGCATCCCTTCCGTATAGTCGAAGGCGACCACGGAATGCCCCAGCCGGGCCAGCAGGATGGAAAAGAATCCTGGCCCGCATCCTATGTCCAAAATGTCTAATTTGCCGGACGCAAGTACAAACGGACGCAGACGCTCCAGCCAGACTTTTTCCGCATGTTGAAGATCATACGCAGTCTTCAGGGAGTACCCTTCCGCCCGCGTATTCCAGTAACGCCGTATCGCTTCCAATTCCGTCATGGCCTTCTCACTGCTTGATGCCCCGTACGAGGAACATCGGGATATGGGTGTACCGAATCCGGTAGTAATCGTTCATGATGTCTGGAGGCAGAGCCGCCCTGACAAGCACGTCGCGGCAACCGAGCCGTTCCAGGCAGGCCTTGTCCCACCCGGGGCGCTGTTCACGGCTGAGCGGCAGCTGCGGGATCAGCTCGTCCATGATCGGGTCTCCGTGTTCATCCTCCACGGCATACCCCATAGCACGCAGCGTTTGGGCATCTTCCGCATACAGCCGGGCAAGCTCCGGGTCGAACAGATGAGCGTGCCAGTTCGCATCGAAATTCAGGAGGACGCCACCGGGCCTGAGGACGCGCAGCCACTCCGCATACGCCCTGTCCGGGTGTTCCAGATTCCATGTAAGGTTGCGGCTCAAGACGACATCAAACGTATCATCCTCAAATGTCAGGTTTTGGGCATCCATCTGGGAAAAGTAGGCGCTTGCTTCCGGGGAATGGTTTTCGACGTTCTCCCGGGCACACTCGATCATGGCTTCGCTGTAGTCCACCCCCGTAATCTCATGTCCCCGGCGAGCCATCAGGATGGAGAAAAAGCCGGGCCCGCAACCCGCATCGAGGATACGCAGAGGGTGCTTCCACGGAAGCTGCTCCGCGATCAGTTCATCCCATACCTTGGCCTGAATAGTACCAAGTTCATCCGCATTGACGGCGGAATAGGCCGCTACCCTGCCCGACCAGTAGGCCCGGATCGTTTCCAGGCGGCACCTATTCACAACGGCCTCACGGGAATGACATTCAAAAAACCGGGGCGCGTCCGCTCGACGCTCGCCTCCACGTCGTAGACGTCGCCAAGCAAGTGCGGGTGCAGCACCCGTTCGGCCGTATCAAAGGCCTTGATCCGCCCCTCGTGAAGCATGAGCAAGCGGCTGCTGTATCGCGACGCCAACATGAGATCATGCACGACAAAAAGTGTAATCGCCCCGTTTTCCCGCGTGTATTTCCGGGCCAAATCCATGACGACGAGCTGGTGGCGCAGATCGAGCGCACTCGTGGGTTCGTCCAGCAGCAAGACCTTGGGCCGCGACACGAACGCCTGCGCCATGAACACAAGCTGCTTTTGCCCGCCGCTCAGGCTGCACACCGGCTTCCGGCTCAGACTGTCGAGCCCAAGTTCCGCCAGCGTGTCCGCCACTTTTTCGATTTGCTCGTCGGTCACTTTCCATCTGAGATCCTTGACCAGGCCGAGGAGAACCATTTCAAAGGCCGTCAAGCGGCTGGTAACGGATTCGAGCTGTGGAACATACGCAATGTCCCGATCCGAAAAAAGGTTGCCTTTATCGTCGTACAAGGCCACGTCACCGGAACGTTTGATCAGCCGCGCGATGGCCTTGATCAGTGTGGTCTTACCCACGCCGTTTCGGCCAACCACCGCCACCATTTCTCCGCCATGCAGCGTTGCGGATACATCATTGATGACGTGGTTTCCCGAAAAATGTACGGACAGGTTCTGAATAGATAAAGTCAGCATGTCACCTCCCGTTTTTCATGAGCAAAACGAACAAAAACGGAACGCCTACAATGGACGTGATAATGCCCACCGGGAGCATGGAGCCGCCAGAAAGCAGCTTTGAAACAATCGAGGACGCAAGCAGCATAAGGCCGCCAAGGATCGTCGCGCTGGGAAGCAGATACCGCTGATCCTCGCCTAACATGAGCTTCGCACAATGCGGAGCGACAAGCCCGACAAAGGCCACCGTACCGATAAAACCAACGGCACCGGCAATGAGAAATGAACAGATCAGAAAGACATGCAGGCGTAACCTCTCCACATTGATCCCCAGGCTCCGGGCCCGCTCCTCACCCGTCGTCAGTACGGTGAGACGCCAAGACCAGCCGGACAGGAGCGCCGCACCCATTACCAATAAACAACCACTTACGACGACGCTCATCCACGACGAACGTTGCAGGTTCCCGAAAGTCCACCCGGAAATGATCTGCGCGATCTCCGGGGAGGCACGGTATTGCAGGTACTGCTGCAACGCCTGAAAGAAGAAATTCATGATGATCCCCGAAAGGATCAGCGTACTCGTGGACATCCCCTTCAGGCGCCCCAAATAGAAAATGAGGAGGGAGACGGCAAGCGCGAATACGAGTGCGAGCAGTGCCGTCCCGATCCAGAGGTACCCCGCCACGGAAAGCCCCAACGTAATGGCTATGGCCGCTCCAAAACTGGCGCTTGCCGTAATGCCGAGAGTATAGGGGCTCGCCAGAGCGTTGTTGGTAATGGTCTGGATTTGCAGACCGGCAAGGCTGAGCGAGCCTCCCACAAAAACACAGGTCAGCGTCATGGGCAAGCGGATGGACCACAAGATGGCCGTATTCGCCGTATCACCGTCCGGCCCGCCAAGCAGGGCATCGACGACTTCACCGGGACCGATGCCGGAAGACCCCATGCCGAGATCGATGACGATGAGGCCTAGCGTCAGGATGGCGAGCACCATACCAGTCAACAGACGCCTTCCGTTCAGCTGCCTGTACATATGTGCATTGCCGGAAGGCATACCTTCACCCTTCATGCTAACGTGCACATTTGATCATAAAGGTTCCGTCGAACTTCAGTTCAGGGAGATACTTGGCATAGAACGCGCGCATATCGCCCATCGGATCCACTTCTTGGAAGGTGTTGGGATAGAGGATCTTGGCGAGGTACAGTGTCAACGTATAGTCGATCATGTTCCGGAGGCTGCCGTGATCCACGGCATATATCTCTCCAGACTTGACCGCAGCGAGATTCTTCCAAGCCGGACGCGCGGCAAAGCCCTTCAGCCGCTTCTGCGCAGTGGCCTCGTCGATGGTCAGCCCCATGCTCATCTGGTCACCCTCGGCGTTGTTTCGCCAAATACCGCCGCCGATGACGATAAGCTGGGGATTGGATGCAAGTACGAATTCCGTATCCAGCGGCGCATAGGGCTGGGTGGCATTCTCAGCCAGATTGTCGGCTCCAAGGTTTTTCAGGATCGCGCCCCAGAGTACATCCTTATTATAGCTGTTCCCATACTCTCCAATGCCCTTGTTCCCCAATTCCATGTAAACCGTCTTGTGCTTGGCGGAATCAGGGAGCGCGGCAATCTTCCTATACACGTCTTCAAGCGCTGAGGCGTAGACATCGCATTGTTCCTTGGCCACAGCTTCCCTGTCGAGAAGCTGGCCGAGGATCATCGTACTCTTCGTGTGGTTCTCCACCTTCATGGCATGGTAATCAAGGACTACAACCTTGATGCCGGCCTTCTCAAATATGTCGATTTTCTGGTTGTTGTCCGCAAACTGAGAGCGCCCTACCAACAAAACATCAGGCCGAAGAGACAGTATTTTTTCAGAGTCGAGGATGTTGTCGTGATACCCGCCGATACTCGGGATAGCTTTCAGTTTAGGAAATGTTTCAGTATAGACGACATACTCGCCGTACCGGGTTTCCTCCCAACCGTCGAAAGTCATGCCTACAACCTTATCCAGACTCCCCGCTCCGCCGACCATCAAAAAATTGGCGATGTAGTTTGCGACGACGAACGTCTTGGGGAGTTTATCCAGCTGGACCTCGCGCCCAGCAATATCGGTAAAGGAAATCGCCGGAGCAGCCAAAATCGTTTTTCCGGTACCCCCCAAAAAAAGAACCGACAGCGCGCAAGCCATCACCACACGGGAGAGCCTTCCCCAAATGTGCATCATGAACCCCTCCTTGCTGGAATAAGTAACACGTTTATAAAAAAAGTATTATGTGTCAAGAGGGAATGAATTCAATTACACTATATTTATAAATATTCCCTTAAATGTAATGCGGTTCAAGCCTCCACGAGACGAACGGAGAGTTCTTGCGCAACCCCAGAAGGTCACAGTATGGGCAGCAATACCGCACTGTGCGAATGCTGTTTATCGACGTCATCCGTTCACCGCTCCTGATGAGCGGTTCCGTTTTCCCATCGTACTCATGCAGGCTTGGGATTAGCCTTGAAAAGAACCGTTTTTGCTCAGTGCGTCATAACGCCGTATTCTTCAGGAAACAGAACCACAGAGGAACCTACCAATACAATCGGTGGGTTCCTCTTTTTTATAAGGCACTATGAAAGCAGTATCCCAACAGGCGCATCAGGAGCTAGCCAAACCACACAGTGCCAAAGTGTAGCCATGCTTGATCAGGGACAAAAAAACGGTGATGCGAAAGGGAACCGGGAATCACTGGCTCCGCACCCTAGGAAATCTGTACATCATCATATTCCAGCGAGCTCGCTCTAACGAACAAGGATGAGTATCAACAGTATAACTTGAGAAAATCATTTACGAATAACTCGTGCTACGATTTTTTAAATCGTATGCTTTTCTGCATTGATGTGGAGAAAGCGAAACCTGTAACGATAGGAGAACGTAAATGACTACTCTTGGAACAAGATACCCTACATTGGCGTTTATTTCCGGAGGCGTGGGAGAAGCAGAGGATGGCATTCCCCCACAACCATTTGAGACGTTTTGCTACGACTCGGCGCTGATGCAGGCTAAAATCGAAAATTTCAATATCATTCCTTATACTTCCGTACTGCCGAAAGAACTGTACAACAACATTGTTCCTGTCGATTCCGTAGCTTCTTCCTTCAAACACGGTGCCGTGCTTGAGGTCATTATGGCCGCTAATGGGGCCAGATTGGAAGAACACCGCGCCATTGCCACCGGGCTGGGCATCTGCTGGGGAAAAAACAAACAGGGCGAACTCATCGGGGGATGGGCGGCGGAATATGTCGAATACTTCCCCACTTGGATCGACGACGATATCGCTAAGGCTCATGCCGAAATGTGGTTGAACAAGTCTCTCAAGCATGAGCTGAGCCTGCGCGGGGTGGAACAACACAGCGAGTTCCAGTTCTGGCATAATTACCTGAACCTCACCAAGCCTTATGGATATTGCCTGACCGTTATGGGGTTCCTCAACTTCGAGTTTGCTGATCCTGTGAAACGCTAGCTTTGTCATCCCATAGCCGATCCCGGACCGCCAGATCAGGGCGGCGGTCCGGGCAAAATGGAACAGATTGTCAGTGAACAGGAGCGGGGTATGGCGAATAATACCAAAAAATTAGGTGTGATCGCGCTTGCCAGTGTGGTGGTGAGTTCAATGGTGGGGGGTGGCATTTATAGCCTGCCCCAGAATATGGCAGCCCAGGCTTCGGTAGGGGCTGTGATCATCGCTTGGGTCGTGACGGGTATCGGAATGTTTTTCCTGGCGAATTCCTTTCGCATCCTTTCCGACATCCGACCGGATCTCAAAGCGGGGATCTACATGTATGGCCGAGAGGGGTTCGGTTCTTTCGTTGGGTTCCTCATCGCTTGGGGATACTGGTTGTGCCAGATTTTCGGCAACGTAGGCTACGCAGTCATCACCATGGATGCCCTCAACTATTTCTTCCCGCCCTATTTCGCCGGCGGCAATACCATATACGCCATCATCGGCGGATCCATCCTGATTTGGCTATTCAATTTTGTGGTACTGCGCGGGACACAGCAGGCTGCCGTGATCAATACCATAGGTACGATCGGCAAACTCATTCCGTTGTTCGTGTTTATCATTATTATGATTTTCGTTTTTCATATCGATAAGTTCGATTTCGACTTCTTCGGCAAGCTGGCGGTGGACAATGGACAGCATTTAGGTGGGCTCGGTGCTCAGATAAAGAGTACCATGCTGGTTACACTTTGGGCCTTTATCGGGATTGAAGGTGCTGTGGTCCTTTCTGATCGGGCCCAGAGCCAAGATGACGTAGGCAAGGCCACGATCATGGGTTTTGTTGGCTGCCTCATTGTATATGTCCTGTTGTCGGTATTGCCCTTTGGATTTATGACCCAACAGGAACTGGCCGCCGTGCCTACGCCTTCCACTGCCGGTGTACTGGAACGGGCCGTAGGGACATGGGGAAGCTGGATTATGAACATTGGGTTGATCATTGCGGTTCTGGCCAGCTGGCTTGCCTGGACATTGATCACAGCGGAAATGCCTTTTGCCGCGGCAAAAAACGGAACCTTTCCACGCCAGTTCTCTAGGGAAAACGCCAACGGTGCGCCTTCCGTGTCCTTGTGGGTGACAAGCGCGCTCATGCAGCTCGCGCTCCTGCTTGTCTATTTTTCCAACAATGCTTGGAATATGATGCTGAGCATCACGGCTGTCATGGTTTTGCCCGCCTATCTCATCTCCACGCTTTTCTTGTGGAAAACGTGCGAGGATGGCCAATATCCCCAGGGGGCCGCAACCGGACGCGCTTCGGCGCTGGCCTGCGGCTTTCTAGGGTCGGCCTATGGGCTTTGGCTCATTTACGCTGCTGGTCTGCACTATTTGCTTATGGCATCGGTGTTTATCGCCATCGGTATCCCTGTCTATATCTGGAGCCGGAAACAACATCCTGATCAGAACCCCATGTTCCTGAAATATGAAAAAGTACTTTTGGTGCTGCTCGTACTTGTAGCTTTGTTCTCGCTCTATCTTTTTATGCGGGGAATTGTAAAACTATAGCGAGTAGATATTAAGGAGTTAAAGTGCGGCTAACGTCTTCCCCAAGGACAGGACCTCCCTTTGGGTAAAAGTTTGTCCCACTTCATTCGAAGGAGCCCCCCCAACAGTGCAGTAAACACTGTTGGGGGGCTCTTTTTCGGTAGTGATGGACAGTACCTGCCGGACATTTGGCCATGCTGGGAGACAGCACGGGTTGCTCCGTATCCAAGCGGAACACATCAAGGCCGCAGGTTTTAAAACAGGTGCCGCAACCAGTGCATTTGGAAACATCAATAGAGTTGCTCACCGCTTTCCTCCTTGTTTGCACAGGGTCACAACGGACTTGTTGTCATCAAGAGCCAGCGACATGCCGTAGCACTTGTGCATATCGTCACAATAAAGACACGAAGGGGGTCATGTTGAGTAGCAAACGCTGCCGATGGCAACATATGTTGAAATTGTATCAATGTCCGCTGAAACGGTGGTGTCTATGAATGGCAAGAGGCTGTGGAGTCCATGCTTGTCGGTGCGGGCACTATACAGGTACGTTCCCCAGTTATGGAAAATGGCTATGGCATCATCAAAAAATTCTGTGAAGGGCTGGGGTACTTGGACGGTTCCAGAAGACTGTGGCCGAGTCTCAAGGGCGTCACACACGTCCCTTTCCCTTCTCTGAGTCACGAATTCTGACGAAAACCTACCCGGATTGTTTTTCCGTCCTCTTATGGCATGTTAGCAAGGAAAGACTTTTTTCGGAGCATACGGGTGTTGCAGGTGTCCATCCAGAAACAACTTGAAGCATTCGCGCTTCAGGTTTCTTTTGTGCTCGCTTCCCACGGCATCACGGTACTGTGGGGGGCTTCCGGTTCGGGTAAGACCACCTTACTGCAGTGCCTTGCCGGGTTGCTTCGCCCTGATGCAGGGAGGATCGCCTGCCGTGAGGCAGTCTGGTTCGATGCGGAACGGGGCGTATGCCTCGCGCCCGAACGGAGGCGGCTCGGATATGTTTTTCAGGACGTCCGGCTGTTCCCGCATCTGTCCGTGCGCTCGAATATGCTGTTCGGGCGGCGGTTCCGGGGCCCGTCCGGGGTATCGTTCGAAGACGTGGTAGGGCTTTTAGGTCTGGGACGGCTGTTGCACCGCACGCCTTCCGATCTGTCCGGAGGCGAAAAACAGCGTGTCGCCGTGGGGCGCGCCCTGCTGGCCTGTCCCGAGCTGCTGCTCATGGACGAACCGTTGACGGGGCTGGATCGGGGCAAACGAGAAGAAATCATGGCCTACGTCAAGGCGATCCCGGAACGGTTCGGCGTACCCGTCCTGTATGTGACCCATTCGGACGCGGAGCGCCGTTTTCTGGCGGATCGCGTTCTGAACCTTGAAGACGGCAAACTGACGGAATACTGAACTCGCGGTGATTGCCGCACAGGGAGGAACTGCAATGAAACGATGGATTCTGGCGCTGGTCATGTTGGGCCTGAGCGTCGTACCGGCCTTGGCCGAGACAGCCGTGACCACGGGGATGGGCTACAAAAAAATGCTTTCCGAACTCTGCGCGCTGTACAAGCAGGAGTCCGGCAAACAGCTGACCGAGGTCTACAGCGGCACCATCGGGCAGTCGCTGGCCCAGTACAAGGCCGGAAGCGGGGTTTCCGTATTCGTTTCGGACAGGCAGACCCTGGAGGACTCGGACGTCTCTTTCGCTTCGTTTCAGCCTTTGGGCACCGCCGTGCTTGTGCTGGCGTGGAAAAAGGGCCTGAATGTGGAATCGCCGCAGGACCTCCAAAATCCGAAAATCCAGTCCATCGGCTATCCCGACAAGAAGGGCGCCATTTACGGAAAGGCCGCTGATCGATTCCTGACCCAGAGCGGCCTGCGTGGACCGCTGAAGGACAAGCTGCGGATGTTTTCCACCGTGCCGCAGGTGTTTTCCTATCTGACCACGGGCGAACTGGACGCCGGGTTCGTCAATACGGCGGTCGTCAAGGCGCAAGGTAAGTCCATCGGAGGCTCTATAGACATCCAGTCCGGTTACGATCCCATCGAAATGGTCGCGGCGGTGGTCAAAGGCGCGGAGAAGGACCCCGAAGTCGAGGCGTTTCTGACGTTCCTCCAATCCGACAAGGCCCGATCCGTTTACGCCAAGCACGGGCTGCGTCCATAACCGGGAACCGACGTGCTCGGCGAACTGTTGCACGACGAGGAAGTACTGTTTTCGGTGTGGCTTACCTTGAAGGTTGCCGCCGTGTGTCTGGCCCTGCACCTCATCACGGCGGTTCCGCTGGCTCTCTGGGCGAGGTCGCCGAAAGCGCCGTTTCGCCGGACGCTCAATTTTGTTGTGACGCTGCCGCTGGTGTTTCCGCCCATCGCGCTCGGCTACCTGCTGCTCATGGCCTTGGGGCAGACCGGGCTTGGGGAGCCGCTCCAGCGGCTGTTCGGGGTCCGGCTGATTTTTTCTCAGGCGGCGGTCGTGCTGGCGGCCTACATCGCGGGGCTGCCTCTGGTCATCAAACCCGTCCAGGCGGCGCTCGGCAGTGAAACGGTACGCAAGCTCACTGAAGCGGCGCGCGTGACCGGTGCCGGTCCGGTAGCCGCCTTTTTTCTCGTGGTCATTCCGCTGATCCGCACCAGCCTTGTCGTGGGGCTGTTGCTCGGCGTAACGCGCTCTTTCGGCGAAGTGGGCATTTCGCTCATGCTCGGAGGCAACATCGCGCAACGGACGAACACGTTGTCGCTTGAAGTGTTCAATGCCGTTTCGCGCGGCGACTTCGAGCGGGCCACGGCGCTGTGCGTCCTGCTCGCCTGCATCAGCCTGTGTCTGTATCTCGCCATCGATCAACTGCAACGGAGGAAGGCATGAGTTTTCACATCAGCCAGCGCTTCATCGACGAACTGCTGGAAGAAGACTGTCCGTACATGGATTTGACCGTGGAGGCATTGGGCATCGGGCGCGAACCGGGGCTTTTGACCTGCCATCCCAAAGCCGCCTGTGTCGTGGCGGGCGTGGAGGTCGCCGTGCGGCTTCTGGAGTCTTCGGGGTGCCGGGTTGCGTGCGAAGCCGCCAGCGGCGATCGGCTGGAGGCGGGGCAGGTGTTTTTGCGCGCCGAAGGCTCGGCGGGGGCCATCCACCGGAGCCTCAAAATCGCGCAGAACGTCATGGAATATTCATCCGGCATCGCAACCCGCGCAGCGGGCATGTTGGAAAGCGCGCGCAAGGCCAATCCCCATGTGCAGCTGGCCGTTACCCGCAAGCATTTCCCTGGGACCAAACGGCTTTCGCTTGCGGCGGCGCAAGCTGGTGGAGCCATCGCGCATCGGCTCGGGCTTTCGGACTCCCTGCTGGTTTTTGATCAGCATCGTGTCTTCACGGGCGGGCTCGACGGATTCGCCGCCCGGGTGTCCGAGTGCCGCAAGGCGTTTCCGGAACAGAAGCTGGGCGCGGAAGTCGCCACCCCGGAGGAAGCCCTCCTGCTGGCACGCGCGGGCATCGATTCCATCCAATGCGAACGTTTTACCTGTGCGGATCTTGAAGAAACGGTACGCGGGGTCAAGGCCGTCAACGCCGCCGTTCAGGTGCTCGCCGCCGGAGGCGTGACCGGTGAAAACGCGGAGGCTGTCGCAGCGACCGGGGTGGACGTGCTGGTGACGACATGGGCCTATTTCGGCAAGCCCGCCGACATCAAGATGGTCGTCAGCGCGTAACGCTTTCGGGGGCGGCATCCATACGGGCTGTAAGCGGAACCTTCGGACGAAGAGAGGCTATTCCACGGACTACACGGACGGTACCGAGACGGCACTGGATCCTGTCTGTATACGCTGTCTGCTTCGTGCAAAGCCATAAGTGTGTTTTATATCATCCGTATTTCATAAAGAAAGCACAGGGCAACACCTCAAGGGATCCCTTTGGTGTTGTCCTTCTATTTTATCATGTTACAAACATAGTATTAGTGTACCCGACCTGATTCGGCTGTACGCTCCCAAGGGCCCGATCATCAGGGCCTTTTCTGCGTGGGAATGGTTCCCCAGACCTCGGCTCACTCTGGGGCGTAGCGCGCTCAAGCACCGGGTTTAGCCAGCCAAAGCCGAAACGGAAGACGTGGAAAGAGCCCCTTTTTTCGAGAATGCGTTTTTATGCTGCCATTAAAACGTGCGACTCGACCGCCATCAAAAAATAGAGCACATCTTGACACTGTTCAATTAGTGTTGAATAATAGAACTATGAAAATCAAAACAGCCACCACAATCTTTGAAGTCCTGGCTTCGGAAGTACGGCTCTCCATTTTCCGGTTATTGGTCAAGTATGCCCCGGAAGGTTTGGTTGCCGGTGAGATTTCCCAGATGCTGGATATACCGAAGACGAACCTTTCCTTCCACCTGAAAAACATCATGTACAGCGGGCTCGTCAGCATGGAACGTGAAGGCCGTAATACCCGCTATAGGGCCAACATTCCATTGATGCTGGAAACCATAGCCTACCTCGCGTCCGAATGTTGTTCCGGCAATTCTGCCCACTGCCAGCCGTACTTGGCGGAAGGCGGTATCGAACCGGAATTTTTATCGGTTTATTGCCAAAAACAAACGTATGACACGGAGATAACGACTATGGATACAGCGGATAAAACAAAAAGCAGCGAAGACGTGAAGGAAACCGTACGAGCCGGATACGCGGCCATTGCCACCGGCCAGCGTTCTTGTTGCTGCTCCAGCCAGCGCGGCAGCCAGGCCGATCCTGCCCGTTTGGCGGCAGCCGTAGGATATGATGCCGAGTCTCTAGCCAAGCTGCCGGATGGCGCGAATATGGGGCTTTCCTGCGGTAACCCCGTTGCCATCGCCGCGTTGCGGGAAGGACAGACCGTTGTGGACCTTGGCAGCGGAGGCGGCTTTGACGTGTTTCAGGCTGGCGAAAAGGTGAAGGCATCTGGCAGGGTTATCGGTGTGGACATGACGCCGGAGATGCTTGCCAAAGCTCGAAAAAATATTGGGCAGTACCGCCAGCGCACTGGCCTGGACAATGTGGAGTTTCGTCTTGGCGAAATCGAATGCCTTCCCGTACCTGACAACAGCGTTGACGTGGTGCTTTCCAACTGCGTGATCAACCTTTCCCCGGACAAACCGAAGGTTTGGCGGGAAATATACCGTGTATTGAAATCCGGGGGCAAGGTGTCCGTTTCCGACCTTGCGCTGCTGAAACCTCTTCCCGACAATGTCCGGGACATGGCCGCTGCTCTCGTCGGCTGCGTGGCCGGCGCGGTTCTGGTCGAAGAAACCAAGGCGCTGCTCGAAAAAGTGGGGTTCACATCCATAGTGCTGACGCCCAAGCCCGACTATGTGCGGAACATGCAGGACTGGAACGATCCTCTGTACAAACAAATAGCGGAAACGCTTCCGCAAGGAGAGGAAATGGCCGACTATGTTGTCAGCCTGTCCATCGAAGCCCGAAAATAACCAAAAAGATAAATTAACCGCTCAGCCCCTTGCGTTTCCGGCTCAAGGGGCTTTTTTGTGGGGAAATGTATGAATCCCGAATACACCAGTAAACTTCTTCCTCTACTTACACCCGTTTTTGGCACAAGTGAGGAAGAGAAACCATGTGTAGCTTTAATAGATCTTATTTTTATAACATCTGATAGTAGTATTCATAAAAAACTATTTCTATACAATTGATAATAACTATAAAAACTATTTCTATATTAAATAATTATATCGGATAAATACGATATTCATAATAGAATATTCTATTGGCCAAAGCGTAGCGGATCGTTTATTTGTACAGCTATAGACTGACAGAGAAATAAAGTTATGCCACAGGCATGAACAATGTTCATGCCTGTGGCATAACGACTGTCTGTAGCAGTAAAGTTTCTAACACTATTTATAGATACTCGATTTACCCTTCCTTTGTTTTGTAGCATAATAAAAATAGCCAGATAATAATGCTCGCTCAGTCAAAAGAAAGCAACTTCAGATCCGCATCGTCCGCACAAAGTGCCGTTGCAGCCAGGATGCACAAGCGAATCTCACGGCTCAGATGTCGGAGAGAATATCTGAGACCAAGAGACGCCACCTATTTGTCACGTCAAGCCATGTCCCGATTCGGAGCAATCCGCCTGATGCCCAATCCTGTTCCGTTTTTTCAGTGAGCGGGCTTCGGATAAAAAGGGGACGTGCTTTTTCGCCGGATATCACACTGAAGCCGACAGTGTGAGAATCCATTCTGTGAAATGTAGAGGGGCTTTGGGGGGATATCAATATTATATACTTGATATTTTTACTATAATACAAATCAACTCCGCATCTGCTGGAGCGGATCCCCTTCGGAATGGAACTCGCAGCCGTCAGCGCTTCCCGGGCCGAACGCTACCCCTGCCCCACTATCGGGCACGGAACGTGCAAGCTCCGGTTTCCGCAGCTTTCACGATTTTGCCCTGTCCTCCCACACGAACGGAAATCTTTCCGTTCTCCCTACCCTCCATCCCATCCATGTATCCTTCAAGGCTTTTTTGCCGTCACAGCCTCTCTTTTCCCCGCGCGGACGGATTTATCCGCCCACAGCCAGCAAAGAAGGCCTTGCATGAAGGTTAAAGGTAAGATAATTTATTGGACAGACCATTGACCACCATCCATAAACAAGGCATACGAACGGCCCGCCTGCGGCATCAGGCGGATGCCCAACGCGCATCAGAGGCTGCCGGATCCCACAGGACCTGCCTCAACAACACGCGACGCCTCGGAATTTCATGGGATGGAATTCTGCCTTCCCACCTTTTCCGGCAGGGAACCCGTCGCCCTCCCCCAACACCAAGGAGAAGCCATGTATACGTTGGCACATTTGCATGTCATATGCCGGGATATGGAAAAAATGATCCGCTTCTGGCGCGAGGCGCTCGGTGCGGAATTCGTCGAATACCGTACTTTCGGGGACGATCCGGGTGCGATCATGCGCTTCGGAGGACTGGAAATCTATTTCAAGGAAATCCCGCAGGCCAAGGAGCTGCAATCCGGCCAGGTCGGCTACGAGCATGTGGGGGTGTATGTGCCGCATCTCGAGACCAGCGTGGAATCCTTGGTCAAGGGCTTTGGCTGTACGCTGGCGTCCATGCCCGCCAATCAGAACCGCGTCGCCTTCGTCCGAGGCCCTGAAAACCTGATGCTCGAACTCATAGAAGCCTGATCCCGTTCACCCATGAGGCCGCCCCTGTGTTTCCATGTCGGGCGGCCTCATATCCGTTCCAGAGTCTCTCTTGTTGGAGAGCCGAGGGGCACCAAGAGGAAATGCATTGTAATTTTATACACATCAATAGCACCCTCGAATACCTGACGCGCGCCGTGGGCCGCATCCCGGACCCCGCCTCAACTGAAACAGCGCCAAGCTCAGCCCCAAGACAGGCCTCTGGACAGCCACAGCATGGGATGGTGTACAAGACATTAAGGAGCCCATCTCTACCAAGGCACAAAAAAGCGGAACCTCTGAGGCTCCGCTTTTTGTATGGCGTTTCGCAGGCGGCTCAGCGCGTCGCGGGCGGCTGCCTGAGCCAGTCCTCCCACGCGTTGGCCAGTGCTTCCTTCTTGGAAAGCACCACCGCCATGATCGCCTTGCCCTTGTCGGCGTTGCCATACCCGAGCACGTCATAGCATTTGAGCCACGAAGTCCGCCCGAGGCGGGTCCACTCGGAGAGATCCTCCACCACGCCGAGCAGTTCCATGCCCTGCTCCTGCAAGGCCCTGTCGTCCGCGACAAGCATTTGGGAAACCTTCGTCCGCTCGTAGGCCATCGCTTCCCGGCCCGCGCGGATCAGTGCGTCGCGGGCCTGTTCAGGCAGGCCCTGAAGCCATTCCTCATTGACGATGATGTTGGCGCTGTGGACCGCATAGTTGATGCAGGTGGCGTACTTCTGGTGATCCGCGAACTTCATGGTCACCACGTTGTTGAAACAGCCCTCCTGCCCGTTGACGGTTCCCTTGGCGAGCATACCGTAGGTGTCCGCGAAGGACGCGGGGTGCGGCTTGAAGCCAAGGGCGTTGAAGGCGGAGACCGCCAGCGCGTTCTGCGGTGTGCGCACGGCCAGCCCCCGGGTGTCGGCGAGATTGCGGACGGGATGGGCCGCGTCCGTGGTCAGCTGCCGATAGCCGATGTCCACGATGGCGAGGACGCGCGCCCCACTCTCCTTGACCGCCCACGCGTTGTGCTGGCCCCACATCAGATCGACCAGCTTGCGGAATTCCTCCAGCGAGCCGAACAGGTACGGCATGTTCAGCCAGCCGCAGGACGGCGCGAACGGCATGAAGTTATTCGTCGCCAGCACGGACATCTGGATATCGCCGTGCTGGAGCGCGCGGACGGTCTTCTGTTCGTCCCCAAGCCGCATGTCGGGATACAGCTGAAATTCGAAGGCGCCGCCCGAATATTTCTGGGCCAGTTCGACCAGCTTCCCGTAGGTCACGTTGACGTAGTTCTGTTCGCTCGTGCCGACCGAGGAAGCCACCTTGACCGGAATGGCGGCCACGGCCCGCCCCGATACAAGGCCGGCCAGCGCCGCGCAGGCAAGAAGGACCATCGCGCATCGTTTCATAACATACTCTCCCCAAGGGTTGTCCCGTCCCGCCGGACGGAGGGCCCGTTTCTCCAAGATCCGGGAACGCCCGCAGTGCCGGGGTGTCCCTTCCAAAGCTAGGGCCTATCGTTTCATGAGATGATGGGCGCTTTTGGCGTAGAACTCGATGCCCGAGGGATCGAAATGCTCAAACTTCTTCATGCACTCTTCAGCCAGTTCGGGATAGGGGCCGTCGATCACGATGTCCTTGTTGCCCCGCCGCAGGATTTCCAGCGGAGACAGCCCGAGATAAGGCAGATCCATCACAGTGTAGTCCTGCTTGTCGTAGATGCTCGTGGCATGAACGATACGCCCGATATTCGTGTAGAAAATGGCGCAGGTACACATGCTGCACGGGCTGCCGGGCACGTAGATCGAGCACTGCCACAGGAATTCGGGATCGTATTTTTGGGCGGCCTCGCGGCACAGGTTCATTTCGCCGTGCGCAAGCGGGTCGTGCTCCGTGAGGCAGGTGTTCAGCCCTTCAAGAAGCAGCTCGCCCGAAGGCCCCGCCAGCACGCAGCCGTAAGGCTCGTTACCGTAGGCCAGCGACTTGAACCCGGCCTGAATGCCCTTCCGGAGCAGTTCGATGTCCTTCTCGGGGGTTACCCATGCGAAACGCCCGTCGGTCACTTCGTTGCCGTGCACAGTCAGTCTTTTCTTTTCCATGACGAATCCTTTTCAAAGAGGGGAATCCCCCCGTTTACGCGCAATCCCGATTCCGGCGCGGGCCGCCGTCAGACCTTCCACTCCCCGCCCCGCTGATGCGGGCCGAGCCCGTCCCTGACCAGATGGCAAGCCACGAAATGGTTGTCCCCGATCTTCCTGAGTTCCGGCTCCTCATGGCGGCAGACGTCCTCGGCAAAGGGGCAGCGGGTGTTGAACCGACAGCCGGGCTTGAGATCGATGGGGCTCGGGGGATCGCCGAGCAGCTTCACGCGGCCGCCCTTGGGAGAACGCGACACCTGCGGGACGACCGACAGCAGCGAATAGGTGTAGGGATGGGCGGGGGACGTGAACAGGGACACCTTGTCCGCCACCTCCGCGAACCGGCCAAGGTACATGACCCCGATGTCGTCGCACATGTGCTGCACGACGCCGAGGTCATGCGAAATGAACAAATACGTGAGGTTGTTCTTTTCCTGGAGGTCCATAAACAGATTGAGTATCTGCGCCTGGATGGCCACGTCGAGCGCGCTGACGGGCTCGTCGCAGATGATCAGTTCGGGATAGCTCGCCAGCGCCCGGCCAATGCTGATGCGCTGGCGCTGCCCTCCGGAAAACTGGTGCGGGAACAGCGCCCGCTGCGCCTGATGCAGCCCGATCTGCTCGAAAACCTCCTTTTCCCGCTCCTCGCGTTCCTCGTGGCTGCCCAGGTCCATAAGATTCAGAGGGTCCTGCACGATCTTGCCCACGCGCATACGCGGGTTGAGCGAGGAGTACGGGTCCTGAAAGACGATCTGGTACTTGGGGCGCAGAGCCTTGAGCCGATCCTCCGGGATGCCCACAAGCTCGTTGCCCTCCAGCCTGATGGAACCGCCCGAGACGCCCACCAGCCCCATGACAGCCTTGGCTATGGTTGTCTTCCCGGAACCGCTTTCGCCCACGATGCCGAACGTGGTGCCCTTGCGCACGCGGAACGACACGCCGTCCACAGCCTTCACGTAGGAACGTTCCCCGAACAGCGACTTTTTCGGGAGCGGAAAGTGAACCTTCAGGTCCCTGACCTCAAGGAGGCCCTCATTTTCAGTGCTCATGGCTCACCCTTTGGTAAACGGTGTTCTCTTCACGGGCCAACGTCAGCTGTAGAGCCAGCAGGCCACTTCATGTCCGGCGTCGATCGCCTTTGCGGGCGGGTTGTGCTCCATGCATTCCGGCTTCCCGCACGGACAGCGCTCGTAGAACGAACAGCGGTCCTTGCCGAGTTCGGCCATGCCGAGCACCATGCCGGGGATTTCGTGCAGGCGGTGCCGCCCGCTTGTGGGCGTCCGCTGGAGGTGCGGAATACAGCCCTTGAGCGCTTTCGTATACGGATGCTGCGGGTTGAACAGAATCTGCTCGACCGAGCCTTCCTCGACCTTGCGGCCCGCGTACAGCACGGCGACCTTGTCGGACACCTCCGCGACCACGCCCAGATCGTGGGTGATCATGATGATGGACGCGCCCACGCGGTCCTGCATCTCCCGCAGCAGGTCGAGGATCTGCGCCTGCACGGTCACGTCGAGGGCGGTGGTGGGCTCGTCCGCGATGAGGATGTCGGGATCGAGGCACAGGCTCATGGCGATCATCACGCGCTGGCGCATACCGCCCGACATCTGAAACGAATAGTCGTGCATCCGCTTCTCGGGGGAAGGGATCCCCACCGCCTTGAGCATGTCGATGCTCTTGTCCCACGCGTCCCGCCTTGTCATGTCCTCGTGCCGCAGCAGCGTCTCGACGAGCTGATTGCCCACGGTGAACACAGGGTTCAGCGAGTTCATGGGCTCCTGAAAGATCATGGCGATCCGCTTTCCCCGGATGTCGAGGATGGCATCTTTCTCCAGTGTGAGAAGGTCGGTCCCGCGGTACAGGATTTCGCCTCCGGCGATCCGGCCCGGCGGGATGGGCACGAGCCCCATGATCGAAAGGGCCATCATGCTCTTGCCGCACCCGGATTCCCCGATGATGCCCACGGTCTGCCGGGGATCGACTTTCAGGTTCACCTTGTCGAGGACCCTGACGATCCCCATCTTCGTCGAGAACTCCACCTGAAGGTCCCTGACTTCAAGCAACGTATCTTCCATGGTTCGCCTCGTTTCGAAATCGGTTTGCGGGCCGCGCTAGCGTCGCCGCAGGCGGGGGTTGAACGCATCGTTGATGCCGTCGCCGATCAGCCCGATGGCAAGTACCACAAGGAAAATGGCCAGGCCGGGAAACGTGACCGCCCACCAAGAATTCATGATGTAATCCTTGTTGGAGCCGATGATCATGCCCCATGTCATGATGTTGGGGTCGCCGAGGCCAAGGAAGCTCAGGCCAGACTCGAACAGGATGGCCGACGAAATGGTCAGGGTGGCCACGATGACCAGCGGCGGGATGGCGTTGGGCAGGATGACCCGGCACATGATGGTGGCGTTTCCCGCGCCCATCGTCCTCGCGGCGGCCACGTAGTCCATTTCCTTGATCCGCATGAATTCGGCGCGGGTGACGCGGGCGACCTGCGGCCAGCTCACAATGCCGATGGATACGGCCACGCTGGTCAGCGAGGGGCTGAACAGGGCCACCACAACCATCGCAAGCAGAAGGGGAGGCAACACCTGAAAGAATTCCGTGGCCCGCATGAGCAGTTCGTCCCAGATGCCCTGCCGGTATCCGGCCAGCGCCCCGATGGTAATGCCGATGCACAGCGTCACCAGCGTGGCGAAGCCGCCCACCGCCATGGTGGCCTTGCCCCCGGCGATGATGCCCGCGAAGATGTCGCGGCCCAAGTAATCGCTGCCGCAGATCAGGCCATATTCACCGGGCGCGCTCATGGGCGGAGCGACCATCTCGAAGGGATCCACCGGGTAGACCAGCGGGCCCACGCAAGTGAGCAGCAGGACGGCCCCGAGCAGAACCAGCCCAAGCACGGCGGCCCGGTTTTGCAGGTACATCTTCCACGCTTCACGCAGGGGGGACTCTTCCTTGTATTCCCAAGCGGCGCTTTGTTCGGACATGGCTACCTCCTCCCCACTCTCATTTTGGGATCAAGAAACCGGTAGGCGAAGTCGGTCAGGACGTTGGCGATGATGACCACGAACACGGAGCAGAAGAGGATGCCGAGCAGCGTGGGATAGTCCTTGCGCAGGATGGACTCGTAGGCGAGCCGCCCCATGCCGGGCCAGTTGAATACCGTTTCCACGAGCACGGCCCCGGCGAACACCTGGCTGAATTGCATACCCGCCAGCGTCACCACCGGGATGAGCGCGTTCTTCAAGGCGTGCTTGTACACGACCGTCCGTTCCCTCAGGCCCTTGGCCCGTGCCGTGCGGATGTAGTCCGTGCCGAGGATGTCGATCATGGAGGCGCGCTCCATGCGGCTGTACTGGGCGATGTAGAGGATCGCCAGCGTCACCACCGGCAGGATGAGGTGATGGGCCACGTCGAGGACATAGGCGAACCCCGTGTAACCCGCGCCGATGGTCGTCATGCCCGACACGGGCAGGATGGGGATCCACGATGCGAACAGGATGAGCAGCATCATGCCGGTCCAGAACGCGGGGGCGGAAAAGCCGATCAGGGCCACGATGGTCACCAGATGGCTGGTCCAGCTGTTCGGACGCCGCCCGGCCTGCACGCCGAGGCAGACGCCGATGAGGACTGCCGCGCACACGGCGGTGACCACGAGCAGCAGCGTCGCGGGCAGGCGATCCTGAATGAGTTCCATCACCGGAAGATTGAAGAAATAGGAGTAGCCGAGATCGCCGTGCAGCACCTTGCCGAAATAGGCGACGAACTGGTTGAACAGGCTCTGGTTCAGCCCGTACTGCTCACGGATGGAGGCAAGCAGTTCGGGGCTGGCACCGCCCATTTCGCCAGCGATGGTCACCGCCGGATCGCCGGGAGCCAGCCGGATGAGGAAGAAGTTCAGGCACAGTACCAGAACGAGCAGGACGGCCGCCCAGAACAATCGTTTTCCTACGACACGCAAGAACGTCATAAGAACTCTCCGCGTATGTTGCGAATGGGCCGGGGCCCCATTCCGAGAAATGACAGACAGGCACGTCCGGAACAGCCCCTGTCCGGGAGGACGCCGGGCCGCACGGAGTTTCCCCGCCCGGCCCGGTCAAGCGCGGCTACTTCTTCAGGTAAACGTCCATATACGGAGCGAGGAAGCCCCAGATGGACGCGGGCACGTTGCCGACACGCTTGTTGTAGATGGTGTGGTAGGCGGTGGTGGTCATGAAGTAGATCGGCACGTCGTTCATGACGATCTGCTGGAATTCCTTGTACAGCTTCGCGCGCTTCTCGTTGTCGACCTCGGAGGCCGCCTGTTCCATGATCGCGTCGACCTTGGGATTGCGGTACTGCTGGGTGTTGGAGAAAGGAACGCCCTTCACGATGTTGGCGGAGGAATACGTGCGGTGCACGCCGATGACGGGATCGCCCCAGTTGAACACGTTGTCGGTGGTGATGTCGAAGTTGTAGTTGGACACCCGTTCGGCCCACGTGCCGAAGTCGGGAGAAATGCGGATCTTGGCGTCGATGCCGACCTTGGCGAGCTGCGGCTTCAGGTATTCGGCCATCATCTTGGTGGTGGGGGAACCGGGGGCGTAGTCCACGGTCACGGTAAAGCGGGTGCCGTCGGCCTTGACCGGATACCCGGCCTCGTCGAGCAGCTTCTTGGCCTTTTCGAGGTTCACGTCATACATATTCACGTCCTTCGTATAGAAGGGGCTGAACGGCGTGATCGGGGTGGCGGAAGGCGTCACAAGGCCCATCATGATGACCTTGGCGAAAAAATTGCGGTCGATGGCGTAGGCCGCTGCCTGACGGACCCGCACGTCGTCGAACGGCTTCTTGCCTGTGTTGAAGGCCACCCAGTCGAGGGAGCCGATACCGGCGTAACCCTTGTTGGTGACCACGAGGTTCTTGTCGCCGGAGAGACGCTTCACTTCGCGGAGGCTGTCAAAGAAGGGCATGGCGTCCACTTCGCCGCGCTCGACGGCCATGACGCGGTTGTTCATATCGGGAATGATCTTGATGATGACGCGGTCGACGTGCGGCTTGCCCTTAATGAAAAAGTCCTTGTTCTTCTCGAGCATGATGTAGTCGCCGGGCTTCCATTCCACGAACTTGAACGGCCCGCTGCCGATGGGAGCCTTGTTCGCGGGATTTTGGCGGATGTTGGGATCGGTGCCGTAGACGTGCTTGGGCATGATCGGGCACAGCACCGGGGACATGCACAACAGGATGGCGGGATGCGGCTTGGAGAGCCGGATGACCGCGGTGTACGGATCGGGCGTATCCACGCCGGATACGGGCGCGTACATGGCCTTGAAGGGATGGTTGGCCTTGATCGCCATGATGGAGAACGACACGTCCTCGGAGGTGATCGGCGTGCCGTCATGGAACTTGGCCCCCTTGACCAGATGCAGGGTCAGGCTCAGGCCGTCGGGGGCCATCTCCCACTTTTCGGCAAGGTAGGGATGCGGATTCCACTGGTCGTCGTACTGGAGCGGGCTCGCAAAAAGCTGCGCGCCGGGGATGCCCGAGGAGATGCCGGAACTCAGGCCGGGGTTCAGCGAAACGGGGTTCTGCGCCCAGGTCACCGTGAACGTGCCCCCGTCGGGGATGGCTTCGGCCTTTGCGGGCACCGCCGTAAAGAGCATCGCCGCCGTCAGCGCGGCAGTGGAAAAGAGCTTCCAACCGTTCGTGAGACTTGCCATCGTTGTACTCCTTATGAGTTAGCGTTGCCTTGGCAACGGGTGGGACGCACTCAGGGCTTGCGGGGCTGGAAAAGGCCGTGCCCGAACGGGGCCAGTACATTGCCCTCGCGGGCTACCACCCTGCCCCGCACGACCGTGCAGACGGGGAGCCCGACGCCCTCAAGCCCTTCGAAGGCCGAGAACGGATTGAGATACCGCAGGGAATGAGCGGTGATCGTCCAAGCCCTGCCCGGATCGATCAGGACGGCGTCCGCGTCGAGCCCGACGCCGAGCGCGCCCTTGCGGCCGTCGAGGCCGAACACCCTCGCGGCGTAGGAGGCGAACCGGGCCAGCAGGCTCGGGCTGCACCCGCGCCGGGTCACGGCCTGATCGAACATGACCTGCACGAGGCTCTGGAGACCGCTGAGGCCGCCCCACGCACCCATGACGCCGTGTACCGCCTCGTCCTTTTCGTCGGGACGCGACGGCGAATGATCCGAGCCGATACAGGACAGGGTGCCGTCCAGCACGTATTCCCAGAGCCCGTCTCGGGCCTCGGCGGTCCGCAGGGGCGGCGCACACTTGAAGACCGTACCGCATGACAAGAGGTTTTCTTCTGTAAAAACGAGGTAATGGGGGCAGGTTTCGCCAGTGACGGACAAACCATCGGCCTGTGCCCGGCGGACGAGTTCGGCCACGCGGGGATGGCTGACGTGGCAGATGTGCACGCGGGCCCCGGTTTCGCGGGCCAGTTCGATGACGTTCGCCGTGGCGATGACTTCCGCGACCACTGGGCGGCTGTCCAGAAAGGCCCGTCGGATCCCGCCCCCGGCCTTCGCCTTCGCTTCACCGGCGCAGATAAGCGCGTGATCCTCACAGTGGAACCCGGCGAGGCCGCCGAAAGCCTTGATCCGGAACAACGCCTCACGCGCCAGCCCCATGTCCACACTGGAATACCCGAGGGACACGGGCGCGATGAAGGCCTTGAAGCCCACGGCCCCGGCCGCGTCCATGCCCGCCAGTTCGGCGGCGTTGTCGGTCACGAGCCCGCCCCAGAGCGCATAGTCCACGAGACTGCGGCCCTCGAACACGGCCAGCTTGTTCGCGAAGGCATCCGCGGAGGTCAGAGGTGGCGTGTTTTGGAGAGGCATGTCGATGAGGGTCGTCACCCCGCCCACCGCCGCCGCTTCCGAGGCGTGCGGCAGGTCTTCGCGCCAAGTGAAGCCGGGATCGTTGATATGGGCGTGACAGTCCAGCATACCGGGCAGCACATACAATCCGGCGGCATCCAGCTCCTCGCGCGCCGGCAGCGTTCCGTCATCGGAGATCGCCGCGATTTTCCCGTTCCTGACGTACAGATGCCCGCCGAAAACCCTATCGGCGGTGACCAACATTCCGTTCCTGATCGCTAAATCGAACATGCGGGCTCCGAGAGGCGGCGGCAGGCGCCGGAGAGATGTGCAGAGGGATCGTACGCCTACATAGTAAGATGGTTAAGCTGTCTGACCAGTTTAAATAAAACAAAAAATTACAGTAGGTTATTTATCTATTTTGGTTTATCATAACGTATTAGCCCTATCTCCGCAACCCCTTGCCGTTTTTTCTCCTCATAAAACCTTCCGGAGCGTTCCCGAGACGCGCAAGGCGCGGCAGACATCCGTCCTCTCGAAAGATTGGGCACCGATCAGGGGACGATATGCGTCCCCTTGCCTTCCACGACCGCGGCGCGGACGTTTTCCGGCGAGGTGATGATGGCCTCCTTGCCGGTTGCCCTGACGAAATCCACCGCCGCCAGGACCTTGGGAAGCATACTGCCCGGAGCGAAGTACCCGGCTTCCACGCAGGCCATCGCCTCTGCCACGGTCATCCGGGAAATATTTTCCTGCTCGGGCGTTCCGAAATGGATGGCGACGTTGGACACCGCCGTGGAAATGACGAACAAGTCGCTCTTGATGCGTTTGGCGAGCAGGCAGGAGGTCAAATCCTTATCCACCACGGCATCGACGCCCTCATAGCCCCCTTCCGTACGGAACACCGGGATACCGCCGCCACCGCCCGCGATGAGGTGCAGGCCCGAGGCAAGGAGCGTTTTCAACCCGGCCTCCTCGACGATCTCCAAAGGGCGTGGAGAGGGTACGTAACGCCGGAAGCCGCGCCCGGCGTCTTCCCTGAGCACCCACGAGGGGTTTTCGCGGCGGAGGACCTCGGCCCGCTCGGGCGGGTAGAATTCGCCCACGGGCTTCGTGGGATTCCGGAAACCGGGATCGTCCTTGTCCACAACCACCTGCGTCAGCACGGCGATGGAATCCTCGCACAGGCCGCGCCGGAGGAACTCGTTCTTCAGCGTCTGCTGAATCTGGTACCCAATGCCGCCCTGCGTGTCCGCCACGCAAGTCACCAGCGGCAGGCCGTGCAGCCCGGACGTGGCGTGCGCGACTTCGCTCCGCCACAGCAGGAAGCCCACCTGCGGGCCATTTCCATAGGTGACAACCACCTGATATCCCAACTCCACGAGGCTCACGATATGCTTTCCGGTGACGCACAGGGCCCTGTACTGATCCTGTACGGTCTGGGCGTCCTTACTGAGGATGAGCGAATTTCCCCCGATGGCGATAACTGCGACCTTGCGTGTCGGCATGTCTGCTTCTCCCGATGGCGGGTCCCGGGATACGGCCCCACCGGCTGATGGATAAAAAGGATCCGGACGAGATGGCGACCGGCCCGGAAGCGGGCCTCACGGAAACGTGCCGGGGAGGGAGGCCGCCGAAAACGGCCCCGCATCTCCCGTACAAGGCTAGTTCACGCCGCAAATGGACGCGAGCAGAGCCATGCGCAGTGGGATGCTGAACCCGATCTGCTTGAAATACAGTTCGAATTCGCTCTTATCGAGGCTCTGTTCGAACTCGAAGTCGTTGCGCGGCAGGGAATGCATGATACCGACCACGCGCCCGGTCTTCTTCTTGATGTATTCGAGATCGTTGAGGTACAGATAATGGTTGGCGACCTTCCGCATGAAGTCCTCGCGGTTGGGATCTTCCTTCTTCAGGGAGCTGCCGGGCAGGTACAGCAGATCGGCCCTGGCCATGAGCTCGACATTTTCGTCGTGCGTCAGATCGAAATGTTCCTCAAAGCTCGCGCCCATGCTCTTCAGCTTGTCGATCAGGACCTGCGGGGTCCGCAGCCCGCTTGAGCCGGTGTAGATGATGTGCGCACCCATGCGGGCCGCGCCGAGGGCGAAGGATTGCCCGGAACGTGCGCGGGACAGGTCAGGCGTGGAAATGATGATGCGCATGTCCTCAAAGGGCTTCTTCAGGGCGCGCAGGGCGGTGTACATGTCCAGCAGGCCCTGCGTGGGATGGGTCACATGCCCGTAGCCGCCGGAAATGATCGGGCAAGCGTCCGAACCGAGGCGTTCCAGCGTGGACAGGACCTGTTCGCTGTCCCCGTGGCGCAGCACCAGCACGTCGGCGTACTGGGAAATGACCCGGATGCCGTCGTACAGGGATTCATTCTTCGCCATCGCGGAATGGCCCATCGGATCAGTCTCGGTGATCACGCGCCCCCCGAGGCGGTGCATGGCTACCTCGTGGCTGCACCGGGTACGCGTGCTCGGCTGGAAAAACAGTGTATACAGGAGCTTGTTGGCAAGCAGCGGAATCTGGTTCTTGGAGTACGGCTCCAGCAGTTCGGCGGCCTTGAAGAGATGCCCGAGCTCCTCCTTGCTGTAGTCGTCGAGGAAGGTCAGGTTTTTGCCCTTCATGTTGGCGGCTTCAAGTTCGTCACGAAGGTCCAGCGGCTTGAGGCTTGCGGAAATGGTCATGATAACGCTCCATTGTATGACGGCGGTGTTGTGGGGAAAGCGGCCCGCCGCCGGAAACGCGGCGGGCCTCCGGCATCAAATCTCCGCGTCGCGGTGGCAATCCTTGGAGTAGATGTAGGAAAGGCGGGTGAGGCCCACACCGTAGCAGCACTGCTTGCAGTACGCGCCCATCCAGATGAAGTCTTCGGCCTTGACCGGAACCCAGTCGTCGTTCAGCAGGTACAGGCCCTCCCCTTCGTACAGGTACGCGCCGTGCTCCTGCACGTGCGTTTCCACGAAGGGATGGCAGCCGCCGGGCGCGAAGGACAGGATGTGCATGTTCATGTCGAAGCGTTCGTCCACGGGCAGCAGATCGCGCACGAACACGTTTTCCATGTTGTCGTAGATGCGCTCTTCGATGTCGTTGGTATTGCCGAACACGGCGTAGGGTTGCATCGCGGGATCGGGATGCGGGATGTAGCGCTGCTTGTAGAGCAGGAAGCGCAGGGGCTTGTCCGTCTCGTTACGGAAGGAGATGCCCACCCCGGCGGGCGCATAGGCATAGCCGCCCTGCGGCATGACTTCGGTGCGTCCGCCTACAGTGACGGTCAGCGAGCCTTCACCGTCAAGCACGTAGATAAAGGTCTCGATCTGGCCGGACGCGCCGTAGGGCACGGTGGTCCCGCCGCCGGGCAGGGCCGTGCCGATGTGCTGGACGAAGCCCGCACCCATTTTAGGGGTGCACAGGATGGTCATCCGGCAGCCTTCGATGCCGGGGATCACGTTGAACACACGGCCTTCCGGCGGGATGATCGCGTACATGCCCGGCTTCACTACGGCTCTGGAACTCAACAGATCGCTCGGATACCCCATACTCTTCTCCTTCCGCGGGCGGCCCGCTCGCCGCGTCCCGCCCGGTTGCGCCGCCCGTGCCTTCGCGGGGGCCTGTTCCCTTTCGCACGCGCCGCGGCATCGGCGTATGCAGTTGGTTTCCGGATGTCCCATCCACTGTTTCCTGCCTTCCGGGGCAAGGCATACCCTCCGGAAGGCCGCCTTTGACGTTTCATTGGACAGGTGGTCTTACCAAAAACAGCAATAGCCCCCTGTACAAAATCTGTCAATCTTCTTTTGATATTTTTTCCGTTACCAGTTCACAAAAACATATATTTCAATATGTTTTATAAAATATGCTCTATTTGCTTCTTCCCGGTAAAACTGGACTCTTCCCGCCTGTTCCGATAGGATGAAAGACAGCATCCCGCTCCGCCCCCACCCAGGCGGGCCGGAACAGCGTTTTTCCCGACGGCCAAAAAACGTTGGCCCCGTCATCAACCTTTTGGACTCAAAAAAGAGTGGGATATGTTCGATAAAGTCGTCAAAAGCACCGTTCCGGGGCAGGTCATTGAGCAGATCAAGGAACTGCTGGTCAAGGGAGAACTCAAACGCGGGGATCGCCTCCCGCCCGAACGCCAGCTTGCGGATATGCTCGGCGTGAGCCGCCCTTCCCTCCGCGAAGCCCTTCGTGCGCTGGAATACGCCGGTATGCTGGAAACCCGTGTGGGCGAAGGCATCTTCGTGGCCGACGGGGACAGCATTATGATGAACAATCTCCTGATGCTGCACCTCATCAAACAGTACGCCCTCGAAGAGATGATCGAGGTCCGCAAGGTCCTTGAGACGTCCAACGTGCGTTTTGCTGTGCTCCGGGCACGCGACGAGGATCTCGCCGCGCTCAAGGAAATTCTCGAACAGTCACGCGGCCAGATCGCTAACAAGGCGGCCTTCATCAAATCCGACTACGCGTTTCACCAGGCCATCGCCGTGGCGTCCGGGAACAGCATCCTTGCCACCATGCTCCAGACCATGCGGACAATGATGAGCGACTTCAACTCGCAGCTCCTCACGTCGCAGGAAGGCCGCCAGCAGGTCTACGCACACCACAAAAAAATCGTCGAGGCCATCCTTAACCGCGACGAGAAAGCGGCTCAGGACGCCATGTTCCTGCACCTCGAAAACGTCGTCCAGAGCATGAAGAAGGCCTCACCCAGCAAAAGCAAATAACCCGAATGGGGCTCGTTCCCCCGCTCCGGCAACGATGCCGCCATGCACAATTTGCCATGACGAACTCGGACACGACGCCCCGGCTTACATGCGCCCGCGGCCTCATTTCCGAGTATCGTCATGCCAGCATAATAATACTGTAATACCCGTTCATTTTTTTGTGAAACGGATACTGAAACAGCCATCTCCTCCGTATGCTTACCCCCACAGATCCGCAAGGAGGCGGGCCGTCCGCTCCAACATGCCCTGCGTATGCAAGGCGGTGAGCCCAAACCGGAGCAAACCGTCGCCGTAGGGAACCGTAGGATAGCGGGCCGCCAGTGCCAGCACGCCCCTTTCCGCCAACTGTTCCCCAAGATGGGTCGTCCTTGCTTCCCCGCCTGTAGGTACCGCAACGATATGAGCGGTGCCGCGTGTAGGAATCCCAAGCTCGCACAGGCGGGTGCGAAAAAACACGGCATTATCCCGAAGCCGGGCACGTTCAGCGTCAAGCAGCGGCAAGCGTTCCAACAGCTTCAAAACAGCCGCAGCATGGGCCGGAGGCATGGCTGTGGAATGCATGACAGCCGAGGAAAGGCTTTCGAAAAAGGCGGCAAACCCCTTGGGGAGCAGCAGGAACGAACCGAACAGCCCAAGCGATTTGCCGAATGTTCCCAAGACGATGTCCGCCGTACCCGGCACCCCGGCGCACAGCCCGCGCCCTCCGGGGCCGAGCGCGCCCACCGCATGGGCCTCATCCACCATCAGGAAAAAACCATACTTGCTGCGGAGTTCAGCCATACGGGACACATCGAGTTCCGTACCGTCCATACTGAACAAGGACTCCGTCATCACCAGCGGCTGTACCGTGGCGGGAGGGGCGGAAACGAGCCGCCGTTCCAAATGCCCATAATCCGCATGGGCATATGTCCGCACATCGGCTTTCCCCAATACGAGCCCTCGGGCGATGCTGGCATGTACCCGGCGATCCACAAAGACGGGCTGTCCAGCATGGATCAACGCCATAGAGCAAGCGAGGTTGCCCTGATAGCCGCTCGGCAGGAACAGGCATTCGTCAAACCCGAAATACGCCGCAACCGCCTGCTCCGCTTCTTCGGTGATCCGGCTCCGTCCGCCGGCCAGACGTGACGCCGAAGCCGACGGCGGGAACGCCGCGAAACACTCCCCGACCTCAGCGCGCCATTCCGGAGATGAGGCCAACCCCAGCCCGTCGTTGAGCGTAAAATTCAGGAAGGCCCGGCCCCCCATGTGCACGACAGGCCCTTCGCCCGCCATGTCCAGCAAAGGCGGCCGCCGTTCAAGCCCTCGGGCCCGGCCTTCCTTCAGCCTTTCATCGAGACATTCGCGGAGGGTGCGTTTTGCGTCAGCCATTGAAAAAGCCGCCTGTATCGAGGTTCCAACATATCCCTTCTAAAGGTATCGTCATAAGAAGCCAGCCCGATGCCGAGGGAAACCGACCATGCCGGAACAGCCTCTTTCCCACATTCCATTCCGAAAAGGCCTTTATCCGTTTTCGCCGCACTCCCCGTTTCCGACAAAGGGAGAGAGCACGCCGGACAAACGTCCACCCGATACGTTGCCGCCCGTAAGGACCGCCCCAGCAAAACCGCACGGAATACCATCAAGCCATCGAGCGCATCTGTGGGGAACCGGCATTCATCCACCGACAACAGGAAAGCATGGCACGAGAATCCCGCAAGGAACCGCTGATGCAGGGCGGCGGCCTGTGCCGCGGCCTCCAGCCCTTGCCACATGGGAGCTGATCCGAAACGGCGCCACGCGGTGAGGTGATCCGGTTCTGCCGCGCTCACCCCGTCCAGCAGGACAAAAGGCCGGGGTGCGTCTCCGGGAAGGGCATCAGTCATCGCCGCACCGTACTACCAAGGCCGCGTTTTGCCCGCCGAATCCAAAATTTTCCAATACCCCCACCGGGCCGGGAAACGGACGCGTTGCAACGGCAAAGTCCAACAGCCCGGAACAAGGTGCGCGCAGGTTCCGGATGGGCGGCAACCGCCCGGATCGCCATGCGGCGAGCATCAAGGCCAGCTCCATCCCCCCGCAGGCGGCGGAGCCATGCCCGATCCATGACTTGAGGGCGGTTACGGCGGGGCGCGCCTCCGCCTGCGCAAAAACCCTCTCCAGCAATACGGCCTCACTACGGTCATTAAGGGGAGTCCCCGTACCGTGTGCGGAAACCCAATCAACGGCATGGGGCTCAAGGCCCGCATCGGCAAGCGCCCCCCGTACCGCCTGCTCCGCAAAGCGGGCCGATTCGTCAGGCGCGGTGAGCGCACCTCCGTCCAGAGAAGCCCCAAACCCGAGGAGCTCCGCAAACACCGCCGCCCCGCGCGCCCGCGCCGACTCCAAGGATTCAAGCACGAATGCGGCTCCACCTTCGCCTGGAACAAAACCGTCACGGGCCTCGTCAAAGGGGCGGGACGCTTCCGATGGCACGGGGTTCCGGCTGAGCGCGTGGGCTTTGGCATACCCGAGCATCCCGCCGCGGGAAAGGCGGGAATCCCCGCCTGAGCAAAGGACGGTTTCCGAAAGGCCGTACCGCACGCGCCGAAAGCCCTCCCCTATAGCCTGCAGCGCGGACGCGCACGCCGTCCCGAGCACGAGGCCCTCTCCGTGGATATCGAGAAAACGCGCCAACGCGGTGTTTCCGGTATTAGGCAGCCAACGCAAGAGCCATAGGGCGTCGAGCGCCTCAGAATCCGCTGGAGGAAGCCCGTTTTCCCGATCGAAATCCAGCATGGGGCCGGATGCCCCTATCAGGCAGGTCTGTGGAGGCATGTGCGGATCGAATCCCGCCGAAGCCGCCGCCCGGAGGCCGGACAAGACGGCAAACGCCGCACCCCGGTTCAGATAGCGGCGGTGCCGCCATGTCGAAAAACGGGAATACGCCGCATCATCTCCCAAATCGGAAACGGGGCAGGCAGAATACCCCGGCAAGGCTTCGCTTGGGGCGAACGCCGGGCATCCGCCGGCAAACGCCCGCGCGATGCCGCCCTGCTCCCATCCGAGGCTGGTACAGCAGCCTATGCCGGTGATGACGACCCTATTCATATTCCTGCGAAGGCAGCGCCGCGCGGATGTACGCCGCAATGTCATCAAGGCAGAGCTGCGGGACGGCATCCGGGTTGGACAAGCCAAGGGCGAGCGCCTTTACGCGCTCCGGGGAAAGGTAGGGATATTCACGGCGGATAACCGCTTCCGGTTCTCCGCCATGCGCCACGTGGTAACGCAGGGAACGCAGAAACACCACGTCGTCATCAACCAGAATGTGGAACGTCTGGCCCAGCCGCGCGCCGATCTCCAACAGGTCGATGGATTCACAAGGCAAATCCGTCATGAGCCGGGTTTCGCCGGAAAGCGCCCGGGGGTCGCATTCAAAAATATCGGCAACAATGCCGCACACCTTATCCGTTATTTCCGAGTAATCCATTCTATCCTCAAAATGTGGTTTTCGTCGCCGAAAGCCCGCCGTCCAGCGTCACTACAGTGCCATTGACCGAGGATGCCGAAGCTGAAAGCAAAAACAACACTGTTTCAACGGCCTCATCCATGCGGACCAGCCGTCCGATAGGCATCCGTTTTTCTACGGCCTCCCTCCTGCGCTCCAAAAATACCGCGCCCCGCCCGGCATCCAGCCAGCTCAGGCGCAAGGAACAGGCGGAGACTCCCCTTCCGGACAGCTCCACGGCAAGGCTCCGGTACAGAGCCTCGCCAGCCAGCTTGGCGGCCGCATAATACCCCTGTCCTTCAGCCGGGCACTCGGCGGCGCTGGATGAAACGAACACGCAACGCCCGAACCGGCGGGCCAGCATGGAGCGTCCCACCGCGCGGACGAGGCGGGCACGCAAACCGATGTCCACGGCGGCCCATTCCATAATCGCTTCCGGCGCGGCTCCGGCAATCAGGCTTTCGAAACGCGAATGCATCAGGTCGACCAGATGGGCGGGCGGTTCACCGAGCAGCCCCCGGCATCGTTCCGGCAGGCTTTCCGGTTCATCAAGGGGAAGGCAGGAAAGCCCCGCTTCCCCGCAACGTGCGAGCCCTTCGGACGAACGGCAAACGGAAAGCGTTTTCGCGCCTTCCTCCCGAAGAGCACGGGCCAACGCCATACCGAGCTGGCTGCTTCCCCCCATAATGATGACCGGCCCTTTGAAAAGCAACTTCATGCCTCCCCCCGCGCAGGATCCGCCGCAACAAGGAGCGTGCCTTCGGCCATCCGCCGCTCGCCGGACAGCAAGACGCACCGGATCGCCGCCGCATCGAGTTGAGGGGTAAACGCGTAATCATACGTCCCCGGCTCAATGAAATGCCGAAAACGGAACCGCTTCACGCCCAGAACACGCCAGCCGGGGAAGAGAGCTTCCGCCCCGGCCCGCATGGCCTCAATGACGAGCGTCCCCGGAACCCTTGGGGCACCGGGGAAATGTTCATCAAACAGAGGGTGTTCCCCAGAAAACCGCCATGTGCCCCGCACCTCGCGGTTCCCGGAACCATCCACCCGTCCGCCGGGAATAGCCTTTTCATTTTCCATGCTTTTCGTGTACCCATACCAATCTGAAAAAGCAATCCGTCCCCCGCATACCCCAGAAATCCGGGATACGTATTCCATCCGGCCCCGTTTGCCCCATGCCGCTAAAGCTTGGGCAAGCGGCTCAAGCCCTCCATGAACTTCCATTCTCCTGAAAGTGCGAACCGGAAACATCCGGTTCGCACTTTTATTTGCTCATACAGCATCTGCCCATGTCAGGCAGGCATCGCCGCAGGCTTGATTACATCAAGAGCCGCGGCAGGAACATGACGAAGTCCGGGCAAGCCGCGACAACGATGATGAGCAGCCACATCGCCAGCAGATAGGGGAACGCCCTCAACGCCACTTCCTCAAGCTTCACATCCGTAATCTTCATGGTAATAAACAGGTTCGCACCAAAGGGAGGCGTCAGGAACCCGGTTTCGCAGCATACCACAAACAGGATGCCAAGCTGGATCGGATGGATGCCAAGGGCGTTCGTGATGGGCAGGAACACCGGCGCGAGCACCACGACCATCGCCAGCGTGTCGGCCACGAAGCCGCACAGGAAGATGAAGAACGCGATGAGCAGCAGGGTGATCGTCGGGTCCGTGGAGATGGAACCGAGGAACGCGCCCACGGTCTGGGGGATATGGTACAAGGTGAGCAGCCGCGAGAAGGCCATCGAAACGCCGACAAGGATGGTGGCGGAACCGGCAAAGGCCGAGGTACGGATAAGCGCCGAGGAAATGTTCTTCCACGTCAGCTTGCGGTAAACGAACAGGCCGACGAACAGCGTCCAGAGTACGCCCACTTCGGCGGCTTCGGTGGGAGTGAATACGCCCCAGTAGATGCCGCCAAGGATGATCGCCGGGGTCGCCAGCGCCCACTTGCCGTCCCAGATGGCCTTGCACAAGCCGACAATGGAGAACTTTTCGTTCGTGCCCTGATAGCCGCGCTTCTTGGCGATGCAGTACGCGGTGATGCACATAAGGCTCGTCAGCACGAAGCCGGGGATAAATCCGGCCATGAACAGCCCGGCGATGGATGTATTTGCCACGACGCCGTAAATGATCATCGGGTTGCTCGGCGGGATCAGGATGCCGAGCGTGCCGCCCGTGGCGGAGACGGCCGCGGCGTCGTCCTTACGGTATCCGGCGGCGATCATGCCGGGGATCATGATGCTGCCGATGGCGGCTGTGGTGGCGGGGCCGGAGCCGCTGAGCGCCGCGAAGATCATGCAGGCAAGGATAGTCACCATGGCGAGGCCGCCGCGGATGTTGCCCACCGCCTTCTTGGCGACTTCAATGATTTCACCGGTGATCCCGGCGGGCTCCATGAGGAACCCGGCCATTACGAAACCGATGGTGGCGATGAGCGGGAACTGGTCCATGCCGGTGTACAGGTTCTGAGGGATGAACTCCATCGGGAACGGCATCCCGATCATCGAGATGATGGAGGCCAGACCGATTACCCCAAACAGGGGCAAGCCAAGCAGCATGAAGACGACGAAGGATATGACGAGCAACATGGGTTAGTCCTCCCGGCTTTCGAACTCAAGCGTGTTGTTCCGGATATCGCGGCACAAGCCCTGAAGCGTCCGAAAGATGGTGAGGGCCATGCTGATCGGAATGATGAGATACGCGTACATGACGTTGATCTCGAGGGCGGCGGAAACCTGCTTGAACCGGATCATATTCTCAAGCATACCAAGGCTGTAATAGAAAACCAGGGCGCAGAATACGGTGAACGTGAGCTCGGAAACGACGTACAGGATCCTGACCAGCTGCGGGAAACGCTTCTTCAGCACATCCATGAACATAAGGATGCGCAGCTGCTCCTTGTGCTTCACGGCGATGGCGACGCCGATATAGGATGACCACACGAACAGATAGCGGCACAGCTCCTCCATCCACGAGAACGACTTGCCGAGCAGGAAGCGCGAGAACACTTCCATGCCGAGCAACAGGACGAGCAAAGCCAACATGACGGAAACACAAAACTCTTCAGCCCAATCATCGAGCCAGCGCAATATTCCTGACATGACTTCTCCAATAAACGGATTCCGTTTGAAGAATGTGGGGAAGGCACCGTCTTCGGATCACTGGAAGGAGGGTACGAGAGAAGACTCAGGGCGCAATCCGGGATTCCCGGCAAACATCCCTGCCCTGCCATGACGAAAGATGGCATGGAGGAGAAAATGCCGCAGGATACCCGCCGCAATCCTTTCGGACCGGGCCCGCTCCTTCAATGACCGAAGCGTGGGAGACAGAGACGGATCAGGAAAAACACAAGCCGGACGGGGGAGCGAGAGGAAGGGGCAACATTCCTCTGATGTCCGAGAGATGGGGTACGAGGAGGGACTCGGAAAAACGCGTCCGCAGAACCTTCGTACACAGAGGGAAGAGAAGCAGAAGAAAAACGACAAGCCGCATATTCGGCAACTTGTTGGGTACGGCCTCCGTTGCGGACAGGACAGCCTTGCCTTCTCCAATGAGCTGTTCGGCGGCTTCCTGATGCATGGGGAAGAAACTGGACGTATCACGAATCATAAAGTTCGTGATGCTGATGTCAGGAATGGTGATCTGCTTCGCCTGAATCATCCACGGGCCGTACAGAAGCATCAGCAACAGCAAGATGCCCCAGCACCCGAAGATAAAAAAGCGAATGTATCGCAATACCTGACTCTGCATACGATCTCTTCCCTTTGATTTGAATCCAATCTATAGCCTGCTGTTTTTTCTGTCAATATAATTGTGATTTAAAGAACGTTTTCTTTTCCATTTTCCATCGAAAAACAACGACCCCGTGCCATTCATAACGTATTTCCCCTTACTCTCCCGATACCGTCCATCTGCGGCAATGCGCTATCCTCCTCTTTCCAAAGAAGTTCTAAAAATATTCTGCCATCACCAATGGCCTCTGAACAGTTCCGATACAATGTCGACAAAGGAAAAACTGCCTCCGCATTCTTTTTTCCAAACGAAAAACGCCGGGGAAAGCTCCCCGGCGCCCTTCATTGCTTTAGAGGGGCCATGCCTAGAACAGCACTCCGCCCAACACGACGGTCACAACCGCAATCGCTATCCACGACAGCAGGATAACCAGGGGTGCCGTCTTCCAGATGCTTCCCGAATCCGACCACTCGTTGCCGTGCAGGAGCGCGGCGCTGGCGCTGGCGGCGGGCGTCAGGAAGGCGAGGTGTACGCCCATGACGACCATGATGAGCGGCAGCTCGGGGGCCACGTTCATGCTTGAACAATAGCTGAAGATGACGGGCATGAGGGCCACGCCGACGGCGCCGTTGTTCATGACCTGCGTGAGCGCGGTGGCCACAAAGCCGATGAACAGCGCGAACACGACGGGAGAACTGCCGCCGAAAATCGGCTCGACGATCATCATGAGGAAGTTCGTGATCCCGCTCTCCTGCGCGGCCATGGCCCCGGAAAGCGGCTGCACCACGGCGAGCAGGAGGATGATGCCCCACGCGACGCCGGAGTCGATCATGGCCTTGAACTTCAGCAAAGGCTTGCCGTCCACCTTGAGGAAACACATCACGGTGACGAGGAACACGCAGATCCCCGTGTTGCCGATGGACTTCAGGAATTTGGAAATGAACAGGTCGGCGGGCAGGAAGTTCGGGAGCAGCAGCAGGGCGACCAGCGCGAAGAGGAAACAGAGGATGAGCTTCTGCACCTTGCTCAGCTTGAGCGCGCCGTCGGTGTCCAGCTTGCTCGCGTCCAGCTTCTTGAGCTTTTCCATGTCCGGCTTGAACACGTACTTGCCGAGCGCGATGAACAGGAGCGAGCACAGCACACAGGAACAGGCCGCTATGAGCATGTACTTGGCGTAGTCGATCCCCACGCCGGACATGGTCTCGTAGGCGCTGAACACGGTGAGGGCCGCCTGCTTGAAGGGGATCAGGGACATACCCACCTGCGACGCGAAGACGATGCCGAACACCATCATGGTCGGATAGCCGTCCCCTTTCTTGTAGCCGCATACGTCACAGATCCCGTACAGGATACTCCAGCCGATGATGGCGGCGGGCGAAGCGCTGGTCAATCCGCCGAGGATGAACATGGAGGCCAGGAACGTAAAGGTGAACACCCACGGCCTGCCCGCAACGAACTTCCGGGTGATGAACCACAAGGAGATGAACCGCGACAGGCCATAATGGTTGATGGTCGCGCAGAACACGAAGATGAAGAACATCATCACCACGATGGGATCGCCGAAGCTGCGGTTGAGCAGCGCTACGGGCTTCATGCCGCCCACCAGCATGAGCGCAAGCAATCCGGCCATGCTCGGCCAGACGATGTCGATAAAGATCCAGCCGTACAGCAGGCCGAGAAAAATCCCGATCAGCCTCATGCCGAGCGCCGTCAACGGCTCGACAGGCGGCAGTTGACCAAAGCCGAACATGATCAACAGGCAAAGAAAAGAATGCACATAATACATGGCATCGCCTCTTGCCGTCATCTGAGCATTCGCGGACATGGCGTCATCCTTCTTTCGATTCGGTTACATTCGATTCTGGAGAAACGGAGGCGGGAACCTCTCGGCGCACCGGCCTTCTCATGGAGAGGAGGATCATCCCCGCTCGGCACGATTCCCCGGCACGCCCCAGCATTTCCCGTGGGACAGGGGCTTCCCTCATGAGGAAAGCCCCCGCGTCCTCACACCTGCATCCGCAACGGGAACGAGAAGCCGATGGCCCCGCAGGGGCAGCTGGTACGGCAGTTGGCGCAATGCCAGCATTCGTCCCCAAAGGCCACTTCCGGACGATCCCGCTCCTCAAGATGCTTCAGCTCAAGCACATAGCCGGGGCAATCGTCCACGCACGTCCCGCACCCCTTGCAATGCCCGCAGTGCATACAGCGCGCAGCTTCGTCCCGCGCCTGTTCCGGCGTGTAGCCTTCGTTGATCTCCCGGAAGGACAGCCCTTCCCGAATGCCCTGACGCTGCGGTTCGGCCCGCCCGTACTGCGCCACCCCGTAGATTTCCTCAAAGGGCACCACATAGGGAGGCTGAGATGCGGCGAGACGGTCGCGCGCCTCGATCCGGCCTTCTTCATTGATGATATAGACTCTAGAGTTTTCCCCGGTCAGGTAGGCATGAACGCCGAAAGCGGCCCTGCGCCCTGCCCCGACGGCCCCTGCGATGGACGACGGCCCCGAAGACACGTCGCCCGCGGCAAACACACCCTCAAGCGACGTCTTCTGGGCGGCGTCCGCCACAATCCACTGGCGCGGAGTACACTCCGGCACTTCACCCTCAAAAAAACCGAGGTCCGTCTTCATGCCCACGGCGAAAATCACGGTGTCGCAGGCAAGGACATGCTCCCCACCGGGAACAGGGATGAGCGACAGGCGGCCCTGTTCGTCGAAACGGCATTCCTGCACATCGAAATAGTCCACACCGGAAACGCGATCGCCGTCCTTGCGGACGCCGGACATCGTACAGCTGTTATGGACATGGACACCTTCCCGGCGAGCCTGTTCCAGATCCTCTTCCGGGGCGCGCATGGCGCCTTCCGCCTCAAGGCACAGCACATGCACATCGGCCGCGCCGAGGCGCCGGGCCGTGAACGCACAGTCGAAGGCCACCCCTCCGCCGCCCATGATCACGACCGTCCTGCCCACGTCGGGACGCTGGCCGAGCGCGGCCTTGCGCAGGAATTCCACCGCTTTGAGGCCGCATTCCGCGTTGGGTATGGGCAAGGCGTTCTCTTTGGGCGTGCCGGTGGCGACGACAACGGCATCCGAGGAAGCACGCAGTTCCGCGAAAGAAATGTCCTTGCCCACGGTGACGTTGACACAGGCGCGTACACCCGTTTCCAGTATCCAGCCGATCTCGCGGTCAACCACGTCGCGGGGCAGACGGAAATCCGGGACGGCGTAGCGGGGAATCCCCCCAAGCACGGGGCCGGATTCGTACACGGTCACGTCATGCCCGAGGAGGGACAGGAAATAGGCCGCCGTCATCCCGGCGGGACCGCCGCCCACCACGGCGACATGCTTGCCCGTTTCCGGCGCGCGGGTGAAAGGTTCGATGCCCTTGGGGGCGTGATCGTAGGCGGCGCGTTCCAGCGCCCGCGTGTTCACGCAACCTTCCAGACGATCCCGGTTGCACTTCGCCTGACAGAAGTGGGGGCACACCCGCCCGGTCACGCCGGGGAACGGGTTTCTGGCGCGCAGATAGCGCAACGCTTCACCAAAGCGCCCCTTTTCCACAAGGGACTGCATCTTCTGGATCGGGTTTCCCGCAGGACAGGACGCCTCGCAGGGAGACGTGCGGAACTGGTCCTTGAGGCTGTCGCCCATGACGATGGGCTGTTCGATTTCTCGGCTATATCTCGGGGGCATAAAAAACTCCTTGGCGCTCAGGGCGCATTCGACGACATCCGCGCATCGGCCTCCCCTGCGGGAGACGGCGCGCCATGAACCTTACAGAAGCGGGGCCTTGCCCCACTGATAGACCGGGCCATTCTCGCCGCGCATCAGCAGGAGCGGCTTCGCCATCTCGGGATTGATCTCGGGATAATCGGTCAGGCGGTAGACGCAGCGCCCCGACTCCTTGCGCTCCATGGTGGCCTGAATGGCCAGCTCGCATATGGTGAGCACATCCTTCGCCTCGTGGCAGCGCATGAGATCGCGCAGCGTATCGGCGTGCAGTCGGGAAGCCTGATCGGACAGGAAGCGGATCTTTTCCAGCGCGCGGGCCATGCCGGTCATGGAGCGGCGGAATCCCATGTAATAATTCATGACATTGCGGGCGGCCTCTTCCAGTTCCTTATAGGAAAGCGTCTCCTCGTTTCCGAGCGGCGCGAAGATTTCGTCACGCACGCGGGCGGCCAGAGCCTCGTCCACCGCGCCAGCCGCGGACATGCCGGACGCCTTCAATGCAGCCTGCCTGCCCGCCTCGAACCCGCCGCACATCGCGCCGGAACAGTAGAGGAAGATGCTGCCACAGAACAGGCCGGGCACGGACGTCTCAAACTGGTCGTTCACGGCGATGGTCCCGCCGAAGATCAGTTCGCCGATTTCCACTTCGAGGAGCTTGTGCTGGAAGTCGGTGCCGGTGCATTCCGCCCAGTCGCCGAACGTGGCCTTGTCGCCGGGCATCAGGATATCCTGCAGCTCGCGAACCACGGCTTCGTCCACATGCCGCATATCCATATAGAAAGGCGGGCCGGACCCTTCGAGCTGTTCCTGGAAGGTGCCCTGAATCTGGTTGTTGCGCACGCCGTTTTCCCACATGGGGTCGTACTTGCCCATGAAACGCTCACCGAGGGCGTTGATTTCGTGCGCGCCGGAGCTGTTGATCCCGTTCATGCCCGGACAGCCGTAGCCCTTGGGCAGCATGGTCGCGCGCTGGTAGGTATCCAGCTCCGTCACGGCTGCCCCGGCGTCGTAACCGAGCACCACGCCCGCGCTGGTGTTGTAGGGATACATCCACACGTTGTAAGGATTGTGCGTGGAGTTGTCGGTGCCGCGCGTAGCGGAGCGGCCCTGCGCCGACACAACCGTCTTCGCACGGATGATGTGGAATTCTCCGGTACTCACGTTCCAGCCGAGCGCGCCGCAGGCCTTGCCGCCGTCCGTGAGGATCTTGACCGCCATCACGCGGTCGAGCACATCCACCCCGCTCTCCCGGACGATCCGCGCCATCACGCGCTTGATGGTCATGCCGTTGGCGATATGCACCCACCACGTCCCCGGCTGCCCGAAGCCCTGCGTGCGGTGGTAGCGGCCGTCCGGCGTCCTGCCGAACTCGACGCCCGCCGCCTCCAGCTTTTCAAGCATGGGCCTCATGTGGGCGTACCAGCCGTTGCGCAGCATGGCTGGGGTCCAGCCATTCAAAGGCTTGGCGTAGAACTTGATCAGATCCTCGGCGGCATCGTGCGCGACGCCTTCCTCATCGAGGACCGCCATATAGTGGTCATTCCCGCCGCCGATGCAGCCGGAGCTTTCCAACTTGCCCTTGTCCATGAGGAGGACGCGCAACCCCTGCTCGCGCGCGCCGAGAGCCGCGCCGCAGCCGGACGCACCGGAGCCGATGACGAGCACGTCCGTTTCGATGAGCGTACCGAGAGGATGAGTTGAGGTATTCATGGTTCCTTCCTGTTGTGAGGTTCGCTGCGGGGGCGGGCCGCGCCGAGGATCGGCTGCATCCCACGCCTCCTTTTGTGAAAAAAACATCATCAAAAACACTTGTATTGTCAAATCGAAAAAAAACACTTATCATTCGAAAAATTCATACAGTGAGGCCGCCATGATTGAAGAGCTGAACGGCGATTTCCTCCAATGGCTACGAGGCTTTTACTACGTCTCCCAAACGGGGAGCATCCGCCGGGCCGCCCAGATGATGAACAGGAACCCTTCGACCATCAGCTATCAGATCCGGTCGCTGGAAGAGGAACTCAACACTGTCCTCTTTGATCGCTACAAGAAAAGCCTCCGGATCACTCCAGAGGGTAAAAAACTTTTTGAATGGACTGTTTACACGTTTGAAACGTTGCGCGGACTCCGTTCAGAGGTCGGAACGCTGAGCGGAAAACTGCAAGGGACGGTCACGTTTTCCAGCAATTTGCCCTTTGCCGCACAAGTTGTCGGGATCATCTCCGGATTCCGGGAGCGGCACCCCGACGTCAACATCCGAATCAGGCGCGCCCTGACCTACGAAGTGGTTGACGACGTGGAAAGCTCCAAGGTGGACTTCGGCCTCACCGGAGTTACGGTTCTTCCCGATCACAGCGAACTGGAAGAACTTTTTCAAGCGCGTCCCCTGCTCATCGTCCACCGGGACAACACCTATCACCTTCCCAAGAAACCGAAACTCAGCGATTTGGAACGCCTGCCCTTCGTTTCGTTCCTCTCGGAACGAATGGACGACAGCGGCGAACCCTACTTTGAAAACATGGACGCAACCCTTTTCGTCAAAAACACCGTGCTCAGCGTCAACAACTACCACTTGATGCTGCGCTACGTCCTCCACGGCGTAGGGGCGGCGATCATGGATGAAATGTGCCTCAAGGCCAGCTCCTACGGGACGGACTGGCGGCCTCTCGTCAGCTATCCGCTGGACGAATTCCTCCCCACAGTCCGCTACGGCATCCTTGTCCGCAAACGCAAACACCTGAGCCCGCAAGCCAAAGGGCTCATCGAGAATATCCGTGAAGAGCTGGCAAAAACGAACCTGCCCGCGTAATCCCGTTCCTCTTCCTTTCTACCCGCACACAAAAAAAGAGCCCCGAACATACGTCCGGGACTCCTTTTAGAGAGTAACTAAACCTTGAAAGAGGTATAACCAGATAAAAACGGAAAACCTTCTCCCTGCCGGGACGAACTCCCTCCGCGCCGCCTCCCCATCAGTCGAAAGTCTTAGGAAAGGTGGGGGGTCCGGGGGGAGGGAAACCCTTCTCCAGAAGGGTTTCCCTCTCTCCTCCCCCGGTTTCACTAAATATCCAAATCCCGCACGGTGAGGGCGTTGCGCTCGATGAACTCGCGGCGCGGCTCGACGCGGTCGCCCATGAGCTGCTCGAACGTATCGCTGGCGGCTTCGGCGTCCTCGACGGTCACGCGCAGCAGGGTACGGTTCTCGGGGTTCATGGTCGTTACCCAGAGCTGTTCGGGGTTCATTTCACCGAGGCCCTTGTAGCGCTGGATATTGAGCCCCTTCCGTGCTTCCTCAAGCGTCAGGGCGTGCAGGTCGAAAATGTCCGACGCCGCGTACTCCTGCTCCTTGTTGCGAAGCATGAAGCTGAGGCCGCCGCACTTCTGCCGGATGGCGTCGAGGGCTTCCCATGAGTTGAGGTACATCTTGGAGATGAAGAACTCGACGGATACCCGCGTGCGGTGGCCGTTGGCGTTCTCGATGAGCGCAAAGACGCGATCGCCGTCTTCGTGCGCTTCCGTCTCCGTCGTCAGCTCGTAGCCCCGCTCCTTGAGGAAGTCGTAGCAACGCGTTCCGGAAGTGAGGCAGTCCGGAGTGACGCGGTCCTCCACGTCGACAAGGGCGAGGAAAAGATCCCGGTTGATGCCCGCCAGCTCGGCGTCGCGCACACGGTGGGAAATGTTTTCGATCTGCCCCATGAGGGCCTTGATCTCCTCACCACGGAAGAGTGTGCCGTTAGGGGCCTCTACCTCCATGTCGTCGCTCACGCGCTGCATCAGGAAGGCGTTCAGCTCGTAATCGTCCTTGATGAACTTCTCCATCCTGCTGTTGTGCGCCCGGTACAGCGGCGGCTGCGCGATGTACAGGTAGCCGCGGTCGATGAGCCCCGCGTAGTTGCGGAAGAAGAAGGTCAGAAGGAGCGTACGGATGTGCGCGCCGTCCACGTCGGCGTCGGTCATGATGACGATCTTGTGGTACCGCAGCTTGTCGTAATCGGTGTCCTCCTCGCCGATGCCCGCGCCCATCGCGGTGATGAGCGCCTTGACTTCCTTATTGGCGAGCATCTTGTCGAAGCGGGTGCGTTCCGTGTTCAGGATCTTGCCGCGCAGGGGCAGAATGGCCTGCGTGTTCGGGTTGCGGCCCTGCTTGGCCGAACCGCCTGCGGAGTCACCTTCCACGATGAACAGTTCGGAATCCGCCGGGTCCTTGCTCTGGCAGTCGGCCAGCTTGCCGGGCAGCGCGTTGTCCGAAAGGGCGCCCTTGCGGCGGACAAGCTCCTTGGCGCGGCGGGCCGCATCGCGGGCGCGGGAGGCGTCCACGGCCTTGTCGATGATCAGGCGGGCGTCTTTGGGGTTCTCCTGAAAATAAGTGTCGAGCTTGCCGTACACCACGCCGCCCACGATGCCCGCGACCTCGCTGTTGCCGAGCTTGGTCTTGGTCTGGCCTTCGAACTGCGGCTGGGGGAGCTTCACGCTGAGCACGGCGGTCAGCCCTTCGCGGACGTCGTCGCCGGAAAGGGCCTGCCCCTTCATCTTCTTGGTCAGATCGGGCTGGCTCTTGATGTAGTTGTTGATGGCGCGGGTCAGCGCGGTCTTGAACCCGGCAAGGTGCGTACCGCCTTCCTTCGTGCGAATGTTGTTCGCGAAGGTATACATGTTTTCCTTGTAGCCCGCGTTGTACTGGATGGCGAACTCCACGGAAACGCCGTCGGCCACGCCTTCCCCGTCGACGATGGCGTGGATGCCCACTTCGCCGGAGTTCAGATCCTTCACGAACTGGTGGATGCCGCCCTCGGCATGGAACAGATGGACTTCGCTGGTACGCTCGTCGCGGCACTCGATCTGGAGGCCCTTGTTCAAATACGCCAGCTCCTCAAAACGCTTCTTGAGGGTGTCGTAGGAGAATTCCGTGGTCTCGAAGATGGTTTCGTCGGGCTTGAAGCGGACGGTCGTGCCGTGGCTGTCGGACTCGCCGATGTACTGGAGCTCCTCTTGCGGCACGCCCCGGCTGTACACCTGCTTCCAGCGCTTCCCGTCCCGGCGGACGGTCACCTCAAGGCGTTCGGAAAGCGCGTTGACGCAGGAGACGCCCACGCCGTGCAGGCCGCCCGACACCTTGTAGGCGGAGTTGTCGAACTTGCCGCCCGCGTGGAGCTTGGTCATGACCACCTGAACGGCGGGGACCTTTTCCTTGGGGTGGATGTCCACGGGGATGCCGCGCCCGTTGTCGCGGACCGTGACGCTGTTGTCCATGTGGAGCACAACTTCGATGCGCGTGCAGTAGCCCGCCATCGCTTCGTCGATGGAGTTGTCCACCACTTCGTACACGAGGTGATGCAAACCACGGTAATCCGTGCTGCCGATGTACATGGCCGGGCGTTTCCGCACGGCCTGGAGACCTTCAAGAATAGTGATTGAATCAGCTGTATAAGCGTTCGCGTTGGCTGTCATAGGCTCGTGAATCCATATGTTGGTTGTGGCGCCTCCGGCGGCAAAGGGCTGCCGCAGACGGTCCGCAAACGCGGCCTCCGCGAGGCCACGCCCCTTCGGCCTTTACCCGGGAAAAGCCCCCGGGCCCCTCAGAGGCCGCCTCATGCCGCGTGCCCGGGAAGGTATGCGGCATGAGGCGGCTCCTGAAGATGTCCCTCTTCAAAGCTGAACGTTCCAAAGCGGGGATAAAGGTTGTGACTAGAAAGAAACAATACCATAGACGGAATGAGAGGACCATCCCCCTATTCCAAGCGTTCAGGAAAAGGGGAATTGAGGAGCGCTTCCATCCCGAAGCGCTCCTGCAAGTATAGCACGCTCTAGTTTTCTTCGTAATAGCTTTCTTCGGCGATTTTCATGGGCATGATCAGCACGGTGTAGTCGGGATCTTCCGTGCCGTTGATGCCGCAGGGCCCCTCGGCCCCGGTAAGGGTGAGGGTAAGTTCGCCGGACTGGTAATGCGTGAGAATTTCCATCAGGTTCTTGGTCGGGAACGCGATGCGCCCGATGGAGCCGTTGTAGGAGACTTCAAGGGACTCGTTGGCCGACCCGGTGTCCTGCCCCTGCGCGGAAAGCATGGCCTCGGCGCTGGACAGTTCGAAATACGTACACCGATCGCTCTCCGTGTTGAAGATGCTGATACGATCGAGCGCGTCAAGGCAGTCCTTCCGGCTCAGCTTGAGCAGGGACACGTCGGGGCTCGCCAGACGGGTCATGAACGGCGAGTAATCGGGGTAGGCGTATCCGGCGCGGGGAAGGCTGAGGGTTTCATGCCCGTCGCCCGAACGCACGAAAAGGCGCTTGTCCGTCAGGTTGACTTCGATCTCATCGCCGCCGAGCCACTTCCGGAGTTCGCCGACGTATTTACGCTGGATCAGCACACCGTCTTCGGGAAGGCGGGCGGACAGATCGTCGTGCGTGAAGCGGGTCAGGGCGAACTGATGGCCGTTCAGGCCGCACACTTCGATATGGCCTTCGCCAACGGGCTTGAAGTAGAGGCACGCGATGGCGTCGGAAGATTCGTCGTCGCTCACGCAGAAAAACACGCGGTCGATGATCTCCTGGAAGAAATCGCCGGACCACACCACGGCGCCTTCGCTGGAGAACGGCGCGAGGCTTTGGAACCACGTGGGGTCGTTGGCGGGAAGTTTATAGGTACGGCGGCCCTGTTCGAGGATCACCGTGCCCGTGGCGTCGTCAAGCCGGATACGCAATTCGCCGGCGGGAAGACGGCGGACGAGATCCACGAAGTTCCGGCCGTTCACCCCGACGAGGCCGGGTTCCTTCACATCGGCGGGATATGTGCCGGTGAACTCGATGTTCGCATCGGTCGCCATGATGGTCAGGACTTCCCCCTCGGCCTTGATCCAGAGCGAACGCAGATAAGCCGCTCCCGCTCTCGTGGGGATGATGCCCGCCGCTTTCTGAAGGCCTTCGATGATGTTCTCTTTCTTTACTGTAAAAAGCATGTAGAAGATCCTTGTTGTAGATTATTAAGAGACGCGCAATGTGCGTATCCTGATTAACTTCTTGGAATCGCTATGGTTTTTAGTTACAGCTCGTTCGGCTGGTTAGGAACGGCGGGAACAGCTTCCGTGTTCGTAACCTCAGCCGCGGTGTTCGAGGCACGCTTTTGTCAGCTCTGTCACCATGCTGTGCGCAAGTCGATCACTTTCCTGTAATAATTTGATTTTTTTTACCCCATGCATCACCGTGCTGTGATCCTTTCCGCCGAACATGCGCCCGATGACGGGGTAGGAGTGGCCAAGCAGTTCGCGGCACAAGTACATGGCAAGCTGGCGGGCCTGCACGAGATCCGGGCGGCGCTTCTCACCGAGGATTTCCTTGGCCGGGACGCCGCAGTGCTCACCGACGATACTGACGATGAGCTGAGGGGTCAGCGCGGAGCTGTCGCCGCCCTGCCGCACGATGTTGAGCAGATCCTGTTCGGAAAGATCGCGGCCGAGCAGGGAGCGGTGGGACGCCACCCGGAGGATGACGCCGGAAAGCCGCCGGACATCCGGGCAGTGCTGCGCGATGAGCAGCAGCTGCTCCCTGGACAGGGGCAGGCGGCGGAATTTGGCCTGTTGCTGGGCGTAGCGCAGGCGCACGTCGAGATCCGGCTCGGGGAGTTCCGCCCAGAGACCGGTTTCGAGGCGCGAAAGCAGCGCCTTGCCGAGGCTCCATTCCTTGGGACGCCCCACGCCCGCCACGATGACGGGTTTGCCCTGATCCATGAAGCGATCCAGCAGGAGGCAGAGCTCCTCGCGCACGGACGGCCCGGCGGGCTGCTCCGGCTCGGCGACAAGCTGGGCGCGGAACCGGGACGCCGTGGTGGGCGTCTTGTCGGGAATACGGCTCAGGTGCTGGAAATCATCGATAAGAACGGCTTCTTTGGAGAGCAGTTCCTGCCGGGCGGCGAGGACCGAACGCCCGGCGAACAGCAATTCCAGATCGCTCAGGGAAGCGTAGTAGAGATCGCTCCCGAGCGTGCGGAAGAGTTCGTTGCCAATGGCCCGGAGCAGATGGGTCTTACCGGTCCCGTGAGGGCCGCAGAGCACCAGCAGGCCCGGGGCTTCGCCGATGTCGTCGAGCGAAGGCGCACGGCCATGCGTGGCCCGGTAGACGGCGCGCCGGGTGATGTCGCGGGCAAGGCTCAAGGCCCATTTGTGCTTCCCGTTGCCGATGAACGTGTCGAAGGTCCATTCTTCCCCAAAAGGCATCGGGTTGGCCACGGCGGGATGGAGGGCGTCCTGCCGGCTTTCGGGAGCGGGCTGGACGAAGGGCACGGGGGGCGACGGAGTGAACTTTCCCGCGCCGTACGTGATGGAAAGCCCTTTCCCCCAGAGTTCCCGGGCCTTTTTTTCGAATAGTTTCTGGAACAGGCTGGAGAAGCGTATGCCGAAGAAGGCGTGGGGGAAACGGACAGCCAGCGTTCCCGCTTCTTGATCCAACAGGATTTCAAGGGGATCAAACCAGCTCTGCAACGCGGTTTCCGAGCACGATTCCAACGCTTCGCCAGCGGCGGAAAGGCGATCCTGAAGCTGGGGTTTGGGGTTTTCGGCGTTGGTGAAGCAGGAGAGCAGGGACGGGCGCGCTTGAGGGATCGCTTCGGCTGAAGAAGTGAGGAGGTATTTGCGTAACGTTTCTTTAGACACGGCGTTGCGAAGCTCCACAGGGGCCAGAGCCTGAGTCAGGCTGAAAAAGATGGTGAAAAACGGAGGCGAAAACGCTTTGTTTCCAACGGAGAAAACATATCAGAAAAAAGTACGTTACACAAGCAAAGAGCCCCTGTGGATAAGTTGTTGAACCTCCCCTGAGGAAATGTGGAATTCCCACAGGAAACGGGCCTGGCGTTTTCTGTGCGGGATGCCTTCATCCTGGCTCCCGGGAGGAGGAGGGGAAACCGGCACCACCGGAAAACGTTTCAGCGCAGAAGAGAGCGGAGACAGCCCGGAACCTCCCCGTATTGCAGGGCATGTCTCCTGCGGACCCCGGATCTGGACAATAGCGTAACAGGTTGATACAATACAAGATAAGAGTTTTTCTCATACAAAAAATTGAACTGTGCCGTATCCCGGCGTATGCCAATCCACTTCTGACAGCGTGGTTCTTCCCTTGCGAAATACCTTTTCCGCAGGCACCATACTCATCAGTTTTATCTGCCTCTTCCTCGTTGTGGGCGGGATGTATCTCGTCAACAGTCGGCGGGAAGCCTCTCTGCTGATTCCCGAGAGCCAGCCCGTCGCGGTGTCTTCTGTGGCTCAACGCCTTCAAGATCAGGTGACTCCTTCCCTTTTTGCCTTATGGGAAAGGGCAAAGAGCGCTGTTGCCGTGCTTCCTGAGGAGCCTCCCGCTCAGGAGATGCCGGAAGGTGAAGCGGCCATCGTTTCCGAGATGCAGCAGGTTCCGCTGGAGCAGGAACCTCCGTCCGATCCTTCCGTCATCAACGGCGTCATAGCCAAGGGCGACAGCGCCTCAGAACTGCTTTCGCCATATATGTCCGCGAGTTCCGTCCAACAGCTTCTGAATGTGACGCGAAAGCTTCACCCGCTCAACAACCTCCGCACAGGGCAACCCTACACGCTGGTCTGCTCCCCGGACGGCAGGGACATGGAACGCTTCGAATACGAGATCAACGATCGCAAGAAGCTCATTGTCACGAAAACGGATGAAGGGCTTGTCGCCCACGTCGAGCCGATAGTCTATGATTTCAGTCTGGTGCGCGTAAGCGGAACCATCCGTTCCAGTTTGTTCGAGACACTGGCCTCGACCGGTGAATCGCCCATTCTGGCCGTGCGCATCGCGGATATTTTCGGCTCGGAGATCAACTTCATCAAGGACTTGCGCGAAGGTGACAGTTTTTCCCTGTTGATTGAAAAGCGGTTCCGGGAAAACGAGTTTAAGGGCTACGGCAAAGTGCTCGGGGCGACGTTCACCAACCAGGGGAAAACGTACGAAGCCTATAACTTCGCCACGGAAGACGGCGAAGCCTTCTTCAACGCCAAGGGCGAAAGCCTCAAAAAGACCCTCCTGAAGGCTCCGCTGGCGTTCACGCGGATTTCCTCGGGGTATTCCATGAACCGCAAGCATCCGATTTTTAAAACACATAAGCCGCATCAGGGCGTCGATTACGCGGCTCCCACCGGAACCCCGGTCAAGGCCGTCGGCGACGGCACGATCGAAAAGGCCGGGTGGGGGAACGGTTTTGGGAACATGGTCATTCTCAAGCATTCCGGCGGGCTGGAGTCCATGTATTCGCATCTTTCCGGGTTTGCGTCCGGTGCCAAGCGCGGGGCGCGGGTCAGGCAGGGGCAGGTCATCGGCTATGTGGGCGCAACCGGATATGCCACCGGCCCGCATCTGGATTTCCGCCTCAAGCAGAACGGTAAATACGTGAATCCCGCCAAGGTTGTGGCGCCGCGCGGCGGCAGTATCCCCCGCAACCGGATGAATGATTTTAAGAACAGTAAAGCTTTGATCGGAGAATACTTGAGCGGCAAGCGCAGCCTGTCCGACTATAAGCGGTGATGCGGCAAGGGCTTCCCGGCATGTTGAAGGCGAATTGAGGTTCGGCGGAAGTCCACCAATGCACAGATTTCTTCTTGGGGATGAGGCTGAGATAGAATTGTTACTACACGGTATAATATTTAGCGAGTCATATTTAGTTCATAAAAGAGAAAATATTTAAAGTAGATAAAAAAGAACTTTTCTGGAAGATGATACAAAAGGGACCGAGAGGTTCCTTTTTTTAGGTCTTCCGCAAGTACGGCTTGGGTGATAAAATGCATCTTTCACTACGCCATGAAAGCCTTTTTGAAGAGTGCCCCGCATCAGGATGCCGCTCGAGGAGCGCGCCCACCACACCTGCCGGATACCGTTTTTTCAAAGATAAAATACAAGGATTTCAATGTATTCCATCCAACAGTCCGAAGCCGATTTTCTCCTTTCTTCCTATCGTTATGAATTGCCTCCCGAGCGTATAGCCCAGCATCCCGGTGAACGTGGAGCGTCGCGGCTTCTCGTGCTGGACCGCGATACCGGGAAGCGCATACATTCCCATTTTTCCCATCTGCTCGAATATTTGCCGAAGGGCACGCTGCTCATAGCCAACAATTCCCGGGTGGTCCCCGCGAGGATGATTGGCCAGCGCCCCTCGGGCGGCAAGATGGAATTTCTGTTGCTTACGCCCATGCCTCTGCTGGAACAGCATGGAGAAGGGGACGGCTGGCATTGCGCGGAGGCCGACGGGCTGATCAAGCCCGCCAAGAATGCCAGGATAGGGGATCATCTTGTTTTTGGCGATGATCTGCGCGTGGAAGTCCTTGCCAAGGGGGAATTCGGGCGGCATCGGGTACGGCTGCACTGGACGGGCGATATCCGCGCGCTTTTCGAATCCCGGGGGCATTTGCCGCTGCCGCCGTATATCAAGCGCGAGGATACGAAGGATGACCGGGGAACGTACCAGACCGTTTATGCCCGGGACGACAAGGCCGGTTCCGTGGCCGCGCCTACGGCGGGCCTGCATTTCACCCCGGAATTACGCGCGCAAATGGCCTCTGCGGGCGTCGAATGGGCAGAAGTGACCCTTCATGTCGGATACGGCACGTTCAGCCCCGTACGCTGCGAGGATATCCGCGAGCACGTCATGCATGAGGAGTTCGTGGAAGTGCCGCAAGCCACGGTGGACGCCATTGGAAAGGCAAAGGCCGAAGGACGGCCCGTCATAGCCGTAGGCACCACTTCCGCCCGGACACTCGAAGGCGTGGCTGGCGCGCATGGAGGTGAGCTAACGGCGCATCAAGGTTGGATCAACTGTTTTATCTGGCCTGGATACAGGTTTCATGTCCTTGATGGCCTGATCACCAACTTCCATCTGCCCGAATCCACGCTGCTGATGCTCGTCTCGGCGCTGACGGGCCGGGAACGGATGCTTGAGACGTATACCGAGGCCGTGAAAATGGAGTATCGCTTTTTCTCCTACGGCGACGCCATGCTCATCCGCTGAATTTGCCAAAATGTTTCCCTGAGTTATCTTTTGGAAGACCAGCAACCTGTCACAAGGGAGGCCCGTATGTGGGAAGCGCTTTTTTTGATACTGGCTATCGCCGCGGCGCTGGTGGTGCTGCGGCTGGCAAAGAAGGCGGGGTTGGATATCATGCCCTGCGGCTGAGGCGTCCGGGCGGTTCCCCGTGCGGAAACCGAGAAGAAGGATGATAACCATCTCATCGTCAAGTAGGCGTCATGGTAGAGGCTATAATTCTTATCGTCGTGCTGGCCGTTACTGTGGGGATTCTGTGGCTTGCCAAGCGGCACGGCATTGTAATGCGTCCTGAGGCAGACGGACTTGAAGCCCTTCCCAAGGAGCTTCACGAAGCAGAACTACGCAATAAAAACGATGGAAAAAGACTGTAATTTTTAATAGTTATTCAAGTTAAGAACAAAATATAAACAATATTATGCACAAAGCTGAAAGCCCTCCCTTTGCAGAAAAAGGGAGGGCTTTTTTTGAGGGGACTATTGTATCAATGAGTAGTCTTTTTTATGAAACTGTAAAAAAATATTATTTATTTTACGTAATTATTGTAGTTATGAACAGAATATGCTCAGGATTATGAACAAAAAGTGAGCAGGGCCTTTCATCAAAATACTGGATGCCTCATGAAACTATAAAATTTATTATGTTATTTCAGTATGATTGATATGTTATACACAGAAAAGAAACAGGGTTACGAACAGAAGCCAGAGTGGCATTTTCTCTGGGAGGGGTGTTTTTCGGAAATGCCGGAAGAATGCAACAATATAATATATAATTATATCATATTATTTAAATGTATTACCTATTTTACGAACAGTATATGAACAATATTATGCACATTAGTGGAGAGAAGGAACAATATGGCGTATCCCACCGTAATAAAAAAAGCCTCCATACGGAGGCCTTTTTATTTCATGAAAGACAGTGGAAAATCGGGATGGTCAGCTCTTCCTTTCCCACCAGTTGCGATCGGGGCCGAGATACCACCAATCCGTATGATCGGTTTTGAGGATGGTCTGAGCCAGTTCTTTGGCGATATCCGTGCGCAACCGCTCTACGGCGCTTTCGAGCCATTTGTCGGCGTAACGGTTCCCGAGATCGCTTTCGCGTTTCAGATTGAGGATCAGATCAAGCTGGTCAGCATCATGGGCAAGCAGCGATTCGGGCGTGGTCCGGCACGCATGTTCGTCCCATATGGACATGATGTCTTCTTCCAGCCCTGTGCCTTCCACCGCGTCTTCCAGCGCGTCGCGCTCGCGTGAAGTATCGTAGAGGCGGTTTACGTAATTGAAGTCCCCTGTACGGGCTTCCGGCAGGTCATGGAAGAGGCAAAGCATGACCGTGCGGGCCGCGTCCGCTCCCGTCTTTTTTGCCAATGCGTAGCCGATGACGGCCGTCCGGTGCGAATGTTCGGCCACGGTTTCTTGGCCGGACCCAAGAAACTTGTAACCACTCCGAGGCGTATGGCGGAGCATCCCTACCTCATTGAAAAAATCCGTGAGCCGCTGCATGGCGTCCCGTTGTTTGAGCTGTTCTGCTGACATGAAGCAACACTCTGATTGAGATCCGAATGGTGGAAAATATTCGGAATAAAGGTCTACAGGAATACACTCTGGGAGAGAAAAAGGGAGGAAATGAACTGTTCGGTTCAGCTTATTTCTTCCAGCTTTCCCCAACGGCCTTACCGGACGCCCATGCCCAGTGCAGATTGTAACCACCTAGTAACCCTGTGACGTCGAGTACCTCTCCGGCGAAGTATAGGCCGGGCTGTTTGCGGCTTTCAAGCGTGCGTGGGTTTACGTCACTCGTATCCACCCCCCCGGCTGCGGCTTCAGCGTGTCCCATACCTTCCGATCGGCTTGGTGTTACCATATGGTCATGTATTGCTAGCGCAAGGTATTCCCTGTCTTTTTTGGCAAGCTGAGCGACTTTTCTTGAAGCCAGCGATCCCGGTATGAGCCGTTCGGCCAGGCGGGTGGGGAGCACCTTTTTGAACAGCCCCAAAACCGTACTCTTGCCGTGCTCGGGTTGGTGCATAAGCTCCAAGGCGGGATGGTCGGGCAGAAAGTCGATATGCAGCGCTTCGCCCTGCCGCCAGAAGCAGGATGCCTGAAGGATGGCGGGGCCGCTGAGCCCTTTGTGGGTGAACAGGAGCGGGTAGCGGAAAGTGCGCCCGCCCACGGATACGGCGGCAGGCAGGCTGACGCCTGCGAGGCCGTGCAGAGGCCAGGACTCGGGGAGCAGCAGAGGTGCCAGCACCGGGCGTACGGGGACGACCTTATGGCCCCATTGGCGGGCCAAGCGCATCCCCCCATCCGTTGCCCCGCAAGCGGGCCATGCGGGGCTCCCTGTTGCGATGACAAGGCGCGGGGCCTGTAGGGTGCCTCCGGACGTTTCCACAGAGAACAGGCCGTCCTCGTGCCGGATTTCGCCGAACGTACGGTTGAACAGCAATTCCGCCCCTGCATTGCGGCAGGCGGCTGCCATCGATTCCACAAGCCGGGCCGCCTGTACCGTGCAGAAAATCTGACCGTACTCTCGCTCTTCCCATTCGATGCCGAATGACGCCAACATGCGCAGGACAAAGTCCGTCGAACAGCGTTTAAGCAGGGTGTCAGGGAAGCCTTTCTGCGTGCCTACATACCACTCCGGAGATATATACCGATTGGTAACGTTTCCCTTGCCTCCTCCGGCAAGGCGCACTTTGCGCCCCGCAACCGGGCTATGGTCGATGACGGCGCAAGAAAAGCCCCGGCGCCCGGCGGTCATGGAGCACATGAGCCCGGCGGCCCCGGCTCCGAGAATGATGGCGTCACGGATCATTGTTCGGCCGGGAGGCTTTTGAGCTTGCGGAACAATGCCCGATAGGCGTGCGGAGGACGGCTGTGTTCGCGTTCGTTGCGGGCCTTTGCCGTGAGGTCGCGGATTTCGGTGGCGTCTTCGGCTGAGAAGGCGGCAAGCAGTGTATCCATTTCCGCATCGGTGGCGTTCATGAGGTCGTCCCGCAGTTTCTCGGAACGCTTGAAGCTGGCGGTTTCGCCCGTGTGCCCAAGCTTGATGGCGTCCAGCGCGTCACGCACGGCCTGCGGATCCGCCTCTTCGCGCATCAGGCGCCCGATGTACTGCATTTGTCTGCGGCGGCCTTCATGTGAGCTGAGGCGCTGCCATTCGAGGACGGCTTCGCGGATGTTGGGAGTGAGCGGCATCTTGGCGAGCACGGATGAGCCGAGGGTGGTGAGTTCTTCACCCATACGCTGGAGTGCTGTGCTGTCGCGTTTCTTCTGTGAGCGGCTGGGGCGGTCATCCTCAAATTCGGAATCTTTTGTGTCCCACTGGTAACGTTTTTTCGGCGGCATAGTGTGTCGGTGAGGTTGAAAGTTGCGGAGGAATGCGCTTTTTGGAAAAAGCGTCTCCTCCCTGGTCCCCACCCTTAAAAACGCTGACAAGTGGGGAGGATACGCAAAGAAATTTTTGTTGGGCACATAACGTGACTATATAGTCACGTTTGACGGGGAAAACCTCTGATAGAAAAAGGGGCTACCCCAAAAGGCGAAAGCTTTTGAATGGGGGAGAGGGTATGGGAGGGGCGGGAAAAGCCTTTCTTCAGAAAGGTTCCCCCGCCCCTCCCAACTTAACCAGTCAATGAATTACAGTTGCAGGGTGCCGCGGAACTCGGCGAGGTTTTTGATACCAAGTTGCTGGCACAGATGGGGAAGTTCTTCGGCTATCCGGAAGGCGGCGTCGGGGCGGACGAAGTTCATGGTTCCGATTTCCACCGCGTGCGCACCGACGAGGATAAATTCCAGAACGTCCTGCGCACAGGTGATGCCGCCGATGCCGATGACCGGGATCTTGACCGCATTGCAGACCTGCCAGACGCAGCGCAGGGCCACGGGCTTCACGGCGGGGCCGGAGAGCCCCCCCACCACATTGGCGAGCAGCGGCTTGCGGGTCTTCACATCGACGCCCATGCCGGTGATGGTGTTGATGCAGGAGATAGCATCGGCTCCGGCTTGCTCGGCGGCCTTGGCGATGGCGGTGATGTCCGTCACGTTGGGCGACAGCTTCACGATGACGGGCAGGTTCCCCGCGTGTTTCTTGACCGCTTGGGTCACTTCGGCGGCGAGGGCCGGATCCTGTCCGAACAGCACGCCCCCGTTCTTCACGTTGGGGCAGGAGATGTTCACTTCCAGACCGGCTATGCCCTCCTCGGCGGCGAGGATGCCCGCCAGTTCCGCGAATTCAGCCGGCGAGGTGGCGTAGAGGTTGGCGATGACCGGCGTTTCATGCCACGGCAGGCGGGGCAGTTTGTTCTTGAGGAAGGATTCCACGCCGTCATTCTGCAAACCCACGGCATTGAGCATACCGCAGGGGGTTTCCGCCACGCGGGGCAGCGGATTGCCGGGACGCGGCTTGAGGGAAAGCCCTTTCACCACGATGCCGCCGAGATGCGTGAGATCGCCGTAATTGGCGAACTCGACGCCGTATCCGAACGTGCCCGAGGCCGTCAGGATGGGGTTCTTGAAGACGAGCGGTTTCGTGTTCCCGGAAGGCTTATGGGAGGAAGAAAGTCGTACGGTGAAGCGATCCATGGCTAAGCCTCCAGGGTGATCTGATCGGCCCAGAACACGGGACCATGGGTGCATGTCTGCACGGGCGTTCCGGCCTTTTCTTCGACGGGCCACTTTTCCGTCGTCTTGGTGACGCAGCCGAGGCAAGCGCCTACGCCGCAAGCCATGCGGCTTTCCAGAGAAAGCTGGCAGCGCGCCTTGGCCGCCAGAGCGAATCCCTGCACCGCCTTGAGGAACGGGGCCGGGCCGCAGGCGAGCACGAGGCCGTTGCGTTCGGCATAGGCTTCGATGCGCGAGCGGACATGGTTGAGGAACCATTCAAGGTCTTCGCTGGTGTTCTCGTGGAAGGATTCCACGTCGATGCGCTCCCCGAGGCTTTCCACGGGATAGCAGTCTTCGGGCAAGCGGTGGCCGAAGACCATCGAAAGGACGCCCGGCGTGGGGTGGCGTTCCGCATACCCCACGAAAGGCGCGATGCCGATGCCGCCCGCGAGGAGCAGCGTCGGGGTTCCGCCTTCCACGGCGAAGCGATTGCCGAGGGGCCCCCAGAGGTGCACCTTGTCGCCGCGCCGGAGTTTGGCCATTTTTTCGGTGCCTCTGCCGGCCACCTGGAAAAAGATGACGAGCTCGTTGGTGCTCACCCGGCAGATGGAGAACGGACGGGCCCAGGGCATATCGAGCGCCCAGCCCTGAGGACGGAGCATGACGAATTGTCCCGGCGCCCAACTCTTCCAATCGGGCCGTTCGAGGCGCAGGGCAAAAAAACGTCCCTGCGATCCGGTGAGCCCGAAGGGAACATTATCAATAACCGCCAGGTCGTAAAACGCGGACTGACTCATGTGCGAACTTCCTGTCTGATACAAGTGCTTTGGAGTTTTGTAGTGTGTATGCCCCCCTACGGTCAAGGGGCTAGAGAAGTCTTTTGTAATTCCCTTGAATTTCGCCGGGATGGATGCTCCGGTTTTGTTTGATTGTGGGATGCAAGCGTGGCATACTTTTGTTTTATACCTATCTGTTTGTGAGGATTGCAACATGTCCACCGCTCCCAAAGGCTTTCGTTTCGCCACCGCGTGTGCCGGATTCCGTAAGGAAGGCCGCGCGGATCTTGCCCTTCTTGTCAGCGATGTCCCCGCCGTCGCCGCAGGGACGTTTACGCAGAACCGTTTTCCGGCGGCACCCGTCCTCGTCGCCAAGGCCATGCTCGCCGAGCGTCCCGCCGCTCGTGCCGTCGTGATCAATTCCGGCCAGGCCAACGCCTGCACCGGTGATGAAGGTATGCGAAACTGCCGCACGACCCAGGAGCTGGTGGCTGGCGCCCTCGGCCTTGAGGCGTCGGATATCCTGCCCGCGTCCACGGGCGTTATCGGCGCGCAGCTCAAGATGGATCTTTGGGAGAAGGCCGCCCCCGCCCTCGCCGCCAACCTCGGCAAGGCGACCCCGGAGGATTTTGCCAGGGCGATCATGACCACGGATGCTTTCCACAAGATTTCGCACCGTGAAGTATCCCTTCCCGGCGGCGTGGTGAAGCTTGTGGGCATGGCCAAGGGCGCTGGCATGATCTGCCCCAACATGGCGACCATGCTGTCCGTCGTGCTGTGTGACGCGCAGGTGGAAGCCTCCGTCTGGCAAAAAATGTTGCGCGACGCCGTGGAGCTGACCTTCAACCGCGTGACCGTGGACGGCGACACCTCCACGAACGACACGCTGTATGGCCTTGCCAACGGCGCATCCGGCGTGTCCGCGTCCGACGAGGAATCGCTCAAGGCGCTGTCCGCCGCCCTGACCTCCGTGCTCGGGGATCTGGCCTATATGCTGGTAAAGGACGGCGAGGGCGCGTCTAAGGTCGCCCGTATCCATGTGACTGGGGCGGCATCCGATGCCGATGCCGAGCGCGTGGCCCGGACGGTGGGGCACTCGCAGCTGGTAAAGACGGCCCTGTACGGGCGCGACGCAAACTGGGGGCGCATCGTCGCCGCCGTGGGCCGCAGCGGGGCGGACTTCAATCCCGACGATGTGGTGGTGACCCTGTGCGGCGTGGAGTTGTTCCGCAAGGGGCAGCCCACCGATCTGGATTTCGACGCCCTGCTCGAAGAGCCCCTCAAGCAGCGCGATCTGCCCATCGACATCGTGCTGGGTTCCGGTTCCGGCAGCTATACGCTGCTCGCTTCCGACCTCGGGCATGAATATGTGAACGTCAACGCCGATTACCGCAGTTAGAGCGGATGCTCTTTCAGATGATGTGAAGCCGTTTTTGGGAGGGAAAATTTTTTTCAGAGAAGTTTTCCCTCCCAAAAAATCCCGCCAGGGCGGAGCCCCTCCCTTTCCAAAGGTTTTTGTGGCTATCCGGTCCCTGCTTACAATCTTTTTCGGCACGGATTGCCTCTGGAATAAAACGCGCTTCAAAATGGAAATGGACAAGAGAGGGAACAGGGGGAATACTCCTTTTCACGGAAAGGCCTCCTTCTCGTCAAGGAGGCCCTCATCCTCCAAAGCTTTTGTAAGCGGGCATCGGATCGGTTTCGATCGTGAGCCCGAGCCGATCGGATGCCTTGCCCAATCTCCCGCCCGTCAGAAGCGTTGCGGGCGGGAGATTCCGGTTTGCGCGCCGCATGAAAATCCGCCCTCAGCCTTTCCTGAGCGGGCACGGCGACACGAAGGACATGAAGCTCCCCCTCCGCAGGGGGAGAGGCCGTATTTTTCAAAGGAATGCCATGCCTGAACCATTGCAAGTGACGGCGGCGGAAGCCGGGCAAAAGCTGTTGCAGTTCCTGTCCCGGCGTTTCGAAGAGCCGCAGAGCGTCCTGCACCGCTGGATCCGTACCGGGCAGGTCCGGATCAACGGCGGGCGGGCCAAACCGTTCGACCGGGTGGAACTGAACGATGAAATCCGGGTTCCGCCCTTTGCCGGGGCCGGAACGAAAGCGGAACGCGTCCCCGTGTCGTCGGGCGGCAAGGAATTGCCCCCCATCGTTGCGGAGACGGCTGACGTCATCGTGTTCTGCAAGCCGTCCGGCCTGCCCGTACATCCGGGCACGGGACACACGGACAGCCTGACTACACGGCTTGAAGCGGCGTTTGCCGGATCGCCTTTTATCCCCGCTCCGGTACACCGCTTGGATAGGGATACCTCCGGCCTGTTGCTCGTCGGCAAGACGTATGCCGCCGTACGCCGCCTTTCGGATGCGCTGGCGGCTCATGATGGGAGCGTCGCCAAGGACTACCTTGCGTGGGTGCAGGGCGAATGCCCGTGGAGCCGCCCGAAACGCCTTGAGGATCATCTGGCAAAACGTACAGTCGGCGCACAGGGCCGCGAAAAGGTCGTTGCCGGGAAATCCCGCACGGGTGGGCCCGACGAGAAGCCCGCGAGCCTGACGGTCCGCTGCCTGACCGTGCGCGAAGGCCGGAGCCTTGTCCTTATCCGCCTGCACACGGGGCGGACGCATCAGATCCGCGTACAGCTTTCGGAGCGGGGTTTTCCGCTCGTGGGGGATGTGAAGTACGGAGGCCCGCGCTGCGGGGATGGGCTCAAGCTCCATGCCGTGCGGCTGCGGGTGGGAGAGGAAACCTATACGGCCTTGCCGCCGTGGGCCGGTCCGTGGCGCGTTGCGCACCTGCCGCCCGAATGGGAGGATGTCTGAGATGTATTTCCCCACTGCGGAAATCGAAGTTTCGCCGTTCGTACCGCCGCTGGTCGCGTTCGCCGTTTCCTTCTTCACGTCGATGGGCGGGATTTCCGGCGCGTTCCTGCTGTTGCCTTTTCAGATGACCTTTCTGGGCTACACCAATACCTCGGTCAGCGCGACGAACCAGCTCTACAACGTGTTCTCCAATCCGGGCGGCGTGTTCCGCTATTACCGCGAAAAACGGATGCTCTGGCCTCTGTCGTGGATCGTCATGGCCGGGGCCGTGCCGGGGGTCGTCATCGGAGGCCTTGTCCGCATCAACTGGCTGGCGGATGTCCGGCCTTTCAAACTGTTCGTGGCGCTCGTGCTGCTCGGCATCGGCCTGGAGATAATCCGCGACCTGCTCGGCTGGATGCGTTTCAAGCCCGCCCCAAAATACGAACAATCTCCTCCCAAGCCCTATGTCGAGGTTGTGGAGCGGAACCTGTCCCGCGTATCCTACACGTTTGACGGGTATCTCTATTCCTTTTCCGTGCCGATCCTCTTATTCTATTCCATTGCGGTCGGTCTTGTCGGCGGCATCTACGGCATCGGCGGCGGGGCGATCATCGCGCCGTTCCTCGTTTCCGTCTTCCATCTGCCCATCTACACGGTGGCGGGGGCGACGCTGGCGGCGACCTTCGTCAACGCGCTGGCCGGCGTTCTCTTCTACATAGCCATTTCGCCCCTTTATCCCGACCTGAGCATCGCCCCCGACTGGGGCATGGCCCTGCTTCTCAGCCTCGGCGGGTTGCTCGGCATGTATTTCGGCGCGAAATTCCAGAAGTGCATCTCGCCCGTGCTTCTCAAGTGGATGCTCGTTGTGATCCTTTTTGGGACCGTCATTGCGTATTTTGTGGAATTTGTGAGGGGGTAGGGAAGAGAATATTGGGGAGGGGAGAGGG